>JACCDX011239722.1_pt1 | contig 24850 bp, 4 predicted proteins | sample 7449681 | NCBI WGS metagenome assembly JACCDX01 (sample SAMN15323450, study PRJNA562643) | freshwater metagenome | isolation source: river surface water | place: USA:Blue River Watershed | collected 2017-08-18
AGAATGTGCATTTACAAATTAAAAAAGAAAATGAAAATAAAATTGCAAGTGAATTAAGTTCTAAATTAGAAAATAGTGGTATTAAAGATAAAGGGTTAAGATATACCATTATTGATCAATATCTTAAAAAATATGTTAATGGTAAAACATGGGAAGATGATGAATTTAATTCCATGCTTGGTAATATATTTTCTAGTTATGAAAAAAGAACTGGTAAGAAAGCGGCTCCTCCTGGATTCTTTCAGAGAGCTGGTAAAGCTATAAAAGCAATTCCTACTGCAATAGATTTAACTCAAAAAACAGGTATGAATGGCCTTACTGCAGCAGGTTTAGTATATGATGTATTTTCTGCTTCTGATTTATTAGGTGAAATGAATAATACTTATGAAAATGTTGTAAAAAATCCTGATCATAAATTAGGTTTATTATCTTATTTACCTAGTGTAAAAAGTTCAGCAAATGGTGTAACATCAACAGGAGCTGTATCTACATCAATTAATGTAGACTTATTTAGAAAAGATAATAATTTAGCTTCATTCAATCAATTTTTAGAAGATGTAAGAAAAATTAACTTTAATCAAGCAGATAAAAATAACTACAGAGTTTCTTTGAAGGGTAATGTTAATGATCCTGATTATGAAGTAAATGTAGATTTAAACAACAAGTTAAAAAACATGTTGTTTGATTTATCTAATTTGTCTAAAAATAAAAATCAAAAAAATAATCCTACTGTATTTAAACTAATACAATCTCAAATTGCTGGTGAAAATTCTGATTTAGGTGCAATGAAACTTAAAAACATACCTGATGAAATTATAAAAAAATATTTTGATCCAAAAGCAGATGCACAAGTAATAGAAGATTTGAAAACAAATGGTATTACATATGTTGCTCCAAGCAGTAGTTGGAAAAACAGTTTGTTTCAATCTAATAAAGTTACTCCTACAGAAGCCATATTAAATACAGGTAAAAAAATACAATATGTAGATCCAGTTCATGGACATTCTGTAATTTTAGATAGAGATAATGTTACAGGTAATTACCGTTATGTTACAACTTTAAGAGGTGTTGATGAAAATGGTGAATATTATGAAAATAAAGAATCAAGTGTTGCACAGCCTTTTGGAAAACAGATAGATATGAAACTTAATGAAATCATGGGTATATTTGCTGAAGCAAATGAAATACTTGATGAAGACTATAAAAAGTTTTATAGTGCTAATAATGAAAAAGCTGTTAAGTCTTTTAACAGTAAATTTGGTAAAGCTCCTAAAAATTCAGGATTTAAATTATTATAATAATGGCAAGTAATAAGATTGTTCCAAACCTGGTTGATTTAGATGTCAACAATTTGTCTAATACAAATAAAATTATTGACACTAGACAAACAATGTCTGGTATAACCCCTAATACACCAGCTAAAAATACTAGTAGTAGTAGAAGCCGTATTGAAGCTCTTTCTAATTCAATTACAGCAAGTGATGCAGCTTACCATGATAAGAATGAATATGGTAGTGTGTATGCTTATGATAATAGTCCATCCGGTCCTACTTTTAAAGCAAGATACAAAGCTTATGGTCAAGATACTTATAATAAAATAGGTTTTGATCCACATATAGATAATGAGGCTGTATATAATCAACAGACAAACACTTTTGATGATATGAAAAGATGGGCTGTAAATGCAGCTCTACCAATGGTTGGTCTTGGTTTTATGTCTCCTATAAACTCTTATGCTAGTGCATTAGGTTCTGGTAATCTTGGTGCTAGTACACAAGAAGCAAAAGATTATGAATATTATAATGCATTAGGTTACTCAAGTAAAGGTGGCTTAGGTGGATTAGCAACAAATTTATTTAACTCATTTTCTTATTCTGCAGGTATATTACTAGAAGGTGTAGCAGAAGGTATGATGATTGGAGCTACTGTTGGTGCAGTAGGTGGTGGTGGTGCTGGTGCTGCTCCTGGTTCTATTATTGGTGGTGCTGTAGAAGGTGTTAAAGCATTTGGTAAAATTCCTAATGCACTTTACAAGTCTGTTAAGAATATTGGTAAAATTAATACAGCTATAAGTGAATTAAAAAATATAAATAATGCTAAGAACTTTTTTGTATCTGCAGCAAAGGGAACTGCTAAGTTTATAAACCCATTAGAAAATACATATGATGCATTAAAAACATTAAACCAAGTTGATGACATAGGTAGATTAGCTAAGACAGCAAGAACAGCTGGTGCATTTTGGCATGATATCATGGGTATCAACATGGCTTTATCTGAAGGTAGACTAGAAGGTGGTTTTTCTGAACAAAATATTTATAATAAACTTTACAATGACCATTATTCTAAATTTGGTCAAGCTCCATCAGCAGAAGAACAAAAAAAGATGATGATGCAAGCTAAGAAAGCGGGCTTTGCTAATACTATGTGGAACTCAGGTTTAGTATTTTATTCAAACAAAATTGCTTTTCCTTCTATCACAAGAGCTGGTTTCTTAAAAGGTGTCCCAAGATTTAATTTTGGAAAAGTTGTTGGTGAAGTTGGAAAAGAATTTCAAATTGTATTTAACCCAGCAGATGATGTTGCTAAGTCATATTATTCTAAAGAAGCAATATCTTTAAAAAATTCTCTTAAAGGATTGAAAGATCCAAAAAAATTAGGGTCACTAAGCTATAACTACTTTAAGAAAAATATTGTTGAAGGTTTACAAGAGATATCACAAGAAGCATTATCAGCAGCTACTGAAAAATATTATACTGATACATATAATAATCCTGCAGCAAAAGGATTTATGTATGGTTTTGGAGCATTGCTTGACGGTTTTGGTAAACAAATGAATGCTCAAGGAGCAGAAGTATTTGGATCAGGATTCTTGATGGGAAGTTTATTAGAAGGACCTAGTAAAATGTTTAAGTTTGGTACTAAGAACTTTAGTAGACTATTTAAGGATAAAGCTGTATATGATCAGTATGTAAAAGAAAAAGAAGCACAAGCTGACAATATTGTTAATTCATTAAACAATATGCACAAAAATGCTAAGCATTTCTTTGATCCAAGAATGAGTAATTATGCTACACAAATGTTAGTAGCTAAAGCTGTGGATAATCCTGAAGGGTTAACTACAAAACAAGCTAAAGATTTGGAGTTTCAAGGATTTCAAAGTTCTGTGCTTACAGCTTTAAGAACAGGAACTTTTGATATGTTTATTAAAAATCTTGGGGAATACAAATCATTAACTCCTGAAGAATTAGAAGAAGCATGGTCATTAGAACCTGGTCAAGGTCAAAAAGCTTTACAAAATATTGATAAAGCAATTAACTCAGCTAAAGTAACTGAAGCAAGATTTAATTATGCAAGAGATAAGTTCAAAAGCTTTATTGATTTAAATAACTATAAAGAAGGGTCACCAGAATATAGAGTGGCAGATATCTATAACCAAGCATACTTAGAAGCTATTAATAATTTTGTTTTCCTACAGGACACCTTTGACAATGGTATAAATAGATTAGAAAAGTTATATGGAACAGCTAATAAAATTAAATCATTAACAAGTAGTCCTTTTACTAACTTTAGTATTCTATCTGATGCTAATAAATTAAGTGCACAAATAAGTTATTTAGAAGAAGAAATAGATTCATTGGCTTCTCTTAATGATCCAAAGTTGCGTGAAGAAATAGTAAGAAAAAGAACTTTGCTTAATGCATTAAATACTTTTCATACTTCACAAGAAAATATTACTGGTAGAAATACAATTCTTGAAATTTTAAATAATCTAGGTGATTCAGAAAAAGATGCTGATCCAAGACTATTTGATTACAAAAACAGTTTTGAAAAACTTATTGAAGCAATTGCAATAAACAATAAACAAGATGGTGCATTTGAAGATATTGATCAAATTAAAGCAAAATTAAGAGCTGAGATTGACAATAATGGAGGTATGGATAGTCTTTTTGGTTCTATGTTTGATATTCATTTATTAAGACATGAGAATTCTTCTATTGCAAAGTACATAAACATGCTGGCTGATCCTCAAGGTTTTTATGATCATTTAAATAATAACTTTGCTTGGATGAAAAATCTTTATAATAACAGAAAAGAATATTATAAAGAAATTGTAAATAAAGAAATATCTGATGTAGAAAAAAATGAAGTGCTAAACACTTTGGCATCAAAAGGTATTTTTGTTGACTTAGATGAATTTGCTGAATGGTGTAACAATCCTGAATACATACCATCATACTTTATTGATACTACTAAAGAAATGATAATAAATCAAGATAGTGTATTATATGAAGACTATGCATATTTATTCCAAAGAGCTGCTGAATTAATAAAAAAGAAAGCAGCTGGTAATCCTGCAACAGATCAAAAAAAATATGAAGACAGGTTGGATGAACTAAGAGGAGAGAAAAACAATGAATTAAATAAATCAAATGAAGATTTTGAACAAGCTTTTAAAGATGAAACAGGTATAGACTTACAAGATGCATATGCCAAAAATCAAGAAGCTTATGATAAAAACAATCAATTAGAAGAAGATAAAAAAGTTGCTACTGAAAAAATTAATAAACTTCAAAATTTATTAGAAGCTGTTGGTAAAGATCCGGTAGATGCAAATGAGATTGTAAAACTTGCTGATGAATTATTAACTCCTGAAGAATTAGTATTAACTGATGAAGAGATAGTTCAAGAAGTATTGGATGCAATTATGGACCGTCCATTTAAAAAAGCGGATGATGCTACATTGTTTAAAGCATCAGATGTTATATATGTTTTAACTGAAAAAGCTCCTTTGTTATTAGCTCAAAAAATTGAAGAACAGACTAAGATACTAAAACAAAACCCAGTAGATATAATTGATGTAGAAAATACAAAGTCATATAAAGTTAATCAAGAAAGAATTGAAGCTATAAATAAAAGATATGACAAGTTTGAAGCAGAATTAGAAGAAGAGTTTAAAGATATACAAGGTGCTTTACCTGATGCTTTTACTGCTCAAATGGGTTATGATAACTATCCACAAGACTTACAAAACTTAGTTGATGAGAGCTTTAATGCATTCTTATTAGAAAATGAAACTGATCCTGTAGCTTTTCAAGAGACAGAGCCAGTTAAGTATTCTGATCAAAGACAAAACTGGTTAGAAACTTCTGATGGAAATAAATTATTAAATGAATACAATAAAAAAGTTAAAGAAGAAGGTGCAGCTAGAGCAAAAGCTTTAACAGAACCTCCTGTATTAACTTCTAGAATTGGTAAAAATTTAAAAATTGACCCTTCAATTCCTATAAGTACATTAAATATAGTTATTGATAAATTTGAAAATGCACTTAAAACTAAAATCTATACTGTTTATAAGAATGGTATAGTTGATAAAGAAGTAAAACTTACAGAGCAAGACCTTAAAGAAATAGGGGAAGATGTTGATAAATTAAAAACATTCCTAAAGTACAAACAAGGAAGTTCAAAACCTGTAAATGTAGTAGAAGAAGTATTCTCAAACTTTAAAAAGAATGTTCAGGCTAGACAAGATGAATTAGAAGATGTATTTGATGAAGATGGTAATAAGATTGGTAGAAAATTTGCTGGTGATCCAGATACTAAACTTACTACAAGAGCAACAACTATTTCTGATGGAATAGCTTCTAAGTTATCTGATGAAGAAAAACCTGGTTATTCAGAAAAATATGTAGACCAAATAGTTAATGCATTCTTTTCTGAATATAATACAGCAGTTAAAAAAGGTGATCCTGAAGCTTTTAATAAAGCTTGGGCTGTTTTCACAGAAATTGCTAGAAATAGTAATAAACAGTTTAACACTCCTGAGAAAAAAGCTAGGATTAGAGAATCATTAGAGAAAAATACAACAGAAGAAAATTTAAGAAAGCTTATAGGTAAAGAAGCATTCTCAAACAATGCTCAAGCTGGTACTAACTTAGATGCTGCTGTAAGAAAGTTCTTTACTATTGATGCTGTTACTGGTGACTGGATTTCTTTTAATTATTCTGATACTATTGAAGTTGACGGTAAAGATGTTAAGATTTCTGATACAATGAGTGAGAATGCATTCAATCAGATGTTTGGTGTTACAGGTGTGGTTACAAGATTTAGAACTAGTTTGAAAGAACAAAACTATGTACCATTAACAAACAATGTAAAATTGTTTGATAAAAACTTATTAGAGAATGGTGTTTCTGGTGAAACAGACATGGTTTTAATTAATGGTAAAGGTGAAATAATGATTGTAGATATAAAAACATCTACATCTTGGAATGGTTTTAATAAACCAACCAGTTGGAAAAATATTGCATATAGAGCTCAGCTTTCTATTTATAGAAATTTGTATCATAATATGACAGGAGTTACTCCAAAGATTGCATTGTTTCCAATGAGAATTAGTTTAAAAAGTGCTACTGCATATGTTACTGATGTAACTGTTGGAGGAGAAAAAACTAAAAGCACACCATTAGAACCATTAGTACCAAATACTGCTAAGTTATTTAATACACTAGAGCTTGAATACTTACCTGATGTAGAAAATGAAGGTATAACTTTGTCTACACCTGAAGTTTTAGTAGCTACAGAAACTCCTGTTGAAGAAACTCCAAAAGTTGAAAAAAGTTCACAAATAACTGCTTCTGATACATCTAAAATATTACTTAAAGATAATCTAGGTAAACAAGTGGTTTATAATGGTAAGCTTGGTACTTTAGTTTTACAAGAAGATGGGTCATATGGAGTTGAAGTTGATTTAAGTTTGGAGCAATCACTTTCTAATGATGTATTATCTACATTAGAAATTGACTTGGAATTTGAAAAAGGGGAATTTGGAAATCCTGAAAGAGCAAAAGAAATTGAAAAACAAATTGAGGATTTACAAAAGACTCAAAAAGGTAAAGAAACATATCCAATTCTTTCACAAAATAAAAACATAAGTGATGGCAATGTTGAATTAAGTAGTGCAGGTTTAGCATTAATAACACCAATTGAAAACATTGGTCAAATTTCAATTATTAATGGAACAGTTATAGATGCTAAGTTTGAAAATAATAATGAAGATGTTGCTATTGTAAATGGTGTAAGATATAATGTAGGAAGGAATGCTTTAGGTGAGATAACTCAACTTGTTTATTATAAGAATGATAAGAGAAGAGAAGAGCTTGATAAATTAATTATTGCTTTCACAAATAAAATAAATTCTGAAAGACAAAAAATGAAATCTGCTGAAGCAGAAATCAAAACTTTTAGTCAAGAACTTGTTAGCTTAGAAAAACAAAAAAGAAGTAGTGATACTGACTTTACTAATACAAGTAAAAAGATAAGAAGAATTAAACAAAAAATTAATTCTCTTTCTCAAGCAGCATTTATCAGAAGAATAGGAAAAGCTCAAGATAAGATGAAAGAATTTCAAGATGAGTTATCCAGATTGTCTACTGATGATAAAGTATTTGTATTAGGGGGTAATACAAATGATGTAATATTTGCATTAAACAGATTACCAAACCAGTTCCAAAAAGGTAAAACAACTAAAACAGGTCTTGATACTGAAAAAGAATTGAAGCAAATTGCTGCTTTATCAGAAGCTTCTCCTACAGTAGAAAAAGAAATTGATGGTATAATTGAAAAAAACTTTCCTGAAGAGCTAAATATATTATTTGCAAAAGGTATATCTGAGTTTACAGGAAAAGGTAAAGAGCTTGCCAAAATTAAAAATTGGATTAGTGAAAAAATAAATGCTCTGTTAGAATATCAAAATATGTTAATGCTAGAAAATAATGTTTTAGGATTTGATGCTGTTGACAGACAAATTAATGCATTAAATGAATTAACCAATCAATTAAATTTAATTAACTTAACTGCTAAAAATAGAATTGCTAAAGAACAACTATATGAACAAGAACTTAACAAAATCTTCGGACCAGAGTCAGAAGAAGAAATACAATCCAGCACTAGTGTATCTGAGATTCAAAGCCCTACCGGAGGACAAACAGAGACTGTTCCTGGAGAAACAAGCACAGGACAAACGCAAGAAATTTCAAATGCAGAACTCACAAAAATAGTTAGAGCATCTGCTGAAGAACTTGATGCATTAGTTTCTGATGAGTTTGTTACTAATAAAGCTGTAGAAGCTTTTGCTGAAATTACAGACATGCAAGCTTTAAAGATTAAAAAGAATGAGTTATTAAGAAATAAAAAATCTAATAACTTAACTGCAGCTGAAATTAAAACAGCATTTGATAACAGAGCTTTTGAATTAAGAGAAAAAGTCAGTATTGATTCATTAAAAGTAGGGGATATTTTACAAGATATTGGTAACTTTACCAATCAAGATTCTCCTGTACAAGTAGTGGAAGTTAACAAAAATTCTGTTATATTAAAGTATGGAGAAGTTACTCAAGAAGTAACTGAGGAAATGCTTGTAAATAATTTTGTTAAACCTACTAATGAAACAGAAATGCCTGAAATTGTAAAACCTTCTCAAGAAACTGTTGATGCTTCAGAACAAACTAAAACTGATGCTAAAACATTCTTTGAAAATAAAGAAACTGAAGCTTCTGATTATAAAGAAGCAAAAGAATCAAATGAAGATGATCTATTTAAAAACTTAGAAGATAATTCAAAAACTTGTTAATATGATTTGTTCACTCAATGAAACTCAGCTTTCAGATTTAAGAAAAATAACATATAAAAAACTTTCTGGACTTAAACCTTCAGAAAGTTTTGATTTAAAGGCATATATAAAAGATATATACCAAAGAATTGAGAAAGTAGCTGGTGAAGAAAAAGCTTTACAGTATGCTCAAATCATTCCTCTTACTATACATTTTGTTCAAGGTGATGATGAAATAAATAGCATATTAGCTAAAACTGATTTTAATCCTTCAGATATAATGAAGTTGAGAGCAGAATTTAATGACATTGAGAATGTTAAGAAATATGTTACTAAACCTGTAAGAAAGAAGTCTAAGAAAGAATTAGAGAGTGAACTAGAACATCAAAATTTTCAGTTAGATAACTTGGAAATTACAGACCCGGAAGATTCTGCATTAGAAAAAGCAAGAGATAAAGCAAAAATTGAATATCCTAATGTTACCACATTCCAGTTTGCAGATCCAAAGAATCCTACTGATTCTAAAACACAAGAAGAAGATGATATAACATCTGATGAAAAAAAAGTTTTTGAAAAAGTAATCAAAAACATAGTAAAAAATGTAAAAGAAAAGCCTGCTGAGCAAAATAATCCAATGATTGATAACACAGAGGTTTTTTTAAAAATAATGTCTGCAGAGAATTTTGAAGATAAGCATAAGTTAAGTAAAGACAAATCTGAAACTTCAAAATCTTACAAAGGTGTTTTTGCTGTTATTAGTGATGCTGATGGTAATTACTTATACTTTGATAACAATGGTAACATAACTAATGAAGATAATGGTATTGTTGTTTATCAGTATATAAGAAAACCATATTTATTAGAAGATAAGCTTAACAAAAACACACCTGCTTTTTTTACCATTTATCATAAAGCAGGTAAGATGTATAAGAATACATTGGTTGCTGCGGATAAAATTGCGGCAAGACTTAAAAAATCTATAGGTTCTGTTTTAAAAGAACAAACAAAAGCAATGAATGGTGTTTATAATATGCGTAAAGATGTTATAGATAATAATGCTTCATATGTTACTGAAATTACTGGTGGTAGTTTTGGAATTGTTAGTGATAAAACAGCAAAAAAAATTAATGACCAATTAAATAAAAGTACCAAGTTAACTTTATCTGAAATTGCAAATGTAGAACTTGTAACAACTCCTGGTAAAAACAATGGGTTTTTTCAGTTTTATGTTAAGAAAAATACAGAAATGTTTGGTGATGTTGCATTACCTGTAAATATTCAAAGAGGTAATTTTAATCAAGCACTTGCTGATAAAGTAGCTGATGTTATTACAAGTACAGCAACCAATAAAGGTGTGTCATTATCTGATGATAAAAGAATAGAATACTTTGAAGTATTTTTAAATAATGATAATAAAACAAGTAAGAATAATATTTTTTTAGAAAAAGCTAAAGGTGGTCCTCTTACTTTAACTATCAATAATGAGAAGTTTGAAGGAGATGAAATTTTTACTACTGCTGTAAGAGATAAAATTGCTCAACACTTACCACAAGCAATTAAGTTTGGTGATAAAGGTTTTATTGGAGCTAATGTAAATCTTACTCCAAAGTACATGGGTGTTGATAAAACTTACACTGATTATGAAATATCAGGTAATAAAATTACTCCTATTGAAAAAAACTATATTGAAGATGTAGTATTTCCATTTGCTACACTACAATATGAAGCTGAATCTGCACAAACTATGGCAGGTTTTAATCCATATTTATCATATGCTGTTCCTGATGAGTTTACAGAAGATGATTCTGCTTTCTTTCCAGTTGCAACAGATTCTCAAACATTGCGTCCAGTTAAGAAACAGACTCAAGCTAAAAAGAATGAAACTGCAGAAAAAGTTGTAGAAGAAAAATCTAAAGCTGTTCAGAAAAAAAGAACAACAAAAGCAGAAGAAACTGTTGAAACTACTGAAGAAATATTTGATACTGACTTAGCAAACATTATTAGTGTAAAAAATAAAACAAATATTATTACAACTGATGATGTAGATGGTTTTGAAATCAACAGAAGCAAAGCATTAGATAGCTTTTTAGATAAAGTATTTACTACTGAAGCTGACAAAGCAGCAGCAGAAGCTTGGTGGGCTAACTCTCCATTAAGTAAACATATAAGTCTTACAAGAATAACCCAAATTGTAAACTCAGATGCATTTGCAACATTTACAGGAAAAGGTATAATTCTTTATGAAGGTGATGGTGGTACTGCTGTGGATTTATATCATGAGGCATGGCATGGATTCTCTCAATTATTCTTAACAAAAGCTGAAAAGATTAAGTTATATGAAGAATTAAAGGGCCAAGCAAAGTGGGCCAATAAATCTTATTTTGAAATAGAGGAAGATATTGCTGAGGATTTTAGAGATTATGCTAGAAGCAAAGGTAAAAAACAAGCTCCTAAAGGATTTTTGGGTCAAGTATTTAGAAGAATTTACAGCTTCCTAAATAACATCTTTGGTAAAGTAAATAAACAAGACTTAGCTACAAGACCAAGAGACATTGCTTCAATAAAAGAATTATTTGATAAACTATATGTAGCATCTGAAAAACCTGAATTGTTGCAAAACATGAAGGCTTCTACAGATAACATAATGTTTACACAATTAAACAGAGCTAAAGCTATTACTGCTGTAAGGGATGTTGCTGCTAAATATGAACCTTTTGATTCAGCTGAATCATTAAAGATAGTAAACTATCTAGATAGCATGCTTCCTGAAGTGTTTACTGCATTTAATAATAAGTTTGGTGTTACTTCAGGACCAGTAAAAGTTTTACAAACTAATAACAACAGAACATTTTTGTATAAGTTATTAGAGAATAAACTATCTAAAAAATTAGATGATTTAAGAGAAGGTTTTGCAACCAGAGCTGCTGAAGGTATTGATGTAGACCCTGAAGAATTAAATCAATTAACTTTCTTGGCTAAAGTACTTGATAATTTTGGAGACATAGAAAAAACAATTGCTGGTAAAGACCAGAAAGGTGTTATTGCTTTTCACTTACAAAATTCTAAGTTTAAAATACTAGCAAATAAATTTGTTGAGTTAGAAGAAGACCCAACTGATATTAATAATTCTAGAATTGTTAGACTTGATGGTGGTAACATTTTCTCTTCAAGAGAAGCTGCTAGTCAAGAAACTAAAACTATTCTATCTAGTATATACAAAATAGATAGAAACAAAATTACTGTAACTACAGATGATGCGGGAAAACAAAGTATGGCTGTTGAGTATGAAATAGATCCTCAAACAGGTCTTCCTGTATTATTAGATGAGAGAGAAATGTGGAGTAAGGTTGCTAAAGTTGTAGCTGGTTCTTTTGATAAAGAAGAAATGTACAAGAGACTTTCAGATGGTGTAGTTGATAACCCTGAGTTTTTACAGTTATTATCTTACTTACCAGATCCAACTAAAAAAGATTATGCTGACAAAAGTGAATTTACTATTGAAACTAAATTCTGGCAAGATCTTAAAAAACCAAGATTGTCCTATGTACAGTTAAACTTAAATGTTCAAAAAGGTGAAAAAGAAACTATTGCAGAAGCAAGACTTCAAAGAACTGATTTTGATAGAAGCAAAGTTTTAAGAGACTGGCAGATTAACTTTAAGACTGTAGCTCAATCTAAATATATCTCAGAAAATAAAGTGCTTTACTTAGATAGATTAGTTAAAGACTTTAAGAATAATTTAAACCCTAAGAATGTTGTATCATTCTTAAATGCATTAGGAATCATAATGGATACTTCTAATCCAACAATTGCTAGTGTAGTGTCTGATCCAAACTTCATAAATAAATTTGGTATTAGACATATTTTTGAATCTCTTGAGCATATCAATAATACAAACTCTTCAGAGAAAGCTAAGTTTGTTAAAGATCCGCTTGAGTATTTAAAGTCTGCATTACCAAGTTCATTAGATCCAGGTAAAGCTTTTGATTCTTCTTCAAGAATTAAAGAGCTTGCTAATATCCAAGTAAGATTTTCTGATAAGTATTCTAACTTTAGTGCTATTAGTCCTGAAGGAAATAGAGTATGGGAACATTTTTTGGATAATACTTTTACAAGAATAATGACTTCATTAAACCATGCTAAGTCATGGCAACAATTAACAAACCCTGATGCGGACCCTAATGGTATATTTAGACATATGAGATATTTATCATATGATAATAATACCTATACTCCACATTCAATACTTTTGAAATCATTGTTTAACAGTCTATTAGCTGTAAACAATCCTGGTGGTAAAAAAGATAACAAACTTGTTATCCAAAATGTAGCAGGAACACAATTAATAGATAAAAACACTGATAAATCAACAGGTATTTCTACAGCATCAATGGATGCTACAAGTAAATATTTACAAGAGATACATACTATGTTGATGAATGGTGTAGAAGAGTTCATGAGACATGCTTCTAAGCAAATGTCACAAGGTATTGTGTTAAAAAATGGTCTTAATACTTATGGTAATAAATCTGCAAAGAACTTATATATTGATTTAGAGAAATTTTTACCTACTACTAATTCTGGTGAAGACTATGCATTTGATATTTTATCTGGATACTTAGCAGGTGAAGTAAATAGAATCTTTAGATTTAACTCTGACTTAAATAAGTATAGTCAATTTACAGGTTATACAAGAGAAGTAGAAAGAAAAACAGGTGAAGTTGTTAAGTCTGGTCAAGCACTTGCTGCATTTGAAGATGTATTATCTAAACCTACTCAAGAAAAAATCTACAAAATTGTAGACCAAGCATCTAATACCAAAAATACTAGTTTTAATTTTGAAGATGTATATGAAGACAATCCTGCCCTTACAGCAGAGATAAGAAAAGATATAGCTACATATTTTAATCTATTAACAAAAGACTTAAAAACTGAACTTGATAAAGCTAAGTTTATTGACCCTACATTAAGAAGCCGTATAGAAGACAAAGGTGTAGAGCTTACTGTAGATGAATCTGACACAACATTATTAAAAGCATATGCTTATAATTCTTGGATACATAAGTTTGAGACTGCTATTCTTGGTTATGGAGATTTAGCACAATACAATCATGCTAAAGAAGAGTTCCATAAGCGTAATGCAGGTTTTGGTTCTGGTGGTTTAGGTTTTGCTTCTGATTTAAAATCAAGAAGCTTTGTAAACAAAATGACTAAGTTATTTGATCCTACCAAAAAGCCATTTGACGGTACTCTAACTACAGGTATTATTAAAGAAAGAGAAATAAAGGAATCTTTATATTATGATGAGTACTATGATGCTCTTGTAAAAGATTATACAAAAAGATTAGGTGATAAAGATAAGGCAGAAGAATTAGCAAAAACTGCTTTAAAAGAATATAAAGGTATGAAGATTGGTGATGGTCAAGGTCACATCAGTTTTGAAACATATAGAATTTTAAAAGAACTTGAAGGTAACTGGTTACCAGAACAAGAAGAGTTGTATAAAAAATTAGCTAATGGAGAAGAAGTATCTGTAGCAGATATTGTTCATTACTTTCCTCCATATAAATTACAATATTGTGGTGCTATGGAAACTACAGGTTTACCGCTTGTATCTTTCCATAAATTCTCACTTGCTCCAATCATTCCAGGTGTAGCTAAAAAGGGCACACCACTATATGATTTGAATGAAAAAATGATAGCTGAAGGTATGGACTATGTGGTTTTTGAATCAGGTTCTAAAGTTGGTCATTTAGGTAATGGCGATGCTATAATTGATGATAATGGTAACATTATAAAAAATGTACCATTTACAAAAAATGTAATCTTTACAGAATATTTAAAGAATCAGACAGAAGTTAACTCTGAGTTTAAAGGTAAATCTATTTTTTCTACTCAGATGAGAAAGTTAATTCTTGATAACTTATATGAAAATGGTGTAATCAATTCTCCTAATGAAGAAGATGTAGTGTCTCCATTGGTAAAAAGATATCTTGATAATGTATCTGATTATACTGAGTTAGTTAAATTAGAATTATTAGAAGAGATTGGTTTTGATGAAACTCCAGATGGTGGTTATAAACCAAGAGACAAAGAAAGTATTGGAAAACTATTATCACTTGTTAGAAATAACTTAGAGAGAGAAGAATCTTACAGTGATGATATGATAAACTTTATTGATGCTCTTGATAGTGGTGAATTATTACATGATTTGTCTTTACATCCAGAAGCATTAAAAATTGAGAAACTTTTATTATCTCTAATTAATAAGAGAGTTATCAAACAAAAAGTAAAAGGGGAACCACTTGTACAAGTATCTTCTGCTTTTTATGAAAATAACCTTACAGAATCTCCTAAGTTCAGAAATGCAACTGATGAAGATAAGAAAAAATGGGTTGGTAGTAATCTACTTCCTACATATCATCAAGGGGCTGATGGTAAAACTAGAGCAATGAAGGTTATGATTGCATTACAGGGGGACTATGCTAACTTGTTAAATCTTGAATATAATGGACAAATCATTGGTGATATCAAGACATTAAACAGAGCTATCAAAGATGATGAATGGTTAGATGCAAATAATGGTGCTAACAGAAAAGCAATAACTCTTGTAGGGGTTAGGATTCCTGTTCAGGGTCTAAACTCTATGGAGTTTATGGAAGTGTATGAATTTTTACCAGCACAAGCAGGTAACATAATCATACCTCCAGCTGAGATAGTTGCTAAGTCAGGGGGTGACTTTGATATTGATAAACTTACAATCTTCATGACTAATATAGATCAAGAAGGTAAACTTAAAGAAAGAACATATAAAAATACTGCAGAATTAAAAGCTGCATTAGAGAATGCAAAAGGTGATGAGAAAGAATCAATACCAAGCATGTTTAAACAACAAAAAGCTGGTGTTGAAAATGACTTAATGAATGACATTAAAGAAATACTAGAACTTCCACAAAACTTTGCATCTCTTGTTACACCAAATGGTACTTTCTTATTGAAGGATATAGCTGATAAATTAGCCACAGATGTAATGGAATATGATCCATTTAAAAACTATATGACTGATGCTACAATAGAACCTGAAAAAGGTAAGAAAATTATCAGTGCAACAAGAGTATTAGAACCACTTTATAACTTATATAAACATGAATCTAATATTGTTGGTAAGAAAACATTAGGATTAGGTGCTGTAGAGAATACAATGAATGTATTATTAAACTCAATTGGGGCCCTAATGCCTGAGACATACACTAATTACAAGGGTCAATCAAGAAGTACTACTTTAGGTTTAAGACATAATGTAAGAACAGTTGGTGATAAAGAGAGAATTTCTTTATCTAACTTATATGATGTTGATAACACAAATAAAATAGCAGATGTATTCTCCCAAGCTATGAACGGTTGGGTGGATGTTGAGAAAGATGCTTGGATTTTCTTTATCCAAGGTAACTATGAAGTTGCACCTATATTGTTATATTTAGTAAAAGCTGGTGTACCAGTTAAAGAAGCTATTTATTTTGTATCTCAACCATTAGTAAGAGAGTATGTAACTGAACAACGTCTTGCTAAATCTACTTTTGCTGAAGTATTAGGTAAAGCTCCTGATCAAAAATCATTTGTTAAATACCAAGCAGCTTCTAACATTATAAATAAATACTTTAATCCTTCAGTTTTACCAGCTAAAGGTGAGGCAAGTATTAGATTTGAAGTTGGACGTAACATGTTTGATAACTATATGAAAGATAGAAAAAGCAAACAGTTTACTGAAAAAGAAATGTTAGATTTAATTAAGGAATCTAAAAAAATAAGCAGTGCTAAATATTCTGACCTATCTTTAACTATGTTCTTACATTACTTAGATATTGAAGACCAAATTAAAGGTATTACTCAGATTAAAATGAATGCTAATCCAGATACAAATACTAAGTCTGTATTATCTGACATTGAAACATCTGAAGGAAGACTAGAGAATTTAGAAAACAATCCTGAATTACAACCAATTATTTCAGCTTTGATGAAAGACTCTATTATTAGTTCTTTCTTTAACAATAAACTTGCACTATCATTAGCTGCTCCATTATTTAAGTTAAGGTATAACCCAGCAATCCGTGCTTTCTTAAAGCAAAAAGATGATGCTAATAACTTAGTAGAAAATATCAAAACTACATTTGGTGAAGCAGGTAGAGATACCTATCTAAATACATTTAGAAATGACTTAGTAAGTTATATTTTTCAAAATGCATTAGGTAAAACAGATATCAAAAAAGGTTACATGTCTTATGATGCAAAAGAAGTTCCAACTAAAGAAATGCTTTCTGAAAAGTTTGGTGCTTTTGTAAAAACAAATACAGATGGTAGCAAAACATTATATTACAACCTTAAAAATTTATTAGAGGAATACAACTCTAAAAAATGGAGTAACAAAGCTGATGAACCAAACGATTATTCTCAATTAGGTTTACATCCAGTTCCTGATAATACATTTACAATTGCTAAAGGTAACAATGCAGAAACTTATGCAAGATTTGTAATAGAAAGAGAATATTTAAGATCTGTATATCCAATTGCTGAAACTGGAATGAAGAAAGCAGAGTATGAAGAATTCTTAGCAAACAGAGCTTTGGATAATACTTTGAATGTAAATCACATGTTTAGAGATCCTCAAAATGCTTTTGCTTTAAGAATCTATAATGTTATCACAAGCAATCCTAAACTTGTAAACAAATTTGATATATTATCTAAACTTCAAGTTGACAATAACACAAGTGACACAATGTTTAATCTTGAGTTAGTTGACAGAGACATTGATAACATTAAAGCTAACATTTACACTAAAAACTTAACTGATTTAGCTGACCCAGTTGTATTAAAAACATTAGCAAAAGATTTAAATTTAAGTGATCAAGATATTGATTATATATCAGATTTATTTTCTAGACTACCTTTATTTGCATACATGCAATCTGGTATTAATAAGACTAAAGCTAACTTAGTTCCTTATGTAAGCACAGAATCATTCTTAAATATTATGGATACTGCTGTTGATGACTTTACTAAACTTTTGGCTGATCCAGGTAAAGCATCTAGACTATTAGAAGATTTTTATAATAAGTTTAATGCTCAAAATAGTTTCAGTAACAAAGAAAAATCTAGATTTAAAAACTATTTTACTGACATTGATTTTAGTAAAGTAGGTACTGGTGGTGTTGCTCAACCAGCTACTGAAGCTGTAGAAGAACAAACTAATAATCTTACTACAACATCTGATCCAAACATATTTATTTTTGATGATGCTAAAACTAAAACTGCAGATTATTATAGACAATTAACTAGTTCTAACTCTACAGTAGGTTTTGTATACAATGCAAGCAAACATGAGTTAGATAAAAATGTTACTATAGGAAGTCAATCATTTTTAAGATTTGTTTCACCTGACACTGCACTACCTTTTATTACAAGTTTTGGTAATAATGCTACAGATAGAAGTGATAACTTTAGTAACTTAGCACCTGAAAATTATCAAAGTATTAAAAACTATTTTGATAGAAAAATTCAGGAGCTTAAAGATGCTAAGGATTCAGGGAGCAAAATTGCTTTTCCTATAGAAGGAATAGGTAATGTAAACAAAATGCCTCAAGAATTATTTGTATATTTAAGTAAGAGACTGTTTGAAGAACTAGGATATTTAAACCCAGGTTCTACAATGTATAAAGACATAACAGAAATATTAAATAATAAACAAGGTATCTCAGATGATGAAATTCTTGCATCACTAGGTTTTGAATCTGATCCTTTTAATTGTGTATAAAAATGGTTTGTGAAGTTAAGGTAAATTCTATTAAGTATTTAGAAAAAGAAAAAGCTACTGATGATGTAAGAAGAATAATTGATACAGCAAAGTTTAATGAGCTCAATGAGAGTCTCACTAAACTTGCTGTAGACAAGTATGGCTTAGAAACAAATGGTCAAATGCTTTTTAGTGATACTGAGATAAAACTAAAAGATCAAAGAACTTCTACATACAGAAGAGATAGTATTGTTACTGTAAATAGAGCAGTACCTAATGAGTCTTTGTTTGAAAAACTTCAAGAACTAAAAGTTAGATATGATGAAAGACAGGCAATAGCTAATAATGCTGTTGTACCAGAAGATAAAACTAAAAATGAACCAAAATTCATAAGAGAAACACAAGTTAATGAAGATTTTCCGGTTATACCAATTGATTTAAATACAGTAAATCAACAAGCATCAAAAGCTGTTGCTGAAGCTATTGCATCTAAATTAGCTGCTAAGCTTGGTGTAAATTATCATAACTTAACGCCAGAGCAAGCTACAGAAATGCTTAAAAACAATCCTGTACCTTATAGAGGAGAACCTGCATTTTTCTACAATGGAGCTGTATTCATTGTTGGAGATAATGTAAAACCAGGAATTCTTTTACATGAGTTTTCTCATCCATTACTTCAAGGTATAAGAAAGACAAACCCTAAGTTATTTAATAATTTATTTGACCAACTAGTAAACACTGAAGAAGGTTTAGGTATCATTTCATATGTAACAAAAGCATATCCAGAACTAGATATTAACTCTGATTTATTTAAAGAAGAATCATTAGCATTTGCTTTACAGTTTAAATCAATAAATAAACTTGAACAAAAAATTGAGACAGAAGGGTTCCAATCTTTTATAACCAAGTTATTAGCTTCATTAAAACAGTTATTACGTGATGTATTCGGGACTGGTGTAAACTTAAAGAACCTAAATGAATCAACATCACTTGATGAATTAGCTGAGATGCTACTTGATGATACCATGTTTGATTTTGGAGAAGTTAACATTACTCAGGATGATTTAGTAATGTATGTTAGAGATATCTTTACAGAAGCAGATAAACTTGCACTTAGTACTAAAGGTAATGTTTTACAAGAAATAGTAAATGAAGTTTATGCAAGTAACTTACAGATTGTTAATCAAATCAAAGACTTCAAAGCTGATAAAGTAACTAGAGATATGTTGGAGAAAGCTTTGAAAAAGCAGAATACAACAAACTTGTTACCGGGTGTAAAAGAAATTCTTGCTGGTTATCAAAATATCAATAACCTAAATGCTTTATTAGATGAAGATTTAGAAGACTTGGAAAAAACAAAACAAATGGCTGCGGCTTTAATTAATAGTGTTGACAGGATTAATACATCAAGTAACAACATAATTAAAGAGCTAAACAATATAAATAAAAGACCTGAGTTAATCAATAATAGAAACACTATTGCTTTACTTGGTCTTTATAAAAACACTTCACAATCTTGGTTAAATGTAATTAATGAAATTAATGAACTGTTAGACCAGGTTGATGTTGATAAAAACAGTGAGTTCTATTCACTTATTACTAGTATTGTTAATAATGCTACTGTAATTAATTCTAAGATTGCTCAGATTTATAAAAAAGGTAACATTCAATTCTTTGTGGAAATCACAGGTTATATGAATGAATTTGTAAATAAAGAGTTAAAATCTAATTTAGGTATTGCTTTAAAGAAAGCATTCTCTGAATCTGATTTAGAAGCAGCTGTTGATGGGTTATACCAAAAAGTTATTGACCAGAAGTTTACTCCAGAAGATGCTCAAGCACTTTATGAAAAAGGTGTTCCAGAAAATATTCTTAAAGAGTTTATCAAAAAATACAATGACTATGTTGTAAATGAAGATAAAATAAAAGAAGCTCTTACAGGACATGCAAAGGATGTAAGTTGGTTTAACAGATGGTTAGAATCTTACAGTTCAAGCAATGATATTATTGTGGGCCCTTTAGCAATGTATATTCAGAACCAAAAGACTGAAGTAGAAACTAAAGTTTGGAGAATGTCTCAGGATTTTAGATCTAAGTTAGAAGTGTTACTACCACAAGTAAACTTTAGCAAAATGAATTCTACTCAAATTAGAGACATGGTTGCTGAAAAAGACCAAATATTTTACTTTAATAAAAAAACAGGTAAGTATGAGGCTAAAGATGTTTACACTTTTGCAAATGAATTTGGAAATGGATGGAGATTTGAGCTTGATAAATTAGAATATGAGTATGAAGAAGCTAAAAAATCTGATGACAAAGTAAAAATTGCTAAAGCTCTTGATGATTTAAGACAGTTTAGTAAAGACTATATGTGGCAAGAGTATACATTAGAGTATTATGAAAAAGATGATATATTTAATGAGTCTCCTATAGGGTCATTAGCTTATGCTGCAAGAAGATCTGCTTTAGAAAACTTTGTCAACTTACAAAACAGTTTGCAAAAAGAGTATGAAAGATTTGAAAGACACAGTGAGTTACAAGAAGCTTTCAAAACTTATCAAAGATTGTATTCTTTACAAAATGAAGATGGTACTGCAAAAGTAGATGATCCTGCAAAAGGTATTTATGACAAGTCTATTGCTGAATTATTAATTAAACACAGACAAGAAACAAACAAGTTTTATGAGTGGGTTCCAATTACTAATTCATTAGATACTGCTTATAATGAGTTTGTGTCTGAATTACTTACAAAAGATATCAAAAAAGATAGTAAAGAATATGCTAAGTTACTTAGAGATTGGCAAAAACAAAATGTTAGAGTTGTTTATTCTCAGGAATACTATGATGAGAGAACTAGATTGTTTGATAAATTAAATTCTATACAAGCTCAGATTAATGAGCAATTGAAGACAGATTACAATGTATCTGATGAGTATAAAAAAATATTAGACTTACTATATACATTTAAAGATGACTTTGGTCAACCAGATCCTACACAACTAGGAGTAGATAGACTGAAAAAAATCAGAGACATTCAACAAAATATTATTGATGTAAGACAAAAACTAGATAAATACACTGGTTTATCAAAAGATGATTCTGCTACATTACAAGAATTAATCATCAAATCAAAAGATGAAGAATTAACTGTTGAAGAAGCGGAAGAACTAGATAGATTACTATCTGCTAAGAAAGATGTAGATGTTACATTAGTTGAAACTTTGTCAGAAGTAATAGGTGAATTATCTGATATTTCTAGTAAGTATCCAACAGATTACTATATGGATGAACTAGAAAGACACATGTCAAAGTATGATAACATTCCTGCTTTTACTGATGTTACAGTAGATCAATTTATTAATGGTCAGTTGTTTTCTGAATTGATAGATCCAGAAAGTGACTTATATGATGCTGATTTGTTTGAATGGTTTGAACTAAGCCATGTTAAATTGCAGGTTTATGAAGATAAAAAACTGGTGACAAAATACCAGAGAACCGCAGCTAATTCCTACAGCAAACCTAACAATCCAAAACACTTTATCACTACAAAGATAAAAGACAACTTAACAGGTGAAGTTATCTCTATTATAGGTGTTCCTAACATTAGACACTCAAGAAGAGAAGTTAAAAATGAATATAGAACTATACCAAGAGGTGCTTCAAGAAAAGACTATATAGGTAAGGTTGTTGATAATAAGGGTAACTTCTTACCAAGATCTTTTAATCCAAGCTCTAAAAACAGTGCAAAGGATAGTAAGTTCATTAGTGAGAAGTTTAAAAAAATGAAAGCTGATCCTAATTCTCCTGAATACAAGTTACTAGAAACAATGAAGGAATACCACTTACAATTGCAAGAAGGTGCTTCAAGTTACGGTAAGCTTTATTTAGATTTACCAAGATATGGTATTGAAAGAGGAGATTACTACCAAGTTTTACAAAAAGGTGAGTATGGTGAAAGATTTAAAGAAGTAAGAGACAATGTAAAAGAATGGTTAAAGCAATCTTTTGGTAAGTCTGTACAAGATAACTTAGATCAATTTAACTATAATGCAGAAAACAACTTAGTAAATACAGACTTACAAGGAAATGAGATTTCATATATTCCTGTAACTGGTATTTATAATTTGGATGCAGATACTGTAGATGCTGATGTATTTAATTCATTATTTAAATATGGTCTTTCTGTACAAACACAAAGTAATTTAATTAAAAGTTTACCATTAGTAAACTCTATATTAGAAACTCTAGAAGATCCTGCTAATCAACCTAAAAACTTAGATGCATTTTCAAAAGGTATTTATACTTTAAGAAAGAAGCAACAACATCCAACTAGATCTAACTCTATTAATAATAGAGCAGGTCAAGTAAGATCACTAATTGAAAGAGAGTATCACGGAAGACAAGTTGTAGGTATAGAAGAGAACAATCCTGTATTAAGTAAATGGCTAAACACATTAACAAGTAGATCTAGTAGAGCAGCATTAGCATTGAACATTCCATCTGACATTAAAAACCAGGTTTCAGGTTATATTCAAACTATTATTGAAGCTTCAGGAAATAGATTTATATCTGGAAGAGATTTAGCACTATCTGCAGCATGGACAACTAAAGCAATGTTAGAATGGAGTACTAAAGGAATCTATGAAATAGGTCCTGGTGCAGTTTCTACACAGTTAGTTCAAGTTTTTGATCCTAACTTTAAAGCAACAGATGAAAATGGTAAACCTGTTTATAGATCTTTATATAAAGACCTAGTAAATGGTGACTGGATGTACATGCACCGTAAGTTTGGTGAGATGGAAGTTGCAATGAGATTGTTTGGTTCATTTTTACATGCAGAAAAAATTCATCAGAATTATTCTGATGGTTCAAAAAGCTTAATAAATTATGTTGATGCTTGGGAAAAAGATGAAAATGGGATACTTAAACTTAAAGAAGGTATTCATCCTGGTTGGAATTATGAATCTGTATTTCATGTCTATACTAAAGGTGAGAAGCTAGAAGATATTGCAAAGAAATACAATGTAACTGTAGAAGAACTTAAAGCTAAAAACAGTATTAAGTCTGAGATACAACTTGAAAATGGTCAGGAGATTGTTATTGCTAAATCAGAATATTTCAAGCAGTTTAAAAATAAACTACAAGGAACATCAAGAGCACTATTTGGAGTTTATGATAAGTTTGGTCAACCTGAAGGTAACAAGTATATCATGTACCGCATGTTCTTTTTCATGAGAAAATGGTTTACTCCAATGTTTGCTAACCGTTTTGGTATGGATATGTCTAAAGAAAATTTTGGTGGAGCAAGATATGATTGGGCTATGGGTAGAACTACAAAAGGTTTCTATGTTGAAGCATTTCAAGCTTTATATAAAATCATTAAATCTAAAGGAACAGACTATCAATTCTTAACAGAGGATGAAAAAGGATCAATGAAGAAAGCTGCAACAGAAGGTTTAATAGTTGTTACTTCTGCATTACTTGCATCAATGTTATTTGGTTTTGATGATGATGATCCAGACAAATGGAAAAAAATAAAAGCTAAATCAGGGGCCCTCTTTACAGATGAATTTAACACTTATGGTTATATTTCTAATCATGCTCTGTTACTGTTATTAGGTGCACAAGCTGAAACAGGTGCTTTTATTCCATTGCCGTCAATTGCAGGTATGAACTTTGGTGCAGATGATTATGCTAAAATGTTAACATCAACTACTACGGCATTTGGAAACACCTTGTTGACTTATATTGAAATCTTTGGTGATGTTTTAAATTTAATCACCTTAAATGATGATGCTGTAAGATACAAAAAAGATGTAGGTCCTTACTGGTGGCAGAAAAAAGGTGAGTTAAAGACTTACAAAAGAATCTTTAATATGTTAGGTTTAACAGGTGGTATTGGAGATCCTGAAGCTGCATTGAAAAACTTATCCAAAGGTGCAACAAGAATTAGGTAATAATTAAAAACAAATACAATGGCAGCTAAAACTTCAACAGGGTCTGCTCTTTCAAGAGTAAAAGTATCAAGACCTGGTGTACATGCAAAGACTAAAACTTCAAAAAGTAAAAGGTCAAAAAACTACCGAAAGTCTTACAAAGGACAGGGGAGATAGAAAAAAAAAGGGAGAGCCCGAAAGCTCTCCCTAATTTATTCATCATCATCACAGCAGTCACATTCTTCTGACTCTTGTCTACCATACTCATCATCAAACCATTGTCTGGCTTCTTCTTTAGTTGGTGTGTCATAACAACCACAGTCCATAACTTTAGCACCTGCTAAATATGCTTCTACCATTGCTTTTCTAAATGCTCCTACATGCATAACAATTAATTTAAATCATCATTAATACTATAAGTTTTTCTTATTGTTTCTCTTGTAATATTAAAAACACTTTTTCTGTTTTCTCTAAACTTGAATCTTTTATAATCAATATCAAAAGTAACTGCAATCAGAT
>JACCDX011713381.1_pt1 | contig 24844 bp, 6 predicted proteins | sample 7449681 | NCBI WGS metagenome assembly JACCDX01 (sample SAMN15323450, study PRJNA562643) | freshwater metagenome | isolation source: river surface water | place: USA:Blue River Watershed | collected 2017-08-18
AGGGGCAACACAGCATTCGCGTCAATGAACAGTGGCGCCTTTGCTTCACCTGGGGCCCAGCTGGGCCTGAAGATGTAGAACTGGTTGATTACCACTAATGAATGAGGAGGCTAGAAAAATGACAAAAGCCCACGAGGCTATTCACCCTGGTGAAATTCTTCTCGAAGAATTTCTAATTCCATTTGGCGTTTCTCAATACGAACTAGCCAAGGTGATTGGCGTACCACCACGCCGAATCAATGAAATCGTGCATGGCAAACGAGCAATAACGCCGGACACAGCATTAAGACTGGCGCGCGCCTTTGACATCAGTGACCGTTTCTGGCTGAATTTGCAGAACCGCTACGACTTAGAAATGCAAGCCGAGAAACTCCGCACAGAGCTCAAAGATATTCGCGTTCTGTCGGCCGTTCTAGTTGGTAAATAGTCGTGCCCTACGGGTGGCGCAGCGGGCTAGCTGGAAGGCGCTCTTGAGCAACCCACTTTTCGCCATAACCAAAGTTTGAGGCCATTAGGTCAAGAAACGGCACCGCATCGAAGGCTTCTGGGCCAAGCACGCCAGCACCCTTCCAAGCGCCGGTCGCCATTAGCTCGAGGGCAATAACTGGGGTCAGCGCAGTCTGAGCCACAACACACTGGGCGTCAAGCGCAGCCATGGTTTGATGGTTATCGGCCGCGTGATACAAGAATGTGGCGCGCTCCTTGCCAAAGAAATCCTTGCCGGTAACCAAAATTCCAACGCAGTTTTTACCCTGCATTTGCGGGCCAATTTTGGCTGGGTCTGGCAACACGGCAGCAATCACATCTCGGGGTGAAATGTCTACCGGGCCTTGAGCAGATCGCACCCGGTGCGGCTTGGTTTGGTCCAGACCCACCTTGTGTAGGGTCTTTAGAACATCGATGAATTCGCGACCTAGGCCATTCTTAAAAGTCATGCGGTTGGCGCGAATAGTTCGCGGCAACATGGTCACTTCTTCGTGCTCAACATTCACACACTCAAGCGAGCCAATGCCCTCGGGAAACTCAAAAACCTCTGGCTCACTGAACGGTTCGGTGGTGTACCAGCCGCGGCTTCGGTCATAAATGACCGGAGGGTTCAAACACTCTTCGATGGTGGTCCAGATCGATGAATGCGGTGCAAACATCTCGTTGCCGGCCTCATCACGAACAGTTAGGTTTCCACCAGCCTTGACGCTGATTTCGTCGATCTCGCTGAACAGGTTTTGGGCCGCGTGACGGGCAAAAACGTTAGACAAACCAGGCTGGGCACCGCAGCCGATTAGGGCTAGCTTGCCCGAGCGCTCCCACTGTTCGTGCAATGCAAACTGACCGTCGCCAAGCTTGATTCCAGTCTTGTGAAATGGGTCGGTTTCGTGAGGTTCAGAAATACTGAGGGCCATGTCTAGGTAGTTGACCCCGGCGGTATAGGCGGCTGAAAAAATGGTCGGTACAAACTTTGGCTCAACCGCATTAATCAGGTGAGTTACCTTGTGGTTTAGACACAGCTCAGCAACCACAGCCGCCTGACTGGCGTCAATCTTGGCTGCCAAAAACTTAGATGCCACCTGCTCACCGTGACGGGCACGGATCCAGGCGATAGTTGCCTCAGCGCGGGCAAAATCATAGTCAGAAACAATGAAGATGTCGTAAAAACTGCGGGTAGCAGCAATCTTGGCAATTGCGTCACCTACACCGCCGGCACCAACCAGAAGAATTCTCATTCCACCAGCCTACCTAGCGAACGCGAAGGTCTGCGGCTGGGTCATTAACCCAGTTCAAGACTCCCTGCCAATCGCTAAAACCATCGGTAAGTGAAAAGTGTTTTGCTCCCTCGAGAATAACTGCGTGAACCCCAAGTGGGTCAGCAAAAGTGGCTTGCACGCCGTTTGGCAACCACTGGTCAAGATCGCTGCCAACAATGGTCAGTGATTTTGCTGATGCCAAGGTGGCCTCGACCACGGCACGCTTTTTTAGGTTAACTTTTAGCCCCTTGACCTCACCCAACAGATCTGGGTCGGCAGGCGCTACCAGTAGCAGGCGATCAACCGGCTGTTTGATTTTGCCATCAGCCGCGGCCTGAATCCAGTTGACGCAACCCAGCGAGTGACCAATCACAATGGTCTCTCCCTCACCTGCCTCGGCAAGCAGGTCAAGCTCAGCTAGCAACAATTCTTGCCACTCTTCAAGCACGGGGGCATCGGTGTTTGGAAATTGCGGGTAGATAACCTGGTGACCCTGCTGGCGCAGCGAACTGGCCAACTTGCGCTGCCAAACACCTTCTTGGCGACGGTTAGTCCAGCCGTGCATGATCAGAATTTTTGCCATAAAAACAATCTAAACGCTCGCCCAATTTGAGGCCAGAGACCGCATAACAATCGGTAACTTAGGCAAACAGTTCGGCGGCCAAAACCTCGCCGGAGCGCACTCCCTTGGCAATTGCAAACACGGCAGAACCAATCGGGCTGGTCCACTTATTTAGCAGGTCAAACTGGTCTAGGCGGCGCTGAACCGGAATGAATTGAGTGTCAAGATTCTTTTGATATGCCGTCCAAAGCAGACCCACATCTGGGTTGCCATCGGCAGTCATGCCCACCTCATAGTTGAATGGGCGCCTAAAAAAGCGCTCCCCCGGATTAGTAGCGTGGGCACGACGAATGTGGGCAAAGTCAGGAATCACCTTTAGCCCATTGGTATCGCGAGCATCAAAATCTGGCGGGTCTAATTCATTGTTTTTGCCGAGCGGGGCACCGTTGTCTAGGCGGCGGCCAATCACCTGTTCTTTGTCAATGCGCCCCAGCTGATCCCAGGTGTTCAACTGCATGGCAATGCGCCTAAACACCAGTAGCGTGCCGCCCTGAATCCAACTTGGGCCATCTTGAATCCAGACCAGATTGTCAAAGTCATTGGTGTTGAAGGCGGGGTTGTCGGTGCCGTCAACTTGCCCCATTAGGTTGCGTTGACGCACACCATGGGGCACCACGCCTTGGGCATTTGAGAAGCCCTGCTGTGACCAGCGCACCGATGCAAAAGCCATACTGTCTGTGATTAGTCGACGAACAGCGTGAGAGAGCACGATTGGGTCATCTGCTGAAACGTGCAGCAAAACGTCACCGCTGCTGAACTCTGGTTTTAGAGCGTCAACTTTGAATGCTGGCAGGTCCTTGAACGACTCTGGCAGTTGATGTTCAAGTCCAAGCTTGCTGAACAGAGCCGGCCCAAATCCCACGGTCACGGTTAGCCTTGCCGGGCCCAGCGCCAACTGCGGTTGAGCATCGGCCAGAGTTGGGTCACCCTGGGTGAGGCGAGCAATGTCGTCGGTGAGCAAAGTCATCCAGCGCAACATGGCTGCCTTGTCAGCGCCGGCAAGCAGGTCTAGCGAGACAAAGTTAGTGAAGGTCTGCAGTTCTAGCTCAATGCCGTTTTGGTGATCACCGGTGAACGGCTCTTTGCGTTTCAAGACCGCTGTTTGCGCTTTGAGTTCGGCAGCGGCAGTTGCTGAATCAGAGCCCAGTTGCGAGCCAATTAGCCCACCAGCGGCCGCGCCAACTAAAGCTCCAGCCGATGCCGAGGCACCGGCCAGAAAGCCGCGACGCGAAACGTTGGTCATTTTATTTACTCGGCCGAGCCGGTGTATTCCTCGTTGCCGGCGGCCGATGCCTTGGCTGGCCAAACCACCTCAACATCGTCGGCACCTTCAAAATCAAGGGTGATTTGCACTTCTTCACCTTCGAGCAACGCGTTCTTTAAGCCCATCAACATAACGTGCAAACCGCCCGGCTCAAGAGTCACAGTCTCGCCTGGTGCAATGGTGATTCCACCGTCCTTAGCCTGCATCTTCATCTCGCCGTCAATCATGACAACTTCGTGAACCTCAGTCATCATGGCCAACTCCGAGCTAGCACCCACCAGGGTGATCTCTTGATCGGTGTTGTTGGTCATGGTGGCAAAACCGCCGGTCATGCCGCCAGCCTCTTGAGTACCCTCGTAAACGCGAACCCAGCCGTCGGTGATTGAGACTGCGGCTACGCGCTTCTCGTCGGCGGCGCCAGTGGCTTGTTCGGCGGCGCAGCCGGTGAGTGCGGCAGCTAGCAAAGCGGTTGACGTAAGGGCAGCAAAAATCTTCTTCATGGTTTTATTCTACAAACCGTAGAACATCTCTGCCAAATCGGCAAAGGGCAATCTCCCCGCGTACCTTGACCGCGTTGACTAGTCACGGTCAAGGTATTGGCGGCGCTTGATCCACAGCATGACAGCAGCAATGATCAAAAGGCAGGCCAAGAACCAAGGCCAAGTTTCAGCAACAAACATGGCCACGGCTGTGGCAGCCTCGGCCACAACTTTGCCACCAGTTTCAATTGGCGACTTTCCACCATTGCCGCCATCTTCTGGCTGCTTGGCTCCGGTGGTGCCGGTTGGATCGGCGTCTTCACCGTTGGCGATGCCGTCACCGTCAATGTCCGGGTCCTCGCCATTCACAATGCCGTCACCGTCAATGTCTGGGTCAAGGTTGTTTTCAATTCCATCACCGTCGGTGTCAACCGGCTTCTGGCCACCAGCGCTGGTTCCGCCATCGCCAGGGCTTGGGCTCACGCTGCTGGTTGGCGTTGGGCGCGGAGTCGAACCGCCAGTGCCAGTTGGGCTAGGTGTTGGCTTTGGCGACACAGAGCTGGTTGGGCTTGGGCTAGGAGTGACCGGTGCCGGTGGGGTCGGCGGCGCAGGAATGATCTCGGTAACCGTAGCCTCAGCACCGGTTCCGTTGACGTTAATCGCCGACACCTTGATTACGTAGGTCTTGCCAAGCTGAACCTCATTAACCGTGTAGTTCATAATCTCGTCATCAAGAACGATTTCTTCAAGTTCGGCTCCACCCTCGATACGCACGCGGTAACCACTGATCTCGTCACCACCGTCTGACTCAGGGGTTACCCAAGCTAGGTTAATCTTCTTGCCGCCGGCATCGTCAACCACAGAGTCCAGGGCGCGAGGCTGCGATGGGGTTGCTAGACCAAGGTGAACACCCTCGGTCACGTAGTCATTTGAATCGGCCGCAAACTCCGGGTCAGCCGTAATAGTAACCACCTTAACGCTGTAACCGGTGAGTGGCTGGGCGCTTGCTGATGGGCTTGGCGTTGGGCTCGGAGAGACCGCTGCGGTTCGGAAGCTAGCGGTTCTAAAGGCGCTTGCAGACCGGAACGAGGCAGTGTCAGTTTGAGCATTTTCGGCGGAACCAGGTCCTTCGATTGAGCTCACCAAAACGCTGGTCGTCAGGTTGGCACTCGGGGAAACGAGAATCGGGTCGCCGTAGTTGGTAGTGCCAGCTGGGGCAATGTAAACCTGGTAGCCCACCACGCTGCTGTCGGTAGCCAACGGCTCATCGAAGTTAATAATCAACTCATCTAGTGACCTATCTGATGCGTCAACGATGTCAACATAAGAAATTAGGTTGGTGACACCCTGGGTCTGAGCCATTGGGGTCAGCGGGCCAACCACGTCTGAGAAGAGGCCCAAACCGGCACGAGTGATGGCAGCCACCTTGGCCGTGTAGGCAACGCCGTTCGGAATACCGGTGATTGTGCAGCTTAGGTCTGCACCGGCAGCAGCTGCAGCAGGGGCGCAAGCTGCGTTGCTGTAGATGTCTCCATTGACGTCGGTGATTTCAAACAGGTAACCAAGAACAGAACTGCCACCCAGGTAGCTTGGGGCGCGGAATGAAACCGTGTACCACTGGTTTCCGGCCGAGATAGAGGTGACCTTTGGCTTGCCGGCAAAGTCAGGGGTGATCTCAAAGAGACGGGTTACCGGTGGCGCTGGCAAGTAGGTGGCGTTGCCGGCCTGGGTGGCTGTGATCTCACAGAATCCGGCGCTGGTGTAACGAACAAAAGTGCCAACGCCTGGGTAGTCGACCAACTGACAGGCTGGCGAGGTGACGCCGGCCCCAAGCTGATAGCTAACTGGCAGACCTGAGTTTGAAGTTGCAGCTAAGTAGAAACCTGGGTCATTGAACCGCTTATTTGCCAATTCGGCAAAGTTGATGGTCTGGTTTAGGGCACCCACGGTAATCCGCTGGGTGGCATATGCCGAGTTGAATTGGGCATCGCCCGCCTGCGACGCACGCACCTCACAAACACCAACGGCCAAGAAGTTAATCTTGGTGGCGTCTACTGCGTCAAAGTCACAAACAGTGCCCTGGCCAGCCGTGATTGAGTAGGTCACAGCCAAAGAGCTAGTCGGAGTGGCAACCGGGGTGTAGGTGCCGGTTACCACAGGGTTCATTGGAATGGTCGAGGTGAAGGTAACCACTTGGTCTTGCTTGGTGAATGTGAAGACCTTGGTTGCACTCAGCGCCGAGGTGTAGTTGAGCGACTCAGCCTTGGTTGCCTGCACTCGACAGGTTCCGTTAGCCGTGGCACGCAGAATGTTGTTTCCATTTGCCCCAGAGATAATCGCACAGCCCGCATTGTTATCAACACTGATTACGTTGTAGGCCACAGCACCTTCACCAGAACCACCGGTGGTGAACAGCTCTACATCGCCAACATTCACGTCGAGCAAGTTTCCGATTCGCAAGGTGTTCTGGGCAATCTTGTTCACCGCGATGGTCATCTCGGTAACAGCGCTCGTCAAGTAATTTGCATCGCCGCGCTTGAACGCAAACAGCACACAGTCAGAGCCGGCGTTGCCAGGCAAGACCTTGCCGCCGATCAAAGTACAGGTGCCGTCAACACTGAAAACGTAGCCGGTAGCCGATGAGCTGCCACCGGTTGCCGTTGGGGTGAGGGTTGACCAGAAGTCCACATTGTCTACGCTGGTAATGACAACATCGGCCTGCTCAGCCTTAGAGATAACAAAAGTGTCCACCACCGAGTTGGTGCGATAGTGGGTGGCTGCCGGAACCGTCATAATAACTGGGCAACTGCCGACACCCTGAATGCTAATTTCACCGGTGCTGGCGTTGACCAAACAAACGCTGGCTGCCGCGGTTGTGCTGAACACTGGGGCCGCGGTTGAGTTGGTGCTGAAAGTTGCTGCCACCAGGTTGCCGACCTCACCGACTGGAACGTACCGCTGGTCAACATAACTCAACTGAGCACTAGCCACTACGTCCATGGTGAAAGTAGTGCTGTCGAGCAGCCTAAAGCTGCGTGAATCAGATGTGGCCGCAACAAACTCAAGGGTGTAAACCTCGCCTGGGTCACCAGAAATTACAAGGCCACTAAAGTCAATCAGCCCGTTCACGGCCCGGGCGCTGGTGTTGCCACTCACAGAACCACCACTGCCGGCACCAATGCGCGCTGTGACCACGGTGCTGTTATCGCTGGTAGCCATGTTGCCAAATGCATCACGAACAACCAACTTTGGTTGGTTGCTTGGTGCAGCGCCAGACAAGAAACCGCTTTCAACGCTTGGGGTGCGCATGGTTAGCGCAGCTGGGCGAGCGTGCGCTGGGCTGAGAACTTCAGATGCTGGTGCCGAGAACGAGGCACCGCCAGTGACCGCGGTGAAGTTCAGCGTGTATTCAACCCCAGGAGTACCAACCAGCTGCAGGTGCTCGAACGAGACCACACCCTCAGCCGCGGTGGCCGTGGCATTTCGAACAGAGCCACCAACACCGGTGGCAACGGTTGCAGTCACCACCGTTGTGTTGTCTGAGGTAACCGTGTTGCCGTCAAAGTCTTGCATGATCAAAACCGGCTGCGTGGTGAGGTCTTCACCAGTCTGACCAACGCGTGGCTGAGTGCTCCAAACCAACTGGTTCATGGCAGCGTGGGTGACATTAAAGTCAGTAGAGGTGGCGCCGGCCAAGTCGCCAGAGGCAAAGCTCAACTGGTAGTCAGCCCCTGGGGTACCGCGGAACTTGAGGCCGGTAAAGGTAACCACACCGTTTACTGCGGTAGCAGTCAGAGATTCTTGATCAGCCTTGAACAATGTTCCGCCTGACACGTCAACGGTAACCTCGGTGGTTGAGTCGGCAGTTACCGTATTGCCAAAGAAGTCGGCCAGACGCACGACAGGTTGAGTGCCCAGCAATGCACCGGTTTCAGCACCTATCGGCTGGCGCACCATCACCAACTTGGTCGCGGTTGAGTGGGTGACCTGCACATTTACTGAGGAAACCCCAGTCAGGCCGGTGGTAGAAAAGTTCAGGGCGTAGTCGGCGCCCGGAATACCTGTGATCTCTAACCCATTGAAACTGGCCAAACCGTTCGAAACTGCAGTAATCAATGAACGCTCGCCCGGGTTTGCCGAGTTAGTCAGAGTGCCATCAGCGCCCGAAATCGATGCGGTTACATCGCCAACAAAGTCAGGCACCGGGTTAGAGAATCGGTCTTGTACCTGAACCACAGGCTGCACGGCCAAGGCTCCAGCTGTGGGGCCAAGAGTGCAGGTGCCGGTCACCACCTCACCAGAGCAAGGCTGCTGGGTCACAGCCAGCTTTGCGGCCGCAGCATGAGACAACTGGAAGGCATTTGATTCAGCCGAGGTAAGAGTTGGGTTCAAGCCGCTGAAGGCTAGTTTTTGATCGGTGTTTGGCAATGCCACAATCTTTAGACCAGCAAAGTTAGCCACACCGTTGATAATCTCGGCCTGGTCAGAGTTGGTAACTGGGCCGTCAACCGCATTGGCCGCGCCACCCCCGGTTGAAACCGTTGCGGTCAAGAACTCACCTGAAGTCAAACCGGTCACAATGTTGTCATCAAAGTCGCGAACCTCAACCACCGGAGCAATTGCCAGGGCGTCACCGGTGCGAGTCTTGTTTGAAAGCACACCACCTACCAAGGTTTGGCTGGCAGGCTGAGTCACGATGGTCAGGTGATTAGCATCGCCGTGGGTCACCTGCAGGTCGTCTGCAGTGCGCGCATAAACCGTGCTGTCCACGGTCCACTTGAAGTCAAGTCTGTAATTCTCGCCTGGGCGACCAATCAGTTTGAGCTCGTCGTAGGTAACCACACCATTTACGGCAGTCTCGGTTACGCCTTCTAGCCGGTCTCGAACGTCAATCGCATCAACAAGTTCTGCGGTCACCTGGTAGCTGCTGCCATTGGCGGCCTCAACCAAGTTGTTCCACTGGTCACGGAACTCGAGTACCGGCTGAACCTTTAGATCCTCGCCGGTCTGATTGCGCTGATTGGCTCCATCAACTGTTGCCGGTGCAGTGGTGGCAACCAGCTGGTAAACATCGCCGTCGGTGATGGTCACACCGGTTTGCGAGGTGCCACTAACAGTTGCGCTTGGCAAATAGGCATAACTAAAGGTGTAGCTGTTGGTAGTCAAACCACCCACACCAATTCCAAAAGTAGCCAAACCGCTTGATGCAGGCACTGAGGTGCTACCAAACACCGATGGTGTTCCGCTGCCGGAGGCAACGGCCACACTCACGCGAATCAAACCGCTGTCATCGAGCACGCGGTTGTTGAAACGGTCACGAATTTCAACCTGTGGGCGGTCATCTCCAGATAGCTGAACGCCGGCTTGACCTACGCCGGGGGCACGAACCGCGGCTAGGTGGTGAGCCACGTTATTGCGAACGGTAAGAGCATTTGAATCGGCTGAATCAATGGAATTGAAGGTGAACTTCAACTTGTATGCGGTCCCTGGTGTGGTTCCAGCTGCCGTCACCGTTGCCACGGTACCCACCAACTTCACACCGCTAAATGTTGCAACGCCATCAATCACGCTAGCGGTTACTGAACCCTCGCTGAGGCTTCCTCCGGAACCCGAAGAGACAGCAACGGAAACCGTACCGCTGTCTTGGTTGACCACACGGTATCCGCCGTCATCAAGCAGCTCAACCTTCGGCTGGGTTGCAAGCAATTCACCGGTTCTGGTGGTGTTGCCTTGGGCATCGGTGGTAGATGGTTGCTCCAAAATGGCAACCTCGGCAACCTCACCCGCGGTCAGAGTGAAGTTGTCAGAAGTGGCAATTACACCACCCATTCGGGCCTTTAGGTAGTAGCCATCTGTAGCAGGTGCATCATCTAGCACGACATCGGTAAAGGTAACCACGCCGTTTACTGCTGCGGTACCAGCCGATTCTGCCTCGGCCACCACATCATTGCTGGCATCAAGATCGGCGTCGCGAGCCATCACGGTTACGGCCACCTGGGTTTGAGAGTCAGCGGTGACTAGGTTTCCAGATGCATCTAGCAGCTCAACGGTAGGGGCCGGCAAAATTGCAGCGCCGCGCTTGACCTCAGATGGCTGCTGCACAAACCGCAATGAAGAGGCAAGACCCGGGGTTAGATCAAAGGTCTGGTTTGCAACAAAAGTGGTGGTGCCATTGGTTGCGGTGAACCTCAAGTTAAGACCACTGGCTACCTCACCCCTAACACCAAGCTTGTTGGACGCGCTGGCAAAGTCGGCTACGCCGTTAGTTGCTGTAATTGCAGTGGTTCCGGTTAGCTGCTGGTCAGTCATTGGCACACCAGCCGGCAAACTGGCGGTAACTGTGAAGTCGTCTTCAGCAACCACGTTGTTGGCCGAGTCCAGCACTCTCACCACAGGCTGGTCTGCAAACTCAAAGCCCGCACGAATCGTGCCACTTGCCTCGGACAACTCAATGTGGTCTGGCAAACCGAAGGTAATCGCCAGGTCAGATGTCGTCTCAATGAACTCCCCATCGATAGCCTTGCCATCGTTGTTGGCAGTGAAACGCAGTGTGTAGTCACCGGTCTTGGCAATTAGCGCCAAAGCGTCAAAATCAACCAACTCTGAACCAGTTGGGGTGCTAGCAACTCCACCGTCAATAGCCAAAACATCAGCCGAGTTGCCCGATGAAACACTCGCGGTCACCTGGGTTGCGTCACCAGAGGTAACCGGGTTGTTCCACGCATCTTGAACAGCAAAGACAGGGGCTGGCTGAATCACAAAACCACTGCGCACAGTTGTTGGCTGAACACTTTGCCAAGCAAGGTGGTGGGCCTCACCGTGACCGATTATGAATGCTGCAGAGTTGATGTTCGGCAAGCCAGTGCTCTCAAAACGCAGTTTGGCGTTTGAGGCTTTGGTGAAGCTGAGGCTGCTGAATGTAACTAGACCCTGGCTGGCTGCAACCGCAGTTTTAGCGCCATCGAGCACCTCAGTAACGTCAGCAGAATTCACGAGAACCGGTTTGATTGAGGCAGCATCTTGAGTCACACGGTTTTGCCACTGGTCAACTACTTCAACCTGAACTTCAGGAGTAAAGGCCACATTCGCAATGGTGTTGGTTGGCTGTTCAACAATGCGCATTTCAGCAGCAACACCAGGGGTTAGTTCAATGTTTTGGGTTTCGGCGAGCGCGGCATACTCACTTGGATACTCGACAGCATATTCGAGAGTGTGCGCACCCTTAATGCCCTCGAGAGTCAGACCACTAAATGTCACCTCACCGGCTACCGCATTTCGATTGAATGCCAGCTGCGGGGCCACGAATCCGGTGTCAACCAAGTCGGTTGCAACACCCCCAGCAACCCTAGCCGCTGCCACTGAGACTCGCGCAGTTGCTGCTTCTCCGGTGGTAACTAGATTGCCATCTTGGTCTTGAATCTCAAGTTTGGTTTCGGCAATTTGAGCGCCGGCGCGAACACTAGCGGCAGAGCTGATCAGTTTGAGCTGAGTAGCTTCACCATGGGTCAAAGTGAATACCTGGTCATCTTGAGCCAGGATTCCTGCACTAAAAGTCAGTGTCTTCGAGCCCACTGTGCCGTACTTGCCAAGTCCACTAAAGGTAGCAACACCGGCAACGGCATCAACCTGCGTGTTACCGGTCAGTGTGGCATCACTAATTTCTACATCGACTGCGATGGTACTGCCGGTCACTAGGTTGCCCGAAACATCTTGAACCTCGACCACTGGCTGCGTTCCAAAGGCGGTGCGGTTCACAAATCCGGCAGCCTCAGTTACCAAGACCAGCTTGGTCGCGGTGCCGGCAACTAGGTTCACAGCCTGAGTGTCGGTGAACACCGCAGGGTCAGTGATGCCAAAGCTCAAGGTGTTAGCGCCAACCAATCCGGTGAGCTTTAGCCCCTTTCCAGCAAAGTTGGCAACACCGTTTACCGCAGGCATGCTGCTAGTGCCACTCAAGGTTGCGGTGCCGGTTGAGCTCGCAGTCACGGTAGCCGACGCCGAGGTAACCGTGTTGTCATCTTGGTCTTGAACAGTGACGACCGGCTGAGTAGCAAAGACTATGTCGTTGGCAATGCCGGCGGCAGCGGTGGTCACCGCAATGTGGTGAACTGCACCAGGGGTAAGGGTAAAGGCTGCTTGCTCGACAGAAACAAGATCAGGTGAAGTGAAGGTGAGAACCTTGGTACCTGTAACACTGCCGTATTTACCAAGATTGGTGAACTCGGCAACACCATTGACCGCAGCAACAGTATTGGTGCCAGTTAGTGTGGCGTTCGAGATTGTCACGGTCACGCTAGCGGTTGAACTGGTCACCACGTTATTTGCCGAGTCAAGCACCTTGACCACAGGTTGGGTGGTGAATTCTGCACGGTTTTCAAAACCCTCAGCCGGAGTGGTCAGACTCAACTTGGTGGCGGCACCCGGGGTAATCGTTACCTGCTGCTCTACTGCGGTCAGGCTTGAATCAGCAGTCTTGTAAGTCAGGGTATGAGTGCCGACCACGCCGACAACTTTGGTGCCGGTAAAGGTGGTTGCGCCATTGACAGTCACACGGCTTGAGAAGCCAACCGCACTGCTGTTGGTTGAAGCATCAGGCCCTGCAATAACCACTTCGATTGTCTTGTTCTCGTCGACCACAGTATTGCCGTCGGCGTCTTGAATCGTGACAACCGGCGCTGGGCTCAAGGTTGCATCGCTCGCGGCGGTAATGGTGCTCTGATTGATTGCCAGCTTGGTGGCGGCACCGGCTGCCAATGGCAAGCTCTGGGTCAGTGAGGTCAGCGTTCCCGAGGTCTCGGCATAAGTGACCGTGTAGCCGCTTACGCTCAATGCACCCTGAAGCGATAGGTCAGTGAAGCTGGCGCGGCCGGCAGAGTTCACCGGTGCATCAGCAGTGCCATTAAGGGTGGCCCCAGCAACGCTAACGCGAATGGTTAGGCCACTATTCGAAACTGGGTTGTTGCTTACATCTCGAACTTCAATCACCGGTTGGGTTGCAAAAACCTGGCGACTCTTGGCGCCAGCGGCATCGGTGATTAGGGCAAGGTGGTGAGCAGCGCCAGCAAGTAGAGTTGCCGACTGCGTCTTGGTGAACGGGCCCGCGATCGAGTAGGTCAGCGTGTAAGCACCCTTTGCTCCGGTTAGTTTCAAATCGTTGCCACTGAAGCTGGCCACACCGGCCACTGCCTCTTGGGTAACTGTGCCGCCAAGAACCGCGCCAACCGAGGTTGAAGCAGTGACTGTGGCGGTTGAAGACTCAACTGTGTTGTTGTCTTCATCTTGAATGGTGATTACCGGCTGGGTGCTAAAGGCAACATCGTTCACAAATCCGGCAGCCGGAGTGGTCAGGGCAAGGTGGTGAACAGCTCCGTAGGTCAGATCAAAGGTCTGAGTGTCAGTCGTCAAAGAGGCTGAGCTAAAGGTAAGAGTCTTTGAGCCAACCATTCCATATTTGCCGAGGCCATCAAAGGTGGCCACACCGTTTGCTGCGGTCACGGTCTTGGTTCCGGTCAGTGTGCCGCCGGTCATGGCAATGGTCACTTCTGCAGTGCTAGAGGTAACCAGGTTGCCCGAGGCATCTTGAATTTCTACAACCGGTTGAGTCGTAAAGTCAGTGCGGTTCACGAACCCTTCGGCCTCGGTGACCAGCACCAGCTGTGTGGCCGCACCAAAGGTCAGCTCAATCTGCTGCGTTTCAACAATTGCCCTAGGTGAGGCAATTTCATAATTCAAGGTGTAGTCGCCAACTATGCCAGTCAGCTTCATGGCGTTGCCTGCAAAATCAGCCACACCGCCAACGGCGGCCTCGGTTGCAGTGCCAGCCAACACCGCACCAACCACCTCAACAGTTACCTCTTGAGTAGCCTCGGCGCCAGTGTTCACCAAGTTGCCATCTTGGTCCTGAATTTCGATGACTGGCTGAGTGGTAAATGCCACGCCATTGACGGCACCCGCAGCAGCTGCAGTCACCTGCAACTGGTGGGCAGCACCGTGGGTCAGGGTGAATGTCTGCGAGTCAGCGGTCAGCCCCTGAGCGCTAAAGGTCAGAGTCTTCAAACCAACTGTTCCGTACTTGCCGAGTCTGGCAAAGGTAGCAGTTCCACCTGTGGCAGCAATCGTGGTGGTTCCGGTCAGAGTGGCATCACTGATCGATGCAACTACATCCATGTCCGAATTTTCTACCTTGTTACCCGAGACATCTTGCACCTCAACCACCGGCTGAGCGTCAAAGTCGGTGCGGTTTACAAAACCTGCAGCCTCAGTCACCAAGGTCAACTTTGTAGCAGCACCGTAGGTTATGGTGATGCTGTGGGTTGCCGAAAGGCTGGTTTGAGTCGCCTGAACCTTCAGAGTTCTGGCACCAACCAAACCGGTGAGCTTCACACCATTGTCAGCAAAGTTGGCCACACCATCTGTCATGTCCATCGAGACAGCGCCAGAAACTGCGTAAGCAGAATCCCCGTTATTGCTAATGGTGATGGTGTCGAGGTCACCGTAACCACCGGTGACAATGTTTCCAGCTGAGTCCTTCATGGTAACCACTGGCTGGGTTGCCAAGACCGAGTCGTTAACCGTGCTGGCCGGCGCGCTGATTACCAGCTGGGTTGCCGAGCCATGGTTCAAGGTCAAAGTTTGTGAAACGGAGCTAACCGCGGCGCCGCCAACCATACCTGAGTAGGTCAGTTCAACACTTCCGATTGTTCCGGTAAGCAGTAGCTCATTGGCCGCATAACTGAATTCTTGATTAGCAGTTCCGGTCAAAGTTGTTGAATTGCGCTTCACCGAGAGGGTGGTGCGGTCAGCGGCCACCGAAATACTGGCAGCGGTGGTGGCAGTGATGTAGTTGCCGCCTAGGTCAACAAACTTCAGCTTCGGCTGATAGGCAAATGCCGACCCTGAAGACGCAGTACCCGCGACAGCATTGCTGGCCAATCGAGTCAAAACCAAGCGTGTTGCTGCACCCTCTTGAACCTCGATCGAACCCGTGCCGGTAAGGGTAATTGCGCTAGTCACATCAGCTTTGAGGGAGCGTGTACCAATCGTTGCGGCTACATAGAAATCGGTGCCCAAAGTTGCCACACCAGCGGTTGAGGTAATACTGAGGTCGCCGAACAACTCGGCATCGCTCGAGCTGAAGACCACCTCTAGTTCAGAATTTGCGCCGGTCAAAACGGTGTTGCCATCTTGGTCTTGAATGGTCGCGTATGGCTTGCTGGCCGGAACAGCGCCGTTGACCAAGGCACTTGGTGCAGTGACTGTCAGGTGGTGTGCGGCACCGTGAGTAAAGGTAACGTTCTGCAGTGGCTGACTTAGTGAACCGCTTGAAAAAATAATTTCTCGGGTGCCGGCGGTTCCGTAAATGCCTAGATCGGTGAATGTGGCCCGGCCGTCGACGGCAGAAACGGTGGTATCACCAGACAACGTGGCCCCGCTCACGACTGCAACACTTACCTCGCTGGTGTCGCCGAACACACGGTTGCCAGAGCTGTCTTGAACCTCAATCACCGGCTGAACACTGAACTCTGCACGGTTGGTGGTAGCCAAGGCCTGAGTGTAAATAGAGAGCTGAGTTGCCGCACCAAAGGTCACTTCAATGCTTGCCGTTCCGGTTTTACCTGCGGCAGTTGTTGCAGTGATTACCTTGCCGGTGCCAACGCGGCTGGTCATAGTCACGCCCGAAAACTCAACTACGCCCAATGTGCTGGTGGCAGTTAGAGTGCCCGCAAGCGTTACATCGTCTGAACTCAAAGTCACCGATGTTCCGTTCAGGCTCGTGTAGTCAACCAAGTTGTCATCGGCATCGCGGAAGGTGACTTTTGGAGCCGAACCCAGAGTGGCACCATTGGCAGCGGTTGCCGGCAACTCAAGCTGCAGGTGATCAATGGCTTGGGTGGCCCGGAACTGAATTGACTGCGATGTAATCGGCTCTAACCCGGGAGCACTGAACTCAATGGTCACGGTGCCGGCAGTTCCGCGAAGCTGCATTCCAGAGAAGGTTGCCGAGTTAGCGTTTGAAACCGCGGCAGTCATGGTTGAGGTGCCGTCACCAAAGGTGGCCCCGGTTGCAGTTGCGGTCACGGTGGTGGTTGCGGTGGTTGGGTTTCCAGAAATATCTTGAATGGCAAGCACCGGCTGGCTACCAAAAACCGTGCGGTTGTATTGCGGGGTTGCAACCGCAGTAGTAAAGGCCAACTTATATGCCGCACCCGCATAAATGGTCACATTCTGAGTGCCGGTAATGGTGCTAGGTGAGTTGATGGTGGCAGTGACAACTTTGCTGCCGGTTGTTCCCTTGAGGCCAACGTTCTTGCCAGCAAAATCAGCCACACCAGCAACAGCGGCCATCGATGTAGTGCCAAGCAGCTCGGCACCAGTTGCGGTCAACGCCACAGTTTGGGTGCTCTGCGCACCGGTGGTTACTGTGTTTCCATCCTGGTCTTTAATCGTCACCACTGGCTGGCTGCCAAACGCGGTGTTGTTGGTAACACCAGGTGACCAGGCAACACCCAGCTGCGTTGCTGCACCGTGGGTCAACTCAAAATCTTGGGTGGTCGAGGTCAGATCGCGGTTAGAGAAAGTCAGGGTCTTAATGCCAATTTGGCCGTACTTGCCCAGGCCTGTGAATGTTGCGACACCGGCTGTTGACCTCACGGTAGTGGTGCCGGTGAGAGTGACTCCGGTGCCAACCACAGCAACGTCATAGACCGCGTTGGTTACCTTGTTACCAGCTGAGTCTTGAACCTCAATGCTCGGTGCGGTCGTAAAGTCGGTGCGGTTCACAAAACCGGCAGCCGGGGTAGCAACAGCAAGGGCCGCAGCGTTTCCGTAGGTCACGGTGATGCCAGATTGCGCCTCACTTATGTCGGCGCCGTTGTAGGTGACGGTGTAGGTGATGGTGAAGGACTCGGTAGATAGACCCTTGATTCCAAGGTCAGTAAAGGTTGCTACCGCGTTGACTGCAGCAACGGTAGTGTCACCAATCAGGGTTCCGGTGCCGCCAGTGAGGGTTGCGGTTACCACCAATGACTTGGCTGCATCTAGAACAACCAGGTTGCCGCCATCGTCTGCAATGTGAATAACCGGCTGTGTGCCGAAGGCCAGGTCTGATCGGCCTGAGGCTGCTGGGGTAGCAACAATTAGTTGGCTTGGGTCACCGGCTTTGACCTCAAAGGTTCCGGTGGTGGTGTCAAAAGTTGCCGCTGTGGTTGTGGTGCTGGTGAACTTGATGGTGTTACTGCCGGCAGCGGTGAACTTTAGGTCATCAAAGGTGACCACACCGTCTACCGAGGTCTCGGTTAGGGTTCCGGCCAGCGTCGATGAGCCGGTGCCAACAGCCGCGGTAATGTTGGTGGTGTCGGCAAGCTTGTTTAGGGTATGAAGTGTTGAGTCGTACTTGTCTCTAAGTGTCAGAGTGGGTGGCGGGTTGAAGGCCACGTTCATGTATGCATCTAGAGTGCTTGTAGTTGGCACGTTGGCTAGGTCAATTTTGGTTGGGGTTCCATAGCTGGCCTCGATCGAGTCCACTGAACTCGGGGTGTACTCAACAGAGTTCTTGAACGTTGGCGCGGTGGTACCGGTGGCATCAATCGCCAGGTTGCCGGTCACGCCAAACGGTGAGGTTCCAAAAGTCACCGATGTTGCCAAAAGACCCAGGTTCTTAACTGCGATAGTGCCGTTGCCGGCGATGGTTCCAGTGGTGCGCAACGCTAGGTTGGTGGCTTTGGTATCGGCAATCGTTATGGTGCCGGCCACCGAGATGTTGCCAGAGTTAGTGCCGGCAACGCTACCCAATCGAATAGTTCCGGCGGTGATGTAGTCAAGTTCTGTGTCACTAAGGTCTAGCTGAGCTGCTACCGCGGTGCCACCAAGAACAGTTGGGGTGGCCGCAGCCTGCGGGGCCAGTTCAACCACACCGGTGCCGGCTGCGGTGCCAGAGGTAATGGCCGCCGAAATCTCAGTCTCGTTAGCCACTAGGTTGATCTTCTTGCCGGCGGCGTTGGCGGTCAGCGCGTTGCTCACAGTTAGCGTGCCTGCGTAATAGGAAATGTCACCCTTTACGCTGGTGGCCTTACCCACTGTCACGGCAGCAGTGTTATCTGGCGAACCAACGGTTAGGCCGGTTTCGTTGCCCGACAAGGTGGTGGTTGAGTTTGGAAAACTCACTGCGGCTGCAAAGCTTTCACCGGTTACCGGTCTGACCTTTACAGCTCCAGTTGTATTCACCAATAGGTATTCGAAGGTCGGTTCGTTTGAAATCACTTCGATGTTGCCCGCGGTCGTGGCATCTCCAAAGGTAAATGGACGATCACCACTGACCCGTCCAAAGTTTGCAACATCCTCGCCAGCATCAACGGTGATGTTTCCGGAGGTGGTTTTCATTGTTGTGTTGCCAATCCAGACACCCCAGCCACCGGCTACTGAGGAATCTCCAACAAGTTTGATTCCCGCATTATCACCAGTAGCACTGAAGGTGTTTGGTGAAAAGTTGCCGATCAGGCTTGAATACTTGCAGGTCGCGTTACTGGTTATAACTATCGCGTCAGTAGCCACATCAAAATCATCTGTTGCCGTGAATGTAGACGGTGCATCGGTGCCATAAGTTGTATCCGCATTCGCGCTCGAGAATATTCCCGATGCCGTGTTGTCGGTGGTGCTGGCGGCTTTGGTCTCGCCATAAAGCTCAATCTCACCAGCATTCACAATTAGGCCAGGCGTGTACCAGAGCCCAGAGGCAGTCGTTGAAGTGCTGTTGGTCTTTCCTCCCAGGTAGACCTTGCCACCACGAGCGCTTATTTGAACACCGTTCGTGGTATTTCCGTTTCCTAACTGCAAGGCATTGCCAGAATCAGCAACCACAGGCCCGGCCGGTTTACTGGCATCATCTGCGTTGGCATCGGTGCCGCCGCCAATAGTTATGTCACCGCCACCGGTTGTGCCAGCCGTGTTTGAGTCAATCACGGTGTTAGACGGAATCGAGATTGAGCCACTGCCGTCTGAACCTGCCCAGAATGTGATGTCTCCGCCAGCGGTACTGAATTTGCGGGCACCAGTTGTGGTGTTGGAACCAGCGGTAGTGGTGATTGCGCCGGTCGCCTTAGCTAACAGACCACCACTGGCTGAGGTTGAAACTAAGTCATTATTCAGTGCAATGTCGCCACCGTAAACACTGATTTGCCCTGCGGTCAAGGCCGAGACGAGAGTCACATTCTTTGTGTTTCCTGGCTTTCCAATACGAATTGAACTTGGCCCTGCAGCAATAGTTAGGCCAGTGGTGCTGAAGTTGCCGGTTGCATTAACAACGGAGGCGGCAAACGTGTCACCCCTCGATTCGAAAATCACTGGTCCTGTTGCTGTCACAGACGTCGCACTGAAGGCATCGAAGTTCGTAGCGGATGCTGTGAAATTCTTTGAGGTGCTTGAAATGCTCGCGAGGTCTACAGTGGCGGTTCCGCTTCCTATGTAGGAGATGTCTCCATTGGTTGTAGAAATTGGACTTGCCACTCCGGCGAGAATGTCGTACGAGGCCGTTTTGTCATTAGCGCGACCTTCAAAAACAATGTCGCCATCAGTTGATGAGACGGTCATCCCATAAATTAGGATTCCACGGCGTTGATTCGTGGTACCCGCTGTTGCATCGCCGAAAAACTTTATGTCACCAGACGTTGATGTAAAACTTGGTTTGGTGGAGTTATTTCCAATCCAGACTCCATACTTGTTGCTCGCATTAGTATCGGACGCAGCAATCTTTCCAGACCAATTTTGAGCACCGGCACCAGTCGAAATCGTGTAAGAACCAGCTTCAAAAACTATTCCACCTTGAGTAGTTCCGGTGGAGGAATCTACAGTCTCGCCCTTTACTGTCAAGGCGCCATCAGAGGTTGTTATGGAGGCGGCAATCTCGACACCGAAACTGTAAGGATCGCTTGAAACGTTAGTACCCTTGCAGTAGCCCGCCGGATATCCTGTCGTTGTGTCGGCAGTAGAGCCACCAGCCACAACAAAATCTCCGCCTTGGGTCTGGAATGTATTGCCAGAACTCAGGTAGCAACCGCCAGCCGATGTTCCAGAACCTCCATCAGAGTTTCCCCAAACAACAATTGGGCCGCCATTGGTTTGAATGGTCTTGGCAGTCGTGTTGAAGATCACATCCTGCATTGACTTAAGTTCAAGCGTCTTGGCAGCTGACGAAAGAGTAATTCCGGCTGCAATTGTGATGTCATCGCCTGCGGTTACTGACACGTTACCCGTCGACGTCATAACCCCAGTATTAGTGAATGTGCCCGAGGCAAACAACGAAATATCGGCCGTTGCATTCGTCGTGGTAGTAAGCGCGCCAGTCGATACATTACGGCCGAATACCTGCAGTGTACCTTTTCCAGTTTGAGCACCCACTGTTAGGTTAGCTCCCTGCGGTGATACACCATTACTCTTGCCGATGCGGACATTATTCACATCAGCATTGAGACTCGTCCAGGTCACCGAATAGGCCCCCGACCATGTGGCCCCGCTCGGTTCGACAATTAAGTCGCCCGTCGTGCGGACCTTGGTCGTTCCACCATCGTTCAAGACGGAGTCTCCGCGAATGATGACATTACCCTTGGCAGAGACCGCATCAGTTGACAAGGAACCAAAATTTGAGACAACGCTCCCTGCATCAATCTGAACGGTTCCCGGTCCGCCATCGATAGTGATGTCGCCCTCGCTTGCAAGAATGTCAGCGTAGCGAATGTAGACATCATTTTGATTGGTTGATGCCGAAGCGCGACCTGTAATAACGATGTCGCCACCACCGTTGGCATTAAGAGTTGTCCTGGTCCCGTCATGAATCATGACGCCCGCCGTAGCCCAAGCGGTTCCCACCGTATTTGTGCCAGAAATTTCGATGGCGTTTCCGGCCGAAGCCGCAGCGCTGGAAATGTACGAAGCGTATCCACTGCCTGCCGAAAGTCGGACCCCCTGGTAACCAGCCCCACTGGTGGTTCCGGTCAAGGTAATTTTTCCAGGACCGGAGTTGACTGTTTCACCGCCGTAGGTCAAGATTCCATAACCCGTTCCGGAACCAGAAAATTTGATATCGCCGCCGCCAGAAAAAATTTTTACCAAGGAGTTTGCGACGTTACCTATTTGAACACCGGCAGACACCCGGGAATCGTTCTTGGCCGACCCGCTCGGGAACTTCCTGCCATCCGTCGTAGCGAACCCCGAACCTCCGCCGAAAATTATTTTGGCACCGCCAGAAGCAATTTGAGCTGCGGTTGGGGAACACGTACCCACAGTGTTTACACAAGTTGAGTTTGCAACGTAGACGGCACCTCCACCATCAGACTTGTTTCCCCACATGACTACGTCTGCTCCGAGACCGCCGGCGGTTTGGATGGTTTGACTGGAATGCAAGTAGACACCGGTTGATGATTCAACACGTATTTCAGATCCGCTCTTTGTGCTGATCAAGCCTCCCGACAGGTCAACGTCACGGCCGAAGATTCGAATTGGGCCGTTGATTGTTAGTGTCTTTGTGGATGGCAAGTTGAAGTCACTTGTGTCACCTTCGCGTCCGAATGTAAGACCAGAAATTTTGCCTGCAAAGGTCATGCCGGCTAGTCGGCTGGTGGTGGTATCCGAACTATTCGTAAAGTCGGTGAACGCAGTTGAACCAACAGCCGGCACCATGGACACTGCTCCGCTGGTTGAAATTGTTGATTCGTTTAATCCTGACCATGTTGCAAACCGGTCTCCAACAAAGTTGAAATCAGCCACTGAGCTAGTCACCAGACTGTTTACACAACTGGTCACCGGGCATTCTCCGAAGTGAGTGAATCCACCGGTAGTTAATCCGCTCTCAACTTGGTTTACCAATAGGCCTTTTACTCCGGCATCGATGTTGATTGCACCAGATGCGCTCAAGACCGCTGTCGATGACAGAGCGATAGCAGTGAGGCTGCCTGCGGAGATGCCCTTGAGGTTTACGCCACCCGCGCCGAGCGCTTGAATTACGACCGAGCCAGAATGCTGGTTGGAGTAACCCGACAAAATACCTGAGACTGCGCCTGAAGTCGCAGTGGTTTCACCCGTTATCGAGATAGCCGGACTTATTGCGCTTCGAGACGTAATCACGGTCTTAACCGGATCATTGTTATTGCCGCGGCTGAGTTGGAGTGCCCATGCTCCACTCTTGCCGACCATTTCGATTTGGCCCTCGCCAGCGTTAAGGTTTAGGCCAAAATTTGCAGCAAGGCCATCGGTGTTAGACGATGTGAACCCGAAAAGGGTAACTCGCCCACCTCCGGTGGTTATTGTGGTCGAATTATTCGTCGCGTAGGCACCCAACTCAATACCGATGGCTGTGTTAGCAGTTGATCTTGCGAACCCATCGGGGAACCCGTCGTTATTTGCTCGACCCGACCGGACCGTGCTTCCGCCATCATCGAGTCCACCTGCAATGTGAAGCTGGCCACCACCTGCTGTTGCAGTAGTTGAACCTCCAATGGTGTTGAAGCTTGCGTTTAGTCCGGATTTAAATGAGCCACCGGCGGTTGCATCAGCGTCTGAGTTTGTCCAAATGTTGATGTCGCCGCCCACACCAGCTGATGCACCCTGAGTCTGCAGTGATACCGAAATGGAATCAGTACCAACAAAAACATTATTTGCAGCTTTGAGCAGGATGGATTTGCCAAGCGTCGTCGTCGTGATGTTGGCGCTCACCTGTATGGAAGAAGAAGTACCGGCCGACATAGCACTTACAGCACCTGCTGAAGTTATAGATGCGTTTACAGCGACCCCTGTAGCAGCATCCAGGACCAGAGCACCTGCGCCAGCAGTGGTGGCTGAGACAGCATCAGTCACCGTAACTGCGCCGGTGGAAGCCTTCAAAATTGCAGGTTTACCCGCATTCAATTGGGCCTGGAGCGTTGATGGGCGAATTACGGCCGCAGCCGTAGTCGAGTAATAGGTGTTGTTGCCCCAGTAGGTTGCGGTTTCTGTGCCGCCGGTTGTCACGTTGATTGAGGTGGGAGTTGCCGCAACCGGAAGGTTGTTCGAAGATGTACCGGTATAGCCGGTTGCCGAGTAGCTAATGGTTAGGGTTCCGTTGAGCGTACCGCTGGCCACGGTCAAGTTGCTAAAGGTTGCCAAACCATTGGCATCTGTCACAGCAGTGTTGGTGCCTGCGGTAAACGTTGCCGAACCAGAAGCTGTTGCAGTAACCGTTACCCCGGCAATCGCCACATTATTCGTGCCAGATTTAAGTTGAATGGTTGGGGTAACCGGAAGCTTTTCGCCGATGACAGCAAAGGTTGGCGCGTTGCCAATTGAAAGGCTGTCAATCGGGGTGGTCACGGCCAAGTTGGCAAATGACTCGAAACTAAAAGTTGTTTTGTACGTATTCTCGTTATTGGCAAAAGTCCAGTCTGGGTGTTGGTTATTCGAACCTGCGGCAGGGTTGTTGCCAAAACCCATCTCACCACCGGCTGCGTTTGGATGATCGTTCCAGGCAAAAATTGTGCGGCTGGCTCCCAGGTCATGCACCTGCACCGAACCATGGCCATAGGTGGTATTCGAGGCATCAAATCGGTCACCGTAGTCGTAAAGACTGTCGTTTCCGCCCACACCCTGCTGGCTGCCCTCAGGCCCATAATTCCAAGGCCAGATCTCAAGGCGGCCGCTGATGTTGCGCCCGTTACCCACACTTGAGTTGGTCAGTACGGTTAGGTCGGATACCGTAGCTTGAATTTCAAATTGAGCATTTGTTCCGGCAGCATTTGGCACCGGCACCTGCAAACGGTACAAACTGTCATACTGCTCAGATGCGTCGGTTTTGGTGGCAAGTGCTTTATAGAAATCGACATCAGCGTAGGTTCCGTTACCAACCAAACGGTAGCGCACACGACTGAAATCTGTTCGATCAAGTGAGGCATAAGTTGACGAATAGTCAAAGGTTCCAGATGCGTTTCTGGCCATATTCGTTGTTTTATAAATGGACTGCCAAGGGTAACCCCAAGCCCCAATGTCATTGCCGTTGCTGGCCAACGCCGCAACTCTTGTGTAATAGGTTTGCGAAGGCTGCAAGCCGGTGATCGTGTAAGAGGTGGCGTTAGCTGCAATAGAGTTTGATGCTCGTTGCCAAGTGCCGCTAGCTCCGGTGGTTGAATATTCAACTTGGTAACCAGAAATTGTGTAGCCAGCTAGGCTGCTTGGCACAGCCCAAGTTACAGTTACCGAGCGGTGGCCAGCAGTCGCCGTTACCGACTGCGGGGCACTGATGTTCACCTCTGTTGCCGAGGCCGTCAGGAGGTTGAACCCCAAGAAACTGACCAACAAAAATAGGCCAAGCAGCAGCTTGGAACCACGGGTCAAAGTGCGGGTGTAATCGGTGATCTTGTCGATCAAAACAACCCTCCTCACACTCTTTTGGCGCGGTTTCAAAAACGCAAAATAGCGCTTTCGCAACTGCCAGTCTAAAAAATGCAAAAAACCGGACTACTGAAACATTCGGTCAGTCCGAACACAATTTGACCGATGGGGCGTGTCCCCCGCGAAATTCACAGGAAAACCCCCCGTTAAAGCAAAAACTCCCCCGGCCGAAGCCGAGGGAGTTTGATGCTAAAGAAGCTGGATTACTTAAGGGTAACCTTTGCGCCAGCGCCCTCTAGGGCAGCCTTTGCCTTCTCAGCAGCGTCCTTGTTTGCGCCCTCTAGAACGGTTGCAGGTGCACCGTCAACAAGAGCCTTAGCCTCGCCTA
>JACCDX011889716.1_pt1 | contig 24844 bp, 24 predicted proteins | sample 7449681 | NCBI WGS metagenome assembly JACCDX01 (sample SAMN15323450, study PRJNA562643) | freshwater metagenome | isolation source: river surface water | place: USA:Blue River Watershed | collected 2017-08-18
ATTGATATTGGTCATATTAAGATCAGTAACTTTAATAAAAACCCTAAAAAAATTGGATACATATATTTGTTAACACCTAAAGGCATTTCTGAAAAAATAAGACTCACTTCAGGTTTTTTAAAGCGAAAAATGGCTGAATATCGTCTGCTTAAAGAAGAAATCGACTCACTTCAATCAAAATTGAAAGGTTAATTTAATGATGATTATTGTCTGCGATGTTCGATAACGAGCATTAGCGTGCGTAATTAAAATAGAATGCTACTGCTTTAATAGCTCCCTGTGGTAATAAAGATGATTGCGTAAATTTGCAAAAAGTATGTGCCTTGTGAAACTTCGAGCGATTGTTGCTGAGCATAATAATAGTTAAATTACTTGATGTTGTTGGTAACAGCTTCTTTGGTAAAGATTAATTAGATGGGGTTGATATGTTGAAATTTGCATTGTTAGGTTGTGGAAGAATAGCGCAAAGACATTCTGAATTGCTTGGACACAAGCAAATTCAGAATGCTGAACTTGTTGCTGTGTGTGATGTTGTTAAAAGTAAAGCTAAAAAAATTGGTGAACAATTTAATGTTCCTTATTTCACAGATATGCATGAAATGCTTAAGAGTGTGGATGTTGATGTTGTTTCCGTTCTCACCGAAAGTGGCCGTCATGCAATGCACGTCATAGAAATTGCTAAATATAAAAAACATATCATCGTTGAAAAGCCAATGGCACTAACTCTTGAAGATGCAGATGCAATGATTCAAGCTTGTGATGATGCCGGTACTAAATTGTTTGTCGTAAAACAAAATCGATTTAATGTCCCCGTAATTAAAACTCGTGAAGCCCTTGAGCAAGGACGTTTCGGTAAAATTTTTCTTGGTACAGTTCGAGTACGGTGGTGTCGACCACAAGCTTATTACGATCAGGATTCATGGCGAGGCACTTGGGAGTTGGACGGAGGTGTACTTACCAACCAGGCAAGCCATCATGTTGACTTGTTGGAGTGGATGATGGGAGATGTTGAGAGTGTGCATGCGATGAGTACTAAGGCTTTGGCTGATATAGAAGCTGAAGATACGGCAATTGTGAATTTAAGATTCAAAAGTGGAGCGTTAGGCGTTATAGAAGCTACAACTGCTGTTAGGCCAAAAGATCTTGAAGGGTCATTATCTATTCTCGGTGAAAAAGGCACGGTAGAAATTGCCGGTTTTGCAGTGAATAAAATGAAAATCTGGAACTTTACTGAAAGCATAGCTGGCGATGAAGAGGTTATGGATAAATACTCCGTAAATCCTCCAAATGTTTATGGATTCGGTCATCAAGCATACTATGAGCATGTTGTTGACTCGATTATTAATAACAAAAAACATTTGGTTGATGGTTTGGTAGGTCGTAAAAGTCTAGAGTTAATTAATGCAATTTATGAGTCAATCGAAACTAAGAAAGAAGTTTTCTTGAGGTTTAAGCCTAAATATTGCCGTTTAGGACAAAAGAGTGATTAAACCAAAACTTAAACAAGTAGGCATCTGTGATGTTGAATTTGGAAATAACGTAACCATAATTGAGCCAGTTAACATTTATGGATGCAAGATTGATGAAGATGTTTTTATTGGGCCTTTTGTAGAGATACAAAAAAGAGTTGCTGTAGGTAAGAGAACTAAAATTCAATCACATGCTTTTATATGTGAGCTAGTCACTATTGGTGATGATTGTTTTATTGGACATGGAGTAATGTTTATCAATGATTTATTTTCAAAAGGATCTCCTGCTAGGGGGGATCAATCATTGTGGAAATCAACGCAAATAGGCAATCACGTTTCTATCGGCAGTAATGCTACCATTCTACCAATTGAAATTTGTGACAATGTAGTGATTGGAGCGGGTTCTGTGGTGACCAAAAACATTACGGAACCAGGTGTCTATGTAGGTAATCCAGCAAGAAAAATAAGGAATTTGCATGATTAAGTTTTTAGATTTGGAAGCTCAATACCAAACTATTAAATCTGAAATAGATCAGGCTATACAAAGCGTGATTAATGAATCAGCTTTTATAGGGGGTAAATATGTGGCTCAGTTTGAGAAAGAGTTTGCTAGTTACGTAGATACTAGGTTTTGTATTGGGGTAGCTAATGGTACGGATGGGCTTGAAATTGCTATTCAAGCCTTAGAAATGCCTGTGGGTTCTGAGATAATTGTTCCGGCAAACTCATTTATAGCAACTTCAGAAGCTGTTACAAGGCAGGGACATGATGTGGTTTTTGCAGATGCAGATTCCGACTCTTACGTAATTTCAATCGAAGATGTAAAAAAGCGAATTACACCAAAAACAAAAGCCATTATTGCGGTTCATTTATATGGACATCCATGTGATATGGATGCTTTGTTGGATTTGGCTAATGAGCATGGTTTATACATCATTGAAGATTGTGCGCAATCTCATGGCGCAGAGTATAAAGGCAAAAAACTAGGAGGCATCGGTCATGTTGCAAGTTTTAGTTTTTATCCAGGTAAAAATTTAGGTGCTTACGGTGATGGTGGCGCTATTACTACGAATTGTGAAGAATTAGCAAAAAAATGTCGCATGATTGCTAATCATGGGCGTATTGCAAAATATGATCACGAATTTGAAGGACGTAACTCTCGTTTGGATGGTCTCCAAGCTGCTATTTTAAGTGTTAAGCTCAAAAGATTGCCGGCTTGGACAGAGCGTCGCATTCAATTAGCTGATTACTATTTAGACCTGTTGACAGATATTAAAGAAGTTATTTTGCCAGTAAGGCAAGCGTGGGCAAAGCAGGTTTATCACTTGTTCGTAGTTAGGACAAGTAAAAGAGAAGAATTAAAAGACTATTTAGGTGAGCATGGTATTCAGACTGGTGTTCACTATCCAATTTCATTGCCTAAATTAAAAGCTTATGAATACATAGGTCAAGCGCAACAGGCTATGTTTGCTAATCAGTCTGACGCGACTTTATTAAGTTTGCCTATAGGTGAACATCTTACAACTTCTGATATTCAAAGAGTTGTGCAGTTGATAAGAACATTTTTTAAAGCCAATGAAATCTAATTTCTTAGATGTTCAACTCTTAGATATCTGCAATATATTATCTTGAAAAACATACTTAAAAGTAAGCTGGTAGGTAACACTGCCATATATGCTTTAGCGAATGTATTGAATGGCGTTATACCTTTCTTGCTTTTGCCTGTTTTAACTAGGGTTTTTACGCCTGAAGAATATGGGTTAGTGACTTTAATAAGCGCCGTAATCGCTATTATTAGCGCGTTTACTGGCTTGAGTGTTCATGGCGCAGTGAGCGTTAAGTATTTTGATAAAGAGATTGATCACCCAAAGTTTGTAGGTGCTAGCCTGATGGTTTTGGCAGGGAGTACATGCTTTGTTTTAGTATTTCTTTTCTTTGCAGGCGGTGCACTTTCTGAATGGATAAATCTACCAAAGCAATGGTTACTTATTGCTGCAATTGCATCAGCAGCCCAATTTGTAATTAATATCAGGTTGGCGATGTGGCAAGTTCAAGATCAGGCAGTTAGATATGGATTCTTTCAAGTTACGCAAACATTTTTCAACCTTAGCTTATCTTTGGCATTAGTGTTTTGGATGATGATGGGCTGGGAAGGGCGAGCTTGGGGAATTGTTGCCGCGGCAATCATATTTGCAGGTTTTGCGATAATCACGTTACATAAAGAGCAGCTTGTTGATTGGCGTGGTGATAAAAAATATACAGAATCTGCTTTACGTTTTGGAGTGCCACTTATTCCTCACATAGTTGGTGGTTTGATGATGGCAATAAGCGATCGGATTATATTAAATTCTCTTTTAGACTTAAAATCAGTCGGAAACTATAGTGTTGGCATACAAATGGCAGTCGCAATTGGCGTTCTTGCAGATGCAGTCTCTAGATCATATGGCCCTTACTTGATAAAGAAATTGGCGAGTCGATCTGATAGAACAGACGATTTGATTGTTAGGAGTACCTATTTTATATATATTTTTTTCTTTGTATGTGCAGCAGGTTATAGTTTTTTATTGCCATGGATATATTTGATATTTGTTGGTGAGTCATTCCATCAGTCGCTTGAGATTGCGAGAATTGCGTCTTTTGGATACGCTTTTCAAGGCATGTATTATGCGATATCTAATTTTTTATTTTATCGTGAAAAAACCGGTAGACTTTCTATTCTCACTTTCGGGTGTGGGCTACTTAATGTCGGAATGACTTATTGGTTTGTTAATTTGGCGGGTATGGTTGGAGCTGCTTGGTCATTTTTAATTTTACAAATAATTTTCTTTATTGCAACATGGTTTCTTGCTCAGCAGGCTCACCCTATGCCATGGTTCAAAAAATTCTTTTGAACCATGGCCATATATTTCATGTTAATACTTGTTGAGTATAAATTATGATTAAAAAAGCAATAATCAAATTATTTGATAAATTAGGATACAGAATAAGTCGTAATCCAGATAACTTTCGTTTTTTAGATTACGCTGGTTATTCTCCAGAATCTATTATAAATAAGAGATTTTACAATGTTGGCGCCGGCTCTTTTTTTCACCCTTATTGGACAAATATAGATTTTGTGTCAGATTGGTACGTTAATGTACAAAAAAATGTAGTGCATTATGACTTAATGAAACTTGAACCCTTGCCAATTGAACCGTCTACAGCTGAAATAATTTATACAAGTCATACGATCGAGCATGTATCCGAAGAGGCAGTTAGAAATCTGTTTAGAGAGGCATTTAAGGCTCTAAAGCAGGGGGGGGTATTCCGCGTTACCACTGGACCAGATGCCGAGCTAGATTGGCGAGCATTAAAAGCTGGTGATTTTAGTTGGTTTTACTGGGATGAATGGTACAAAGATCCAGGCACATATGAAGGTACATATTTCAATCCTCCTACCTCGATGTCTCTGCAGGAGAGATGGCTACATCATGTTGCTTCACAGTTGGTGATTAACGACATTTCCCCTTCAAAAGTAAAGCTCACAGCTCAACAGATATTAGAAATTATTGAATCTAAAGACATGGAAAATTCGTTGAATTACTTTACATCATTGTGTGAGTTTAATCGTGAACGACCCGGAAATCATATTACTTGGTGGTCTTATGAAAAAATTAATCAGTATCTGCGTGAGGCCGGTTTTGCAAACGTTTATCGTTCAGGTTACGGGCAGAGCGTGTCGCCAATATTAAGAAACGTGAATATTTTTGATAATACCCATCCACAAATGTCTGTTTATGTTGAAGCTGTAAAATAATAGCTATGAAAATTATTACTATTTGTGCTCGTGGTGGGTCTCAGGGCGTACCAGGAAAAAACATACGCCCATTGTTTGGTAAGCCACTAATTGCTTGGACTATCCAGCAGGCACTAGCGTGCCCGGGTGTTAATGGTGTCTATGTTTCTACTGATTGTGAAAGAATCGCCGAGGTTGCGAGCCAGTACGGTGCAAACGTACCTTTTTTAAGGCCAGCTGCCATGGCAACAAATGATGCACCTAAAATTCCGGTTATTAGGCATTTAGCTGAATGGGTTCATAACAACGTTGGTAATGTCGAGATGATTGTCGACTTGGATCCCACTTCGCCATTGCGTGAAGTATCAGACATTGTTGACTGTATGAATATGCTCAACCCATCAACAGATGTTGTTATCACTGCTTATGAATCGGATAAAAATCCTTATTTTAATATGGTAGAAGTAAACAACAGTGGCTATGCGGAGCTGGTAAAGCCACCAACTGCTGAAGTGTTTGGACGACAGAGCGCACCTAAGGTTTATTCTATGAATGGTTCAGTTTATGTATGGCACAGAACTACTATTGAGAAAGGTTTATGGGGTGGCAACGCTGCATTACATGTGATGCCACGAGAGCGTTCTGTAGATATTGATAGTTCAATAGATTTTAAATTGGTTGAACTTCTTATGCGCGAAAAATTAGAGGTTGGTACAGTATGACGGGGCGTTGTTTTATTATCGCTGAAGCTGGAGTTAACCATAATGGGTCTTTAGAAATGGCATTGGAGCTTATAGATGTAGCGGCTCATGCTGGCGCTGATGCTGTTAAATTTCAGACTTTTAAAGCTGAGCAATTAGCTAGGCCTGGCGCTAATAAAGCAGAATACCAACATCAGGGTACTGATGAAGGTGAAGACCAACTAGCAATGCTAAAACGTTTAGAGCTGCCAGAAAGCGCATACCCAAAATTAATAGAACGTTGTAATTTACAAGGCATTGAATTTTTGTCTACGCCGTTTGATATGGACTCAGCAATGTTTTTGACAGCGCTGGGTATGAAAAAAATAAAAGTTCCTTCGGGAGAGGTTACTAATTTACCATTTCTGCAGTATTTAGCTGACTTACGTTTGCCTATTATCCTTTCAACTGGAATGGCTACATTAGAAGAGGTTGACGAGGCAGTTGAAATAATCAAATCATCCTGGGTAAAGTTTGATATCAGGTCAGAAGATTATCTTACGCTCTTACATTGCACTTCAAACTACCCCGCGCAGCCACATGATGTCAATTTGCGTGCGATGGCAACTATGCGTGAAAAATTTAACTTATCAGTTGGTTATTCAGATCATACGTTAGGAGCAACTATATCAGTGGCTGCTGTTGCATTAGGTGCAATGATAATTGAAAAGCATTTCACATTAGACTGCAGCCTTGAAGGCCCGGATCATCAAGCATCTTTAAACCCATCAGAACTGACTAACATGGTGAGCCAAATTCGTAGTGTAGAGTTGGCTTTAGGAAATGGCGATAAAACTCCAAGCAAAAACGAAATGCCTATACGCGATGTTGCAAGGCGAAGTGTAACTTTAACGCAAGCAGTTCGCGCTGGAGAGGAGCTAACAGCAGAAAAGCTATCTCTGATGCGTCCTGGTACTGGTGTTGCACCAAAATATATTAATGAAATTGTAGGCATGAAATCTATTCGGGATTTACCTGCTTGGACTACATTAACGTGGGATGATGTTTCATCATGAGGAAAATATGCTATGTGACAGGAAGTCGTGCCGACTTCGGTTTAATGGCATCGACATTGTCGCGGATAAAATCGCACCCGCAGTTGCAAATATCTCTTTGCGTGACAGGACAACACCTGATTCCTGAATATGGAAATACCATAGCAGATATTGAGGCTCTAAATTTACCTATAATCGCAAAAATCCCTGTCAGTTTGGATGGGTCATCAGGTGCAACAATGGCACGTGCGATAGCTAACGAGCTGTTGGGCATGGTGGACGTTTTTGAATCCAATCGCCCAGATATTGTGTTGGTACTGGGGGATCGTGGTGAGATGTTGGCTGCTGCGTTGGCTGCTATGCATCTCAATATTCCAATTGTTCATCTGCATGGAGGTGAACACTCTGGCACTATAGACGAACAGATAAGACATGCTGTATCAAAGTTAGCCCATTATCATTTTGTCGCTACACCTAATGCGAGAAAATGCTTAATTGGCATGGGAGAGCACCATAAACGTATTTTTGTAACCGGGGCACCAGGTCTCGATGAACTCACAAAGATGAAATTTCCTTCACGCACTGAAATGGCGACTCAGTGGGGATTTGATGAGAGTAATCCAATCGTTCTAATGGTATTTCATCCTGTAGTTCAAGAGGAGGCAGAGGCCGGAGAGCAGGTGGATACTATCCTTCAGGCTTTAGAGCAAACAGGCGTTCAGGTTTTATGCCTAGAGCCAAACAGTGATGCTGGTGGTGCCAGCATTAAAAAGGCTATAGCCAAGTATATTGATAATCCAAACTTTCATAAGGTTGAGCATTTACAACGTATAGATTTTTTAGCATGGCTTGCGTGTGCCGATATACTTGTAGGTAATTCAAGTAGCGGCATCATTGAGGCTGCTTCTTTTGGCTTGCCGGTGATAAACATAGGTAGTCGTCAGCAAAATAGAGAACGTAGTGGGAATGTCACTGATGTGCGACCTATTAAGGATGAGTTGATGGCTGCAATAAATTTAGCGTTAGAAGTCGGACGTGCTGAATGGGAAAACATATATGGAGATGGAAATGCCGGTGAGCGTATTGTTGAGTTACTAGCCACGCTACCATTAACAGCAGCATTATTGTCAAAAGCAGATAAACATGAGTAATAACATTGCTCTATTGGGAGCAGGAGGGCATGCAAAGGTTGTATTAGATACATTACAACTAGCATGCCCGAACGATAAGATATCAATTTATGATGATAACTCTAGTAAATTAGGGTCTAACCTTTTTGGTTTTGAAGTGCATGTACCTATTCAACACTACTCAAATCTTCCCAGTAACGTTCATGTTGCTATTGGTAACAATTTAGTTAGACGTAGACTTGGTGAAGAGATATTAAATGGCAAAAAAAACTATCTCGTTATAATTCATCCAACTGCAGTTGTTTCCAAGTTCTCTCAAATTGGTAAAGGTGTATTTATTGGTGCAGGCGCGATTGTTGCACCTGATACAGTTTTATATGATGGAATTATCATCAATCATAATGCTGTGATTGATCACGATTGCTCTATTGGAAGTTGGACACATATTGCACCAGGAGTTGTTTTAGGTGGTGGAGTAATTGTTGGAAAAAATTGTTTGATAGGTGCCGGTGCAATAGTTCTGCCTGGTATTAGAATTTGCGATGATGCAGTCATCGGTGCAGGAGCGGTAGTGACGCGTGATGTCGAGCAAGGGGTGACTGTTGTGGGTATCCCGGCACGTAATAATAGGATGAAGTAAATGACTGAAATAAATGCCTTAATAGTTAATAGTAAAGTTAGCTTGCGAGACGCACTTGCACGGCTCGACAAAACTGGTGATGGAGTGTTGTTGCTTGTTAATGAGAGTGGTTCTTTTCTTAGAACTGTGACTGATGGTGATTTACGTCGTTTGTTACTCAAAGACATATCGATAGATGACATGCTTTCAGTTCTGCCATTGATAGAGTCAATTCATGTTGGTGATGGGGTGGCAGAGCAAGAGGCGATTGCACTGATGAATCAGCAACAGATTGACCACTTGCCTGTACTCGATAAAAAGGGTAATCCAGTAAATGTCTTTTTACGACGTAAAATTGACAGTCGTATTCTACTATCTACTCCCCATTTGGGCGAACATGAAATGGGGTTTGTGGCCGAGGCTTTTCGTACAAACTGGATTGCTCCACTTGGACCCAATGTAGATGCTTTTGAAAAAGAACTTTCTGATTACGTAGGTATTGGTCATGCAGCAGCACTTTCTTCAGGCACCGCTGCGCTACACCTAGCCATGCGTTTATTAGGTGTTGGTGCGGGCGATACGGTATTTTGTTCAACATTAACATTTATCGCTAGCGTGAATCCTGTAATGTATCAGGGTGCCACCCCAGTCTTTATTGACTCTGAGCCCAACACGTGGAATATGTCTCCAAAAGCATTGTCTCGTGCTTTAGATGAGGCAAACAGAAACGGTAAATTACCAAAAGCAGTCGTGGTCGTAAATCTATATGGTCAGAGTGCTGACTTTGATCCAATTTTAGAGCTCTGTGACCAGTATGGAGTCCCTGTGATTGAAGATGCTGCGGAATCATTAGGCGCTAAGTATAAAAACAAGCAAAGTGGTACGTTAGGTAAACTGGGTGTGTTTTCATTCAATGGAAATAAGATTATCACAACATCTGGTGGTGGAATGTTGGTCTCGGAGGATGGGGACTTAATTGCAAAAGCTCGCCATCTTGCTACTCAGGCACGTGACTCTGCACCTTGGTATGAGCATACTGAAGTTGGCTATAACTACCGTATGAGCAATATTCTTGCGGGAATTGGGCGCGGCCAAATGCGCGTTCTTGAAGATCGAGTCAATTCACGTCGTGCAGTTTTTGCACGCTATCAAGAAGGTTTGCGTGATGTTCCCGCCTTACACTGGATGCCAGAGGCTGCGTTTGGGCGTTCGAATAGATGGCTGACTGTGTGTACGCTTGATGCGACTCAAACAGAACTGACACCAGCGCAGCTGATAGAGACGCTATCTGGGGCTGGAATAGAAGCTCGCCACGTTTGGAAGCCCATGCATCAACAACCATTATTTGCTGGTAGCGAGTACTACTCACACACTGAAAATTTTGATTTCTCTGACCATGCGTTTGCAAGCGGTATATGCTTACCCTCAGGTTCTAACATTACAGAAGCCCAACAATCAAAGATTATTGAAATATTAAAAAAGGTTTTATTAGGATAAGTTAATTATGGAAAAAAGAAATGTAATAAAGCAATACAATCTTCCAATTGAAGTGAAATATTGTAATAAGTGTACTATTTCTAATCAACGACCAAGAATTACTTTTGATGAGAACGGGGTTTGTAGCGCATGTAATTATGCTGAATACAAAAGAAATAAGGTAGATTGGACCTTGCGGGAGCAGGAGCTTATTGAACTCTGTAATAAACATCGAAAAAACGATGGATCTTACGATGTGATTGTTCCATGTAGTGGTGGCAAGGACGGAAGTTTTGTTGCTCATCAACTCAAGTACAAGTATGGCATGAATCCATTGGCTGTAACATGGGCACCATTGGTTGCTACAGAAATTGGTAGAAAGAACCTGGATGCTTTTATCCATTCAGGGTTTGACCATATCTTAGGTACGCCAAATCCGCAAATCACTAGAAAACTTGCGCAATTAGCATTTAAATATTTAGGTGACCCATTCCAGCCATTTATATACGGACAAGCAAATTTCCCAATGAAAATGGCGGTGCAACATAATGTTTCATTGATTATGTATGGAGAGAACGGCGAAGTTGAATATGGTGGGGATATGAAGAATGCATTTCGTCCAACCAGAGAAATACAAGATCATGATAAACATTATTTTTCAGGAATGCCTCCAGAATTTTGGTCGGAACATGGTATGAGGCTTGCCGATTTAAAACCCTTCATGGCACCAACTTACCTAGAAATACAATCTAATAATACTGAAATTCATTTTCTTGGATACTATAAATTTTGGGATCCGCAGGAGAACTATTATTACTGTAAAGAACATACTGGTTTTAGTCCAAATACTGAAAGATCAGAGGGAACGTATTCAAAATATGCAAGCCTAGATGATCAAATTGATGGATTTCATTATCATCTAGGATTTATCAAATTTGGTATAGGTAGAACAACTTCAGATACCGCACATGAAATTAGGGATGGAAAAATTACACGCGAAGAAGGTATAGCCCTTGTGAAAAAATATGATGGAGAGTTCCCAAGAAAGTATTTGCAGGAATTTCTTGAATATGTACAAATTTCTGAAGATGAGTTTTTTGAAGTCATCGATAGCTGGCGATCACAGCATCTATGGGAGATTGAAAATGGTGTCTGGAAATTAAAGCATACTATTTATGAGGGTCAAGGTGCTTATGGCATCTAAGCGTTGCCGTTTGATAGGCCGCCTTGACATAAAAGGGCCAAATCTAATAAAAGGCATACATCTTGAAGGGTTGCGTGTGATTGGTGACCCACAGGAATATGCCCAATTTTATTACGAGCAAGGTGCAGATGAATTGATTTATATGGATTCTGTAGCAAGCTTATATGGTCGAAATAGTCTAACTGATATCGTGCGCCATGCTGCAGCTGATATTTTTGTGCCATTGACAGTGGGTGGTGGCATTAGAAGCGTTAGTGATGCGCAAGAACTCTTGCGTGCTGGTGCCGATAAGATTGCAGTTAATACTGCTGCAGTCGCAGAACCCGAACTTATTAACGATATAGCGCGCACTTTTGGTAGTCAGTGCATGGTGCTCTCTATTGAAGCTAAGTCTATAGGGCCTAACAAATGGGAAGTTTATACCGATAATGGACGTGAACCTACAGGGCTTGATGTTGTTGAATGGGCCATTCGCGGTGCGGAACTTGGTGCAGGAGAAATTTTGTTGACATCAGTAGATCAGGATGGGACAGGTAAGGGGTTCGACATTGAATTAGTAAAGGCTGTTTCAAATCGTGTTCCGGTTCCTGTTATTGCAAGCGGAGGCATGGGCTGTTCAAAAGATGCGGTTAGTGTTGTAAAGGAAGGGTTTGCTGATGCAGTTGCTATTGGTTGGGCATTGCATTATAAAAAAACTAATTTTTCTGAAATTCGTGCAGCTATGCTAGATGCTGGATTAGATGTGAGACATCAATGACAAAAGTGGTTATTGTAGATTATGGAGTAGGCAATCTGTTTAGCGTAGCTCGAGGATTAGAAAAAATTGGTGCCACGGTAGAGATTTCAGATTCACCTATAGTTATCAAGCAGGCTGCTAGTCTTTTACTGCCAGGTGTAGGCTCTTTTGAACATGGTATGCATGAACTCAAAAAGCGTGGGTTAGACGATGCTTTAAAAGAGTATGCTCTTCAAGAACGTCCGTTTTTGGGCATATGTCTTGGAATGCAGATGATGTTTGATTACAGCAATGAATTTGGCGAACATCATGGTTTGGGACTTCTGCCAGGTAAAGTAAATGCAATTCCTAAATTAGGGATTGATGGTTCACTACATAAAATTCCTCATATAGGATGGAGCCCATTACTTATACCACCTGTCAGAGAAGGCTGGAGTGAATCTATACTTGAATATATTCTACCAAATGCTAATGTCTATTTTGTTCATTCTTTTACCGCATTTCCTGATAATCCAGCACATCGATTGGCTGACTGCAATTACAATGGGTGTTTGATTTCTGCTGCGGTACAAGAAGGCAATAAATTTGGTTGTCAGTTTCATCCCGAAAAAAGCGGTAAAGTTGGCTTGGATATTTTGAAGCGCTTTATCGAGTTTTAATGATCAGTAATAAACCTACACTAGAAAAATTGCTTGAAATTGAAAACGACCAATCGTTTCTAGATTTCCGCTGTTCTAAAACTGGATATTTACTTTGGCCACTGTTACGCAACCAATTTTTTCGCATCCTAATATCCGACATATATTACAATCACGAGCCATTGGTTGTAAAACCTTCTGCTAGCCGTTATCGTCATATTTTGCAGGTGTTGCCACATGTTATTTTGCATAATGCTAAGCATGGTAAGCTTAGCGGTGACATATTAATCATGGGATCAGGGGCTGGACACTTTCAAAGAGATGGGCTCTGGTTTAACCGCATTACCGATTACTTTGCATTAGCTTTCCACAAGGATACCGTAACTTGTGAGGGAATTGTAGACTGGCATGTTCCTGAACCACGTCACAACAAACAATCAAGTTACTGGCTACCTTGGCAGATTCTGATTGCTCTTGCCGGAAAGCTTCTGTCCAAAAACCGTCATGTTGAAGTAGTTAGTGCCATGCTGGATCATGCAAGGAAACGTACTAAGTCGTTACTGGGCTTGGATATATCAGATGAAAATATTCAACTTTTACTAAATATGACTGTCCCTAAAGTTGCCCGATTGTCATTTATGCGCTGGGTATATCGTCGTTTTTTAAAACGTACTGCTCCACGTTTAGTTCTAGTTGAGCAGGCATGCTACGGAGACTATGGCATTTTTAACCATGTAGCTCGTGAGATGGGTATTCGCGTTGCAGAGCCTCAGCACGGGATGGTATCTGCTGGTCACGATGCGTATTCTTTTGCTCCAGCAATTCGAGATAGTGATGAATACCGTCAATATTTGCCGCATGATTTTCTTGGTTACGGTTCGTGGTGGAACGGTCAAATTAATGCACCTGTTCAAAAATATGCTATTGGTAATCCTCATTACACTGAGCAAAGTAAATGCATGGATAATAATTTAAGTGAGAAGTTAGACTTACTATTGTTGAGTGATGGTATTGAGTTTTCAATATATGTGAGTCTTGCTATTAACTTAGCGAATCTACTCGGGAGTAACTTCAGAGTAGTTTTAAGACCTCACCCACTTGAACGTAAACGAGTTTATGCAGCATATCCAAGTGGTAAAATTGACAATGTAGTTATAGACTCTAATAGAGATGTTTATCAGTCCTTCTCTTCTGCTAGAGTAGTTGTTGGTGAAGGTTCAACTGTTCTTTTTGAGGCTATTGGTTTGGTGGAAATGATTTTTATGTGGAAAACTCCAAAAGCTACATTTTATTATCCAACCCATCCATTTTCTGTGTTCACTGATGCGCATGATCTTGCTTCCCAAGTGCTTAAATCTAATTATTATTTCCCTTCTTTAGCAAAAGAAAATATTTGGGAAAAAAACTGGCAAAAAAATTTTCAACACTATTTAAATCTAGTATTGCAGTCAAAATTAAATGTATAAGAATCTGAAGTCAAAATTGAATTTTATATCTAAGAAAGTCAAATAATATGACAAGAATTTCTGAAAGTCCCAACTTTAATTTGAATAAAAGTCAATATTCTGCAGTGATGTTTCACCATTTTCATGGTGAAAATCATAATGAAAGTCAAGGTTCGATTGATGCAAACCAATTTTCTGAAGTTATTTATTATTTAAGAAAAAATAAAAATTTATTAAATGCGGATGAGTATATTTGGCGATTAGATAAAAATATCCTTACGGATAAAGATATATGTTTAACATTTGACGATGCTTTGCTTTGTCAGTCAGATATTGCAGTTCCAATTTTGAATTCTGAAAAAATTTCAGCTTTTTTCTTCATATACTCATCTCCACTTATTGGTAAGCCTGATTTTTTAGAAATCTACAGGTTTTTCAGGAATGAATGTTTTGGATGTGTGGATGATTTTTATTTGGCATTTTTTGAGTATTTAGTTAATAACTATCATGATAAGTATAAAAAAGCTCAATTAGAGTTCGAGAAAATTAATTATTTGGAAGGTTTTTCTTTTTACTCATTTAATGATAAATGGTTTAGATATTTACGTGACCAATTACTTGGCCCTGAACTTTACGCTGATGTTATGGGATTGTTAATGGAGCAATATACTTTCGATTATACCGAGGTTTTAACGAAGTTATGGATGAGCAGCAGTCATGTTACAGCATTAGATAGAGATGGTCATATAGTAGGATTACATAGTCATAATCATCCAACAACTATTCACAAGCTGACTGCAGAACAACAAACCAATGAGTACGAGACAAACTTTGATTATCTTAGATCAATAATTAAGAAAAAACCTATTTCAATGTCACACCCATGTGGGAATTATAATGAAGCAACTCTTAAAGTTTTAAGAAAATTAGGTATACAGATTGGCTTTAGGAGTAGTTTAAGTATCCCTTTTGCTCAAAGTAGTTTAGAAATTCCAAGGCATGATCATGTCAATGTAATTGCGGAGATGAATAAATGAAAATTACTGTTTTTACTAGTAATCAGCCTAGGCATATTTCATTAATTAATAAACTTGCGAGCGTATGTGAAAAAGTTTATGCCGTCATGGAATGTAACACCGTATTCCCTGGTGTGGTTCAAGATTTTTATAAAAAAACTATAACCATGCAATCTTACTTTTCGAATGTCATCCAAGCAGAAAGAAAGTTTTTTGGTGATGTGTCTTTTACAAATTCTAGAGTAAATGTTTTAGCTATTAAAAGTGGGGATTTAAATTTACTTAATTACTCTCAATTGGAAAGTGCATTAAACTCAGATGCATATATTGTTTTTGGTTCAAGTTACATTAAAGGGTGGCTCATAGATTTTCTAGTTCGCGAACGGGCCTTGAATATACATATGGGTTTGTCTCCCTATTATAGAGGTTCATCCTGCAACTTTTGGGCACTTTATGATAATAATCCCCACCTTGTTGGTGCAACAATTCATTATTTGTCATCGGGGTTAGATAGTGGACCAATTCTTTATCATGTAAAACCTATATTTATAGGGGAAAATGGATTTGAGTTTACAATGAAGGCTGTTATGGCAGCCCATAATTCATTAATCAATAGGGTCGCAACTCAAGAAATTTTTAAATTTACATCAGTCGCGCAAGATAGGTCACTTGAATTAAGGTACACGAAGAATATTGATTTTACTGACGAGGTTGCCAGAAGTTATCTAGATCGAAATTTTGGATGTGACCAATTAGGTCAATTATTAAAATCAAAAGAAAAAATACAGCTATTAAATTTATATTCTGAATAGATTAATAATCTACACTAATTCAAAGTTGAACATTATAAAGGTAAAAATATAAGTGATTACAATAATCGATTCCGGCATCGGTAATGTTGGCTCTGTTTTTAATATGCTACGTAAATTGAGAGCGAGGGTCCGGATAAGTACAGATAAGAATGAAATTGCTAAGTCGGATAAGCTTATTTTGCCAGGCGTTGGACATTTTGACCGTGGGATGGATAGTCTAAATTCATCAGGGCTTGAATCTATACTATCTGAACAGGTTTTCGTTAATAGAAAGCCTATTCTTGGTATTTGTCTCGGTATGCAGATGATGACTAGAGGAAGTCAAGAGGGTACTCAGAAGGGTTTAGGCTGGGTAGCGGCTGATACTATAAAATTTTCTCCGGATAATAATCTAAAGATTCCTCATATGGGGTGGAATCAGGTTCAGTCTTCGATTGGGGCAAAGTTATTTGAAAACACCCTAGAAGAGTATGAACGATTTTATTTTGTTCATAGTTATTATGTTCGTGCCGACAACCCAGAAGATGTGGCAGCATATTGTCATTATGGCCATGATTTCGTGGCTTCGTTTGAAGTCGATAATATTATGGGTGTGCAGTTTCACCCCGAAAAAAGTCATCTTTTTGGTATGAACTTATTTCAAAAGTTTATTGATTTATGAATGGCCTATTTAATCGAGTTATTCCGTGCTTGTTGCTGCAAGATGGCGGTTTAGTTAAAACAAAAAAATTCAAAAATCCTAAATATGTGGGTGATCCAATCAATGCTATTCGTATCTTTAATGATAAATATGTAGATGAATTAATTTTCTTTGATATTAATGCTTCTCGGTTTAACAAAGAACCAAATTATGATTTGATTGCACGTATTGCAGGTGAGTGTTTTATGCCTTTATGTTATGGAGGTGGTATTAAAACTCTAGAGCAGGCTCGTAAATTAGTTGCAATAGGCGTTGAGAAGATTTCCATTAACAGCACAGCAATAAATAATCTTGAATTAATTAAGCAATTGGTTGCTGAATTAGGTTCACAGAGTGTCGTAGGTGCCATAGATATTAAGCGTAATTTTTGGGGCAAAGAATATGTTTATGACTCAAGTAAAAGGCGCACAACTAATATTAACCCACTTACTCATGCTAGGAATTTAGTAGATGCCGGAGTCGGTGAAATTTTTATTAATGATGTGAGTAGGGATGGAACGTTTAGTGGATATAGTACTGAACTAGTTTCTAGTATCGCTGATAAAATCAATGTGCCTTTGATTGTATGTGGAGGTGCAAGCAGCATCGATGATATGCAAGGCATTTTTAAGGCTGGTGCTTCAGCTGCGGCAGCAGGTAGTTTATTCGTTTTTTATGGGCCTCATCGTGCTGTACTTATTAACTACCCAGATTACTCTATAGTAAAAAAATTATTTTCGAGCGAAGAAACATGACTTCTATACGTGAGTGCACACGTTGTGTGATGGATGAAAGTGCGAACGATATTTACTTTGATACATTAGGGCAATGTAATTATTGTACAGATATGCTCAATAAGCTGAAAAATTTCCAACCATCAGAGCCTGAGGCTTTGAAGGTAAAGTTTGAGAACTTACTATCAAAAGTAAAAAAATCAGGTAAGGGCAAACGTTACGACTGTATAGTAGGAGTGAGTGGTGGAGCAGATAGTGCTTATGTGCTTTATCTTGCAAAGCAACATGGTCTTAGGCCGTTAGCCGTTCACATGGACAATGGCTGGAATTCTGAGCTTGCCGTTAACAATATCGAAAACCTTGTAAGGAAACTAGGAGTTGATTTATATACGCACGTAATCGATTGGCAAGAGTATCGATCGTTACAGCAAGCTTTTTTCGATGCGGATGTCATTGATATTGAGTTGCTTTACGATAATGCAATGTTGGCAGTTAACTATCAATTAGCTACAAAATATGGGGTCCATTATATTCTGGCTGGAACAAATACTACGACTGAAGGTATGAGGATGCCAACCCAATGGAACTGGTTTAAGTTCGATAAAAAAAACATACATGCAATAGCACATAGAAATAATGTAAAAATAAAAAGTATGCCAACCATAGGCGTGTTTGGTTATATATGGGGTAGATTTGTACGAGGTATTGAATGGGTGGATTTTTTAGATCTTGTAGATTATCACAAGCCTATATGTTTAAAGGAAATTCAAGAGGAAATTGGCTATCGTCCATATCCTTATAAACATTATGAGTCAATTTTTACACGTTTCTATCAAGGATATTTGTTGCCGCAGAAATTTGGTGTAGATAAAAGACGTTTACATTTATCTACATTGATATGTTCTTGTCAAATAACAAGAGTTGAAGCTAAAAGTTTACTGAAAGAATCTCCATATCCAGATCCGGATGATTTGAAGTCTGACATTGATTATTTTCTTAAGAAAATGAATTGGACTGAAAATCATCTGCAAGATTATCTTTTAAGGCCTGAAAAGTCTCATACAACTTATCCATCAGAAAGTAATAGATGGGAGTTTAGTTATAAATTTTATATAACTTTCTTGAGGCGTATTTACAAACGTTATAATGCGCAGTGAATTGTTCGTGATGATTTCCCATATTTGAAAGTTGTAATTTAAATGTCGAATGCTAGTGTTTCAGCTGTTCTATTCTGCTATAACGAGGAAAAGTACATCGGTAAGGTTATCCAGTCCTTACTAGATCAAACTTATCCAATTCAACAAATCATTATTGCGGATGATTTTTCTGACGATGAGACAGCCCATGTTATTGAATATTACGCGACGTTAGATCGTAGAATTGTTCTGTTGAAAAATGCTTACACAAAAGGGAAAGTGTGGGCGTACCAAACTGCACTCAAAGCTGTTCAGACGGATTTTTTCTTTGTAATAGGATCTGATGATGAAGCAGACAAAAATCTAGTCATGTCATCTTTAGATTTTATTAAAAATAACAGTTGTCCATTTTTCTTTCATTCAGCAATTTTAATAGATGAGAACTCAAATCAATTAGAAGGTGGTTTCATTTCTTATTTTGATTCAACTAGTTGTTATTTTTATCATAAAACTGGTGGTTTTATTTTTGCCAACAGAAGTGTTATTGAAAAAATTATTCCCTTCCCCAATGGTCTTGAATTCGAGGATTGGTATACCGTATTAACTTTGTTCGAGGCATATGGTTTTATTAAGACGTGTATTCAACCTTATGTGAGATATAGGATTCACAGTGGCTCGAGTAGTCAATCCTCACGTTATGATTGGAAGAGAAGAAAAGAATTGCTAATTCGTGATCTTAGGTTTTTAGCTATTATGAAAACCAATTTGATAGGACAGAATAGTAAGCATGCTATTTCAAAATCTATTCGCTTTAGGCAAAGGTTACTTAAAGGCTTGCCGATGATAGGATCAAGTTTAAAAGTTACATTTCTTTTCTTAAAGACTTATTTAAGCATTACATTGGCGCGGTTTGTGAGTCTTATGCGATGAATATATTAAACGTTAACTCATATATTGACTTTAAAACTGGCGGCGGCACTGCAGAGCGAACTTTTAAGATGAGTCGATTTTTGGCTTTTCAGGGTATAAAATGTAAAGTTTTAACAATTAACACTGGGATTGATGAATCGATTGTTGCAGCACTTAGACCCGCTAATATTTTTTTGACGGGTCTGTTGTGGCGTAGATATTTTATTCCTTTCGTGCGTTGGAAAATCATTATGAAGTTAGTGAATGATGCTGATATTGTTCATCTAATGGGGCACTGGAGCATGTTGAATGCATTGGTCTATATTGCGGCCAGACGTTGTAACAAACCATATGTTGTATGTCCAGCTGGCGCATTACCACTGTTTGGCCGGTCAATATATCTAAAAAATATATATAACTTTGTAATTGGTCGTAGAATTATCAAGAACGCATCTGCTTGGATTGCTGTGACTTCTGCCGAGCTACTTCAGTTTGAGAGTTACGGCATATCTGCTTCGCAAGTTACAGTAATTCCGAATGGAATATCAGCAGAGGACTTTCCTCAAGTTGATGTTGAATCTTATAAACGTAGTATTGGCCTCGCAGGTAAACCTATTATATTGTTTATGGGACGACTTAACCCAATAAAGGGCCCAGATTTGCTTTTACAAGCATATGCATTGGTTCATAAGTATATTCCTGAATTTCATCTTGTTTTTGCTGGGCCAGACGAAGGTATGAAATCCACTTTAATTGAAATTGCTGAACAAAATAATGTGAGTGAATCTGTACATTTTCTGGGTTACGTGGGAGGAAAGAATAAATCAGCAGCTTATCGTATGGCCAATTTGTTAGTAGTTCCATCTCGGCAAGAGGCTATGTCTATAGTAGCTCTTGAAGCAGCTGCTTGTGGAACGCCGGTTATGTTAACTGATCAATGTGGCTTTAATGAAGTTAAATCAATCTGTTCTAGCTTTGAGGTTACAGCTGATATTTCAGGAATCGCTGATGGTTTAATCAGATTACTTGGGGAGCAGGAAAAATTACAAAACAAATCAATTCTACTCAAGGAATATGTTCTTAAAAAGTATGAGTGGAGCTCGATAATTAATATATATATTAAATTATATAAAAAGATCCTAGATGCTAAGAGAAATAAATAGTGTTATCAAAAATTAACCAAATCATCAATCAATCCAATAGATTAGTATTAATATTTATACCCGTTATATTGTTGGCAGCTTATGCCTCACTCAATTACTCTGGGCACATCAGCGTTTATCTTCTATTTACATTTCTAGCAAATCTATTGCTTTATGTAGGTTTCAGTAAAAATGCTATTTTATTTGATGCTTTTATAGGTGTTTTCTTTTGGCTTGGATTTTGGCTTAAGCTAACCCTTAGAGTAGCTTTTTTTGACGGTTCTTTTAATGAGGCTGTTGGTCACTTTGATAAATCGGGCATGGCATTTGATAGAAGCTTGTTGGTGGCAAGTTGTGGTTTATCTGGATTGCTTTTCGCAAGCTTAGTTCGACGTAAATTATTTTTTAATTACCGTTGTCAAATTGACAGTGATAAACATAAAAATCTACTTTGTTTTTATAAGCGATATAAAAGCGCTACCCTTATCGTATTTGTATTATTGTTTTTATTTGTGGCCATTTCGAATGCCATGCTTGGTATATATCAGAAAGGGAGTATTACTCAAATAGAATTACCATTAGGCCTTAATGGCTTCTACAAGTGGTTGCTTTTATTTGGGTTAGCATCGTTTTCTGCATTGATTTTAAATTTTGAATTTAAAATCAATAAAAAAATATCTTTCTTTGTGCTTTTTTTGATTCTCCTCGAAAGCTTTGTTTCAAATGTATCAATGTTGAGTAGAGGCATGATTCTTAATTCTAGTGCATTATTTTACGGATTGATAATAATCTCAAGGATAAATGCAATTAAATTGAGGCTAAAATTTCTGATTATTAGTTTCTCAATTTTTGGTGCGCTATTTGTTAGTTCGGTATTGCTGGTAAATCAATTGCGCATCAATTTTTATTCAGACTTGGAAAGTGGATCAAATATCCAAGAAATACATTCAATGACCGCTCCATTGTTTATTGATCGCTGGGTTGGTATGGAAGGTGTAATGGCTGTTTCAAGTTATCCAAACTTAGGTTGGGATTTGTGGAGAAAGGCACTTAAGGAATCTTACAACGAGAAAGAATCCAGTTTTTTTGACAACAATTTTATTAAGTCACCATACGTAAATATTGATAAAACTAGGCATCATTTTATATCCTTGCCTGGTATTGTAGCGTTCTTTTTTTATCCTGGATCATTTTGGTTTTTATTTGCTAGTATGGTTGTACTTGGTGGACTTGCAACATTAATTGAGTTTTCTGTATATAAGTTGGGTGGAAATAATTTAATTTTGTCTGCCTTGCTTGCGCAAGTTTTAGCTTATAGATTTGCTAGTTTCGGATACGTGCCATCTCAGAGTTATCTTTTGCTAGGGGCGTTGTTGTTAAATTTATTTATTATCTATTCCTCTGAGAAATGCATTGGTTTTTTCAAAAGTAGCGATGGAATATTTTGTAGATGAAAATCCTTATTTTTAATCAATATTTCTGGCCAGAAAATTTTCGCATTAACGAAATTGCTGATGCAATAAATTCACGTGGTTACAAAGTCGATGTTATGACGGGTAAGCCTAATTATCCTGGGGGTGAGTTCTTTTCTGGATATAGAGGTTGGGGCATTAAAAAAGACGTTTGGAAAAATATTTCAATTTATAGGCTACCTATAGTCTCAAGAGGTAATAAGAGTGTTATAAGGCTCGCACTAAATTGCCTTTCTTACATAGTGTCAGCTCTTCTATTTGCCCCTTTAATATTAAGAAAAAAGAAATATGATTTGATATTTGTTTATGGGGTATCGCCAATATTTCAAGTAATTCCAGCTTCTTTTCTAGGTTGGTTGAAAGGGACTCCTGTTGTTCTTTGGGTACAAGACTTATGGCCTCAAAGTGCAGAGGCAACAGGCTACGTTAAATCCGCTTGGCTATTAAAAATACTTGAAAAGTTTGTTAGGTTTTCTTATTCGCATACAGACCTAATATTGGTTCAATCTCAGGCATTTGTTGAACCTGTTTCTAAATTAGTTGCCAAAATCCCAGTGTTGTATTATCCAAACTCAGTCGATAAAGATTTTTATAGCCCTAATGAGCTAACTGCCCCTACTATTGATTCACTCGTATCTGGGTTTTCTGTTTTGTTTGCCGGAAATGTTGGTGAGGCTCAATCGATGGAAACCATCGTTTCAGCAGCTGAAGAATTGCTACCATATAAAGAAATTAAAGTTGTCATTATTGGAAGCGGTAGTAAAATTGATTGGTTATCAAAAGAAATTAAACGAAAATCTTTGGGCAATATTTTTTTGGAGGGTAGATACCCTGTTGAAACAATGCCCACTTTAATGCGACAGGCTTCTGTTTTATTGGTTTCGCTTACTGATCAACCAATATTTGGTTTGACTGTACCTAATAAAGTGCAGGCATATTTAGCTGTTGGAAGACCTGTTATTGCTAGTTTAAATGGTGAAGGTGCTCGAATTATTAATGAGGCGAAAGCTGGTCTTTCTGTTCCAGCTGAGGATGCTAAAGGTTTGGCTGAGGCAGTTTTAACAATGTATCGAATGACTGATGAGGAGCGTTTACAATTGGGTGAAAATGGCCGCGCTTATTTTAAAAATAACTTTGATGAAGATGCTTTAATTGATGATTTAATTAAACATTTCGAGTGCTTGCTTGCAAAGGATAAAAGTTGAAAGTTCTAGTGCTTGGTTCAACAGGTTTAATTGGTAGTTCTGTTCTAAGAGTTTTATCTGAGAAGCCATCTCTAGATGTCTTCGGTACTGTTCGCTCAGAATATTTTGGATTACAATTAAAAGATATTTCATCAAGTAAAATTTTTACTGGTGTTGATATACAAGATGACTCCAAAGTACTCGATACTTTTGCTGCAATCCATCCTGATGTTGTAATTAATTGTGTTGGCGCAACCAAACATAAGGATGATGGTAATCAACCTATCAGAGCCATCAAACTTAATGCCTTATTTCCCCACTATTTAGCGCAGATCTGCAATCTTCTTGGTACACGATTGATTCATATAAGTACAGATTGTGTTTTTTCTGGAAAAAAAGGATCTTATACCGAATCTGATCAGCCAGATGCCGATGATATATACGGAAAATCAAAGGCATTGGGTGAAGTGCTTTATGGTGATGCGCTAACCATAAGGACATCAACGATAGGTCATGAGTTAAATACTAGTTACGGTCTTTTAAATTGGTTTTTGTCCCAAGAGAACAGATGTAAAGGCTTTAAAAATGCAGTTTTTTCTGGATTGCCAACAGTGGTATTGGCTCAGGTTATTAGAGATCATATTCTTAATAATGGGGCTTTGAAGGGCCTTTATCATGTTGCAGCAGCACCTATTAATAAATATGATTTGTTAAAGTTAATTGCTGAAGTTTACGAAAAAAAAATTGATATTGAGTTGGATGAAGATTTCGTCATTGATCGCTCTTTAGATGCAACGAAATTTAACCTCGCAACATCTTTTAAACCACTCGAGTGGCCTGAACTAATTGAAACCATGTGCCAATATAAATAAAGATGACATTTTATGTTTAAGAATAAAGTATTAATGATTACAGGCGGCACAGGATCTTTTGGCAATACAGTGTTAAAAAGATTTCTTACTACTGATGTTAGAGAAATTCGCATTTTTAGTCGTGACGAAAAAAAGCAAGAGGAAATGCGCATTGCGCTTAATCATCCCAAGCTGAAATTTTATATTGGTGATGTAAGGGATTATGACAGTATTCATCAGGCGATGAAGGGTGTTGATTATGTTTTTCACGCAGCTGCATTAAAACAAGTTCCATCATGTGAGTTTTATCCATTAGAAGCTGTTCGAACTAATGTGCTGGGGTCTGAAAACGTCATGAACGCTGCAATTGCTCGTGGTGTTAAACGTATAGTAATGCTTAGTACTGATAAGGCGGTATATCCAATTAATGCAATGGGTATTTCCAAATCGATGATGGAAAAGTTTATGGTGGCTAAAGCGCGTATGCAGAATGATGGCGAGACCGTTATATGTGCAACTAGGTACGGTAATGTAATGGCATCTCGTGGATCTGTTATTCCATTATTCGTGGAGCAGTTAAAGAGCGGTAAGCCTTTAACGATTACAGATCCAAATATGACAAGATTTCTGATGTCATTAGAGGATTCGGTGGATCTAGTATTACATGCCTTTGAGCATGGTA
>JACCDX010357843.1_pt1 | contig 24838 bp, 30 predicted proteins | sample 7449681 | NCBI WGS metagenome assembly JACCDX01 (sample SAMN15323450, study PRJNA562643) | freshwater metagenome | isolation source: river surface water | place: USA:Blue River Watershed | collected 2017-08-18
ACGGACGCGGCCTGGAGTTCGTCGCGGTCGCGATGAACTACGACCCGCCGAGCTACGTGCTGAATTACGCGAAGACGCGCGAGCTGCCGTTCAAGGTCGCGCTCGACGACGGCAGCGCGGCAAAGTCTTTTGGCGACGTCAAGCTGACGCCGACTACCTTCCTGATCGACAAGCAGGGCAACATCGTCAAGCGCTATGTCGGCATTCCCGAATTCCCGGCGCTGCACCAGCTGATTGAAAAAGAACTGGCGGCCTGAGCGTCGCAGTTCGGGCAACTCAGCCCGACAGGACGTCGGCGCCGTAATCCGGCGCCGCCGACCGTCCACGCAGGCAGGAAACCAGGCGCTCCAGTGCAGGCCGCAGCAGCGGCTGTGACGCGGCATGCTCGGTGAGCATCGGCGCCGCGACTCCGGTGTCCGTGCCAAACAGCAGCGGATCAAGCAGCACGCGGCGGATGCGCGTGACCGTTTCCTCTTCCGGCAAGACTGCATTCGCGTCAAAAAAATCTATCAGGTCGCTGGCCGGCGCCCGCATGTGCTCCTGCAGCGCGAGCTCGTTGATCAGGTCGGCGCAGGCTTGCAGTACCGGCGTCCAGCCCCAGCGGCAGACCGTCCACAAGAGCGGGCCAGATGTCAGCGTGGCTGCCGGGCTCCCGAGGAACTCGCGGCATTGCGCAAGATCGATTGCGCGGTCACGATGCAGGCGGAGCAGCACCTTGCCAAACGCGGCGAAGGTGGTCGCGTCCCCATCGATCAGCGCATGTTCCAGGATGCCCCGCGATGCCCACGGCTCTGCCAGCAACTTCGCGCAGGCATCGGTCGGTATCAGCTGTTCGTCGAGCATCGTGCACAAGCCTTCCGCATAGGCGCTGAAGGTCGCCTGCTTTGCCGCCGGGCTGCTCATCTGCGACAGGTAGAGCGAGGTGATGCCATAGGTCGGGCCTTCGCCGGGCCGCAGCAGGCGATGGGAGAAGTCGGCCGGAAGCTGTCCGCTGGCGACATCCGAACAGCCGCGCTCGTATACCGCGCGGGCGAAGTCGGCAATCACGCGTACATAGGCCAACGCGACATCGGCAAAGCCCGAGTACAGGATGAGTTGCAGGGCAAAGCAGTGCGCCCCCGGCGTGTCCAGCTGCCGCTCCGCGGTCAGCGTTGCGAACAGGCTGGCCGCGTCGGCCTTGCCGCTGCGGTAGGCGTCCAGCAACTGCCTTCCCACCGCGGCGACAGCCTCGCCCTGGGCGCACAATGACAGCGTGTACAGCACATCGCCGTTGATTTCCACGAGATGGCCCAGCTCCAGCTGTGCCCGCTCGCCGTCGCTCCGTCTGGTGGCATCGACCAGCAGCCAGGCCGGCCGGGCTGCCGGCGGCAGGTAGTGGCGCGCTGCGCCGTCCGGAAGCAGCCGGCTGATTTGCCAAGGACGGGTGGCGGAATTCACCCGGGACAGCAGGTTTTCTTCAATGCGCCGGTGCGTCAGCGTCTGGTTCGGATCCATCAGCCTGGCTGCAAACTGCTCGGGCTCGCCAGGTTTGTAGCGCAGCACCAGCGACAGCGCGTGTTTGCCGGTGAGCGCATAAAAGACCCGGGTGCAGCCCCGCGATTCCAGGACGCCGGGGTCCCTGCCCTCGGCGGCGCCGGCTTTCATCTGCGCCAGCTGCTGCGCGGCCCAGAGGCCGAAGTGCGTATCGTCGACATAGTGATAGCCGGTGCTCATCGTGATCGATGTGGTGAAATTTTTCCGTGTCTCGTCATCCGTCAGCATGGCAAGGCTGAACGCGTCGGCAATGCCGAAATAGGTATCCTTCGGGTACGCGTCCTTCTGCCCGATGACGCTGTTCACATGTTGCGTGATGTCCGAGCAGTTGATCAGCGTCCGGGTGCCGGGAATGCAGGCGGAGTGATTCAGGTTGCGCAGGTCAGGCAGGTGCTGGCCTGCCAGCGTTTTGTAATACGCGTGGCCCGGCAGCGCATGCATGCCGATGACCATGTCGTCGCGAACCCGGAAGCAGCGGATCTTGCTGATTCGCCCCGGCGCGCTCAATTCGATGGCGGCGCTGTCGTTGAGCCAGATTTCGTCCAGCGCGGAATGGACGCTGCCTTGCAGGCAGCTCAGCGCAGGCAGTCCGGTGAGGTCCAGCAGCCGGCCCTGGTAGCCGCGCAAGTGCAGGACTTGCAGCGAACGCATCCGGTTGCAGAAAGACGGCAGTGCCACCAGCGGATCGGGCAGTACCAGCGATTCGATCCTGCCGATGGCCGGGTCCAGCGCGTCGCCCGGCACGCCAGCCAATGCGGCCGCCGGCAGTGCGGACAGGTCCAGCCAGCGTTCGCCCTTGAGGAGCGCGATGTTGATGACGCCGATCGCATGCACCACATCGAACGGCTGCAGCGGCGCCGTATCCTGGGCAAGTGCGCTCAGGGTTTCGGCTATCCCCTGCTCTTCGTCGGATCGCCTTCTTTTCGCGCCCGGGGATGACTCCGCAGCGAAGCTGTCCGGAAGCGATCGCTTGGTTCCGCGGGAAAGCTTGTCCATCGTGTTGCCCCTACGGTGAACTGAAGATCGAACCGGCGATTCGAATGCCGATCGCCATGAGTGTTTGATCCGTGGTCGTCACGCAGGAATGGTTCGATGAGCGGATGTTTTGCTTTTAAAGTTTCCAAAAAACTAGCCCGTGCGAGGCGGCAGCCTGGCACGGGCAGTGGGTCGTGGCGGGCATGGCGCGCGGCCGGCCCGGTGTCGGAGATCAGGCGGGCGATTCGCCCATCGATACGCCGGCCTGATGAGCTTGCTGGTCGGCGTGATACGAGCTGCGCACCATCGCGCCGACTGCCGCGTGCACGAAGCCCATCTTCGTCGCCTCTTCCTCGAACATCCGGAACGTGTCCGGATGCACATAGCGGCGCACCGGCAGGTGATCGCCGCTGGGCATCAGGTACTGACCGATGGTCAGCATGTCAACGTCGTGCGCGCGCAGGTCGCGCATCACCTCGAGGATTTCTTCATCCGTTTCGCCCAGCCCGACCATCAGGCCCGACTTGGTCGGCACTTCCGGATGCAGTTCCTTGAAGCGTTTCAGCAGGCTCAGCGAATACGCGTAGTCGGAGCCCGGGCGCGCTTCCTTGTACAGTCGCGGCACCGTTTCGAGGTTATGGTTCATCACGTCCGGCGGTGCGGCCTTCAGGATTTCCAGCGCGCGATCCATGCGGCCGCGGAAGTCCGGCGTCAGGATCTCGATGCGCGTCTGCGGCGACAGTTCACGCGTGCGGCGGATGCACTCGACAAAGTGCGCAGCGCCGCCGTCGCGCAGGTCATCGCGGTCGACCGAGGTGATCACCACATACGACAGCTTCAGCGCCGCAATCGTCTTCGCGAGGTTTTCCGGCTCGTTCACGTCGAGCGGATCCGGGCGGCCGTGGCCGACGTCGCAGAACGGGCAGCGGCGCGTGCACTTGTCGCCCATGATCATGAAGGTCGCGGTGCCCTTGCCGAAGCATTCGCCGATGTTCGGGCACGACGCTTCCTCGCACACCGTCACCAGCTTGTTCTCGCGCAGGATGTCCTTAATCTCGTAGAAGCGCGTGGTCGGCGACGCCGCCTTCACGCGAATCCAGTCCGGCTTCGGCAGGCGCTCGGCCGGCACGATCTTGATCGGGATACGCGCGGTCTTGCCCGCGCCCTTCTGCTTGTCGCTCGGGTTGTAGGCGGGGGCGCTTGCGTTGGTGTCGTCGGAGGCCATCGATCAGGAACTCAGTTGTTGTTGCAGGTGGTGTGCGAGCGCCTGCTGCACGTCGTCCAGCGGCGCGTCGACGCCGAGCGTCTTCATGTCGACCGTCGCCATGCCGGCATAACCGCAGGGGTTGATCCACGAGAAGGGCTGCAGGTCCATTGCCACGTTCAGCGATACGCCGTGATAGGTGCAGCCGCTGGCGCGGACCTTCAGGCCCAGCGCGGCGATCTTCGCTCCCTGCCATGCGCCGTCGGCCACATAGATGCCGGGCGCGCCGGCCTTGCGCTCGCCGCGAAGATTATACGCCGCGAGGGTGGCGATCACGGCTTCCTCGATGCCGTGCACGAATTCGCGCGGCAGCAGCTTGCGGCCGCCGCGCCGCAAGTCGAACAGCAGGTAGGCAATGGCCTGGCCAGGGCCGTGGTAGGTGACTTCGCCGCCGCGATCGGTCTGCACCACGGGAATCCCGTGTGCGTCGAGCACATGCGCCGGGTCGGCGCCGAGTCCGAGCGTGTAGACCGGCGGATGTTCGACCAGCCACAGCTGGTCGGGCGAGTCGGCGCTGCGCGAATCGGTGTACGCGCGCATCGCCGCGAAGCTCTGCTCGTAGGGTTCGATGCCGCGCGCGACAATCTGCGGGCCGGGCATGCCGCTTACAGTACGACCTTCACCATCGCATGCGACGACAGTTCACGGTACAGGTTGTCGAGCTGCTCGCGGCTGGTCGCGCGCACCGTCACGGTCAGCGCGAGGTAATTGCCCTTCGACGAAGGGCGCATCGCCATCTTCCCCGCGTGGAATTCCGGGTCATGCTTTTGCACGACCTCGACCATGGTCTGCGCGAACGCATCCTGCATCACGCCCATGATCTTGATAGGGAAGTCGCTCGGGTACTCGATCAGGCTGTCGTTCGGCACAGTCATCGTGGCTCCTTCCGGTTCAGCGCTGGAACATCAGGCGCATCGAGTCGAATGCGCGGCCGATGATGGTCGCTTCATTCACCTGCTCCAGCGCCAGCAGCGGCAGCGTGTTGACGACCTTGTCGCCGGCCATCAGCTTCAGCGTGCCGACGCGCGCATACTGGCGCAGCGGCGCGACCAGCGGGTCGGTGCGCTCGACGACGGGCTTGAGCTTGAGCTGCGTGCCGCGCGGCAGGGTCACGTAGACGTCGCGGTTGAAGCCCAGCTTCACCGAGTTCAGCGAGCCTTTCCAGACCGTCGGCTCCAGCACTGCCTGGCCCTTCGCGTACACCTTGTAGGTGTCGAAGTTCAGGAAGCCCCAGTTGAGCAGCTTCTGGCTTTCCTGCGCGCGCATCGAATCGGATTCGGTGCCGAGCACGACCGAGATCAGGCGACGCTGGTCATTGTTGCCGTTCGGGCGCTTCGCGGTGGCGATCAGGCAGTAGCCGGCGGCCTGCGTGTGGCCGGTCTTCATGCCGTCGACGGTCGGGTCGATCCACAGCAGGCGGTTGCGGTTTTGCTGGGTGATCTTGTTGTAGGTATAGCTGCGCGTCGAGTAAATCCTGAACAGCTCGGGGAACTCGGTGATCAGGTTCGACGCCAGCGTGGCCAGGTCGCGCGCGGTCGAATAGTTGTTCGGATGCGGCAGCCCGTGCGGGTTGGCGAAGCGCGTGTTTTTCAGGCCCATGCGCTGCGCCTCGCGATTCATCAGTTCGGCGAAGGCCGACTCGGAGCCGGCGACGGCTTCGGCCAGCGCGACGGCCGCGTCATTGCCCGACTGGACGATCAGACCGTACAGCAGCGCCTCGACGCTCACCTGCGTGTTCGGCTCGATGAACATCTTCGAGCTGTCGCCGTCGACCTTCCATGCGGCCACCGACACCGTCACTGGCTGGTCGAGCGCCAGTCGCTTTTCGCGGACCGCGGAGAAAGCCAGGTAGGCGGTCATGATCTTGGTCAGCGACGCCGGCTCCACCCGCATGTCGGGATCTTGCGAGCCGAGGATCTGGCCGCTGTTGGCGTCCAGCAGCAGCCATGACCGGGCAGCGACGGCCGGCGGCGGCAAGGACTGGGCGGAAGCGGTGGCAAAGACGAACAGCGCGGCACAGGCGGCCAGGAACTTTTTCATGAAAAGCGGAAGTGTGTGAAGGCGGGGAAACAGCGTTGATTATAGCCCCGGCCCGGAATACTGGCAGGCACCCCGCGCCGTTTTGGCAGTCACGCAATCCGCGGCCCCGGGTCGACCCGGCAAGGGAGTCGGCCGACAGGGGCTCAGCGATGCCACAGGGCCGTGACGAGTTGCTTGATGTGGTGCAGCTTGCGGTGGAAAAAGTGGTCGGCGCCGGGGATCACGATCACCGGCAGGTCTTGCGGCCGCGCCCAGTCGAGCACGTCGGCCAGCGGTATGGTGTCGTCCTGCTCGCCGTGGATCACGAGGGTGTCGGCCGGCACGTCGGCCAGGTCCCATTTGCCGGCGGCGCAGCCCACCAGCACCAGCCGCTCGGCCGGCCTGCCCTGTTCGGCCAGCCGGCGCTGCAGCCGCGACTGCACGAAGGTGCCGAACGAGAAACCCGACAGCGCAACCGGCAGGCCCGGATAGCGCGCGGTCATGTGCTCGTACAGCAGCGCGATGTCGTCGGTCTCGCCGATGCCGGCGTCATGCGTTCCCTCGGACTGGCCGACGCCGCGGAAATTCATCCGCGCGCACGCGTAGCCGAGGCCGATGAAGGCGCGCGCGAGGGTCTGCACGACCTTGTTGTCCATCGTGCCGCCGTACAGCGGATGCGGATGCGCGATCAGCGCGATGCCGCGCGGCGCCGCATCCTGCGGCAGGTCGAGCTTGCATTCGATCGTGCCGGCATGGCCGGCGATCGTGAAATCCTGGGTCTGGGAATTCATCGGTGGTCAGATTTTCAGGCGGTCGACCACCTTGCCGTTCACCAGATGGGAGTCGATGATCTCGTCGATGTCGTGTTCGTCGACATAGGTGTACCAGACCGCTTCAGGGTAGACCACCAGCACCGGTCCCTCGTCGCAGCGGTCGAGGCAGCCGGCCTTGTTGATGCGCACCTTGCCGTGGCCGTTCATGTCCAGCGCCTTCAGCCGCCGCTTCGCGTGTTCCTGCGCCTTCTGCGCGCCGCGTTCCGCGCAGCACGGGCGACCGTCGTTGCGCACGTTGGTGCAGATAAATACATGGTGCTTGTAATAGGAGTCGCTCATGAGGTCGCTTGTCGCCGTGTTGCCAGAGTTGCCGTAAGCCCCGCATGATACACCGGCGCTTCTAGCGTGCCCGGTGGGCCGGATGGGTCAGGAACCAGAGCGCAAACAGCGGCCAGGCGAGCGACAGGAACTGCGCCGCGCCGTTGAAGTTGAGGAATTTCCCCTGCACCCATTCCTGCAGCGTCGACAGGAAATACGGATTCGACGGCAGCAGGTTCAGCAGCATGAGGCAAGTGACCAGCGCGAAGATTGCCGCGCGCCGCTGCGCCAGCGGGGGCGCAAACGACAGGCCGCCCAGCATGACCGCGCCGACCAGCAGGCCGCTGCCCGACGACGGCGTGATCCAGCTGAACGCGTTGCCGGGCGCGAACAGCAGGCCATGCGCGAGGGTCTTCACCGCGACCGCCGACAGCAGCAGCCCAAGCGCCAGCAGCGCGCGCGGCGCGTGCGGTCGCGTCTGGCACAGCAGCGTCAGCACCGCGCCGGTCATGCCGAAGGCGGTGATCACCACTTCGGCCAGCAGGAATTGTTCGATGCCCGCGCCGAAGCCGTCCCAGACCAGGCCGGTGAGATCGACCGGCATCTCGGCGATGTCGGACATCCATGAGGACAGCAGCGGCAGCCACTGGCCGTGGCCGAACAGGTAGGGTTGCGGGTAGATCTGCGCCAGCGGCCACAGCGCGACCACGATCAGCCCGCGGCTGGCCTGGTCGGAGAACCAGCGTGCGCGCAGCGCCCGCACGCGGCTTCGCTGCAGCACCTGGGCGGCCAGCAGCCAGCCCGCCAGCGCACCGGTCAGCGCGCCGGTGGCGTTGGTGATCAGGTCGAGGTTGCTCGGCACCCGCGACGGCAGGTAGGTCTGCACGCACTCCAGCAGCGTCGCCAGCAGCATGGCCGCGGCGGCGGCCGGCAGCACTGCGCGCACGCCGCGCAGCCACGGATACAGCGCCAGCACCGCCAGCGCACCCAGCGGCACATAGCCGAGCACGTTGACGGCCAGGTCGAAGCCGGTCCAGTAGCGCGGCATCGGCTCGGACAGATAGGACCACGGCGCCAGCCCGTTGTCGCGCCAGCCCGAGAACGGGTAGCAGCTCGCATAGACGACCAGCAGCAGGTAAAAAAAGAGCGCGATGCGCGCCGTGGCCGACGCCTGTGGTGTTGCGCTTTCGGACAATGCGGCAGCCGGGAGTTCGCTGGACAAGGGGGCGGACATGCGGGCCAGTGTATTGGAGTTTCGCGCGCCAGTCATCCCGCGGCCGGCGCAGCCGATACAATGACAGCATGTCCTCTTTCCTCGATGCCGCGCGTATCGCCGGCCTGTGCTGTGCAAGCCGCCGCGGATTGGCGGTGGAAGTCGTCGCCGCGACCGGTTCGACCAATGCCGACCTCCGGGAGCGCATCGACAACTTGCGCGCGCCCGTGCTGCTGGCCGCCGAATTGCAGACGGCCGGCCGCGGCCGTGCCGGCCGCAGCTGGCTGTCGGCGCCGGAAGACAGCCTGTGCTTCTCGCTGGCCTGGCGCTTTGCCGGACCGGTTGCGCGGCTGGCCGGCTTGCCGCTGGCCGTCGGCGTGGCGCTGGCCGACACATTGCGCTCGCGCGGCCACCCGGTCACGCTGAAATGGCCGAACGACCTGCTGATTGACGGTGATAAGCTCGGCGGCGTGCTGGTCGAGACCGTCATGTCGCGCGCCGCCCCCGAGGCGCCTGCGCTGTGGGCCGTGATCGGTGTCGGCTTGAACGTGCGCGCCAATCGCGCACGCGACGAAGGCGTGGCCGCGCCGGTCGCCGCGCTCGGCGAGGGCATCGATCGCAACGAACTGCTGGCCGCGCTGGCCGATGCGCTGGTGGCGGCACTGGCCTTGTTCGACGCGCAAGGGCTGGCGCCCTTCGTCGACCGCTGGCAGCGCTGGCATGCGTACGCGAGCCTGCCGGTGATGATCATCGAGCAGGGGCGCGTGCTGCACGAGGGCGTCGCGCGCGGCATCGACGCCTATGGCTGCCTGCTGCTCGAGACTGGCAGCGGCATCGTGCAGGTCGCCGCCGGCGACTTGTCGCTGCGGCCGCAGGGCGGCCCGGGAAGCTTCCATGCTGCTGCTGGTTGACGCCGGCAACACCCGCGTGAAATGGGCCGCCGCGCGGCCCGGCGCCGCCGCCGGCGACTGGATCGCCTCCGGCGCGCTCGCGCATGACGAGCTGCCGGCGCTGGCTTCGCAATGGCAGTCGCTGCCGTTGCCGTTCACGCAGGTGCTGGTGGCGAACGTCGCCGGTTCAGCCGTCGCCGCCCGGATCGAGGCCGCGCTGGCCGCCGCCGCGCCGCAGGCCGGCGCGCCGCACTGGTTCCGCTCGCAGGCCGCCTGCGCGGGCGTCGTCAACGGCTATCGCGATCCCGGCCAGCTCGGCTGCGACCGCTTTGCATCGCAGATCGGCGCGCGCCACCGCCATCCCGGTCGCGCGCTGCTGGTCGTCACTGCCGGCACCGCCACCACCGTCGACGCGCTCGATGCATCCGGCCGTTTCATCGGCGGCATGATCCTGCCCGGCCTGCGCACGATGGCGCAGTCGCTCGCGCTCAATACGGCGCTGCTGCCGGCAGTCGATGATGCGCGCACAGGCCGCCTGTTCGCCGACAATACGCAGGAGGCGATCGTCAGCGGCTGCCTGCAGGCGCAGGTCGGCGCCATCCTGCAGGCGCACGCGCAGCTGCCGTCGGCGCTGTGCGTGCTGTCCGGCGGCGCTGCGCCGTATGTCGCGCCGCAGCTGCCGTTTGCGTGCGCACGCATCGACAACCTGGTTTTGCTCGGCCTGCACGTGGCCGCATTGACGGAGGCGAAATGAGAGTGCTCTTTTTCGTGCTGCTGCTGGCCAACGTGGCAGTGCTCGCCTTGATCCTGAAGCCGTTGCGACCGACTGGCGTCGAGCCCGAGCGGCTGGCGCAGCAGGTCAATGCCGATCGCATCAGCGTGATCGACCCGGCGGCGGCCGCGATGCAGGCCGCAAAGGAAAGGCTGGCGCGCCACCGCGCCGCGCAGGAACGCGCGGCACAGCAGGCGCCGGCGCCTGCTGCGGCCGGCACGCCGCCGGCCACCGACGCTGCGCCGTCGCAACTGGCGCGGGCCGTCTGCGTGGAGCTCGGCGACTTCAGCGCACAGGCCGCCGAAAGCTTCGAGCCGCAGCTGTCGCGGCTGTCGATGACGGGGATACCGCAGCGGCGTGTCGTGCAGCCGCCGCCCTCTTATCTGGTCTTCCTGCCGCCGCAGGCGACCGACGCCGCTGCCGCCCGCCGGCTGGCGCAGTTGCGAGAGAAGGGATTTGCCGACACCGCGGTGATCCGCGAAGAGTCGCCGCGCCGCTGGGGCGTCTCGGCCGGGCTGTTCAGCAAGGAAGAACTGGCGATGGCGCAGGTCGAAAAGCTGCACAAGGCCGGTTTTGCGGACGCGCGCATGGGCGAGCATCCGCTGAACTCGACCCGCTTCGCCTACCGGCTGCCGGGCGTCACCGAGGCCGGTGCGACACGGCTGGCCGCGGTCGCGTCAGCTTACGCCGGCGTCACCATGCGCGCCTGCAAGTAGCGCGCGCAGGCACTCGGGGCAATAGCAGCCGGCGGCTTCACGCCCGAGCTGGCTGGCCGGCAGCGGCGGCAGGGTCGTGCACCAGCACGGCTCCGGGGCACCGGCGTCGGCCATGCCGCACTGGAAGGTTTTTCCGCATCGAACGCACTCGCTCATCTGTACTCCGGATAGCTGGTTTGCGGCAGCCAGAGGCCGCCTGCTGGTAAACACAATCCGCCGCATCGTACGGTCATCGATGGTTTGGCGGTAAAATCCCCGAAATTTTACCGATCTACCTTCTTCGACCGTCACCGCAATGCCCACCACCTCCATCGCTCCCGAGATCAAGGCCGAAATCCTCGCGGAGGCACTGCCCTATATCCGCAAGTTCCACGGCAAGACCATCGTCGTCAAATACGGCGGCAACGCGATGACGGAGGAGCGCCTGAAGCATGGCTTCGCGCGCGACGTGATCCTGCTGAAGCTGGTCGGCATGAACCCCGTGGTCGTGCACGGCGGCGGCCCGCAGATCGACAGCGCGCTGAAGAAGATCGGCAAGCAGGGCACCTTCGTGCAGGGCATGCGCATCACGGACGAAGAAACCATGGAAGTCGTCGAGTGGGTGCTCGGCGGCGAGGTGCAGCAGGACATCGTCATGCTGATCAACCACTACGGCGGCCAGGCCGTCGGCCTGACCGGCAAGGATGGCGGCCTGATCCGTGCGCGCAAGATGCAGATGCCGGACAAGGAGCATCCGGGCCAGTTCCTCGACATCGGCTTCGTCGGCGAGATCGAGGCGATCAACCCGGCCGTGGTCAAGGCGCTGCAGGACGATGCATTCATCCCGATCATTTCGCCGATCGGTTTTGGCGAGGACGGCCAGGCGTACAACATCAATGCCGACCTCGTGGCCGGCAAGATCGCCGAGATCCTGCGCGCCGAGAAGCTGATCATGATGACCAACATCCCCGGCGTGATGGACAAGAGCGGCAAGCTGCTGACCGACCTGTCGGCGCGCGAGATCGACGAAATGTTCGAGGACGGCACCATCTCCGGCGGCATGCTGCCGAAAATTTCGTCCGCGCTCGACGCCGCCAAGTCCGGCGTGAACACCGTGCACATCATCGACGGCCGCATCGAGCATTCGCTGTTGCTCGAAGTCCTGACCGAGCAGGCCTTCGGCACGATGATCCGCTCCCACTGAACTCCGCCGGCCACGCGACAGCGATGCCCGCCGTACCTCGCGTGCGGCGGCGTTTCCCCGCGCGGCACCGAGCCGCCCGCGACGCTTGCCGGACGAAGCTCAGGTCCACTTCGAATTGAGCTTGCGCGTGAAACGTAACCTCGTCTGGTTGTTCGACCTCGACAACACGCTGCACGACGCGTCGCACGCGATCTTCCCCGCCATTAACCAGAACATGAACGCGCTGATCACGCGCGTTCTGGCAGAGCAGTTGCTGCCGTCGCACCCTGAAGCGGTCAACGAGGTGCGCGTGCGTTACTGGCAGCGCTACGGCGCGACGCTGCTCGGGATGATCCGCCACCACGGCGTGCGCGCCGACGACTTCCTGCGCGATGCGCACCAGTTCGACGACCTCGCCGGCATGATCCGCGCCGAGCGCGGCATCGCGCGGCTGATGCGGCGCCTGCCCGGCCGCAAGATCCTGCTCACCAACGCACCGCGCGACTACTCCGGGTTCGTGCTGCGCCACCTCGGGCTGCGCCGGCATTTCGCCGACCATGTGCCGATCGAGTCCATGCAGGTACATGGCCACTTCCGGCCGAAGCCTTCACGGCTGATGCTGCGCCGGCTGTTGCGCCGGCAGAAGCTCGACGCATCACGCTGCGTGCTGGTCGAGGACACGCTGGACAACCTGAAGTCCGCGCGGTCGCTCGGGCTGCGCACCGTCTGGTTCACCGGCTACCTGCCCCGAGTGTTTTTCCGACCGGCCTGCGTCGATGTGCAAGTAAAATCACTGCATCAACTGCCGAAACGGCTGGCGCGCATGCGAGGTTAAGCGAAGGGGCAGCGCGTGCCGGCCGTTCCGACCATTATCGGACCGATAACGATCATGCCAATCCATAAAACGGGCGAACGCAAGCTGCAGATCCTGCAGGCGCTGGCCGGCATGCTGGAAAACCCCAAGGGCGAGAAGATCACCACCGCCGCGCTGGCCGCCCGGCTCGACGTGTCCGAGGCTGCGCTCTACCGGCATTTCGCCAGCAAGGCGCAGATGTTCGAGGGGCTGATCGAATTCATCGAGACCTCGGTCTTCACGCTGGTGAACAAGATCGCGCAGACCGAGGGCATCGGCCAGCGGCAGGCGTTTGCGGTGGCGCGCATGCTGCTCGATTTCGCCGAGCAGAATCCCGGCATGACCCGCGTGCTGATCGGCGATGCGCTGGTCAACGAAGATGAGCGGCTGCAGAGCCGGATGAACCAGTTCGTCGACCGCGTCGAACTGTCGCTGCGGCAGTCATGGAAGCTGGCCGCGACCCAGGGCGGGCCACCGGAGGCCGAGGCGGCCGCACGGGCCGGACTGCTGATGGCGTTCGTGATCGGGCGCTGGCACCGCTTTGCCAAGAGCGGCTTCCAGCTCAGGCCATCGGACGGCGCGGCGACGCAGCTGGCGATGCTGCTCAATTAATCCCGTTCACGAACCGGCGCCGCGGTGGCCGGCGCCTTCGGCTTTACTGCGCAGCGTGCTTGCCCGCGCAGACCGGGCAATCCGGACTTTTCGCCGTCCGGATGCTCGTCCATTCCATGTTGCGCGCATCCAGCAGCAGCAGCCGGTTCGCCAGTGATTCGCCAATGCCGGCGACCAGCTTCAGCGCCTCGGCCGCCTGCATCGTGCCGATGATGCCGACCAGCGGCGCGAACACGCCCATCGTCGAGCACTGCACTTCCTCGAACTGCTGGTCCGGCGGGAACAGGCACGCGTAGCAGGCGGTCTGGCCGCCGCGCGCATCGAACACCGCGACCTGTCCGTCCATCCGGATCGCCGCGCCCGACACCAGTGGCACGCCGGCCGCGACGCAGGCGCGGTTGATCGCGTGCCGCGTGCTGAAATTGTCGGTGCAGTCGAGCACCACGGTCGCCGATGCGACCAGCGCGGCCAGCGTCGCCTCGTCGGCGCGCTCGCACAGCGCGACGACCTCGACGTCGGGATTGATCGCCGCCAGCGAGCGGCGGCCGGATTCGGCCTTCGGCTGCCCGACGCGCTCGGTCGTGTGCAGGATCTGCCGCTGCAGGTTGGTCAGGTCCACGGTGTCGTGGTCGACCAGCGTGATGCGGCCGATGCCGGCCGACGCCAGGTACAGCGCCACCGGCGAGCCCAGCCCGCCGGCACCGATCACCAGGGCGTGGGCGGCCAGCAGTTTTTCCTGGCCTTCGATGCCGATTTCGTCGAGCAGGATATGGCGCGAGTAGCGCAGCAATTGCTGGTCGTTCATGGGTTCCGTGTCGAATGAAAAACGGCCGCATCGCTGCGGCCGTCATGGGAGGGTGCTGTGCTTACTTCTTGTCGCCGTTGCCGTTGCCGTCCGGGTTGTTGATCGTCGGCTCTTTCTTGCTCTCGATCTTCGCCGACTTCGACAGCTTCACCGGCAGGCCCTTCAGGTGGTTCAGCGCCTGCGCCAGCTGGAAGTCGTCCTTGCCGCCGAACTCCATCGGCTTGCGCTTCTTCTCGAGCGCGGCGAGGCGCTGCGCCTCTTCGAGTTCGTCGATCACGGCGCTCTTCTCGGCTTCCTTGTCCTTGTCGTTCGACAGGTGCTTCTGCAGGTCCGACTCGCGCAGGCGCAGGCTGTTCAGGCCGTCGCCGTCTTCGTACTCGTCGACCAGCAGGTCAGGCACGATGCCCTTGGCCTGGATCGAGCGGCCGTTCGGCGTGTAGTAGCGCGCGGTGGTCAGCTTGACCGCGGTGTCGGCGCTCAGCTGGCGGATGGTCTGCACCGAGCCCTTGCCGAAGGTCTGCGTGCCCATGATGGTCGCGCGCTTGTAGTCCTGCAGCGCGCCGGCGACGATTTCCGACGCCGATGCCGAGCCGGAGTTCACCAGCACCACCATTTTCACCTTCTTCACCGCCTCCGGCAGCCGCAGCAGCGGGTCGGCGCCGGCGCGCGTGCCGTAGTATTCTCGGCGCGCAAGGTAGGTCGCCTTCGAGTCCGGCAGCTGGCCGTTGGTGGAGACGATCGCGACGTCCTTCGGCAGGAACGCCGCCGACACGCCGATCGCGCCCGGCAGCACGCCGCCCGGATCGTTGCGCAGGTCGAGCACGAGGCCCTTCAGGTTCGGGTCCTGCTGGTACAGCTGGGTGATCTTCTTCGCGAGGTCTTCGACGGTCGGTTCCTGGAACTGCGACACGCGGATCCAGCCGTAGCCGGGCTCGATCACCTTGCTCTTGACGCTCTGCACCTTGATTTCCTGGCGCACGATGGTGATCACCAGCGGCTTGTCTTCTTCCTTGCGCGCGATGGTCAGCGTGATCTTGGTGTTCGGCTCGCCGCGCATGCGCTTGACGGCCTCGTCGAGCGTCATGCCCTTGACCGGCGTGGTGTCGAGCCGGGTGATCAGGTCGCCGGCCTTCAGGCCGGCCTTGAACGCGGGCGAATCTTCGATCGGCGAGATCACCTTCACGTAGCCGTCTTCCATGCCGACTTCGATGCCGAGGCCGACGAACTTGCCCTGGGTGCCTTCGCGCAGCTCCTTGAAGGCCTTCTTGTCGAGGAAGGCCGAGTGCGGGTCGAGCGAAGCGACCATGCCCGAGATCGCCTCGGTCAGCAGCTTCTTGTCGTCCACCGACTCGACGTAGTCGGACTTGATCAGTCCGAACACGTCAGCGAGCGTGCGCAGTTCTTCCACCGGCAGCGGGGCGCCGGCATTTTTTTGCGCCAGTGCGTCGAATTGCATCGACCCGGCGACACCCGCGACCAGACCCAGTCCGATCAGTCCGAGATTTTTGAGTTTGCTACCCATGCCTCACCTGTTGATCCATGCAAGCGGGTCGATCGCCCGCCCCTGATGACGAATTTCGAAGTATAAACCCGAATGTTCGTTACCGCCGCTGTTGCCTACGGTGGCCACCGACTCGCCCGCTTTCACCCGGTCGCCCGGCCGTTTCAGCAGGGACTGGTTGTTGCCATAAATGCTCATGTACTCTCCGCCGTGGTCGACGATCAGCAGGTTGCCGAAGCCGCGCATCCAGTCGGCGAAGATCACTTCGCCGGCCCCGGCGGCATGCACCTCGCTGCCCTCGGCTGCGCGGATGAAGATGCCCTTCCAGCTCGGGCCGTCGACGCGCTTCGCCCCGTAGGTGGCCGCCAGCTCGCCGTTGACCGGCAGCTTGCCCTTGCCGCGCAGGGCGGCGAACGCGGCCCCGTCCGGCGGTGCCGGCGGTTCGGCCGGCGCGGCCTCCGGACGGCGCGAGGCGGCTTTCGGCGCCTGCGCTGCCCGTGGGCTGTCGTCCTTGCGGGCGCCGGCGGCTGCCTGCGCACGTTCGCGCGCGGCCGCCTCGGCCCGGGCGCGCTCGCGCCGCCGTGCCTCTTCCTGCTCGGCCTTGCGCTGCTGCGCGATCAGGGTCGCGAGCCGGCCGACCAGCGACGACAGCCTTTCCTCGTCGCGGGCCAGGCTGCCGGCTTCCTTGCGCTGCGCGCCGAGCTTGTCGGACAGCTGCGCGACCAGCGCCTGGCGCCGGCCCTTTTCCTTCTCGAGCAGCGCCTTTTGCTCGCGCTGCTCGTCGGCGATGTCTTCCAGCGCCGCGCGCGCCTCTTCGGCGTCGGCCTTGGTGGTCTCGATGGCGGCAATGTCGTCCTGCAGCTTGCCGATCGCCCGGGTCTGTTCGGCCGACACATAGCCTAGGTAGCGCAGCTCGCGCGCCATGCGGTTCGGGTTGTCTCCGGACAGCAGCAGCCGCACGCGGTCGTCGTGGCCGGCGACATACTGCTCGCGCAGCATCTTCTCCAGCCGGCGCCGCTGCTGCGCGACCGCGGCCTCGAGCTGCTGCTGGTCCTGGTTCAGCAGCGTCAGTGTCTGCTCGGTGCGGCGCTGTTCGGCGGCCAGGTCGCGCAGCGCGCGATTGGCGTTCGAAATGGCAGCCTCGGACGCGGCCAGCGCGTCGGCCGCGTGGCCGTGCGCCTTCTCGGTCTTCGCGATATCGGACTTCAGCGCCGAGAGCTTCTTGCGCAGCTCGGCGCGCTCCTGTTCGGCTTCCTGCTTCTGGCGCGCGCGCTCGGCCGATTTCTGCGCGTGCGCGAGCGCAGGCAAGCCGATGGCCAGTGCCACCAGCAGCGGCGCCAGGATGTGTCGTGCCGCCGGCATCCCGCTTACTTCGCCTTGCCCTGGTTGGCGACGGCCTTCATCGCCGCCTCGATCGCCGCGGCGTCGCCGAGGTAGTAGCTCTTGATCGGCTTGAGGTCGGCGTCGAGTTCGTAGACCAGCGGCTGGCCGTTCGGGATGTTCAGGCCGACGATGTCGGCGTCGCTGATGTTGTCGAGGTGCTTGATCAGCGCACGCAGGCTGTTGCCGTGCGCAGACACCAGAATCTGGCGGCCGGCGCGGATGGCCGGTGCGATCGATTCATTCCAGAACGGCAGCACGCGCGCGACGGTGTCCTTCAGGCATTCGGTCAGCGGGATCTGCTCGCGCGACAGGCCGGCGTAGCGCGGGTCGTCGTAGGCCGCGCGCGGGTCGCTCGGGTCGAGCGCCATCGGCGGCGTGTCATAGCTGCGGCGCCAGACCAGCACCTGCGCGTCGCCGTACTTGGCGGCGGTCTCGGCCTTGTCGAGGCCCTGCAGCGCGCCGTAGTGGCGCTCGTTCAGCCGCCAGCTGTGAACGGTCGGCACCCACATCAGGTCCATCTCGTCGAGCGTGTTCCACAGGGTGCGGATCGCGCGCTTGAGCACCGAGGTGTAGGTCAGGTCGAACTGGAATCCGGCGTCTTTCAGGATGCGCCCGGCTTCGCGCGCTTCGGCGACGCCTTTTTCAGTCAGGTCGACGTCGACCCAGCCGGTGAAACGGTTCTCACGGTTCCAGACGGATTCACCGTGGCGCATGAAGACGATCTTGTACATGAAGGAGTCCTGCAGGGATGTTGGAAATTGACGGATCCGCGGGGCGCGGGCGCGCTCCGCCGGGATAAGCCCGTTATTCTATAATGCACCGCTTGCCGCAACCGAATGGAATGTCCGTGGAATTCTTGATTGACAATATCTGGCTGGTCCTGATCGCGCTGGTCTCCGGCGGCGCGTTGCTGTTCCCGTCGCTGATGCGACCGAAGGGTACGCTGTCGACGCTGCAGGCGACGCAGCTGCTCAACCAGGGCAAGGTGACCATCGTCGACGTGCGCATGCCGGAGGAATTCCGCGGCGGCCACCTGCGGCAGTCGAAGAACATACCGCTCGACCAGCTCGGCGAGCGCATCGGCGAACTCGACAAGGGCTTGCCAGCGCTGGTTGTCTGTGCTGCCGGCCCGCGCGCCGCGCGCGCGGCAGCACAGCTGCGCCGTGCCGGATTCGGCGAGGTGTATGTGCTGGGCGGCGGATTCGGCGAGTGGCAGGCGCAGGGTCTGCCGACGGCCAAGGCGTAACACTCATGGAGCAAACACAGATGGCGAAGGTCAGGATGTACAGCACGGCGGTCTGCCCGTACTGCAACATGGCGGAACGGCTGCTGAAATCCAAGGGCATCGACGAGATCGAGAAGATCCGCGTCGACCTCGAGCCCGAGCAGCGCGCGCTGATGATGGAAAAGACCGGCCGGCGCACCGTGCCGCAGATCTACATCGGCGACGTGCATGTCGGCGGCTTCGACGACCTGTCCGCGCTCGACCGCGAAGGCAAGCTCGATCCGCTGTTGCAGGGCGCCTGACCCCCGCGGCGCCGGCCGGCGTGGTCCGGCCGCGCCTGCTGTCCCCTGTCCCATGCGCGCCGTACTCATGTACGATGTCGCATCTGCGCAGAACCGGGCCTTCGCGGCCGCGGCTGCACTGTCACACGATTGATCCAACATCCAAAACAGAAAGCGATTCATGTCCGACCAGAACCAGCCCGAGCAGCAGCCCGTCTTCAACATCCAGCGCGTCTACCTGAAGGACATGTCGCTGGAGCAGCCGAATTCGCCGGCCATCTTCCTCGAGCAGGAAGCGCCCGGCATCGAGGTGCAGCTCGACATCGGCAGCGAGAATCTGGCTGAGGGCATCTACGAAGCGACCGTCACGATCACCGTGACCGCGAAGATCCGCGACAAGGTCGCCTTCCTGGTCGAAGGCAAGCAGGCCGGCATTTTCGAGGCACGCAACATCCCCGAAGGCCAGCTGGAGCCGCTGCTCGGCATCGCCTGCCCGAACATCATTTATCCGTACCTGCGCGCCAACATCGCGGACACCATCACCCGCGCCGGCTTCCCGCCGATCCACCTGACCGAGATCAATTTCGAGGTCTTTTATCACCAGCGTCGCGAAGCCATGGCCCAGGCCGCGACCCAGCAGGTGCAATAAGACGCCATGCGTGCGCCGCGCCTCTTCGTTCCGCTTGCGCTGCTGGCGCTGGCCGGTGCTGCGCACGCCCTGGATTTCCGCTCGGTCGGTCCCGGCCCGGCGGTGATGTACGACGCACCCGCGCCGAAGGCGCGCAAGCTGTATGTTGCGCCGCCGGGCATGCCGGTCGAGATCGTCGTCAGCACCGGTGAATGGAGTCGCGTGCGCGACGCCGCCGGCGAACTGGCGTGGATCGAGAACAAGGCGCTGTCGGACAAGCGCATGCTGGTGGTGGAGGTCGCGCAGGCGAACGCGCGCCGCAGCGCGGCCGATTCCGCGCCGGTCGCCTTCTCCGTCACCCGGGGCGTGCTGCTCGAACTGGCCAGCCCGATCGCCTCGGGCTGGATCAAGGTGCGCCATCGCGACGGCGACGTCGGCTTCCTGAAGGCCGAAGAAGTCTGGGGCGAATGAACATTTCCATCCTGGGCGCCGGTGCCTGGGGCACCGCGCTGGCGATCGCGCTGGCGCCGCGCCAGCCGGTGCTGCTGTGGGGCCGCGATACCGACGCGATGGCGGCGCTGTCTGCCGGGCGCGAAAATCGCCGCTACCTGCCCGGCCTGCCTTTTCCCGCCGAACTGCAACTTTCGTCCGACTTGCCGGCCGCGGTCGCGCATGCGCGCGACGGCGTGCTGATCGTCGCGACCTCGGTCGCCGGCCTGCGGCCAATGCTGCATGCGCTGCGCCCGCTGGACGTGCCGAACGTCGTCTGGCTGTGCAAAGGCTTCGAGCAGGGCAGCGCGCTGCTGCCGCATCAGGTCGCGCAGCAGGAGCTGGGCGAGACGGTGCCGGTCGGTGCGCTGTCAGGACCTTCATTCGCGCAGGAGACTGCGCGCGGCCTGCCATGCGCGCTGACGATCGGCTCGCGCAGCGCCGAACTGCGCCGCGCCGTCGTGGCGGCGGTGCATGGCGCGAACATTCGCGTTTACTCGACCGATGACCTGGTCGGCGTCGAGGTTGGCGGCGCGGTGAAGAACGTGCTTGCGATCGCCACCGGTATCGGTGACGGCCTTGGCCTCGGCATGAATGCGCGCGCGGCGCTGATCACCCGAGGGCTGGCCGAAATCAGCCGGCTTGGTATTGCCCTCGGCGGCCGCAGCGAGACCTTCATGGGGCTGACCGGCATGGGCGACCTGATCCTCACCTGTACGGGCGACCTGTCGCGCAACCGCCAGGTCGGCCTTGGCGTCGCCGCCGGCAAGTCGCTCGACACCATCGTGGCCGAACTCGGTCACGTCGCCGAAGGCGTGCGCTGCGTGCAGGCGGTGGGTGCGCTGGCACAGCGACTGGGCGTGGCGATGCCCATCGTCGATGCGGTCGCGCGCGTGCTGTTCGCAGGCGAGTCGCCGCAGCAGGCGATACAGCAGCTGCTGGCGCGCGAGGCGCGCGACGAGTCGCTGTAAGCTTTTCCCCTTCTTCCCTTTCTTTGTTCAGTCCGCCGCCACCCTGATCAGGGTCAGCAGCGCGGAGCTGTCTTCTTCCGCGGTAATCGAATGCGGCACGCCGCCGCCGAGGAACAGCAGTTCGCCCGGCCCGAGCGCGATCGCGCGTCCGTGCGCCTGTACCGTCAGCCGGCCCTCAATGCACTGGAGCGTCAGTTCACCGTCAATCTTGTGTTCCGGCACCGAGCGGCCGCGATGCAGCACGCTGCGAATCAGTTCGACATGCGCGGTGCGCACGATCGCTGTCGACATCGTGTCCGGCAAGCGCTCGCGCAATGGACCCACATCGATCACGTCGCCGGAACTGGCATGCGGCAATGACATTCATTTCCCCTGACCGAATCCCTGCTTGACCCATGTCGAGGGCAAAAATTCCGTGTGCCGAATAATCGCTGAATCCGGCGCAAGCATTTTCCGCTTCACACCGGCGGCGGCACTTTCCGGTGAAGCGCCAGTCAGAAACTTGTTGTCCGGCGTTTCGATTTCCACGGTTCGGCAAAGGATCTATGCGGCAGGTATTTCACGGTTCGGCTGTGCGCGTGCGCGGCTTCACGCTGATCGAGATCATGGTGGTCGTCGTGATCATGGGCGTGCTTGCGGCACTGGTGGTGCCGCGGCTGATGGGCCGCACCGATGATGCGCGCATCCTTGCTGCGCGGCAGGACATCGCGACACTGATGCAGGCGCTGAAGTTGTACCGGCTCGACAACCAGCGTTATCCGACCACCGAGCAGGGCCTGCAGGCACTGGTCACGCGGCCGGCGATGGCCCCGGTACCGCCCAACTGGAAGACCGGCGGCTACCTCGACCGCCTCAATCGTGATCCCTGGGGCAATGCCTATCAGTATCTGTCGCCGGGCACGCATGGCGAAATCGACCTTTTTTCGTATGGCGCTGACGGCAAGCCCGGCGGCACGGGCAATGATGCGGACATCGGTTCATGGGAATGAACGGCGTCCTCCCTGCCGGCGGCAGCGCGGTTTCACGCTGCTCGAATTGCTGGTGGTGCTGGTGATCGTCGGCATCATGCTCGGCGCAGTCGCGCTGAATGCGGCGCCGGGCGACCGGCAGGTGCTGCAGAACGAGGCGCAGCGGATCGCGCTGTTGCTGCAGCTTGCGCGCGACGAAGCGATCGTGCGCAACCAGCCGGTCGCGTTCGAGGCCGACGACTATCGTTATCGCTTCCTGATTCGTCGTGGCAGCCAGTGGAGCGCGCTGGGCGGCGACGAGCAATTGCGCGAGCGCGCCTACCGGCGTGCGCCGCTGACGTTGCAACTTCAACCGTCCGCAGGCGGCCGGCTGCCGCTGCGCATCGTGTTCGGCCGCGAGCCGGTCGACAAGGCATTCGCGCTGACGCTGTCGTCCGGCGGCGACAGCGCGACGATACGCGCTGACGGCATCGGCAATTTCCGGGTCGAGTGAGATGGCGTCGCGATCACCATGCAGCGCAGCGCCGGCGGGCTTTACCCTGCTCGAGGTGCTGGTCGCGCTGGTGATCGTCGGTACCGCGCTGGCCGCGAGCCTGCGCGCCATCGGCAGCCTGACGCAAAACAGCAGTGACCTGCGCGCGGCGATGATGGCGACCTGGTCGGCCGAGAACCGGCTCACGCAGATACGCCTGGCGCACGAGTGGCCGCCGCTCGGCGGCCGCACCTTCGATTGCGCGCAGGGCGAGCTGGCGCTGCGCTGCGAAGAGCAGATCGTTGCCACGCCGAACCCGGCGTTCCGCCGCGTCGAGGTGGCCGTCGTGGACGGCAGCGGCCGTCGCATCATCATGCTGTCGCAAGTGGTGCCGAATGCGCTGTGAACGCCGACAGGCAGTCCGGCGGCAGCGTGGCCTGACGCTGGTCGAATTGCTGGTCGCCGTCGGCGTGCTCGCCTTCGTTGCCGTGCTCGGCTGGCGCGGGCTTGATTCGATCACCCGCGCGCGCACCGCGCTGAATGCGGACCTTGCGCAGACGCGCGGCCTGCAGCTGGCGTTCGCGCAGTGGCAGACCGATTGCGCGAACGCGGTCGACGCCAACACGCTGGCCGGACGCACGCCGCTGGCGATCGATGCCGCGCGCGTGACGATCGCGCGGCGCGTGCAGCCGGAGGCGCAAGCCGGCGCGCTGCAGCTGGTCACCTGGCGGCTGCGCGACGGCGTGCTCACGCGCGAAGAGTCGCCGCCGACGCGCGACCTGACCCGGCTCGATCAGGCCTGGCAGTTCGCGCAGGCCGGCGGTGCGCATGCGCTGCGGCTGCAGGACGGCGTGCAGGCGATGCAGCTGCGCGTCTGGACTGACGACGGCCGCGGCTGGCGCGGCTGGGAGCAGATGGCCGCCGGCATCGTCTCGCGCGGCGCGCTGATGAACCCGCGCGCCGGTACCACCGCGATGCAGACCGACTGGCGCGGGCTTGAGGTGTCGCTGCAGATGGCCGGCCGCGAGCGTCCGCTGACCAAGGTCTTCATGCTGGGGGCGACATGAGCGTACGCAGGCGCATGCGGCCACGCAGCCGTGGCGTGGCGGTCGTCACCGCGCTGCTGCTGACGACACTGGCGATCACCATCGTCGCCAGCCTGTTCTGGCAGCAGCAGGTGCAGGTGCGCTCGATCGAGAACCAGCGCCTGCAGCTGCAGAAGCAGTGGGTGCTGCGCGGCGCGCTCGACTGGGCGCGCCTGATCCTGCGCGAAGACGCCAAATACTCGGTCACCGATGACCTCAATGAGCCGTGGGCCGTGCCGCTGTCGGACACGCGGCTGGATCGCTATGTGGAGTCGGCCGCGCTGCGCGGCGACGCCGGCAGTGCGGTGCTGTCCGGCGCGATACAGGATGCGCAGGCGCGGCTGAACCTGTCGGGGCTGGCCACGCAGGGCCGGGTGAATCCGGACGCGATACAGGCGTTCGAGCGGCTGCTGGCGTCGCTGCGGCAGGACCCGGGACTGGCGCGCGCGGCCGCGCAGCAAGTTGCCGACAGCGAGCGTGCCGCGATTTCCGGCACTGCCGGCGAGCCGCGCCCGATCGGCTTCGTGCAGGTCGATGACTTGCTGGCCGTGCCCGGTTGCACGCCGGCCGTGCTCGACGCGATCCGTGAGCAGGTGGTGTTCCTGCCGGCCGCCACGCCGGTCAATGCCAATACGGCGTCGGCCGAGGTGCTGGCCGCGCAGCTGCCGGGGCTGTCGCTGGCCGATGCGAATGCGCTGGTGACGGCGCGCAAGGGCGCAAGCTTCCGCGACCTGGCTGACCTGGCCGCGCGGCTGCCGGGCCGGCCGGCGTCGGTCGATCCGGCGCTGTTCTCGGTCGGCAGCGCCTATTTCCTCGTCACCGGGCGAGTGACGATACGGCAGGCGACGCTGCAGCTGCAGGCGCTGGTCGAGCGCACCGGCGCGGCGACCCACCTGCTGTGGATGCGCGAGGCCTGAGATGGCGCGCCTGATGCCGGCGACCACGCTCTACCTGCGCCTGCCGCAGCGCAGCGCGCAGTTGCCGGCAGAACCGCTGCAGTTGTCGCTGCCTTTCGCGTGGGCGCTGCGCGGGCGGCTGCAGCGCGCCGACACGGCCACGCTGGCGGCACTGTCGCCGCTCCTTGCGCAGGCGGCGCGCGTGGTGCTCCTGCTGGCGGCGAGCGACGTGACGCTGTTGCGGTTGACGGTGCCGCCGCTGCCGGCAGCGCGCCTGCAGGCGGCATTGCCGGCCCTGGTCGAGGACCGCGTGATCGGCGACCCGGAGGACTGCGCGATCGCCGCCGGCCCCGAGGTCGAGGGCCAGCGCACGATCGCCATTGCCGACCGCGCGTGGCTGCAGCGCTGGCTCGATGCGCTGCGCCAGTTCGGCGCGCGCCGCATCGCCGCGCTGCCGATGTCGCTGTGCCTGCCGCTGCCGGCCGGGCGCGTGTCGGCGGCGCTGCTCGACTTGCCGGGCGCACCGGAGCTGGCGGTGCGCACGTCCGCCGACGAAGGCCTGGGGTTGCCAATAGCGGCCGGCGACGCGGCCGGGCTGCTCGACGAGGTGCCGGCCCTGCTCGCGACCCTCACCGGCGGCAGCGCAGTCCGGCTGTCGGTGCCGGCTGCGCAGGCGGGCCTGTTCCACGCCTGGTCGGCAGAGCATCCGGACAGCGGCATCGAAGTGGTCGACGAAGACTGGCACATCTGGATCGACGGTGCGGGTCAGGCAGGCGTCGACCTCGCCGCCGGCGTGGCTGCCGCGCCCGGAGAGCGAATCGACTGGCTGCGCTGGCGCTGGCCGTTGCGGCTGGCGCTGGCCTGCCTGCTGCTGAACGTCATCGCGCTGAACGCGGACTGGTGGCGCCTGCGCAGCGAGGGGCGTGCGCTGGAGGACGAGATGGCCACGATCTACCGGCGCGCCTTTCCCGGCGAACCGGCGGGACAGGAGCCGCTGGCGCAGATGCGGCAGAAGGTCGCGGCTGCGCGGCAGG
>JACCDX010908086.1_pt1 | contig 24837 bp, 23 predicted proteins | sample 7449681 | NCBI WGS metagenome assembly JACCDX01 (sample SAMN15323450, study PRJNA562643) | freshwater metagenome | isolation source: river surface water | place: USA:Blue River Watershed | collected 2017-08-18
AAAAATCGCAAAAAACGCTTGCAAGTGCAATTTTTTTAATCTATAGTGTCGACAAGTGGGTGAAAGTGGGTTTTTGTGGGGGAACATTGATAGCTATATACGCTCATCTCCACAAGGCAATTGTGAGTCGTTTTTTGTCGATGTTCCCTTTTTTTATTGAAACGGTGTTTTTTTAAGGGTGTTTATGTTTCGTGGTGCTTCATCATTGAATCTTGATGCGAAAGGACGGTTGGCGATTCCAGCCAAGCATCGTGATGCCCTGCACTCTCTTTCTTCCGGTCAGTTAGTTCTGACCGCACATCCGCACCGTTGCCTGTTGTTGTATCCCGCAACTGCTTGGGAGCCTATCCAAGCCAAGTTAATGTCGTTGTCTTCCTTTGATAAACGTTCCAGTGCTTTGCAGCGTCTGTTGGTTGGTTATGCGGAAGATATTCTGATGGACGCCGCTGGCCGTATGCTGGTGTCGCCAGTATTACGCGAGTTTGCCGGACTAGATAAGCAAGCCATGTTGGTTGGCCAAGGCAGCCATTTTGAATTATGGAATCTCGAGGCTTGGCGAGAGCAGTTGAATCAAGTCGTCATCGGTGATGAGCTGAATATGCCCACCGAGCTAGAAGGATTTTCGCTGTGAGCGCGCGCTCACACTCCCCAGAAAGCATAAAACAGGTAGGGAAATTGTCAGCGGCGTCACATGTGACGGTGCTACTCAATGAGGCGGTCGAAGCATTGAATATCCATCCCAATGGGGTGTATGTCGATTGCACTTTCGGTCGGGGCGGGCATAGTCGCGCCATTTTGCAGCGATTGGGCCAGCGCGGACGACTCATCGCCTTGGATCGTGATTTGGCCGCGATAGAAGCGGGACAGCAAATCCATGATGCGCGCTTTTTGATGGTGCACGCACATTTTTCTGAATTGCGACAAGTATTGCAAGCGCAGGGTTTGCAACAGGTTGACGGAATTTTGTTGGATTTGGGGATTTCCTCACCGCAAATTGATGAAGCCGGGCGAGGGTTTAGTTTTCGCCTTGATGGGCCATTGGATATGCGTATGGACCAGAGTAAAGGGCAAACGGCGGCAGAGTTTTTGGCTGAGGCAAGCGAGCAAACAATAGCAGAGGTTATAAAAACATATGGTGAAGAACGGTTTGCTAAACAGATTGCAAGGACGATTGTTGAGAAACGCGCGTTGGGAGATGTCTTACGCACAACACGCCAGCTCGCCAATCTGGTGGCTGGGGCGGTCCCCAAAACTGAACCAGGGCAAGATCCGGCGACGCGTACCTTTCAAGCTATACGGATTTATCTCAATCAAGAGCTTGAGGAATTGGCCTCAGTGTTAACGCAATGCTTGCAATCATTGGCAGCAAATGGACGCATGGTGGTGATTAGCTTTCACTCCTTGGAAGATCGTATGGTGAAGCATTTTGTGCGTGAGCATCAGTTAAGAGACAACTTGCCGGCCAAGATGCCAGTGCTGGCAAAAGACTTACCCAAACCATTATTGATGGCGGTGGGAAAGGCGATTAAGCCGAGCGAGCAAGAAGTGCGTGCCAACCCTAGAAGTCGCAGTGCTGTGATGCGGGTGGCACAGCGTACAACGGAGCCATTGGGCAAGATGCTGGGGATGTAGCGATGACGCGACTGAATTTTATGTTGTTCTTTGTCATGCTGGCTTGTGCCATGGGCTTGGTGACTTCGCAACATAAGGCGCGCAAATTATTTATTGAATTGCAGCAACAAAAAGAGGTGGCGAAATCCCTCGATATGGAGTGGAGCCAGCTGCAACTAGAGCAAAGCACTTGGGCCATGCATAGCCGCTTGGAGCAAGTGGCGCGGGATATGCTGCATATGCATGTGCCAGAAACGAAAAATATTCAAATTGTGACCATAGAGAAAAGTCAAAGCGCAAACAAATGAGGATGAGGGAGCCCATCAGAAGCAAAGTGCAAGAGGTAGTCAAGCTACCCACATGGCGTCGCCATGTTTTGCTTTTTATGCTGCTAGCAGGGATGGCAGTGCTGATAGGTCGTGCGCTGTATTTGCAAAGTTATAACCGTAGTTTTTATCAAAAACAGGGGGAAGCGCGCTATACCCGCTCGCTCACATTGTTTGCCCACCGAGGCATGATCAAAGATCGCAATGGTGAGCCTTTGGCCATCAGCACCCCAGTCGAATCCGTGTGGGCTAACCCTGCGGATGCCAGCATGACAGAGGTACAAAAAAACAAACTGGCACAACTGCTCAAACTGGATGTGGCTGAAATTAACCGAAAACTTTCCAACCAAGATCGAGAATTCGTTTTCCTTAAACGCCGTATATCCCCCGAGCTCGCCAATGAAGTTTTAGCGTTACGTATTCCCGGCATTTACAGCCAAACCGAATACCGTCGCTATTATCCCGAGGGCGAAGTTACTGCGCACCTAGTAGGCTTTACAGGGGTCGATGAAAAGGGCCAAGAAGGCTTTGAATTGAAGTATCAAAACTGGTTGGCGGGTAAGGCGGGTAGTCGACATGTGTTACGTGATCGCGCCGGACATATTGTGGAAGATCTAGAAGCAGCCAAGATGCCGCAAAACGGCAAAGATTTGGTATTGTCGATAGACCGCAAAGTGCAATATTTAGCTTTCCGCGAGTTGTCTAAAGCAGTAGAACAGCATCATGCGCAAGCAGGCTCAGCCATCGTGTTAGACGCCAAAACAGGCGAAATCTTGGCCATGGTGAATTTGCCAAGTTACAACCCGAATAATCCCAACAACATTGCTGGACGTTCGCGTAATCGTGCCTTGACCGATACCTTTGAACCCGGCTCCACGATGAAGCCTATGGCAGTAGCGATTGGCTTGGAGTCAGGCAAATATCGCCCAGAAACACGGCTAGAAACCTCACCCGGAACTTATAAAATCGGACCCGCCACCATCCACGATACGCATAACTATGGCGTGCTCACTGTCGCGGGCGTCGTACAAAAATCCTCCAATGTAGGGGTCTCCAAAATAGCACTGTCGCTAGAGCCACAATTTATGTGGAGCATGCTTAATCAATTAGGTTTTGGTACACCGACACATATTGAGTTTCCCGGCGAAGTGACGGGTCGTTTGCGTAACTATAAAAACTGGCGCCCGATTGAGCAGGCTACCATGTCGTATGGCAATGGTATTAGCGTCACTTTATTGCAGTTGGCGCGCGCTTATACGGTATTTGCCAATGATGGCGAGTTACGCCCCGTGACCTTAATGAAAAGCAAGGACATTCCTGTTGGACAACAGGTACTCACGCCAGAAACAGCGCGCAGTGTGCGTGATATGTTGGAAACTGTAGTGCAGCCTGGCGGAACAGCGGTTAAAGCACAGGTGATGGGTTATCGCGTAGCAGGTAAAACGGGCACCGCGCATAAACCCGGCGTAGGCGGCTATTTGAATAAATATATTTCCTCTTTTGTAGGCATGGCGCCCGCATCCAACCCCAAGCTCATCGTCGCGGTGATGATAGATGAGCCGAGTAATGGCCAATATTATGGCGGCGCAGTGGCAGCCCCAGTATTTAGTGCGGTCATGGGGGCAACCTTGCGCATGATGGGCGTGGCGCAAGATGCGCCGAATGACAATATCGTCATGCCGACTGGCGATAATGTTGAAGTGAAGGAGTCTATGTGATGACTTCCCTTTGGCAACATGGCGGTTTTAGCGGGATGAGCGCCGATAGTCGACAAGTACACGCCGGCGATATCTTTGTTGCCTATCCAGGTGAACAACAAGATGGCCGCAACTATATCTTGCCAGCCATACAACAAGGCGCTAGCGCCGTCATCTATGAAGCCGAAGGATTTGATTGGCAACAATTGGGTGACGCTGTCGCCGACATTCCGCATCAAGCCGTGCCGCAATTGCGTGATCAAGTCAGTCAAATCGCCGCACAATTTTATCAATACCCTTCTTCGAAATTATGGGTGATTGGGGTGACTGGTACCAACGGTAAGACCTCATGCAGTCATTGGTTGGCGCAATGTTTTGCCCAGTTAAATCGAACCAGCGCAGTGATTGGCACCTTGGGTCATGGGGTAATCAACTCAGCCGATGATCTAACTACCACAGCCAATACCACGCCCGATGCGATTTGTTTACAAGCATGGATGGCGGATTATGTGGCGCAAGGCGCTGAGGTATTGAGCATGGAAGTTTCCTCACATGGCCTGCATCAAAAGCGGGTGGAAGGAGTGGAGTTTGATATCGCCGTGTTCACCAATTTAACTCGCGATCATTTGGATTATCACGGCACCATGCAAGCCTATGGCGCAGCAAAAAGACGCTTATTTGATTGGCCAGGCTTGCATTGCTCGATTATCAATATTGATGACGCATTTGGCAGGCAAATAGCCACAGAACTTAGACAGCAAGATAAGCCAGTACTAACTTACGGAGTCGCGAACGGCAAGCAGGAGCATACCGAAGTGGCTGATGTGCGGGTGATACAACATGCAATATCTGCCCAGGGCATGTATCTCAAAGTGCTTACCCCGCAAGGAGAAACCGAGTTACGTGCGCCCGTGGTGGGGGATTTCAATATCTATAATTTACTCGCCGTATTTTCTAGCTTGCTGGTATCCGGTGTGGATTTGCTGAGTGCCAGTGCCGTTATCAGTCGATTGCAAGCAGTACCGGGACGTATGCAACAATTTGGCGGCGCGGAAAAACCATTGGTGGTGGTGGATTACGCGCATACCCCAGATGCTTTAGCAAAAGCATTACAAGCGCTAGGCAGCAACCGTCAGGGCAAACTGATATGCGTGTTTGGCTGTGGCGGCAATCGCGATACAGGTAAGCGCGCCGAGATGGGCGCGGTGGCCAATCAGTATGCCGATCTCGTGGTAGTCACCAGTGATAATCCACGCGACGAAGACGGCTTGCAGATTATTGAGCAAATTGCCAGCCAGATAGACGCAAATAAATTACACATTCAAGCCGAGCGTGGCGCAGCCATCACGCAAGCAATCCAACAGGCGCAAAGTGGTGATGTGGTATTGGTAGCGGGAAAAGGTCACGAGTCCTATCAAGAAATTAGCGGCAAGCGCTATCCATTTAGTGATGCACAAACAGTGCAAGAAATATTGTCGAGGTGGCCAGCATGATGCGCTTGTCAGAACTCGCCAAATTATTTAACAGCAGCGTGCAGGGTGAGGATGTCACCTTTAGCAGCGTCGGTATCGACAGTCGCAACATACAGCCAGGGCAACTGTTTGTTGCCATTGCTGGAGACAATTTTGATGGGCATGATTTTATTCAGCAAGCCATGCAACAAGGCGCAGTGGCCGCACTTGTTCAGCAGGCCACGCAAGCTCAGCCCAGCGTACAAGTCGCCAATACCCGACTAGCATTGGGGCAAATGGCGGCGCATTGGTTGCAAGCATTTAATATCCCTATCGTGGCGTTGACCGGTAGCAATGGCAAAACCACCGTCAAAGAAATGTTGGCAGCCATCTTGACCGCGCACACCGGAGATGGCCAGCGCGTGCTGGCCACGCAGGGAAATTTAAATAATGACTTGGGCATGCCGTTGACCGCGCTGCGATTGCGCGCACAGCATGAATATGCGGTACTGGAAATGGGCATGAACCATCCCGGTGAAATTCACTATATGAGCATGTTGGCGAGACCCGATGTAGCACTGGTGAATAATGTAGGTAGTGCGCACATAGGCCTATTGGGCTCATTGCAAGCCATCGCCAATGCCAAAGGTGAAATTTTTGATGGGCTCAAAGCCAACGGTACGGCAGTGATTAATGCAGATGATGCGTTTGCCCCGCAATGGCTGACACAAACCCAAGCCCATCAACAATTGACCTTCGCTCTACAAGCCAAGGCCGATGTGACGGCGGATTACGCATTAAATAGTCAGAACAGCGTGTTACAAATTTTTTCTCCAGTCGGACAAATCGAGTTTGCTATTCAGGTGCCAGGTTTGCACAACGTTGCTAACGCGTTGGCGGCTGCGAGTTTGGCCTTGGCCTTGCATGTTCCGCTATCCGCTATTGCACAAGGGCTGAGCCAATTTAATGGTGTTTCAGGTCGCTTAAGACATGTGCCAGGCATCAACAATACCAGCTTGATAGACGACACCTATAACGCCAATCCCAGCTCTATGCGTGCCGCGATTGATGTATTGGTCAAGCAAGCGGGCAGGCGCTGGATGGTGATGGGGGATATGGCGGAATTAGGGGATATGGCACAACAGATGCACAGCGAAATTGGCGATTACGCCCGTCAACAAGGGGTGCATGGTTTATTTACCTTAGGTGCGCTGTCGCAATCTGCCAGTCATGCGTTTGGCCCCAAGGCGCAACATTTTACCGAATTGGCAGAGTTACTGACTGCTTTACAAGCGCAACTTCAAGCCGGCGATGTGGTGCTGATTAAGGGATCACGCTCAGCGCGTATGGAGCGCGTAACGCAAGCTTTGCAAGCAACCCAACAAACGGAGAGGGCTTAAATATGTTGCTGATATTGGCTAGATGGTTGGCACAAGATATCCACGGTTTCAATGTATTTAACTACATCACCTTGCGGGCTGTATTAGCGGCCTTAACTGCATTAGCCATTTCCTTCTTGGTCGGGCCGGGCTTAATTCGCAAATTAACCCATTACAAAGTGGGTCAAGCGGTGCGGGATGATGGACCAAAAACGCATTTAATCAAAGCTGGAACGCCGACCATGGGAGGCGCTTTAATCCTAGTGGCGATTGCCATTGCTACCTTGCTTTGGGGTGACTTAAGTAATCGTTATATTTGGTTGGTGCTGTTATCCACCTTGGGCTTTGGTCTGATCGGCATGGTGGATGATTGGCGCAAAGTGGTGCATCGCAATCCCAAAGGTTTATCAGCCAAAGAAAAATATTTCTGGCAGTCCGCCGTGGGGGCGGGGGTGGCACTTTTCTTAGTGTTCAGTGCAACAACCCCAGCAGAGACCACGCTATATGTCCCATTCTTTAAGCATTTGATTTTCCCTATGAGCGCTTTGGCGTTCGCTGTGTTGACATACTTGGTGGTGGTCGGCAGTAGCAATGCGGTGAATTTGACCGATGGTTTGGACGGCTTAGCGATTATGCCCACAGTATTGATTTCAGGTGCGTTGGCAGTATTTGCCTATGCCGCAGGCCACCTCGTGTTTTCCAAATATCTAGGCATCCCTTATATCCCAGGGGCGGGTGAGTTGGCAGTGTTTTGTGCCGCCATGGTCGGCGCTGGCTTGGGCTTTTTGTGGTTTAACGCCTACCCCGCCGAAGTATTTATGGGCGATGTTGGCGCCTTGGCGCTGGGGGCTGCTTTAGGTGTGGTGGCGGTAGTGGTTCGACAAGAAATTGTGCTGTTTATTATGGGTGGCGTGTTTGTGGTCGAGACCTTATCGGTGGCGATACAAGTCAGTTATTTCCGCTACACCAAAAATAAATATGGCACCGGTAAACGTATCTTTTTGATGGCGCCTTTGCATCATCACTATGAGCAAAAGGGTTGGAAAGAAACCCAAGTGGTCGTGCGTTTTTGGATTATCACCATGATGTTGGTATTGGTGGGATTGGCGAGTTTGAAAATACGATGAACGGCACACAAGCAAATCCGCTATTTCTAGTGTTGGGTCTAGGTCAAAGTGGCCTATCGGCCTTGCGCTGGTTGCGTACGCAAGGACATGCAGTACGCGTTGCCGATACACGCTTGGCACCACCAAGTTTAGCAGCGGTTCAACAACAAATGCCGGAGCTAGAAATACATTTGGGTGATTTGCACGAGGGCTTATTAGACGGCATACACAGCGTGGTGATCAGCCCTGGCCTATCCTTGCAAACCCCATTGTTGCAGAGCGCCATGCAACGCGGCATCGAAATAGTCGGTGATATCGAATTATTTGCCCGCGCTTGTCCGGCGCATATCAAGCGCATAGGGATTACCGGCTCGAATGGAAAAACCACGGTGACAACTATGCTGGGTGCGATATGTCAGGCCGCCGGCTATCGCACTGTGGTGGCTGGCAATATTGGCTTGCCGGTGTTGGATAGCTTGCTGGATACACAAGCCGAACAGGCTGAGGTGTATGTGTTGGAGTTGTCCAGTTTTCAATTGGAGACAACCTATAGTCTGCAGTTGGATGCCGCAACCATGCTGAATCTGAGCGAGGATCATTTGGATCGTCATCTGAATATGCCAGCCTATGCGGCGGCCAAACAACGTATCTTCCGCCACAGTCGTTGCCAAGTATTGAATCGTGATGATGCAGCCAGCATGGCCATGCGCGATGCGCAGCAGCGTTTGCTGAGCTTCGGTTTGCAAGCGCCGCAAGACGATCAGCAATATGGGTTGCGTCAGCATGATGGGCAAGTGTATTTGGTGCGTGGTGCTCAAGCGCTGATGCCGCTGGCCGAGTTAAAGCTAGCGGGGTTACATAATGCCAGCAATGCCTTGGCCGCTTGGGCCTTGGCAAGTGCGATAGGCATCAGCGATGCGATATGCGCAAAAGCCTTGCGCGACTTTAAAGGGTTACCGCACCGCGTGCAGTGGGTTGCCAAGATGCATGGCGTGGATTTCTACGACGATTCCAAGGGCACCAATGTGGGAGCCACCTGCGCTGCGCTGTATGGATTCTCAGGTGCAGCCGGCAAGGTGGTGCTGATTGCTGGCGGGGATGGTAAAGGGCAGGACTTTAGTCCTCTAAGCGCTGCGCTACAGAAAAATGCGCGTGCCGTGGTGTTAATCGGGCGTGATGCGCAACAGATTGCCGCGGTGATAGACGGCAACACTCAAACCGTATTTGCAGAAACCATGCAGGCGGCGGTGCTGCAAGCCATGCAACTGGCGCGCCCAAATGATTGTGTGTTGCTATCACCGGCTTGCGCTAGTTTCGATATGTTCGATAACTATGAGCATAGAGCACAGGTATTTGTCGAGGCGGTACAGCAACTGGCGAAGCTAGGGAGGGTGGCATGAGTGTGACCTTTGCTAACCGCGGAAAAATTGTAGGCGCTACCTATGACCAAGCCTTGTTATGGGTGACGCTAATATTGCTGGCCTTTGGTCTGGTCATGGTGTACTCAGCATCGATTGCCACTGCCGAAGTAAAAGATGCCACCAATCAACAAAGTACTTATTTCTTGGTACGCCAAGGTATTTATGTGCTGATGGGGTTGGTGGCGGGCGTGCTGGCATTTCAGGTGCCCACAGCGGTTTGGCAAAAGACCGCACCGGTGCTCTTTATGCTGGGCTTATTGTTATTGCTATTAGTGGCCTTACCCGGCATAGGCCACAAAGTATTGGGCAGTCGTCGCTGGATTAAATTGCTATTTTTCCAAGTGCAGCCCTCTGAGTTTATGAAACTGCTGGTAGCCATGTATGTTGCCGATTACACCACACGCAAGGCGGCACTGATGGACAGTGTTAAGCACGGGTTTCTGCCTATGTTGGCGGTGATGTTGTTGGTTGGTGGCCTGTTGCTATTTGAACCAGACTTTGGTGCATTTGCCGTGATTGCGGCGATTGCAATCGGTATCTTGTGGTTGGGCGGCATCAATATACGTATTTTCTTGGTGTTGATTGTGATGTTGGTCATCGGCTTTATTTTCTTGATTTGGTCTACCCCTTATCGACTTCAGCGCATCGTGGGCTATATGGATCCGTGGGCGGACCCATATGGTAAGGGTTATCAGTTATCCCATGCGCTGATGGCGTTTGGACGTGGTGAATGGTTTGGCGTCGGCTTGGGCGCCAGTGTAGAAAAATTGATGTATTTGCCAGAGGCGCATACCGATTTCTTACTGGCCGTGATTGCCGAGGAGCTCGGATTTTTTGGTGTGGCTATCGTGGTCGGATTATTTGCATGGCTGATAGTGCGTTGCTTCACCATCGCCAAAGAAGCTATGCAGAACGAGCGTTATTTCTCCGCTCTGTTGGCGCAAGGAATCGCCGTTTGGCTTGGCGTGCAAGGCATGATCAATATGGGGGTGAATATGGGGCTACTGCCGACTAAAGGGCTGACCTTGCCTCTCATGTCTTATGGCGGTAGCGGCATATTGGTGAATTGTGTCGCGATGGCGGTGCTATTGCGTATTGATTGGGAAAATCGACGCATCATACGGGGGATACCAGTATGAGTCAGCGCACATTAATGGTGATGGCTGGCGGCACAGGTGGACATGTTTATCCCGCCATGGCAGTCGCCGATAGCTTGCTGGCAAAAGGTTGGCGTGTAGTTTGGTTATGTACCGAGGGGGGTATGGAAAATCGCTTAATTGCGGATAAGCCCTATCAGAAGGCGCTGATCCAAATGCGTGCAGTGCGTGGTAAAGGTTTATGGACATGGATCACCATGCCTGTCGCAGTTTTACGCGCAGTGCTGCAAAGCTTCGCTGCACTCAGACAGCATCAGCCCAATGTGGTGTTAGGCATGGGTGGCTTTGCTGCCTTCCCCGGAGGCATTGCCGCCAAGTTATTGGGTAAACCCTTGCTGATTCATGAACAAAATTCTGTGGCTGGATTAACCAATCGTGTGATGGCTAAGCTAGCGAAAAAATCCTTATGTGCCTTCCCCAATGCATTACCCAAAGCTGAATTGGTCGGCAATCCGGTGCGTGCGGATATCTGTCAGTTGACATCGCCTGCTGAGCGCATGGCGCATCGCAAAGGCAAGTTACGCATATTGGTTGTCGGCGGCAGCTTGGGTGCGCAAGCATTAAACCAAACTGTCCCCGCAGCCTTGGCTTTACTAGCCAAAAATCAAAGGCCGGAAGTGGTGCATCAGGCAGGAAGCAAGCATATACAAGATTTACAAAAGCATTATCGGCAACATGCGGTCGAGGCGGATTGCCGCGAATATTTGCAAGACATGGCGCATTGGTATGACTGGGCGGATTTTGTGATTTGTCGCGCTGGGGCAATGACGGTGGCTGAGCTAGCCGCGGTAGGTTTGGGCAGTTTATTGGTGCCATTTCCACATGCTGTGGATGATCATCAAACGACCAACGCAGCTTACTTGGCGCAAGCAGGGGCTGCGGCATTGATACAACAAAAAGATTTAACGCCACAGAGATTGGCTGATTTGATAGCTGGATTAACGCATGAAAAGTGTTTAGCCATGGCTGAGCAAGCCCATCTTTTAGGAAAACCGCAAGCAGCACAAGTGGTGGCGAGTCGGTGTGAGGAGTTGGCAGCTTGAAACATAAAGTCAAAAACATTCACTTTATCGGTATAGGCGGCTCAGGCATGAGCGGTATTGCCGAGGTATTGCTGAATCTTGGCTTCCAAGTGTCAGGCTCAGACTTGGCCAGTAATTCGGTGACTGAAAGACTCAAAGCTGCAGGTGCCAGAGTGTGCCAAGGACATCAGGCCGAGCATCTTGCCGATGCCGATGTAGTGGTGGTCTCGAGTGCGGTGAATGAAACTAATCCTGAAGTCATGGCGGCAAGAACTCGCAAGATACCGGTGATACCGCGCGCCATGATGTTGGCTGAGTTGATGCGCTTCCGTCAGGGGATTGCGGTAGCGGGAACACATGGCAAGACCACTACTACCAGTCTGATTGCCAGCATATTGGCCGAGGCTGGAATGGATCCGACCTATGTGATTGGGGGACGTTTGGAGTCAGCCAATGCCAATGCCAAATTGGGAGGCGGTGAATTTATCGTCGCTGAGGCGGATGAGTCGGATGCTTCGTTCTTGCATCTCACCCCCGTGATGGCGGTAGTGACCAATATCGACGCCGACCATATGGACACTTATGAGCATAGTTTTGAAAAGCTAAAAAATGCTTTTGTGGAATTCATCCAGCAATTGCCTTTCTGGGGAATGGCAGTGTTGTGTATCGATGATGCCAATATCCGAGAAATATTGCCGCGCGTTACCAAGCCAGTGACCACCTATGGGTTTAGCGAGGGTGCTAATGTCAGAGCGCTGAATGTGCGCGCAGATGGACCGCAAATGCACTTTAGTGTGGAACGCGTGAATGGGGTGACTACACGCTTTGATGTCACATTGAATCTGCCCGGTAGACACTATGTACAAAATGCCTTAGCCGCTATCGCCATTGCCAGTGAATTGAATGTGCCAGACGCGGCCATCATCAAAGCATTACGTGAATTCCGTGGCGTGGGTAGACGCTTTGAACATTACGGTCAAATCACTAACCCACAAGGACAACAATTCACGCTCATCGATGACTACGGTCACCATCCTGTGGAGTTGCGTGCTGTGATTTCAGCTGCAAGAGCAGCCTATCCCGAGCGACGTCTAGTGATGGCATTTCAGCCTCATCGCTATACCCGCACGCGCGATTGCTTTAACGATTTCATCGAGGTGTTGAGTAGCGTCGATAGTCTATTGCTGACCGAAGTATATGCCGCCGGAGAGGTACCGATTCAGGGTGCGGATGCCGCTGCTTTGTTGCAAGCCATAAAAACAAAATTAACTAATGTCCAGTTTGCAGCTACCCCGGCTGAACTGCCGCAAGCGATTTTACAACATGCGCAAGACGGCGATGTGGTGATTGTGATGGGGGCCGGCAGCATAGGCCAAGTAGCCAGTAAAACCAAACAATTGGCTGAGGAGTTGGCGGCATGATGGCGGCGCTACAGACCACAGAACTACGCGGCGAGCTGAAGTTAAATGAGTCCATGCAACGCTATAACAGCTGGCGCGTGGGCGGTCATGCAGCGCGAGTGTATCTCCCTGCAGATTTGGCTGACTTGCAACAATTTTTGGCTAGCTTGCCAGCGCAAGAACCGCGCTATGTCGTGGGCTTAGGCTCAAATTTATTGGTGCCAGACGAAGGCATCAAGGGCACAGTGGTAGTGATGCACAACGCACTGAATCAGCTGCATTTGGAGCAGGGATTGGTGTATGTCGAAGCAGGGGTGACCACCGCCAAAGTAGCGCGTTTTTGTATCAAGTCGGGTTTGCGCGGCGCGGAATTTTTGGCCGGGATTCCCGGCACCATGGGCGGAGCACTCGCGATGAATGCCGGTTGTCATGGTGGAGAAACATGGAATTTGGTCAGCAAGGTGATGACCTTGGATAGTCATGGTGAATTGCATCAGCGTGAGCGCGATGAGTTTGTCGCAAGCTATCGCCATGTGCAAATGCCGAATATGGATGAATGGTTTGTCGCTGCTTGGTTGCAATTGCCCGCAGGGGATAGTGCGCAAGCTGAGGCGGAAATGAAACAGTTGTTAGCCAAGAGATTGGCGACACAGCCTTTGAATATGCCGAATGCAGGCTCAACCTTTCGCAACCCACCGGGGGATCATGCGGCAAGGTTGATAGAAGCCTGTGGCTTAAAAGGCAAGGTGATTGGTGGGGCACAGATTTCCGAAAAGCATGCCAATTTTATTGTCAATTTAGGTAACGCCAGTGCGAGAGATATACAACAGTTAATCGACTTGATGCGCGACAGCGTACAAGAAAAATTTGGTGTGCAGTTACAACAAGAAGTCAAGGTATTGGGGCAGGGATGAGTCAACAATTAGGCAAAGTGGCGGTATTGATGGGAGGGCGTTCTGCCGAGCGCGAAATTTCCTTGAAGAGTGGCACAGCCGTTTTACAGGCCTTGCTGGAGAGTGGTGTGGACGCTTTCGCTTTTGACCCAGCAAACAATGACTTGGCTGATCTGCGTCAAGCTGATCTGGCCTTTATTGCCCTGCATGGCCGCTATGGTGAGGACGGTTGCATACAAGGTGTTTTGGAGTTGATGAATATTCCGTATACCGGTTCCGGTGTGATGGCTTCCGCGGTGGGGATGGATAAATGGCGTACTAAATTGATTTGGCAAGCGGCAGGGGTGGTCACCCCAGCTTTCCGCTTGTTAGACGAGCAAAGCGATTTGGCGCAAGTGGCACAACAGTTGGGGCTGCCGCTCTTTGTGAAACCGGCCAACGAGGGTTCAAGTATAGGCATCAGCAAGGTGAAGCAACTCGATCAGTTGGCGCCGGCTTATCAATTAGCGCGGCAGTCTGACCCGCTGGTGATAGCTGAACAATTTGTCGGTGGCGGCGAGTACACGGTCGGCATTTTAGGCGAGCAAGCTTTGCCTATCGTGCGCATCGTGCCGGGCAATGAGTTTTATGACTATGAGGCGAAGTACCTGAGAGATGACACGCAGTATCTATGCCCATGTGGATTGCCTGACGATGTACAGGCGCAGATTCAAGGCGAGGCCGTTGCAGCCTTTAAGGCGATTGGCGGAAGCGGTTGGGGTAGGGTGGATTTTCTGATGGATGATGCCGGGAAACACTATTTCCTTGAGGTGAATACTAGCCCTGGGATGACCGATCATAGTTTGGTGCCGATGGCGGCTAAAGCGGCTGGGATGAGTTTTGCCCAGTTGGTGTTGCGTATTTTGCAGTTGGCGCGAGGAGGGCATGGTGTGGAATAAGCCGCATGTGCTAAATCTATTGGCCAATCTTCTGTTTGGCGTGGCTTTCATCATGGTGGTGTATGCCGCGTTGTTCTTGTTGATACGCACACCCTTGTTTCCGTTAAAAGAGGTCAAGGTAGAGAGCCATCTGCAACATGTGACGCAAGAGCAAGTGCGCTTGATTGTGAGTCGTTATTTGCGGGGCAATTTTTTTACGGTAAATCTAGAAAAAACCCGAGAGGCGTTTCAGAAATTACCTTGGGCACGCAATGTCAGCGTCAAACGGCGTTGGCCAAATAGCCTAGAAGTCTCGATAGAGGAGCATCAGGCTTTGGCGCGTTGGGGCAATGTGGCCTTGGTGAATACCCATGGCGAATTATTTACCGCCGCCTCAGATGCCGAGCTGCCGATTTTTTATGGCCCCGGGGATGCGGTGAGCAATATGGCACAAGCGTATGCGCAGTATCAGGAGATGCTGGCAGGCAAGCAGCAAAAAGTGAATGAGTTGATTTTATCGCCGCGTGGTTCTTGGCAATTGGCGACTGAGGGAGGCTTAACCATAGCCTTGGGCAGGGAGAGCATGCAGCAGCGTTTACAACGCTTTTTACAGGTGTATGACAAAACTGCCGCCAGTGTGGGTGGCAAGTTAAGTTATATCGATTTGCGCTATCCCAATGGCTTTGCGGTGAGACGCACAGGGTTGGTGGCCAGCAATAGCAAAGTGGTGACTAATCCTTATGCGGCAGAGCCTAAGGCGCTGCCTAAGCCAGCCAGTAAAACGGCTAGTAAGTTAACTGCCAAAGCAAAAGGCAAGACGGCACCAGCGCATTGATGAGCAGACAGCATGATGAATAAAGATAACAGTGGAGATGCATTATGAGTAGGGCAAGAGACGAGAGAAATCTGATAGTCGGATTGGATATAGGCACATCCAAAGTGGTGGCCATCGTGGCAGAGTTACTGCCAGATAACAGCCTGAACGTTATCGGCTTGGGGCAACACACCTCGCGCGGCTTGAAGAAGGGGGTGGTGATTAATATTGACTCTACCGTCAATGCCATACAAAGAGCGATTGAAGAAGCCGAGTTGATGGCGGACTGCAAAATCCGTGAGGTATTTACCGGGATCGCAGGTAGTCATGTGCAAAGTATCAATGCGCGCGGCATGGTGAAAATTAAAGATGCAGAAGTGAGCGAGGCTGATGTGCAGCGAGTGATCGAGACCGCTCAAGCCATCGCCTTGCCTTCGGATCAACAAATCCTGCATATCCTGACACAGGAATACATTATTGATGGCCAAGAGGACGTGCGTGAGCCATTGGGCATGAGCGGGATGAAGTTGGAAGTCAAAGTGCATATCGTCACTGGCGCAGTGGCTGCGGCACAAAATATCGTTAAGAGTATCAAGCGCTGTGGCTTGGAAGTCAGCGATTTAATTCTGCAACCATTGGCGTCTAGTGATGCGGTGCTGACTGAGGACGAAAAAGAACTAGGCGTGTGCTTGGTGGATATTGGTGGAGGAACCACCGATATCGCTGTATTTAAACAAGGCGCGATTCGTCATACCGCAGTGATTCCTATTGCGGGTGATCAAATTACCAATGACGTTGCGGTGGCATTGCGTACCCCGACCCAATCCGCCGAAGAAATCAAAATGCGTCACGGTTGTGCTTTACGTCAGCTGGCAGACCCACGCGAGTCAGTCGAGGTGCAAGGCACCGATGGTCGTGAGTCACGCTACTTGTCAGTACAAACCTTGGCCGAGGTGATAGAGCCGCGTGTGGTCGAGTTGTATGAGTTTGTACAAGCCGAATTACGTCGCAGTGGTTTAGAAGAAATGATTGCTTCCGGCATCGTGATTACTGGCGGCTCCGCCATGATGCGCGGCATGGTGGAATTGGGCGAGGAAATCTTCCACATGCCAGTGCGTTTGGGGATGCCACGTTATGTCGGTGGCTTATCCGAAGTGGTCAGCAATCCACGTTATGCCACTGGGGTAGGTTTGTTATTGATAGGCAAAAAACAAGTCGAGCAGCATATACAACAGCATCTAGGCGGCAACTCGTTTGGGCGCATGCTGGAGCATATGAAGAATTGGTTTAAAGGTAATTTTTAAGTTTGGATGTTTCATTTTTAAGGCAGAAAGAAGGAGGCAGATATGTTTGAAATTTCAGAAAAGAACCCACAAGAGGCCGTCATCAAGGTCATCGGTGTGGGTGGTTGCGGCGGTAATGCGGTCGAGCACATGATAGAAAAAAACGTCAATGGCGTTGAATTTATCTGTGCCAATACCGATATGCAGGCATTGAAAAAGAGCAATGCAGCCAGCATCTTGCAAATTGGCAGTGATATCACCAAGGGCTTGGGTGCTGGTGCGAAACCTGAGATTGGACGCGAAGCGGCGTTAGAAGATAGAGACCGAATTGCAGAAACCATCGATGGCGCGGATATGTTATTTATCACTGCGGGTATGGGTGGCGGGACAGGGACAGGCGCTGCACCGGTAGTTGCGCAAGTAGCAAAAGAGATGGGGATTTTGACGGTGGCGGTTGTGACCAAACCGTTTGCTTTTGAGGGTAAACGTATGGATGTGGCAAGCCAAGGCTTGGACGAGCTGTCACGTCATGTTGACTCACTTATCATTATTCCCAATGAAAAGTTGATGGAAGTATTAGGCGAAGATGTCACCTTTATGGATGCATTCAAAGCGGCGAATGATGTATTGCATAACGCTGTGTCTGGGATTGCAGAAATCATCAACTGCCCAGGTTTGGTGAATGTGGACTTTGCTGACGTGCGTACCGTCATGTCAGAAATGGGGATGGCGATGATGGGCTCGGCTGTTGCAACAGGCCCAGATCGCGCGCGCATTGCCGCTGAACAGGCAGTAGCTAGCCCATTATTGGAAAATGTAGACTTGTCCAATGCGCGTGGCATTTTGGTGAATATCACCGCCAGCCATAGCTTCAAGATGAAAGAGTATTACGATGTAATGAACACCATTAAATCCTATGCCGCAGAAGATGCTACGGTAATCGTCGGCAATGTGTTTGATGAATCTATTGGTGATGGATTGCGTGTAACGATGGTAGCGACAGGTTTGAATTCTGAACAGCGCCGTCAACAGCAAAAACCAGAAATTCGCGTTGTGGCAGAAGTGAAGCGTGATGGCACGACCAATCAGCCAATCTATTCAGGCAATCACTATGTGTTGGATGATGAGCCAGAAGTATTCTCTGGCAATCGTAGACAGCAAGTAGATGCCATGATGAAAGATGGCATAGAGGAGTTTGATATTCCAGCTTTCTTGCGTAAACAAGCCGATTAAACTGGCGGCTGTGGCTAAGTGGCTCAGGTGCTTTATGGTATGCTAATGGCTTGAAAAATCGCTGTTCGCAACCATGATGAATAGCAGCCAACGGAATAAAGCTTATGCTCAAACAAAGGACATTACGAAAATCGATTAGCGCGACTGGCGTAGGATTGCACTCGGGTGACAAGGTCACCATGACTTTGCAACCAGCGCCGGTAGATACTAGTATCGTGTTTCGCCGTATTGATCTGCCCAATGCGCCGGAAATGAAAGTGAGTCCTGAGTTGGTCACCGACACCCGTATGTGCTCTGCCTTGCAATGCGATGGTGTCAGAGTGGCGACCGTAGAACACCTGATGTCAGCGCTCGCTGGTTTAGGAATAGACAATCTGTATGTCGATTTAACTGCTGCGGAAGTGCCGATTATGGATGGTAGCTCAGCGCCATTTGTCTATCTGATTCAACAAGCCGGCATCGCTGAGCAGTCCGCAGCCAAAAAATTTATTCGCATTAAAAAAACGGTGGAAATCAAAGAAGCCGATAAATGGGTAAAGTTTGAACCCTATTTTGGCTTCCGTTTGGACTTCACCATTGATTTTCCCCATCCAGTGTTTGAGGGTTTAGACAACCGCGTAGTGGTTGATTTTGCCGACCATTCCTATATTCGTGAAGTGAGCCGTGCCCGTACCTTTGGTTTTATGCATGAAGTGGAAGCCTTGCGCTCCATGGGCTTGGCGCGTGGCGGTAGTTTAGATAATGCCATCGTATTGGATGAGTATCGTATTTTGAATCGTGACGGACTGCGTTACGAAAATGAATTCGTCAAACATAAAGCGCTGGATGCTATTGGTGATTTGTATGTATTAGGCCATCCCTTGCTGGGAGCGTTTACCGCCTATAAGTCAGGCCATGCGCTGAATAATCAGTTGATACGCCAATTAATGGCCGATACTGAGGCTTGGGAATTCGCCACTTTTGAGCGCGAAGAAGATGCGCCTAAGGTATATGCCAATGCGATTGCAGATGCTACTGCACTGCAGTTTATTTAAGCGGCAGTATTCCATTTAAGGCTGAGCTGACCATGTTAGTACTGCGTTTTTTAATCGTTCTAATGATCATCAGTGTGCTGGTGTGTTTTGGCGCCTATGTCGTGACGCAACATCGTGGCTATCTACGACTCGCTTGGCAAATCATCAAATTTAGTGGCGTCATCTTGCTCGTGGCATTGCTATTGTTCGCAGTAAGCCGCTTTATTCTGTTGTAAATCGCGCATCCAGAGTTAACGCTGGCGTTGTTAAAGTGAGGAAAGCAGCATGATAAGACAAGGATGGCTGGCACTCACGTGGATAGTGAGCTTTTACTGTGCTGTCAGTATGGCCGCCAGTGACAAGCCAGACGATGCATTTTTGCGCGCCCGCAGTTTGTATCAACAACGCCAATTAAATGAACTCAAACAAGTCGCCGATAAACTGGACGCGGAGCAATATTTGCTCACCCCCTATGCGCGCTATTGGCAGCTATTGCTGAATCTGAATGATGCGCAAGATGCGGATTTTGAAAGCTTCCTACAGCAATATCCCAAACTGCCATTCAGCGAAAAGGTTAAATCAGAATGGTTAAAACAGCTGGCAAAGCGCCAACAATGGGATAAATTTTTTCAGCTTTACCAGACCTATACCCAAGAAGATAGCGCCGTGTTATGTCTGGCGCTGCTCGGGCGGGTGGCGCAAAACGACCCGCTGGCTTTAGTTGAGGGCAGAGAAATTTGGCTGGAGCAATATGATTGGCCGAGCAGCTGTATGCCACTGTTTGATGCGATGCAACAGCAACAAGTGTTGACGCAAGAAGATGTGTGGAAAAAGTTGCGTAGTAGTTTGCGCGAGCAACAAATCAGCACAGCTAAACTGACCTTGGCGCGCTTGCCAGCAATTTCATCCGCCCAGCAAAAAAAGTTTGAACGCTACACACAAGCGCCACAAGAAATATTCAAAAATCCTAGCAAACCTGACACTCGGCTAGAGCGCGAGTTGGCGATATATGCAATCGCCAGAATGGCGAAGCGAGATTGGCCGCAAACACAAAAAATATTGAGCAAAATCCAGCCCGCCTTAAATCCAGAAGAACAACACTATCTAAATATTCGGCTAGCTACCGCGGCAGCCTTTCGTTTGGACGAATCCGCTTTAACTGCGTTCGAAAAATTAGAGGCGGGCGCAGAGGAAGGCAAATTAGATGAGCAGGCATTGGCGTGGAAAGCACGCGCTGCCCTGCGTATGAAGCAGTGGGATAGCCTGTTGTCGAGCGTACGCGAGATGCCTAAAAAAATGCAGGAAGAGGCAGCTTGGCGTTATTGGCTGGCACGCGCTTACAAAGAAAAAAGAGAGATTGCCAAAGCAAACCAAATCTTCGTCACCCTCGCTAAAGAACGCAACTTTTATGGGGTGCTGGCCGAGGAAGAAATGGGAGATGTGATGCGTGCCGCATCTCAGCAATATACGCCCACGGAGGCTGAACTCGAGACCATGAAGGCTATGCCGGCAGTGCAGCGTGCGCTGGAATTGGAGCGTATTGGTTTGCGATGGGAATCGCGCGCCGAATGGAGCTTTTTTATCAAAGGTATGACTGATCAACAGTTGTTAACTGCCGCTGAATTGGCTTCGCGCCAAGGCTGGTTGGATGTAGCAATTAATACCGCAGAAAAAACCCAGCAACTGCATAACGATAATTTGCGCTATCCCTTGCCTTATCGCGAGGTGGTAGAGAATTTTTCACGCCATCAAAAATTGGATACCGCGTGGGTGTATGGTTTGTCACGCCAAGAAAGTCGCTTTAATCTGAATGCACGCTCCGGCGTGGGGGCCAGCGGTATGATGCAGGTGATGCCCGCGACAGCAAAATGGATAGCCAAGCGCAACGGCTGGAAAGATGTCAGAGCCGATAATCTGCATGAGCTGGATACCAATATCAAACTGGGAACTTATTATCTGCGTTACACACTAGATAGCTTTAGTGGGCAGACGCCAATGGCCACTGCGGCTTATAATGCTGGCCCAAGTCGGGTGCGAGCATGGGCCAGCGCACAACCGATAGAAGGCGCGATTTATGCCGAGACCATTCCAATTTTGGAAACTCGGTTATATGTCCAAAAGGTCATGGTCAACACCTACTTTTATGCTCAGCGCTTGGGTAAACAAGGGCCCAGTTTGAAACAGTTGCTCGGTAAGGTAAGCAATATTAATCAGTTGCAGGCAAATGAAAACGTAGTTGAAGAAATCATGGAGTAAGCAGTGAAAGCAAAACAAATTGCAATTTTAGGGGGTTCTGGATTCTTAGGTAGCGCTTTGGTAGCGCAGTTATCTGCCGCTGGTTATGCGGTCAAAGTGCTCACCCGACGTCGTGAATCGGCAAAACATTTATTGTTATTACCCACCGTGCGTGTGGTCGAGGCAGATGTCATGACGCCAGCCGTTTTGCGCAAAGAATTAAAGGGCTGTGATGTGGTGGTGAATCTGATTGGTATTTTGCATCAAAGCAAAAAAATCAGCTTTGAGCGCATGCATCATCAATTTCCTAAGCAAGTAGCCAAATTGTGTGCAGAATTGAAAATCCCGCGCTTATTACATGTGAGCGCCCTTGGGGTGAGCGCAAATGCGCCTAGCCTTTATCTGCAGTCCAAATATGCGGGTGAGCAGGCAGTGTTAAAACAAGCTGGGGTCACTAGTACCATTTTCCGCCCTTCGGTCATCTTTGGACGTGGCGATAGCTTTATCAATTTGTTTGCCAAATTGGTGAAATTATTGCCTGTGGTGTTGTTAGCAAAACCCAACTGTCGCTTTCAACCGGTATATGTAGAGGATGTGGTCAAAGTCATGCTGGCCAGTTTGGAAAACTCGGCCAGTGCCGGACAGTGTTATGAATTGGCTGGCCCTAAGGTATATCGCTTGAGTGAGTTAGTCCGGGTCGTGGCACAGGCGGTGGGTAAGCGTCCTATCATCATAGGCTTGAATAACACACTGTCGTATATGCAGGCATTTTTTATGGAATGGCTGCCAGTCAAACTCATGACACGCGACAATGTTCGCTCTATGCAAGTCGATAATGTTTCATCACAGTCTTTACCGTTTGGTATTCGTGCTACTCCATTAGAAGCCGTGATGACAGATTTTCTGAATGGACAAAATCCACGCAATCAATACAACCAATTGCGTGTAACGGCAGGCAGATAATGAAGATTTATTGTGTCGGCGGTGCGGTGCGCGATGCCCTGCTAGGTTTGCCGGTGCAGGATAAAGATTATGTGGTGGTAGGTGCTACGCCGGCACAGATGGAGCAATTAGGTTATCGCGCAGTGGGCAAAGATTTCCCCGTGTTTCTGCATCCCAAAACTCAAGAGGAATATGCTTTAGCCAGAACTGAGCGCAAATCCGGCAAAGGCTACAAAGGCTTTGTGGTACATGCCGCACCTGATGTCACACTGGAGCAAGATTTACTGCGTCGAGACCTAACGATTAATGCCATTGCACAAGATAGCGATGGTAGCTTGATTGACCCCTATGGTGGACAAGCCGATTTGCAGGCCAAATGTTTGCGCCATGTCAGTCCAGCATTTGTCGAAGATCCAGTTCGTATTTTGCGAGTGGCTCGATTTGCTGCGCGTTTTGTGGAATTTAATGTTGCGCCCGAAACCCTACAATTAATGCGCGACATGGTTCAAGCAGGAGAGGTTGACGCCCTTGTCCCTGAGCGCGTCTGGCAAGAATTATCGACCGGCTTGATGGAACAACAACCAAGTCGTATGTTTGAGGTGCTGCGGGCTTGTGGCGCCTTAGAAAAATTATTCCCAGAACTCAATCGACTTTGGGGTGTGCCGCAACCGCCTCAATATCACCCAGAAATTGATACCGGTGTGCATATGATGTTGGTGATTGATTATGCCGCTAAGCAACAATTTCCCCTGCCAGTTCGCTTTGCTGCCTTATGTCACGACCTTGGTAAAGGCACCACACCAGTGGAAACATTACCCAGGCATATTGGACATGAAGAGCGCAGTGTGGACTTGCTCAAAGAGGTGGTGAAGCGACTTAAAGTGCCGAATGATTGTGCAGGTTTAGCGCATATCGTCGCTAAATTTCATGGCAAGTTGCATCAGGCCAAGCAGATGCGACCCGCCACACTTTTAGAATTCCTCACGCAGCTAGATGCGCTACGTCAACCACAGCGATTCAATCAATTCTTGGATGCTTGTGAATGCGATACACGGGGACGCACTGGGTTTGAGCAATATGATTTTTCGGTGGCGGATTATTTGCGCGAGGCCTTACAGGCAATTGCTGCTGTGGATGCGGGAAAGGTGGCGGCGCAGTATCAAGACAGTGAACAAATTCGCGAGGCGGTCATGCAAGCGCGATTGAAAGCCTTACACACCCACCTCGACAAAGCTTAATTAATCTTCAGCGTTGAGCAATGCCATCAATTGCCGTTGCGCCAATTCCATCGGTTTGCGCTTAAACCCACTCTTGGCAAATTGATGCCAACGACCAATCACAAAACACAACAGTAAATTGGCTTGAGCTTCTGGGTCTAGATTTTTTTTACCTTGGGCTTCAGCGATTCTTAAGGATTGTTTTAGGGTAGATTCGATGCGATCAAAAATCTGATTAATCCGCATCTGCAAAGCGTGATCTTCATGCACCAAGGCATCGCCAATCAGCACGCGTGACATACCGGGATTTTTTTCAGCAAATAGCAATAGCACGGTAATCATACGACGCACTTGGCTAAGTCCGTTTTCTTCTTCACTGGAGATTTTATTAATCAGGCCAAATAAGCTTTGCTCGATAAAATCTATCAGCCCTTCATACATTTGTGCCTTGCTGGCGAAATGACGATATAGGGCCGCTTCACTGACTTCTAATTTGGCGGCCAAAATGGCAGTGGTGATTTTTTCGTGCTGGGGTTTCTCCAGCATATTGGCCAGTGTCTCTAGAATTTGTTGTTTGCGTTGTCCACGTTCTACAGCCATTTTTATCCTCCCAGTTAAATCAGGTGCTAGGCCCCTATTATAAATGATAACGAGTAAGTACTAACACATCAGGTATGCGTAAATCGACATAACAAGGTTTAGTTAAGGCGCGAGTGACCCATACCGTGCGCATGCCTATCCGTTTGGCGGTTTTTAATGCATGCGGATTATCTTCCAACATCACACAATCTTTGGCACTCACCCGCAGCAAACGCAATAATTGTCTGAATCCTCGCAGTGCAGGCTTAGGGTGAAAGCGTGTGGATTCGACACTAAAAACTAATTCAAATAAATCCGCTATCCCCAAAATTTCTAGCACACGCACGGCATAGCGCTGTGGGGCATTGGTAAAAATCACTTTGCGTCCATGCAGGCTTCGAATTAAATGCCTGAGGCGTTGGCGCTGTAGCACCATATTGTCTAAGTCTAATGCATCGTGGGTAGCGCTTAGAAAATGATGCGGATTAATGCCATGATGCCTGACTAAACCTTTCAGTGTGGCACCGTAAATACGCCAATAGTGTTTGCGCAGTTGTTGTGCTTCATCTTCGCTGTATTGTAATTGGTCAATAATGAACTGTGTCATGGCACGATTCATCATAGGAAAAATCTGTGCAGAGGCATCATGCAGGGTATCGTCCAAATCAAAAATCCAAACCCTGCGTGTTTGACGGCTCATATTGGTGGACAGTGATAGGCTTGGATTGATTAGGCTTGAATTATTTGGCTTTAATTAGTGTGCCAACGCCTTCGTCGGTCAATACTTCGAGTAACAAAGCATGCTCAACCCGACCATCAATAATGTGTACTGATTTGACACCGCCTCTGGCTGCATCCAAGGCTGAGCCAATTTTCGGCAGCATGCCGCCAGACAAAGTACCATCTTCGACCAAGTCATCAATTTGCTTGGGGGTTAGGCCTGTGAGCAAATTGCCATTTTTGTCTAATACACCTGGGGTATTGGTCAGCAATATCAGTTTTTCTGCGCCCAAAATTTCTGCCAATTTACCCGCGACCACATCTGCATTGATATTGTATGTTTTGCCATCCGCCCCGACACCAATGGGTGCGATGACAGGAATAAAATCGCCGCTATCTAGAAAAGTGATAATGCTGGGAT
>JACCDX010341725.1_pt1 | contig 24836 bp, 18 predicted proteins | sample 7449681 | NCBI WGS metagenome assembly JACCDX01 (sample SAMN15323450, study PRJNA562643) | freshwater metagenome | isolation source: river surface water | place: USA:Blue River Watershed | collected 2017-08-18
AAAGCCCCGGAGAGACAGGAGGAGAGGGCGCGCCGGTCGCAGTGGTTCAGCGTGCCTTGCGGTGGCCCGTCCAGTACTTCTGCATTTCCAGGAACAGGAAGGAAGCCGACCAGGTGACCAGGATCAGCCCGGTCAGCGCTTCCACGCCCGTCAGGTAGCGAATATACCCTTTCGCGACGATGTCACCGTAGCCGACGGTGGTGAAAGTGATGAACGACAGGTAGACGCAGTCCATGAATGCATTGTCGGTCTCGCCGAGGATCGCGCCCATGCCATCGATGTGCAGCGTCGCGAAATAGCCGAGCCCGAACAGCCAGATCTCCGCGACATGGCCGAGGAAGATCGTACCCACGCCGACCAGCACGCGCAGCCGCGACGACACATGCTCCAGCTTCGGCAGCCAGCGGTCGAGGAAGGACAGCAATTCGTAATGCGCCAGCATGGTGGCGGCGACCAGCAGGGAATTCAGCACGAAGGTCAGGAACATCAGCATGGCGCAGGAATGAAGTGGGTCGGGACAGCCCGATTCTAGCCTGCCGCCCGCGGTGCAGGCCGCCGGGGCGCAGCACCGGACGCGCAAAACGCTCGCGTCCGCCGGCGTGCCGGCGATACAATCCTCCGGATACAAAATTCATCGGCGCCGACGAGATTGCGGTATCACGTTCCGGGTTCGTTGTCGGCGCCGCTCCATTGACGGAAATTCATCGCATGCCCCTTGATCAGGAAAGCTTTTCGCTGCTGACAGCCAGCGTCCAACGATTCGTCCGCGAGCGGCTGGTGCCGGCGGAAGACCAGGTCGAGGCGAATGACGAGGTCCCGCAGGACATCATCGACGACATGCGCGAGCTGGGGCTGTTCGGGCTGTCGATACCGGAGGAATACGGCGGCATCGGGCTGTCGATGGCGCAGGAATGCGAGGTCGCCTACGAACTCGGCCAGACCGCGCTGGCGTTTCGCTCGGTGGTGGGCACGAACATCGGCATCGGTTCGCAGGGCATCCTGATCGACGGCACGCCCGAGCAGAAAGCCGACTACCTGCCGCGCATCGCCAGCGGCGAGCTGCTGGTGTCCTTTGCGCTGACCGAGCCGGACGCCGGTTCGGACGCCGCGTCGATCAGCACACGCGCCGTGCCGGACGGCGACGACTACCTGATCAGCGGCGGCAAGCGTTACATCACGAATGCGCCGCGCGCCGGCGCGTTCACGCTGATGGCGCGCACCGGCGGCCCGGGCGCGGCCGGCATCTCGGCCTTCATCGTGCCGGCCGACGCGCCCGGCATCACGCTCGGCAAGCCGGACAAGAAGATGGGCCAGCGCGGCACGCTGACCTGCGACCTCCATCTCGACAACGTGCGCGTGCCGGCTTCGGCCATCATCGGCGGCGTGCCGGGGCAGGGCTTCAAGACAGCGATGAAGGTGCTTGACCGCGGCCGCCTGCACATCGCGGCGCTGGCCTGCGGTATGGCCAAACGCATCCTGCAGGAGAGCATCGACTATGCGCGGCAGCGCAAGCAATTCGGCCAGCGCATCGGCGATTTCCAGCTGGTGCAGGCAATGCTGGCCGACAGCCAGGCCGAGCTGCTGGCCGGCTGGTCGCTGGTGCAGTCGGCAGCGCATCGGCATGACGCCAAGCCGGCCGGCGTACGCGACGCCGAGGTCAGCATGCACGCGTCGTGCGCGAAGATGTTCACCACCGAGATGGTCGGCCGCGTTGCCGACCGTGGCGTGCAGGTGCATGGCGGCGCCGGCTACATCAACGACTACAAGGTCGAGCGTTTCTATCGCGACGTGCGGCTGTTGCGGCTGTACGAAGGCACGACGCAGATCCAGCAGCTGATCATCGGCAGGCATCTGGTCGGCGAATGAGCTTGCGCCACCGTCCCTATCCGCCAGAATCGCGCACACCATGAGCAAACCCGGCCGTATCACCGACCTGCTTTCCGAGCGCATCGACGCCTTCCGGCAGCAGCGCCGCGTGCAGGCGGCATCGCTGATCATGACCGTGTTCGGCGACACCGTGCTGCCGCGCGGCGGCCGCATCTGGCTCGGCAGCCTGATCCGGCTGCTCGAGCCGCTGGACCTGAACGAGCGGCTGGTGCGCACCTCGGTGTTCCGGCTGGTGAAGGAAGGCTGGCTGGCCGCCGAGACCGTGGGCCGGCGCTCGAACTATGTGCTGACGCCGTCGGGCCGTCGCCAGTTCGAGGAAGCGTCGAGCCATATCTATGCATCGCGCTCGCCGCTGTGGGACCGGCGCTGGCGGCTGATCCTGGTCGCGAGCGAGCTTGAGCCGAAGCTGCGCGAGCAGCTGCGGCGCACCTTGTCGTGGAAGGGTTTCGGGCTGGTCGGCGGCAATTGCTTCATCCATCCGGGAGCGAACCTCGCCGACGTGCTCGATGCGCTGGCCGTTGACGGTCTGTCAGGCGCGCTGCCGGCGCTCAAGCCGCTGGTGGCCGCCGACTTCCATTCATCGCTGGCGGCATCGGATGCCGATCTGGTTGCGCGCGCGTGGGATTTGGGCGGGCTTGCGGACGGATATGCGGGCTTCTGTGCACTGTACCAGCCCATCCTCGCGCAGGTGAGGGCGGCGCCCCCCGCCGAGGCGGATGACGAGCGCGCTTTCCTGCTGCGCATCCTGCTGATCCATGATTACCGTCGGCTGCTGCTGCGCGACCCTGAACTGCCCGAGGTACTGCTGCCGGCAGCATGGCCCGGACATCAGGCAAGGCTGCTGTGCAAGGAACTGTACCGACGGCTGGAGACGGCGTCGGGGCGGCATCTCGACCGGCATTTCCGTCTGGCTGACGAGACGCTGCCTGTGATGGATGGGGGATGGGCGGAGAGGTTTCCGGAGTTTGATTCGCTGGCGGAGTGAACTGACGCCTTGCGACAGTCATTGCGCTCACAATGAATTCACGAAAGCGATCAGGTCGTCCCGTTCTTCCTTGCTGAATCTCGAGAACTGATCACGCGAAGCCTTTGCCTCGCCGCCGTGCCACAGAATGGCCTCCAGTACATTGCGCGCGCGGCCGTCATGCAGCAAGTTCGGACTGCCGTTGACTTGCTGCGACAAGCCGATTCCCCACAAGGGAGCAGTGCGCCAGTCGCGTCCCGTGGCTTCGAAGTCGGGCCGGCCGTCTGCAAGACCTTCACCCATGTCATGGATCAGCATGTCGGTATAGGGACGAAAGCGCCGGTTGGACAGTTGCGGCAGTGCCGGGAATTCTCCGGTCCGCAACTCGGGCACATGGCAGCCGGCGCATTTTGCCTGCGCAAACAATTTCTCTCCCCGCTGCACTGACGGGAGATTCCTGTCGCGCTGCTCTGGCGCATTCAGTGCCGTGATAAAAAATGTCAGATCGTCGAGCATCTGCTCGCGGAGTTCCACCTTGTCGCCCGGGATCATCTTCTTGCACGCTTGTTGCGCCGGCGGGCAGTTCTGGTATGGATAAACCGACGAGGTCACTCCCATGTCGCCATGAAAGGCGGCGGCAATCTGCTGACGCATACCGGGCTGATTCGCTTTCCAGCCAAACCGACCGATGGTGGTTTTGCGATGGATGTCGTCGCGCACATGGTTGACGCGCCCGTTCAGGTTCATTGCCTTCTGCGCCTTGGCCATCGCGAGAATGTCTTCGTCGCTGACCGCCTGAAAATAGCCGAGGCCAAAGATCGGCGGAGCATTCCGCAAAGACGTCATGATGTCGTCGCCCAGCGGGCCGAAATTCAGGTTCTCCACCCGGATCTTCGGTTCGCGCAGCTCGACGGTCGTGCCATCGGCAAGGCTGACATTCAGCTTCTGCCAGTCGACATACAGATCGCCTTCGCCGGAGCGGATGTGATTCTCGTCTTTGACCAGCACATCAAAAACCTGCAACTGATTGCCATAGTACGGGTGCGGCTTCGGTTCGCCGTGCTCGGTTGATCCGGGCAAGGACAATCTCAGCAGCTGCTGGAACGTCGTGGAATTCTTCACTTCCGTGGTTCGGCCGCGTCCGGCCTGCACATGGCAGGCCGCGCAGGAGCTGGCCAGAAAAGTTGGCCCGAGCCCCCATTCCATCATCGGCACGCCCGATGACGCGTAGTCCCAGTTCGGATTGGTCAGCTGCGGGAAAACTATCCACGTGGTCAGGAACGCGTTTTCACCGGCGCGAAAGCGCTCGCCTTGCTCCGCCGTCAGCTGTTCCGCCGGCTGCATGTACACCGCATTTGGCCGCGGGGATGACGGGCCCGCACCGCCTATCGCGGCAGCACTCAACAGGCAGGCACCAATGGCGGACAGGGCGATGCGGCGCATAAAATTCCCGGCTGGAGATCGATTTGGATAGTTGTTTTGGGTTCTCGACTGGGCGCTTGTCCCACCGGACAAAGCTTCCGTGAATCGTCATGCATTTTTCATAACGGTCCGGTGCGAGCGATATATCCTATCAGGCACGTGGCGAAGGAGGTGTTTTTCCGGACGGCCTGCGGGCTTGTGCATTGCGCTGGCCGAAGCGCCCCGGCTTGCAAGCCGGGGCGTGGGGGGGCGTTTATTGATATCGTCGTCCCAGCGAAAGCTGGGACCCATGGTCGCAATGGCCAGAACGTCGCCACGGGTTGATCGACGGTGGATCCCAGCTTTCGCTGGGATGACGGTATTGAGATCTGTGGGCGGTGATTTTTTCGATCCGGCCGCCGCCCCGGAAAAGTCTGGGCGCAGGGTGGCATCCCTGCCTGATCAACCCCGAACCGGATTCAGGGCGAGCGCCGTGCCAGTCCTGCGCGGAACAAACGAAGCCCCGTCACCTCAGCGCTCGTCAAAACTTACCCTGAGCTTGCCCGACAGCGGCTTCGCCTGGCAGGACAGCACATAGCCCTGCGCCATCTCGCCGGCCTCCAGCGTGAAGTTCTTGTCCATCGCCGTCTCGCCGTCGAGCACTTTGGCGCGGCAGGTGCAGCAGACGCCGGCCTTGCAGGAGTAGGGCAGGTCAAGCCCGGCGTCGAGCGCCGCATCGAGCACATGCTCGTCCGCGCCCATCGTCAGTTCATGCTCCTTGCCATCGAGGATGACGGTCAGCGCGACATCCTTGCCGACGCTGCCATCCTGCGCATGCGCGTCGGTGTCGGCCTGCACCTTCGCCGCCACCGCCAGCCCCGACGTGAAGCGCTCCGCATGCACGCGGTCGGCCGGTACGCCGGCGTCGAGCAGCGCCTTTTCGGTGGCCTCGATCATCGCCTCCGGCCCGCAGATGAATACCTCATCCATGCTCTTCACCGGCAGCAGCGCGGCGATGATCCGGCGCACCTTGTCGCCATCGATGCGACCCTGCAGCAGATCGACTTCCTGCGCCTGCCGCGACAGCACATGGATCAGCGTCAGACGGTCGGGGTAGCGGTCCTTCAGGTCCTGCAGCGCTTCGTTGAACATCACGCTCGACATGCGGCGGTTGCCATAGACCAGCGTGAACTTGCTGCCCGACTGTTCTTCCAGCGTCGATGCGACGATCGACAGGATGGGCGTGATGCCCGATCCCGCCGCAAAGCCGACGCGATGGATCGCGCGCGGCTTCTTCACGATGAAGCGTCCGTCCGGCGGCATCACCTCCAGCGTGTCGCCGGCCTTGAGGTTCTGCGCGGCCCAGTTCGAGAACAGCCCGCCGTCGACCGGACGAATGCCGATCTCCAGCTCGCCGGCGCGCAACCGGCTGCGCGCGCAGCTGATCGAATAATTGCGGCGCACGTCCTTGCCGTCGATCTGCTTGCGCAAGGTCAGGAACTGGCCCGGCTCGAACTCGAACAGCGCGCGCTGGTCTTCGGGGATCGCAAACGTGACGGCCACCGAGCCGGCGGCTTCCGGGGACACGCGTTTCACGTTCAGCGCATAAAAGCGGGGGGCGGACATCGGGATGTTCTCCGTTCTGAATCAATACGGCTTGAAATAATCGAAGGGTTCCTCGCAGGCCAGGCACTTGTACAGCGCCTTGCATGCGGTGGACGCGAAGCGCGAGGTCTCCACCGTGTGCGACGAGCCGCAGCGCGGGCAGGGCACCACATCGGGCGCGGGCGCGCGGCCGATGAAGCGCACGACCTGCGGCCCGTCGGCCGCCCGCCCCGGCGGCGCGATGCCGTACTGACGCAGCTTTTCCTTGCCGGACTCGCTCATCCAGTCGGTCGTCCATGCCGGCGCCAGCTGCGTGAGTATCTGCGCGTCGATGCCGTGCTGCCGCAGCGTCGCGCGCACGTCGTCCTCGATCTGGCTGATCGCCGGGCAGCCGCTGTAGGTCGGCGTGATCACCACCTCGATGCGGCCGTCGGCAGCCTCGCGCACGTCGCGCACGATGCCGAGGTCGCGCAGCGTCAGCACCGGAATCTCCGGGTCCGACAATCCGTCCAGCGCGGCCCAGGCCTGCTCGAGCTTCGTGCTCATCACGGCTTACCAGACGGCGTTCGGATGCGCGCGCGCGAGGCTCTGCATCTCGGCGAGCAGGTAGCCGAGGTGCTCGGAATGAATGCCGCGCTTGCCCTCGGTGATGTAGCCGGCCACTTCCGGCTTCACCAGCGTGGCCTCGGCCAGCGCCGCATCGACGATCGCGTCCCAGTCCGCCTTCAGCGCGGCGACATCGACGCCGACGCCCAGCCGAACCGCTTCGGCTTCCAGCGGATTGCCGGCCCAGAATTCGCGCGTGTAGGCATACAGGTGGTCGAGCGCGGCCTGCATGCGCTGGTGCGATTCGTCGGTGCCGTCACCGAGCCGCACCAGCCAGTCGCGGCTGTGCTGCAGGTGGTAGCGCACTTCCTTCACCGATTTTTCCGCAATGGCCGCCAGTTCCGCATCCGCCGACTGGCGCAGTGCATCCCAGACCAGCGCCATCAGCGCGCTGTACAGGAAGTTGCGCACGATGGTCGTGCCGAAGTCCATGCCTGCCTGCGCGTAGCCGACCAGCGCCGCATGATGCGGCAGCTCCAGCAGCGTGTAGTTGCGGAACTCGGGCACGTCGCGGAAGTAGGCAAGCCTGTCTTCGGACGCGTCGCCGCCTTTCAGCTTCGCGGCCCGCTGGTACAGCAGCCGTGCCTGGCCGATCAGGTCGAGGCTGACGTTCGACATCGCGATGTCTTCCTCGAGGATGGGCCCGTGGCCGCACCATTCGGCATTGCGCTGGCCGAGCACCAGCGCGTTGTCGGCCAGGTGCAGCAGGTACTCGATCGTGGCCTGCTTCGCGTCCATCACATGTGTCCTACGTCGTCCGGAATCTCGTAGAAGGTCGGGTGCCGGTAGATCTTGTCGCCGGCCGGGTCGAACAATTCACCCTTGTCATCCGGGCTGCTGGCGACGATGTCGGCCGAGCGCACCACCCAGATGCTGACGCCTTCCTGCCGGCGCGTGTACACGTCACGCGCCATCTGCAGCGCCTGCGCCGAATCGGCCGCGTGCAGGCTGCCGCAGTGCTTGTGCTCGAGGCCCTGTTTCGAGCGTATGAAAACTTCCCACAGCGGCCATTCCTTCAGTGCGGTGCTCATGCGGCCTCCTTCGTGTTGCGTGCTGCCTGCTTGCGTGCATGGGCGAGCGCAGCGTCGCGCACCCATTGCCCGTCGTTGTGCGCCTTGACCCGCGTGGCCAGGCGCTCCTTGTTGCACGGCCCGTTGCCGTTGACGGTGTTCCAGAATTCATCCCAGTCGATGCGGCCGTAGTCGTGCTGGCCGCGCTGCTCGTTCCATTTCAGGTCCGGATCGGGCAGGCTGACGCCGAGTACCTGTGCCTGCGGCACGGTGGCGTCGACGAACTTCTGCCGCAGGTCATCGTTCGAGATCCGCTTGATGCCCCAGCGCATGCCCTGCGCACTGTTCGGGCTGTCCGCATCCGGCGGGCCGAACATCGCGAGGCACTTCCACCACCAGCGGTTCACCGCGTCCTGCACCATCGCCTTCTGCTCGTCAGTGCCCTTCATCATCTGCAGCAGCGCTTCGTAGCCCTGCCGCTGGTGGAAGGACTCTTCCTTGCAGACGCGCACCATCGCGCGCGCATACGGGCCGTACGAGCAGCGGCACAGCGGAATCTGGTTCATGATCGCCGCACCGTCGACCAGCCAGCCGATCACGCCGACGTCGGCCCAGTTCAGCGTCGGGTAGTTGAAGATGGAGCTGTATTTCGCGCGGCCGCTGTGCAGGTCGTCGAGCAGCTTGTCGCGCGACACGCCCAGCGTCTCGGCAGCGGAATACAGGTAAAGGCCATGGCCGCCTTCATCCTGCACCTTGGCGATCAGGATCGCCTTGCGCTTCAGGCTCGGGGCACGCGAGATCCAGTTGCCCTCGGGCAGCATGCCGACGATCTCGCTGTGCGCATGCTGGCTGATCTGCCGCACCAGCGTCTTGCGGTAGGCGGCAGGCATCCAGTCCTGCGGCTCGATGCGGCCGTCGGCGTCGATCTTCTCGTCGAACGCTGCCTGCTTCGCCGGATCTTCCGTGCTTGCGGCCAGCGGCGCGGGCTTGACCTGCGTGCCGTCGCCGACAGTGAAAGATTGTGTGTACATGGGTCCTCCTTGCAAAGGTTCGTCAGCGTCAGTCGTTGCCGGGCCGTTCGTCGATCACGCGCTTGGCCTTGCCGACCAGCGTGCGCGGAATCGAGTCGACGTCCAGCAGCGTGATCTTCGTCGAGATACCGACATTGGTCTTGATGCGGTGCGCTAGCTCTTTGGCCACCGCCGCGCGCGCGGCAGCGTCGAGCCCGCCGCATTCGCGCTGCAGCTCGCAACGCACTTCCAGGTTGTCCAGATGGCCGTCGCGGGTCAGCACCAGCTGGTAGGTGCCGCCGAGTTTCGGGTCGCGCAGGATCTGTTCCTCGACCTGCGTCGGGAACACGTTCACGCCGCGGATGATCAGCATGTCATCCGAGCGGCCGGTGATCTTGCCGATGCGACGGAACGAGCGCGCCGTCGGCGGCAGCAGGCAGGTCAGGTCGCGCGTGCGGAAGCGGATCACCGGGAAAGCCTCCTTGGTCAGCGACGTGAACACCAGTTCGCCTTCCTCGCCGTCGGCCTTCACTTCGCCGGTCACGGGGTCGATGATCTCGGGGTAGAAATGGTCTTCCCACACCACCGGGCCGTCCTTGGTCTCGATGCATTCGCTGGCCACGCCCGGGCCCATCACCTCGGTCAGGCCGTAGATGTCGACCGCATCGATGCCAAGCTTCTTCTCGATCTCGGCGCGCATGCCCTGGCCCCAGGGCTCGGCGCCGAAGATGCCGACTTTTAGTGAAATGTCCTGCGGCGACACGCCGAGCCGCTCGAATTCTTCGGCGATCACCAGCGAATACGACGGCGTGACCATGATCGCGTCCGGCTTGAAGTCGAGAATCTGCTGCACCTGCTTCTCGGTCTGGCCGCCCGACATCGGCACCACGCAGCAGCCGGCGCGCTCGATGCCGTAGTGCGCGCCGAGGCCGCCGGTGAACATGCCGTAGCCATACGCGTTGTGCACCATGTGACCCGGACGCAGGCCGGCGGCGCGCAGCGAGCGCGCAACCACCTGCGCCCAGTGGTCGAGATCGTTCAGCGTGTAGCCGGCCACCACCGGCTTGCCGGTCGTGCCGGACGACGCATGCAGCCGCGCCAGTTTTTCGCGCGGTACCGCGAACAGGCCGAAAGGATAGTTCTCGCGCAGATCGACCTTGGTCATGAACGGGAACTTCGCGAGGTCGGCCAGCTGCTTCATGTCGCCCGGATGGACGCCGATGGCCTCGCATTTGGTCCGGAACGGCGGCACGTTGTCATAGGTGTGCCGCAGCGTCCATTGCAGCCGCTGCAGCTGCAGCGCCGCGATCTCGTCGCGGCTGGCGGTTTCCATCGGATCGAGCTCTGCGGCTCCCGGTTTTTTGACCAGCATGGTTTGTCTCCTCCTTGATCCGGCCGCGTCAGGCTTCTTTGAGCCCGTCGATGACCTGGCCGCTGATGCGTGCGCTCTTGCCGCGGAACAGCGCGACCATGCGGCCGTCGGCGGTGCGCACGGTGACGTCATAGACGCCGGTACGGCCCGCCGCCGAGCGTTCGATGGCTTCCGCTTCCAGCGTCTCGCCTTCGCGCGCCGGCGCGAGGAAGTCGATGTGCGCGGCAGACGCGACCGTGTTCTGGTTGTAGCTGTTGCACGCATACGCAAACGCGGTATCGGCCAGCGTGAAGATCATGCCGCCGTGGCAGATGTGGTGGCCGTTCACCATGTCGCTGCGCACGGTCATTGCCAATGTCGCCTGGCCGGCATCGATCTTGACGACGCGCATGCCCAGCGCCTGCGCGGTACGGTCACGCGCCCACATTGCGCCGGCCGTGGCGGCGGCGAGTGCGGACGGATCGGTCGGCGTGTCGTTCTGTTGTTCAGCCATGGATTTTCCTGCCCGAGTAGTAAGCCTGCTGCAGCAATGGCGAGATGCGGTAGCGGTCTTCGCCGTACGCTTCGCCCAGATGCGCCAGCACCGTGCGCACGGTAGCGAGCCCGAGCGCGTCGGCCCAGGCCAGCGGTCCTTGCGGATAGTTCACGCCCAGCTTCATCGCCGCATCGGCGGCCGCAGCGCTGCAGACGCCCTGGTTGACCGCATCGGCGGCTTCATTCGCCAGCATCGCGACGGTACGCATGACGGCGAGGCCCGGCACGTCGGCGAAGCGGGATACCTGCAGGCCGGCGGCCTGCAGCAGCGCCGTGGCCGCCTCGACTGCGCCGGATGTGCACTGCGCCGCCGCCGCCATCGCGATCCGGCCGACCTGCGTGTAGTCGAGCGCGAGATCGACCAGCACGAGGTTGGCCACGCCGAGGTCGGACGCGCGCCGGGTCGCGCTGCGGCCGTCGGTGATGTACAGCACGGCATCGCCGGCGACGGCGATGCATCCGTCCGGGCTGGCTGCCGTGGTGAAGGGGACGCCGGCGGCGCCGAGGCGCTGTGCGAGTGCCTGTGCCGCAGCCGACTCGCCGCAGACGGCGACGCTGGCCGGCAGCGTCTGCGGCGCTTCGGTCGCAGGCTGTGCGACGGTGGCGCCGTCGCGGTAATCATAAAAGCCGCGGCCGCTCTTCTTGCCGAAGAAGCCGCCGTCGACCAGCTCCTGCTGGATCAGCGAGGGCAGGAAGCGCGGGTCGTGATAGAACGCGCTCCAGACCGATTTCGTGACCGCGAAGTTCACGTCATGGCCGATCATGTCCATCAGCTGGAACGGGCCCATGCGGAAGCCGCCGGCCTCGCGCATTACCGCGTCGATGGTCGCGTAGTCGGCCGCGCCTTCCTGCGCCAGCCGCAGCGCCTCGGCGTAGTAGGGCCGGGCGACGCGGTTGACGATGAAGCCCGGCGTCGATTTCGCATGCACCGGCACCTTGCCCCAGGCCTTCGCGGTGGCGAACAGCGTGTCGGCCACGGCGCGGTCGGTCGCGAGGCCGCTGACCACTTCGACCAGCGCCATCAGCGGCGCCGGATTGAAGAAGTGCAGGCCGGCCAGCCGTTCCGGGCGGCGCAGTGCCGCGCCGATCGCGGTGACCGAGATCGACGAGGTATTCGTGCCGAGGATGCAGTCGTCGCCGACGATGTTTTCCAGAGTCGAGAACAGCGTCTGCTTGGCGTCGAGGCTCTCGACGATCGCCTCGACCACCAGCGCGGCGTCGGCGAGTTCGGACAGGTCGGCGGCGGCGATCAGGCGTGCGCCGGCGGCCTGTGCGGCGGCGGCGTCCATCCGGCCCTTGTCGGCGAGCTTGCCGAACTGCGCGCGTATGCCGTCGATGGCGCGTGCGGCAGCGCCTTCGCGTGCGTCCAGCAGCCGGACCGTGTGGCCGGCCGCAGCCGCGACTTGCGCAATGCCGGCGCCCATCGCGCCGGTGCCGACCACCGCGACCACGGCATTCGGGGAGAGGGGAGTTGTCATTCGGGGCGACCTGGCATCGTTGGGGACGGGCAGTGGCTCATGTTCTCAGGCATGGTAACGCCGCTGGACCACGACGAAGCGGTTCGCAACGAACGCCGCATCCGAGTACGACGCATTCGCCGCCGGATTGCCGCCGGTGCCGTGGAAATCGGAGAAGGCTGCCGACTGGTTCACGAACACGCCGCCGGTCAGGTTGATCGACAGCGCCACCTTCGAGCGCAGCGTCGCGGCGGTCATCGCGTCGATCACTTCCGGTCGGGTCGAGTAGAGGCCGACCGTCAGTGCGCCGTGCGTCGTCACCAGCCGCTCGGACGCGGCGATGGCAACACCGGTGTCGGCCGCCTTCACGATGAAGCTGATCGGGCCGAAGCGTTCTTCGTTGTATGCCGCTGCATCGCCGGCGTCGCAGGCGACCAGCACCGGCGTGCGCACCTGCGCGGCGGGGAAGTCCGGATTGTCGAGTTTGTTCGAGGCCAGCACCACGCGGCCGTAGGCACCGCCGTCGGCCTCGGCAATGCGCTCGAGCGTGTCGGGCGACTGGATCGCGCCCAGCACCGACAGCGCGACCTCGGGCTTGGACAGGAAGCCGGTGACGGCCTTCGCGAGGTCGGCGCAGACCTCGTCATACGACTTGTGGCCTTCGTCGGTGTCGATGCCGCCGGCCGGCACGAAGATCGCCTGCGTGGTCGTGCACATCTGGCCCGAGTACAGCGACAGCGTGAATGCGAGGTTGCCGAGCATCCGCTTGTACTGGTCGGTCGAGTCGATCACGAGGTTGTTCACGCCGGCCAGTTCCGCGTACACGCGCGCCTGCTTGCAGTTATCGATCAGCCACTGGCCGAAGGCATTGCTGCCGGTGAAGTCGACCGACTTCACCGCCGGATGGGTGACCAGCTTCTGCGTGGTCGAGCGTTGTTCCGCGACGCACAGGCTGACGAGGTTGGGGTCGATGCCGTTCTCGGCCAGCACCGCGCGCAGCGTGCGCACGGTGATTGCTGCCGGCAGCACGGCATTGCCGTGCGGCTTGATGATCACGGCATTGCCGGTCGCCAGCGCGGCGACCAGGCCGGGGTAGGTATTCCAGGTCGGGAAGGTGCCGCAGCCGACGACGACGGCCACGCCGCGGCCGACGATCTCGAAGTGCTTTTTCATCTGCAGCGGCGGGTTCTTGCCCTGCGGCTTTTCCCAGTGCGCTTCCGACGGCACGAAGCTCTGCTCGCGCCAGGCCCAGGCCACGGCTTCGAGGCCGCGGTCCTGCGCATGCGGCGCGCCGGCCTGGAAGGCCATCATCCAGCCCTGGCCGGTGGTCAACATCACCGCGTGCGCGAGTTCGAAGCTTTGCTTGTTCAGGCGGTCGAGCATCTCGAGGCAGATGCCGGTGCGGCCGTCGACGCCGGCCTGCTGCCATGAAGGCATCGCGGCCTGCGCGGCGGCGACCAGTGCGTCAGCGTCGCAGACCGGGTAGGCGATGCCCAGCGTCGTACCGTAAGGAGAGGTTTCGCGCTCGTACCAGCCGGTCAGGCCGGGCTGGTCGAGTTCGAAGCGCTGGCCGGGCAGTGCGTCGAAGGCTGCCTTGCCGGCGGCATCGGCGCCTTCGCCATAGATCCGCGGGCTGGGCATCTCGCCATAGGGCGACCAGTAGGAACGGGTGCGGATGGCGTCGATCGCGCCGTCCAAGGTGGCGCGGTGCTTGTCCAGCAGCGGGTGGGGCATCAGGGTCTCCGGCGATGTTGAATGTTCAGGCTGGGCTCGGGCAGCCTGATGGAAGCCTTGAACGATACAACAAAATATGATGTGGATCAATAAACGTATCAATAAGGACGGTGTAGCTATTCTCGGGGGGGACGGTTCGGTGGTGGCTGGGTGGGTGGCTTGGCACTAGCCGGCACGGATCGGTTCGGCTCGGGGGCTAATGGGCGGGGCTGCTGGTCATGCGATGAAGGGACACGGAAATGTGATTTTTAACTTTGAATTTGTGTCGGTTTTCCGGTGGGCGTGCATGCGGGCAGAGGTGATGCGGAGGGCTGTGGATCCCGGCCTGCGCCGGGGTGACGATATCGAGGAACGACCGCCCCACGCCTTGGCTTGCAAGCCAAGGCGCTTCGGCAGGCGCAACGCATGCGTTGCGACCCTTGCAGGGCGCGCTGCGGCGAATACGCCGCAGCCGCTTCGCGAGCGTGCCGCATGCGGCACGAAACCCTCGCTACGCCCCCTGCCTCACCCCGGCGCAGGCCGGGATCCATCGTCGATAAACCCGTGACGTCAGCGATCGGGATGCGGAGATGGATCCCAGCTTTCGCTGGGATGACGATTTAAAAGCTGTCAGCCCTTGAAACGTCGGTGGTCAGGCGCACGGCCGCAGACAGGTCGACCTCTACGGCAAGCAGCGCAATGACCGTGGCAGCGCTTTGCCGCGGGAACCAAGACGCTGGATCCCCCTTCGGGCCACGGACAGGCTTGCAAGCCTGTCCGCTTCGACGGGCGCAGTGAATACACTGCGACCCTTGCAGGGCGCGCTGCGGCGAATACGCCGCAGCCGCTTCGCGAGCGTGCCGCATGCGGCACGAAACCCTCGCTACGCCCCCCGTCTCACCCTGCGCCGGGATGACGTTATCGAGGAACGACCGCCCCACGCCTTCATCACCGAGCCGCCACCGCCACCGCACCCTAAGCGCCGCGCGCAGCCACCCACGCCCCAAACGATTCCGCCGTCATCGGCTTCGCATACAGGTAGCCCTGCGCCTCGTTGCAGCCACGCTGCTGCAGCCACGCGGCCTGCTCCGGCGTTTCGACGCCTTCGGCGATCGACGTCAGCCCGAGGTCGGACGACATCGAGATCACCGCCTGCACGATGGACGCGCTGTCCGAATCGCTCATCAGGTCGCGCACGAAACTCTGGTCGATTTTCAACTTGTGGATGCTGAAGCGCTTCAGGTAGGACAGCGACGAATAACCGGTGCCGAAATCGTCGATGGACAGCCGCACGCCGAGGTCGTGCAGGGCCTGGATCAGCGCGATGGCGCGCTCGGGGTCGCCGGCGACGGCGCTTTCGGTCAGCTCGATCTCGAGCGCGTTCGCGGGCAGCCCGCTGTCGGCCAGCACCTCGGCCACCTGCTCGATGAAACGCTCCTGCCGGAACTGCACCGCCGACACGTTGACCGCCACCGTCATCCGGTGCAGTCCGGCCTCGCGCCAGGCCTTGCATTGCGCGGCGGCAGTCTTCATCACCCACGCGCCGATCGGCAGGATCAGCCCGCTTTCCTCGGCGACCGGCACGAATTCCGCCGGCGAGCGCATCCCGACCACCGGGTCGCGCCAGCGCAGCAGTGCCTCGCAGCCAACCAGCTCGCCGCCGGCCATTCCCACCTGCGGCTGGTAGTACAGCTCGAATTCCCCGTCGCGCAGCGCGCGGTGCAGCGCACTCTCGGTCTGCAGCGTCCGGTTGACCTGCTGCTGCAACTCGACCGAATGGAAACGGAAGGCATTGCCGCCGGCCTGCTTGGCGCGATACATCGCCAGGTCGCTGGCCTGCAGCAAGGCATCGACATCCTGTCCGTCGGCCGGGAAGGTCGCAATCCCGATCGACGCCGACATCACCAGCTGCTGCCCGCTCAGGCTGATCGGCCGCGCCAGCGCATCGAGCAGATTCTGCGCCACGTGCGCAGCGTCGTCCGCATCGCCCTCGGGCAACAGCACCGTAAATTCGTCACCGCCGTGCCGCGAAACGGTCGTGCCCTCGCCAAGGGCCTGCAACAGCCGGTGCGATACCTCCACCAGCAGCGTGTCGCCGACACTATGGCCGAGCGATTCGTTGACATTGCGGAAGCGGTCGAGGTCGACATAAAGCACCGCCAGCGCCGCGCGGTGGCGCTGCGCCTCGGTCAGCGCCAGCTGCAGCCGGTCGTGCAGCAGCACGCGGTTCGGCAGGTCGGTCAGCGCGTCATGATGGATCAGGTGCACCAGCCGCTGCTCGGTCGCCTTGCGCTCGGTGATGTCGCTGAAAATCGCGTAATAGTGGCGCACGCTGCCGTCCGCGGCACGGTCGACGTTGATGGTCAGCCATTCGAGGAAGAGGCGGCCGTCCTTGCGCCGGTTCCAGAGCTCGCCCTGCCAGCGGCCTTCCGCGCCGACCTGCTGCCACATCTGCCGGTAAAACTCCGGCGAGTGCCGGCCCGACGAGATCACGGACGGCTTCTTGCCAACGACCTCGGCCTGCGAATAGCCGGTAATGTCGGAGAAGGCCTGGTTGACGGCGACGATGCGCGTGTCCGGATCGCAGATCATGATGCCCTCGAGGCTGTGCATGAACAGGCTCGACTGCAACTGCTGCTCGGCGGCGCGCTCCCGCATGACGGTCAGGTCGGTGTGCGTGCCGATCACCCGCACCGGATTGCCGGCGTCGTCGCGGTCGATCACCTTGCCACGGTCGAGGATCCATTTGTAGTCGCCATTCTTGCAGCGCACCCGGTGCTCGTTGCTGTAGTAGGGCACCTCGCCGTTCAGCATGCTCTGCACATCGACCAGCACATCGGGCATGTCGTCCGGATGCACGCGGCTTTCCCATTCGGACAGGCCACTGCCGACGTCGGCCGGCTGGTAGCCCAGCATGGATTTCCACTGGTTCGAGAAAAACACCGTGCCGCTGGGCACATGCCAGTCCCACAGCCCGAGCTCGCTGCTGTCGAGCGCAAAGCGCCAGCGCTCCTCGGCGGTGCGCAGATTGTCCTGGTCAAGCTTGAGCCGGGTGACATCCTCGGCAAAGATCGCGACGGTCTCGACCCGGCCGTCGATCACCTTGCAGGGCCGGCATTCCCAGCGCAGCCACAGCACCGCGCCGTCGGCGCGGATGAAACGTTCTTCCTCGCAGCGGGTGACCGCGCCGGCCAGTGCGCTGCGGTGGATGGACGACCATTTTTCTGCCGCTTGCGGAAAGATTTCCCGGTGCAGCCGGCCGACGACCTCGTCGCCGGCCAGGCCGAAGTCGGCGAGCCAGCGCTGGCTGGCCACCAGGTAGCGCATGTCAGGGTCGAACAGCGCGACGGCGGCAGGCACATGGCGCACGAAGGTCGACAATAGCTGCTCGCGATCGGCCAGCGAGTTCGTCAGCTTCGCCTGCTGTCGTGTCTCGCGCCGCACCAGCACGAAGAGCAGCAAGGCGGTCAGCAGGACAAAGGCGGTGCCCTTGAGCGACTGCATGTTCGCCGGCATGCCGTCCGGCATCCAGGCGTCGAGCAGCCAGTCGGATCCCCAGATCCAGGCACTGGCAAGGACCAGATAGATCGACGCGATCTTCAGTGCGGCAAGGTTCATTCGCAAGCGTTCATTCGTGTTCAGGCGCCGTGTCCGGCTGCAATGTTCTGCGCTGAGCCGGTTCGCGTGCACACGCCAGCATTATGCACGCGCCGCCGGCGTCGGTCGGTCCCGCCCCGGACGATGTCCCGGCCGGTGCATGACAGCCGGCAAGGCTTGCCATTTTGGCATAATCTACCAAATATCAGATCGATATCATTTTTGTCGTCGCAGCGGCGTGCGGCCCCGGCAGGGCCGCGGCCGCACGCCAGCCGAGGGGAATCCGTGTGGACAGGAAAAAGATCATTGCGGTGCTGACCGGGCTGCCCTTGCTCGGCGCGCTCGGCGCCTTCGTGCTGTACCTGCTGCTCGGCTATCTGGCGGTCGATCCGCTGGCGCGGCGCGCGCTGCCCTGGGTCGGGGAAAACCTGCTCGCCAGCCGCATCGCGGTGCGCGAGGTGAAGTTCGATCCGCTCAGCCTCGAGCTTACCGTCAGCGATTTCAGGCTCAGCCGCCCCGACGGCGGCGCGCTGGCCGGCTTCGGCCAGCTGTATGTCGACCTGCAGGCCGACAGCCTGTTCCGCTTCGCCTGGCACTTGCGCGACATCCGCATCAGCCGGCCCGACATCAGCGTCGAAGTCGGCAAGGACGGCCAGCTCAACTGGGCCGCGCTGCTGGCGAAGCTCAACGAGGACAGCAAGCCTTCGTCGACCATGCCGCGCGTGCTGATCGACCGCCTGAAGATCGACGACGGCCGGCTGCAGTATGCGGAGCTGAACCGCACACAGCCTTTGCGCACCGCGCTCGCGCCGCTGGCACTGGAGCTGGGGAAATTCTCGACCCTGCCGGAAGACCGCGGCGATTACCTGGTCGCGGCCGAACTGGCGGGGCTGGGCGGCCGCCTGCGCTGGAAGGGCAACCTCGGCGTCAATCCGCTGGCGTCGGCCGGCGCGGTCGAACTGCAGGGACTGAAGCTGGCCAGCCTGCTGGCGATGCTGCGCCCGCCGGGCTTGCCGCTTTCCCTCAGCGGCGGCGAGCTCGGGCTGCGCTTCGGTTATGACTTTGCGATGGTTGCCGGCAAGCGCCAGCCTTATCCGCAGCTGCGGCTCTCGCAGGTCGGCATTGACGTGAAGGAGGTCGCCGGCACGCTCGGGCCCCGCACGGCCGTGGCGCTGCAGCGCCTGGGCGCGACCGTGCCGGCGATCGACGTGCGCATCGACGGCAGCGCCAGCGTGCAGATTCGTCCTTTCGATGTCAGCGCGAGCGGTCTGCAGCTGCGGCACGAGGGCCAGCCGCTGTTCAGCCTCGAGCGCGCGCAGGCCAGCGGGGTGGACTACGACCCCGGCGAGCAGCGGCTGAAGCTTGCCTCGGTCGCGCTGGCGCAGGGAGCAGTGCGCGGCACGCGCTACCAGGACGGCACGCTGGACTGGCAGCAGCTGCTGCCGGCCACCGCCGCGCCGCCGCCCGAAGCGAAACGCGCCGACGCGCGCCCGTTGCGTTTCGAGATCGCTGAATTCAGGCTGGACGGCTGGAAGCTGGCGCTGGAAGACCGCTCGTTCGCGCAGCCGCTGCGTGCCGCCATCGACCGGATCGACGCGCGGCTGCAGCTCGCCGATGCCGGCGACGGCCTGCGCATCGGCGGGTTCGACGCCGAACTGGCAGCGCTCGCCCTGCAGGCGGCCGGGCAACAGCCGGCGGCAAGGCTGGCGCGCATCGCGCTGTCGGGCGGCGAGGTGTCGGTCGGCGAGCGCCGCGTGCGCGCCACGGCGCTGGACCTGACCGGTCTGCAGACGCATGTGGTGGTCAATCCCGACAAGTCGCTGAACTGGCAGGCGCTGCTGCAAGCGGCCGCGCCGCCTCCTGCGTCGGCCAAGTCGTCCGGCGGGCCCGGCTGGAAGCTCGCGCTCGATCGGCTGCGCGTCGACAAGATCGGCGTGCGCTTCGAAGACCGCAGCCTGCTGCAACCGGTCGCCGTCGACCTGCAGGATGCGCTCGTCGAGCTGCGCGGCGTCTCGCTTGACCGGGCGCGGCCGATGGCTGTCACCGCGCGGCTGCCGATTCGGCAGGGCGGGCAGCTGGACGTGAGCGGCAAGGCGTCCGCGCTGCCGGCGCGCGGCGACCTGCAACTGAAACTGGCCGGGCTGCAGCTGAAGCCTTATTCGCCCTACGTGTCGCAGTTCGTGATGGCGAACCTGACCCGGGGACAGGCGGCGCTCGACGGCCGGCTGTCGTTCAGGCAGGAGAAGGCATTCAGTGCGCGCTTCAACGGCGGGTTCAAGGTCAGCGAGCTGGCGATTGCGAAGGAAAGCGACGGCGCCGAATTCCTCAGTTGGGATGCGCTGTCGAGCGACTCGCTGACGCTGTCGCTGGTGCCGAACCGGCTGCATCTGGGCGAGCTGCGCATCGCGCAGCCGACCGCGCGGCTGGTCATCTTCGAGGACAAGACGATCAACCTGCAGCAACTGGTTCGCGTACCGTCGGCCGCCGCGCCGACTGCCGCGCCGGTAGCGGCGGCGCAGGCGACCAAAGCTGCCCCGGCCGCGGAGTTTCCGTTCGCGATCGACCGCGTGCGCATCACCGGCGGCGACCTCGAATTCGCCGACCTGTCGCTGCGGCCGCAGTTCGGCGCCCACATCCATTACCTCGACGGCGTGATCAACGGGCTGTCCGCCGACCCAGCCGGCACCGCGCTGGTCGAGCTCGACGGCAAGGTCGACGACTACGGCTCGGCGCGCGTGCGCGGCACGCTGCAGCCATTTCGCGCGACTGATTTCACCGACCTGAAGGTCGAGTTCCGCAATCTCGAAATGAACCGGCTGACGCCGTATTCGGGCAAGTTCGCCGGCCGCAAGATCGATTCGGGCAAGCTGACGGTGGATCTCGAATACAAATTGAAGAACCGGCAGCTGGTCGGCGAGAACAAGTTCGTGATTGACAAGCTCCGGCTTGGCGAGCGCGTCGACAGCCGCGACGCGATGAGCCTGCCGCTCGACCTGGCGATCGCGATCCTCGAGGACAGCAACGGCGTGATCGACGTCGACCTGCCGATCACGGGCAGCCTCGATGATCCGCAGTTCAGCTACGGCAAGATCATCTGGAAAGCGATCTTCAACGTGCTGGAGAAGGTCGTCACCGCGCCGTTCCGCGCGATCGGCAAGCTGCTCGGCATCAGTTCGGACAAATTGGAGGCGGTCAGCTTCGACCCTGGCTCGGCCGCGCTGTCGCCGCCGGAGCAGGAGAAGCTGAAGTCGGTGGCGACCGCGCTGGCCGCCCGTCCTGCGCTGACGCTGCAGCTGGCGCCGGCCTATGACGCCGCCGCCGACAAGGCCGCGCTGCAGGAGATGGCGACGCGGCGCGACGTGGCCGCCGAGCTGGGGCTCAAGCTCGGGCCGGGCGAGCCGGTCGGCCCGCTCGACCTGTCGAATGTGAAGGTGCAGACGGCGATCACCAACCTGCTGAAGGATCGCTCGGGCGAGCGCCGCAGCCTGAAGATGGTCGACAGCGTGAAGGATTATTTCCGCGAATCGACGCCCGAAGACCTGCCGAAATACACCGCCCTGCTGGAGAAGCTGAAGGCGACCGTGAAGATCGGCGACGCCGAGCTGGATGCGCTGGCCGGCGCGCGCGCGGCCGCGATCCGCGCCCACCTGGTCGAGGCGGGCAAGCTTGATGCGGCGCGCGTCAGCATCGGCGAGCCGGCGAAGGTGGCCGGCGACGGCAAGGCGGTGGCGCTGAAGATGTCGCTCGGGACGCGGCGCGGGCAGTGACGGGCAGGGCGGCGAACGGCTGCGCTACTTGCGCGCGCACAGCACCAAGTTTGTCGCCGTCGTCGCCACCGTCTGCACCTCGCGAAAGCCCGCCTGCTGCAGCACGATGGCGAGCTTCGCGGGGCCGGCCTGCGCGCCCAGCGCCATGCCGACTTCCTGCGCCAGCGAGGCCGGCACGCAGCCCATCGTCGAAGCGCTGTAGAACATCTGGCCGATGACGTTGAAGTTTTCCTCGAGGCTGTCGCCGGCGAAGGGCTCGATCAGCACCAGCAGGCCGTCGTCGTTCAGCTGCCGCAACGCGTGCGCGGCCGCACCGACCGGGTCGCCCATGTCGTGCAGGCAGTCGAAGAAGCTGATCACGTCGAAGCGGCCGGCGTAGTCCTTCGCGCTGCATGCCTCGTAGCGGATGCGCGAATCCAGTCCCGCCTCGGCCGCGAGGCGGCGCGCCTCGTCGATCGACGGGCCGTGGAAATCGAAGCCGAACACCTGCGCCTTCGGAAAGTGCTGCGCGACCAGCATGGTGGACACGCCGTGGCCGCAGCCGACATCGGCAAAGCTGCCGCCGGCCTCCAGCTTCTCCGACAGCGCCGGAATCTTCGGCAGCCAGCGCGACAGCAGGTTCGACTTGTAAACCGGCTTGAAGAAGCGCGCGGTGCCGCGGAAATAGCAGGGATGATGGTCGCTCCACGGCACGCCTTCGCCGCTGACGAAGGCAGCGCGAACCTTCGGCTCGTCCATCACCAGCGACGCCAGGCTGTCGTAGGCGCCGATCATCAGCGAGGTGGAGTCCTCGTCGGCAAACACCGCCGCCTGCTCCGGGCTCAGGTAGAAATGGCCGGCGTCGCTGTCATACGACGCATAGCCGGCGGCGCACATCGCGCACAGCCATTCGAGGCTGTAGCGCTGATGGATGCCGGCCGCCGACGCGAAGGCGGCGTTGTCGCAAGGGCCGGCGTCGGCGAGGCGGCTGAACAGTCTCAGCTCGTCACCGATGCGCATCAGTGGAACGAGCTGCGCGGCCGCCACGTTCTCGAACACCTTCCATTGCAGCGCCTTCAGCTTTTTCGGGTCCATCGGTATCGGTCTCCGTCGTCGAATGCATGCCGGATTCTATAACGGCATGCCAAAGGGCCTGCCGGCCGGGGAGGCAGATATAATCGGGGCCTTCGCGCGGCAGGGCATTGCAGCTGTCCTGATTCCGCCCCCGACCACCTGACCCGACACCCCGACGATGCGCCGATTCGCCCGACTGATCCTGCTTTTCCTTGCCCTGTGCCTGCCGGGAGCGGCCGTGTCCGCCGGCGCCGGGGGCCGGCTGCTGGTCGGCGTATCGGTCGAGCTGCAGCCGGCAATGCAGCAGATGATCGCCGAGTTCCGCAGCCAGTCTGCCGACACCGAGGTGTCGATGGTGACGGGCTCCTCGCGCGCGCTGTACGCCGACATCAAGCGTTCCGTGCCCATCGACGTCTTCTTCGCGGCCAACCTCGGCTATCCGGCGCGGCTGTCCGACGAGGGGCTGGCGGCTGCGCCGCCGGTGGTCTATGCGCGCAACGAGCTGCTGCTGTGGACGCGGCTGCCGGGCGCGACCGAGCCGACGCTGGAGATGCTGGCCGACCGCAAGGTGCATGTGGTTGCCATTCCGTCCCGCCACCTCAGCCCCTTCGGCCAGCGCGCCGAGCAGGCGCTGCGCGAGGCGCGGCTGTGGCCGAAATTGCAGGCCAAGCTGGTCACCGGCGACAGCGTGGTCGATGTGGCGCGCTTCGTGAAGAATGGCAGCGCGGGCGCCGGCATCGTCACGCGCTCGGTGCTGCATCGGGCTGAATTCGCCGGCATCGGTGCGTCCTCGGCAATACCGCCCGAGCTGTACAAGCCGATCGCGCAGGCTTTCGTGCTGACGCTGCACGGCGAAAACAACCCCGCGGCCCGCGCATTCGTCGCCTTCGTTTCCAGCGAGGCCGGCCAGGCCATATTCGCGCGCCACGGCTACCTGCCGCCCGGCGACAAGGTGCTGGCAGAGCACTGATCCGGCGGCCTGCCGCCGCCGCGCCCGCGCCCCGAAGGCCAGCTTTCGGAATTACAAAGGAAATTGCGGCGCACGCACCTTTGCGGCATGCAGCGGCTATGTGAACATGCGCACCTGCCGTGGCGGGCGAGGGCACGAGGCGGACACGTCTGCTGAACCGCGTCCCGTGCCGGACGCCCCGGCGCCACGGCTGCCGATCACTCCATTCCTGCCCTGACATGACAACGATTCCTGCAACAATGAAGGCGATGGCCGCGACCGCGTTCACGCTGGACGCGATCGCACCGATCGAACTCGACGTGCCCGCGCCGAAGCGCGGCGAGATCCTGGTGAAGATATCGGCAGCCAGCCTGAACTACCGCGACCTCGCGGTCCTGAGCGGCAAATACATTGCCGGCCTGCCGTTGCCGCTGGTGCCCGCGTCCGATGCCTGCGGCACCGTGGTCGCGCTCGGCGAAGGCGTCAGCGAGTGGAAGATCGGCGACCGTGTCGCTCCGGTCTACACGCAGGGCTGGCACGACGGCCTGCCGACCGTGCAGCAGCGCACCCGCCAGACGCTCGGCGCGCCGCTGGCCGGCGTGCTGCAGCAATACATCGCGGTGCCGGCCCTCGACGCCGTCGCGCCGCCCCCCTCGCTGTCCGACGTCGAGGTCGCCACGCTGCCGATCGCCGCGCTGACCGCCTGGTCGACGCTGCAGGAAGGCGGCGTGAAGCCGGGCGACACCGTGCTGCTGCAGGGCACCGGCGGCGTGTCGCTGTTCGCGCTGCAGTTTGCGAAGGCCGCCGGTGCGAAGGTCATCATCACCTCGTCGAGCGACGAGAAGCTCGTGCGCGCGAAGGCGCTCGGCGCGGACGAGACCATCAATTACCGCAGCAACCCGGACTGGGAACTGGCGGCGAAGGAAATCACCGGCGGACGCGGCGTTGACATCGTCGTCGAGACGGCCGGCGCGACGCTGTCGAAATCGCTGGCCGCGACCGCGTTCGGCGGCTTCGTCGGCGTGGTCGGTTTTGTTGCCGGACCGGAGGCGACGATCTCGCTGCGCCAGTTGTTCGGCCCGTTGATCCGCGTGCAGGGCATTGCGGTCGGCTCGAAGACGCGCTTCGAACAGATGAACCGCGCGATCGAGCAGAATCGCATCAAGCCGGTGCTCGATTCGGTGTATGCGCTGGAGGACGCGCAGGCCGCTTTCAAGCACATGGCCAGCGGCGCGCATTTCGGCAAGGTCGCGATTTCGGGCTACTGAGCCCGGCTATTTTTCAAGGAAGCTGACATGGCAAAACGCATCGCCGTGATTCCCGGTGACGGCATCGGCAAGGAAGTCGTTCCCGAAGGCTTGCGCGTGCTCGACGCGGCGGCGCGCAAGTTCGGCATCGACCTGCAGTTCGACCACTTCGATTTCTCCAGCTGGGACTACTGCGAGAAGCACGGCAAGATGCTGCCGGATAACTGGAAAGAGCAGATCGGCTCGCATGATGCGATCTACTTCGGCGCGGTCGGCTGGCCCGAAAAGATTCCCGACCATGTGTCGCTGTGGGGTTCGCTGCTGCTGTTCCGCCGCGAGTTCGACCAGTACATCAACCTGCGTCCTGCGCGGCTGATGCCGGGGATCGTCGCGCCGGTGGTGCGCCGTGACGGCAGCCCGCGCGCGCCCGGCGAGATCGACATGTACATCGTGCGCGAGAACACCGAGGGCGAGTACTCGAGCATCGGCGGCCGCATGTACGACGGCACCGAGCGCGAGATCGTGATGCAGAGCACGGTGATGTCGCGCATCGGCGTCGACCGCGTGCTGAAGTTCGCATTCGAGCTCGCGCAGTCGCGCCCGAAGAAGCACCTGACCAGCGCGACCAAGTCGAACGGCATCTCGATCACGATGCCGTACTGGG
>JACCDX010033976.1_pt1 | contig 24834 bp, 20 predicted proteins | sample 7449681 | NCBI WGS metagenome assembly JACCDX01 (sample SAMN15323450, study PRJNA562643) | freshwater metagenome | isolation source: river surface water | place: USA:Blue River Watershed | collected 2017-08-18
ATGCGCCGACGTTCATTCGGTTCACGTCTTTGAGCGTCTGGTCATACTGCAGGTTCGCATCCAGACGCAGCTCATTGGTCACGCGTCCTGACAGCAGCAACAGAATATCTTCGGCGGCCGTCTTGGCGGTCACGCTCTGATCCAGCGTGACCATTGGGTCTTTCAGATTGACACGCTGCGCGATGGCGATGCGCAAACGCTCGGCACCGGTGGTTTCAAGAAAGCGTGACGTCAGCGCCAGCGTCAGTTGATTGGCATCCCCAACGCGATCATTTCCGACAAAACGATTTTCGCGAAAAATCTGTGCATAGTTCAGATCGGACTCGGACGTATCGAAACGCGGATAGAGCACCGACGTCTGCTCTTTGTACGGCGTGTAGGTGTAGAAGACACGCGGCTCCAGTGTTTGAATCGCTTCGCGATTGAAGAATGTCGCTTCGCGCTCGAAGATCAGACCCGAATCCAGCGAGAATGTCGGCAACCATCGGGCTGGCGCGGTCATGCTGGCATCTGGCCGGTCGAGGTTGTAGATGGTGCCGTGCAGCGACAGACTGGGGCGAACGAAATAGCCGGGTCGCTGCCAGAGGTTGTAGGTCATGCGGGGGTTGAAGACCAGACGATCACCCTGCACCTGTGTCGTGGTGGTGGGCGCAACGAACCGGGTGTATTCCGAATTCATTGTCAGATCCAGACCGCTGTCGCTGTAATGGAAGTTATTCACATTGATCTGCGGCAGCCGCGAATAAGGTGCCGCGATCAGCGCATTCGGATCCTGCAGGACCTGATAATCGATCAGACGAACAGCGCCGTTCCAGTCGGTTGCGCCATAACTCAGCGTCGCACTGCGCGGGAGCAGTCGGCGATTAACGCCGGCGCGTGCCCAGACATGACTGAGCGGGAAATCGCGCGCATAGTTATCATCGGACGCGCCATTGATATCGGTGGCCAGCGTCAGCCCCGGTGCCAATACATGATTGTGACGCGATGAAAAACCGTAGCGTGTTTCACCTTCCAGTTTGGTGTCATTGATGAATTCAAATCGCGTTTCGCCAGCAAATTCACGCTCGAGATAACGCGCATCAGCGCCCAGCATCAGACCACGTTGTGCCATGTAACGTGGGAAAAAGGTGACATCACGGTTGGGCGCAATGTTCCAGAAATACGGGGTCGTGATTTGCAAACCGTTCGAGGTCGATGAAGCCACCGTCGGCGCCAGAAAACCAGACACCCTTTCGTCAGTCAGCGGAAAGGAAATGCGCGGCGTACCCGCCACCGGCACACCCTTGAAGACCAGCACCGCATTCCTTGCGTAACCGACACCCGCGCCTTCATCCAGTGTCAGCTTGCCGGTGCGCAGATACCAGTCCGGCTCCGGGCCGTTACAGGTGGTGTAATAGCCGTCCGAGATAGTGGCCTGGTCTTCCGCTTCGAAATCGATGCGCGCTGCTCTGCCTTGCGCGTTACGTTGCAACAGTTTGTAGACCGGACTGTCCATGAAGCCGACACCGGTATCAAGCTTGAGCCGGAGTTCCTTGCCGGAGAACTGGTTACCGGCGCGATCAACGCGCACATTGCCGACAGCCTCGACACGATCATCGATGATGTTGTACTTGATGCTGTCCGCATCAATCGCCATCGTGCCGCGGTTGATCTCGACGTTGCGATCCAGCTGGACTTCGCGATCGGGTCGGCCGGTCAGCTGATCCGCGCGCATTTCGGTCGTTGCCTCTTCAGCGACCGCATCGGTCATCCGACGCGGCTCCTGCGCCGCGGTCACGCCGGAGATCATCACGGTGATCACCAGGGAGAGGCGACTGGCCTGCCGGAGCGCTGAATGAGTAGAAAGTGGCAATCGCCGGGTCATGAAAGCTGAATTTGCAGGCCCAAAGACCGCGTCGTGAGGTGAATCCCTTATTATATGGGAACTCATCGCCTGTTCTGCACTCTTGCTGCCTACTTCCTACCCGGTTTCTCTCCATGCCTGACAATTCCCTGAACGATCCCCGGCTGGCCCAGCTGGCCGACTGGCTTTCCGGTCTCCAGACCCCGGCTACCGTTGCCACTTCCCTGCGACCGGCCTCCGCCGATGCCAGTTTCCGGCGTTACTTCCGCGTTGATACGCCGGATGGCCAGACGCTGATCGTGATGGACGCACCGCCACCGCAGGAAGATGTTCGTCCGTTTGTGAAAGTTGCCGAACTGTTCAGCGCGACGGGGGTATCCGTGCCGGCCATTCTGGCCCAGGACACCGAATGCGGCTTTCTGCTGCTGTCGGATCTGGGTTCGACCACTTATCTGCAACAACTGAGTCCGGACACCGCACACAAACTCTACATTGATGCGATTGATGCGCTGATTCTGTTGCAAGTACAAAGCCGCGCTGGGGTGCTGCCCGTCTATGACCGGGAGCTGCTCCACCGTGAACTGATGCTGTTCCCGGACTGGTATATCACCCGCCATCTGAAAGCGACGCTGACTGATGCGCAAACCGCTGATCTGAACCGGGTATTCGATGTGCTGCTGGCGAATAATCTGGCACAGGCGCCGGTCTACGTACATCGTGATTATCACTCACGCAATCTGATGGTGATGAGCAAAGGCAATCCCGGCATTCTGGATTTTCAGGATGCGGTTTATGGTCCGATCACCTACGATCTGGTGTCGCTGCTGCGTGATGCGTACATACAGTGGGACGAAGAACTGGTGCTGGACTGGGTGATTCGCTACTGGGAACGCGCACGTCGTGCAGGCTTACCGGTCAGTCATGATGTGGATGCGTTTTATCGCGACTTCGAATTCATGGGCCTTCAGCGACATCTGAAAGTACTCGGTATTTTTGCAAGGCTGTATCACCGGGACGGCAAGGACGGCTATCTGAATGACATGCCGATGGTGATGGATTACACACGCAAAACGGCTTACCGCTACAAGGAATTTTCCCCGTTGATTCGTTTGCTCGATACGCTGCAGGAAAATACCACCGGCGTCGGCTTTACCTTCTGATGAAAGCGATGATCTTTGCTGCCGGTCGCGGTGAGCGCATGCGCCCGCTGACCGACACCTGTCCGAAACCGCTGCTGCAGGTGCGCGGTCGTCCGCTGATTGTCTGGCACATACTGAACCTCGTGCGCGCGGGTATCACCGAGATCGTGATCAACCATGCGCATCTGGGTCAGATGATTGAGGATGCGCTCGGTGACGGCAGTCAGTTCGGTGCATCGATTACGTACTCTGCGGAGGGCACGGCACTGGAGACGGCAGGCGGCATTGCCAAAGCGCGACATCTGCTCGGCGAGGCACCGTTTGTAGCGATTGCCGGCGATATTTTTTGTCCGCATTTCGACTTCTCGAAAGTCAGCGATGTGCTGGAAGAGAATGATGTCTGGGGCAATCCGCTGCCCGCCAGCCAGCGGGATCTGGCCTGGCTTTATCTGGTGAAAAATCCGCCCCATCATCCCGAGGGTGACTTTGCGCTCGAGAGCTTCGCGATTGCCAATCATGGCGAGCCCCGGCTGACATTTTCCGGCATTGGCGTATACCGACCGGAGCTGTTCGACGCGGTCACGCCGGGCACGGCAGCCAAACTGGCCCCGATCCTGCGCGAATTCGCAGAACAGCGCAGAATTGGCGGGGAACTCTTTCGCGGCGACTGGACCGATGTCGGCACGTTCGAGCGATTGGAACAATTGAACACGCCTCTGACTGACCTTCTGAAGAATAAACAATGAGCCTGACTCCTTATGCAAAACGGCGCACCACCGTGCTGCGCCAGATGCACGCGCAGGGTGGCGGTGTTGCCATCATTTCTACGGCACCGGAAGTCATGCGCAATGCCGACGCTGATTATCCGTACCGGCATGACAGCTATTTTTACTATCTGACCGGATTCACCGAACCGGAAGCCACGCTGGTGCTGGTCGCGGGTGCTCAGGATCAGGCGATTTTGTTTTGTCGCGAAAAGAACGAGGAACGCGAAATCTGGGATGGCTATCGCTTCGGACCGGATGCGGCAAAGGATCAGTTCGGTTTTGATGCCGCTTATCCTATCGCCAGCATCGACACCGAATTACCGCGACTGATGGCCAACGCACCCGCGTTGTTTTACGCGCTGGGCAGCAGCGCTGCGCTCGATGCACGCATTCAGAGCTGGCTGAATGCAGTGCGTACGCAAGCCCGATCCGGTGTCAGCGCGCCGGGCTCGGCAATAGACATACGGGCGATACTCAATGAAATGCGGCTGGTTAAAGACGCCGACGAAATTGCGATCATGCAGCGTGCCGCCGACATCAGCGCTGAAGCGCATGCGCGCGCCATGCGCACCTCGCGCGCCGGTCTGCGTGAATATCATCTGGAGGCTGAGCTGTTGCATGAATTTCGTCGCAATGGCTCACAAGCACCGGCCTATGGATCGATTGTCGCGACCGGAGCCAACGCTTGCGTGCTGCATTACCGTGCCGGTGATGCGGAATTGCGCGATGGTGATCTGGTGCTGATCGATGCCGGCTGCGAGCTTGACAGTTATGCGTCCGATATCACCCGCACTTTTCCTGTGAATGGCAAATTCAGTCCTGCGCAAAAAACGCTCTATGAAATCGTGCTGGATGCGCAATATGCGGCCATTGCCGCGACCCGCGCCGGTACGCGCTTTACCGACGGTCACGATGCAGCCTTGCGCGTGCTGACGCAGGGCATGCTGGATACCGGTCTGCTGGACAAAAACAAACTGGGCTCGGTCGATGATGTGATCGCCGGCGGTCAGTATCGACAGTTTTACATGCATCGCACCGGCCACTGGCTGGGCATGGATGTGCATGATGTCGGCGACTATCGCGATCCCGCGCCTGCCGGGCAGGATAAGCCCTGGCGCACACTCGCACCCGGCATGGTGCTGACGATCGAACCCGGCATTTATGTACGGCCCGCGCCGGGCGTGCCCGAGCCCTACTGGAACATCGGCATACGCATTGAGGATGATGCACTGGTCACGGCGGACGGTTGCAAAATTCTCACTGACAAAGCCCCCAAAACCGTGACCGATATTGAAGCGGTGATGCGGGGCTGAGGATCGGATGAAACCGGCAATGACCTCCGTTGACATCACCATCGCAGGCGCGGGCCCTGTCGGCCTTGCGCTGGCAGCGATGCTGGTAGCTCGGGGCGTATCTGCCGAACGCATTGCGATCATCGATGGTAAAACTGCCGAAGCTGCTTCGCAGGATCCGCGCTCCATCGCGCTCTCCTGGGGTAGCCACGAGTTACTGAAACAAATTCATGCGTGGCCTTCGACTGCAACGGCCATTACGCAAATTCACGTATCCCGGCGCGGCAGTTTTGGTCGCACTTTTATTGACTGCGCCGAACATCAGGTGCCTGCACTCGGTTATGTGTGTCGCTACGGCGATGTCGTGAGCACGCTATCTGCTGCACTGGACCCTGCGGGTGTGTTTCAGCACCGGCCAGCCCGAGTAATCGATGTGAAAGAAAACGACAGCCAGGTCATCCTGAGTCTCTCTGACGATCAGCAGATCAGTACAGCGCTGCTCGTGCAAGCCGAGGGCGGTGTTTTCGGTACGCAGACCCACAAGGAAATCCATCGCGACTATCAGCAGATGGCCATTGTCGCGAACGTGAACAGCGATGGCAAAATTGTCGGGCGTGCCTTCGAACGTTTTACAGAAGAAGGCCCGCTGGCATTGTTGCCTGACCGGGATGCCTATTCTCTGGTCTGGTGTGTTCGCCCCGAGCACGGCGAGACCTTGCTTGCCTTGCCGGATGCTGATTTTTTGCAGGCGCTGCAACAGGCATTTGGGAACCGCGTGGGTCGTTTCACACAAATCAGTCCGCGTCACAGTTATCCGCTGGGATTGAATGCGCAGCCAGCACATTCACCGCGATCCGTCGCCATCGGTAACGCTGCGCAAACGCTGCATCCGGTTGCTGGTCAAGGGCTAAATCTGGGCTTGCGTGATGCTGCCGTATTGGCGAAAGTACTCGCCCATAACCCTACTATCGCGGGACTGCGTCAGTTTGAACAGGAACGTCGCGGCGACCGCCGCGTGACGCTGCGACTGACCGACCTGATGGCGCGCATCTTTGCCAGCGGTGCCGATCAGTCGCTCTCGCAAAGTCTGCTCGGTATGTCGTTGGGCATGATCGATCTGATGCCGCCGGCCCGTCGCGAGCTGTCGGAACAGATGATGTTCGGCTGGCGCCAATAAAAAAGGGCAGATTCGCATCCGCCCTTTTTCATGAAGCACGCCGGTCAGCGTCTTGATTACTCGACCGCCTTGACCATATCTTCAATCACCTTCTTCGCATCACCGAAGACCATCATGGTCTTGTCCATGTAGAACAGCTCATTGTCCAGACCGGCATAACCCGAGGCCATGGAGCGTTTGTTCACAATCACGGTCTTGGCTTTGTAAGCCTCGAGAATCGGCATGCCGGCAATCGCGGACTTCGGATCTTTAGCGGCCGGGTTCACAACGTCATTCGCACCCAAAACCAGCACCACATCGGCCTGACCGAATTCGCTGTTGATATCTTCCATCTCGAATACCTGGTCATACGGCACTTCAGCTTCGGCCAGCAGCACGTTCATGTGTCCCGGCATGCGACCCGCCACCGGGTGAATCGCGTATTTGACGGTGACGCCTTTGTGCGCCAATTTTTCCGACAGCTCCATCAGCGCATGCTGTGCACGTGCGACGGCCAGACCATAGCCTGGGACAATGATCACGGTTTCCGCATTACTCATCAGGAAAGCGGCATCGTCAGCAGAACCGGATTTCACCGGACGCTGCTGCTGATCGCCCGCCGGGCCGGCCGCTGCATCGCCACCGAAGCCACCCAGAATCACGCTGAAGAACGAGCGATTCATCGCCTTGCACATGATGTAGGACAGGATGGCGCCAGACGAACCGACCAGCGAGCCTGCGATGATCAGCATGGAGTTGTTCAGCGAGAAGCCAATGCCTGCCGCTGCCCAGCCGGAATAGCTGTTGAGCATGGACACGACGACCGGCATGTCCGCGCCGCCAATCGGGATGATGATCAGCACGCCCAGAATGAAAGCGATGACCGTCATGATGATGAACGGCGTCCATGCGGCTTCCGCACCGGGGGCTGCGACGAACACCAGACCCGCGCCGATCATCACGACCGCAAAAATCAGATTAACCAGATGCTGGCCGGGGAAAACAACCGGCGCACCTTGGAACAAGCGGAATTTGTAGCTGCCAGCCAGTTTGCCGAACGCGATCACGGATCCCGAGAAAGTGATCGCGCCCACGAAGGTACCGATGAAGAGTTCGAGGCGGTTACCAAAAGGAATCGGTTCGCCGCGCGCCGTAATGCCGAAAGCCCAGGGCTCGGACACGGCAGCGACCGCGATACACACCGCCGCCAGACCAATGAGAGAGTGCATCGCAGCGACCAGCTCAGGCATCTTCGTCATTTCGACGCGCTTGGCCAGAATCGCGCCGATACTGCCGCCAACGACCGCACCCAGTGCGAGCAGGCCGAAACCAAGGCCGGCGCCATCACCAACAGACGCGTCGGATTTGATTTTATAGATCAGGGCAATCGTGGTCAGCGCAGCAATCGCCATGCCGGCCATGCCGAACGCATTACCCTGACGCGCGGTCGAAGGATGGGACAGTCCCTTGAGCGCCTGTATGAAACAGATCGACGCCAGCAGATACAACAGGGTGACAAGATTCATGCTCATCATTAAGCCTCTTCTTTTTTGGCCTGAGCCTTGGGCTCTTTTTTCTTGAACATCTCCAGCATGCGCTGGGTAACCAGGAATCCGCCGAAGACGTTCACGGCTGCCAGCGCAACGGCCAGCGTGCCCATGAACTGACCCACCGGGCCTTCGGTCAGTGCCGCCGCCAGCATCGCACCCACGATGATGATGGCCGAGACTGCATTCGTCACCGCCATCAGCGGCGTATGCAAGGCCGGTGTGACCGTCCAGACGACGTGATAGCCGACATAAATCGCCAGCACAAAAATAATCAGGTTAATAATGGTATGACTGACTTCCATGATGTCCTCTGGTTCGTAGACAGTAAGCGTCTGTTCAATAAGCGTCTGTTTCAGCTACTCAGTGACGCCTGATGCTTCAGACCGGTAATACGGTTTTTTTCATCGACAAACACAATCTTTGGCTGGTAAGCGGCGATCTCTTCGTCACCCATCGGTGCGTAAGTACAAATGATCATCAGATCACCCAGATGCGCCAGCCGGGCCGCCGCACCATTGAGCGATATTTCACCACTGCCGCGCTTGCCCCGGATTGCATAGGTGGAGAAACGCTCGCCATTATTGACGTTGTAAAGCTCGATTTTTTCAAACTCGCGGATGTCGGCCGCGTCCAGCAGATCCTCATCAATCCCGCAGGAGCCCTCGTAATTGAGGTCGCATTGCGTGACCGCCGCGCGATGAATTTTCGCGCGCAGCATGATACGTTGCATTAAAACTCCTACTTGCGAAGAACTTCGCCACCGGTGCACATCAGCGTCGCCGCAACGATTTCGTCGCTGCGGTCTATGGCCAGCGCAGCTTCCTTGTCGATAATCAGCTTGAGGAAGTCCAGCACATTGCGCGCATACAGTGCAGATGCATCAGCGGCACACAGAGCCGGAATATTGGTTTCACCGATCAGCGTGACGCCATGCTTGACCACGGTTTTACCCGCTTCGGACAACGGGCAGTTGCCGCCCTGCTCAACGGCCATGTCGACGATGACGGAGCCCGGTTTCATCGCTTTCACCGTGTCCTCGGAAATCAGCACCGGCGCCTTGCGACCGGGAATCAGCGCGGTGGTGATGATGATGTCGGCCAGCTTCGCGCGCTCATGCACCAGCGCTGCCTGACGTTTCATCCAGGCCTCAGGCATCGGACGTGCGTAGCCGCCCGAGCCCTGAGCGATTTCGCGCTCTTCGTCGGTCTCGTAAGGCACATCAATGAATTTTGCGCCGAGCGACTCCACCTGCTCTTTGACCGGAGGACGCACATCCGAGGCTTCAATCACGGCACCCATACGTTTGGCGGTCGCGATTGCCTGCAGACCGGCGACGCCCACGCCCATGATCAGCACACGGGCCGCTTTCACGGTGCCGGCTGCTGTCATCAGCATCGGCATGAAACGCTGATAGGCATTAGCGGCCATCAGCACCGCTTTGTAGCCAGCGATATTGGCTTGCGACGACAACACGTCAAGTGACTGGGCGCGCGTGATGCGGGGCGCAGCTTCCAGTGCGAAAGCCGTGAGACCGGATTTGGCCATCGCTGCGATGTTGTCAGCATCGAAGGGATTGAGCATGCCGACCAGAACGCTGCCGGATCGCATTTGTGTGCGCTCACTCTCGGAAGGTGCACGTACTTTCAGAACCAGATCGGCTGACAACGCATCGGCAGCTGAACCCAGGCTGGCGCCAGCGGCAACAAATGCGTCATCAGTGATGCTGGCAGCAACACCCGCGCCCGATTGCACGATGACCTGGTGTTTGGCGGCGACCAGTTTTTTCACTGTCTCAGGTGTGGCGGCAACCCGCGTTTCACCTGTCCGCGTCTCGGCTGGAATGCCGATTTTCATGGAGTTCTCCAAAAAAATAAAAAATCGCGCCCGAATCTTACACGGAAATCAAAAAATCGAATCGTGGTGCTGTTTTGCTAGGGAAGTACTGAATAAATAAAACCCCACACTTTTGAAGCGAAAGAAATGTGGCTAAGCCCTTGATTTCCGTGGCCCCGCGTCGCACAGCTGCGCTGGCTCGCCACAAAATGTGGATTTATTCAGCTTTTACCTAGCCTTCGAAGTACGCGCGCAAAAACATTCCGATTTGAAAATAAACGGCACTGAAAGCCGAGCATTCTGCACTGAGTACGTCGCCTGCTGTGCAAACGCGAGTTGATGCATCCCAACCCGAGCGCGCAATCCCGACAGCAAGCCGGTAATCGGCGGGGGTAAAATGCCGGCTCTCCGTCAGCCGGGGCTTTGAAAGAAACCATGTCCGATCTCTGGAAACCCTCCGTTACCGTCGCCGCCATCATTGAGCGCGACGGCCGATTCTTGCTGGTCGAAGAAGAAACCAGTGACGGCATACGCTTTAACCAGCCTGCTGGTCATCTGGACCCGGCAGAGTCGCTGATTACCGCCGTCAGCCGCGAAGCACTGGAAGAAACCGCCCATGAATTCACGCCCGAGGCACTGGTGGGTGTCTATATGTCACGTTACCTGTCAACGCGCACCGGCGAGGACGTGACCTACCTGCGCTTTGCCTTTTGCGGACGAGCCGGCACTGCGCATGACCGGCCACTGGATGTCGGCATCCTGCGCGCCGTCTGGATGTCTTACGAGGAAATTATTGCGACGCAGGAGATGCACCGCAGCCCGCTGGTCCTGCAGTGCATTGATGACTACCTGAGCGGAAAGCGCAGTCCCTTGTCGCTGTTATATACGCACCCCAGCGTGACGGGATTCAGTTATGCCTAAGCAGCGCGTCGTGCTCGGCATGTCCGGCGGCGTCGATTCGTCAGTGGCCGCCTGGCTGCTGAAGCAGCAAGGCTATGAGGTGATTGGTCTTTTCATGAAAAACTGGGAAGACGATGATGATGATGAATACTGCTCGACACGACAGGACTGGATCGACGCAGTCAGCGTAGCCGATGTCGTCGGTGTCGATATCGAGGCCGTCAATTTCGCCAGCGAGTATAAAGACCGGGTGTTCGCCGAGTTTTTGCGCGAATACGAAGCGGGCCGCACCCCCAATCCCGATGTCCTCTGCAATGCCGAAATCAAATTCAAGGCCTTTCTCGATCATGCGATTGATCTCGGCGCGGACCTGATCGCCACCGGCCACTATGCGCGGGTACGCGAGAGCGACGGCCGCTTTGAATTGCTCAAGGCGATTGATGCCAGCAAAGACCAGAGCTATTTTCTGCACCGGCTGAACCAGTCGCAGCTGTCGCGTACGCTGTTTCCGCTGGGCGAGCTGCACAAAACTGAGATCCGCCGTATCGCCGACGAGCTGGCTCTGCCGAATGCCCGAAAGAAGGATTCGACCGGCATTTGCTTCATCGGGGAGCGTCCTTTTCGCGAATTCCTGAACCGCTACCTGTCCTTCCGTCCCGGTCCAATGATGACGCCCGAAGGCGAGATCGTGGGCGAGCATGTCGGCCTGTCTTTCTACACGCTGGGCCAGCGCAAGGGCATCGGCCTGGGCGGCAGTCGCAAGCATCGAAGCGACGACGGCAATCATGAAGCCTGGTATGTCGCCCGCAAGGACATCGCGACCAACACCCTGTTTGTGGTTCAGGGCCATGACCACCCCTGGCTGCTGTCGGCCGGGCTGGCGGCGGATCAGGTCAGCTGGATCGCCGGATCAGCCCCGGCCGATGGCCCGGTATCTGCCAAAACCCGCTACCGTCAGGCCGATACCGCTTGTACCCATGTGCAGCTGCCCGGCACCGGCTTCCGTTTGCAGTTTCCAGAAGCGCAGTGGGCGGTCACTCCGGGTCAATCGGCCGTGCTGTATGACGGTGATGTTTGCCTGGGCGGCGGCATCATCGCCGAAGCCTTCCAGCCCGCCTAGCCTCCTGCAGGCCGCAATTCTGCCGGCCGTTTCCGGTGCCAACGAGGCCGGGAAATTCTTTACAAATACCGCTTGCAATTGCCCGGCGCTTCGTCAATAATCTAAACAAGAATTGTTCGCATTTACACATCACGGGTTCTTTATGATTGTTTGCGTTTGCCACAATGTGTCTGACCGAGCCATCCGCGCTGCCGTGGATGCGGGAGCAACGTCGCTTGCAGAAATTCGCGCTCAGCTCAATGTCGGCGCCTGCTGCGGCAAATGCCTTCCCAGCGCGAAGACGCTGGTGCGCGAATGCCGTGAAGATACAAGCACAACTTTCACGGCCGTTCGTCGTGAACTGGTTCCTGCCTGATCGCCCTCTTCTCTTTTTCTTTCGTCGTACTCTCTTCGCTGTCGGTCCCTTTGCCGGGATAGCGCCATTCGGCTTCACAGCTCAGAGCCTGTCTCACTCGTCAATCAGATCCCCCATCGCCATCGTCCGACGCACGCATCGTTTGCGAATCGTTCGCAACAACACAATGATTCGCAATAACGAAATGACATCAGATGTCGGACTTTGAAGCGATGCTGCGGTAAGATGCGCTACGTTTTTCTCAACACCGCATTCAACCCACCGCACAGAGGCCCCCATGAAAGGTGATCCCAATATCATCAAGCTGCTCAATGACCAGCTCACCAACGAACTGACCGCGATCAACCAGTACTTTCTTCATGCGCGCATGTACAAGCACTGGGGTTTCGAAAAACTCGGCAAAAAAGAATATGCCGAATCGATCGGCGAGATGAAACATGCAGATCAGCTGATCGACCGCATTCTGATGCTCGATGGTCTGCCGAATCTGCAAGCACTGCACAAGCTGATGGTGGGCGAAAACACACCCGAGATGCTCGACTGCGACCTGCAACTGGAAAAAATCTCCCAGCAAACAGTCAAGGACGGCATCGCTGCCTGCGAAGCAGCCCGCGACTATGTGTCACGCGAGTTGTTCCAGCATATTCTGGACGACACCGAAGAACATATCGACTGGCTGGAAACACAAAAGGATCTGATTGCGAAAATCGGTCTGGAGAATTACCTGCAATCGCAAATGGATGACGAATAAGCGAGAAGCAAGCCGCTGAGAACGGAGCCCGGTGGCTCCGTTTTTTTATTCAAAAGCTTCAGTCATCGCCCAGTATTCAGGAGCTCGGGCGCTGATGCCGCCTCACTGCCACCGGACTCTCTCCCTGACAATGAATATACGGATGATCCGCCTCGATCATCGAGATCCGTATGTTGATATAAAGACCCATCATGACTGCCGCAGTGATCTGCCCGCACTGCTCGGCGCACTGAATCGCGTCACGCCTGTCTTTTGCCGAAGGCTCAGCCTCGACAGAACACCCCATCTTCAGCAAATAAGCGAGTGTCTTCAACTGCCCGGTTTCTGCTGCCACGCGCAAGGCCGTCGTGCCCTGCTCGTCAGCCGCATATAAATCGGTATGCTTGTTCAGTAAGGCACCAACCACATCGATATAACCCTCTCGCAGAGCCACAATCAACGCCAGTCCACGCTCAGAATATGACAAGGACTCAAGCAAGCGAAGTCCAAAGTGCTGCGCCTGGTAAGCCACCTCGCTGATATTCACGATTTCGTTTTCTGCTTCTTCCCGGCTACTCTCATCATCGGACTCGTCGATGATTTGCCCACCAGACGAGTTGTCGGTCAAAGCATTGACCGCATTTTGAAACAAGGACCACAAGCGATTGACATTCCGGACACCGGGCATCAGCTCCGGCAATATCTCTCTGGAGGATGGCACCCTGTTGGCTAATCGGGGCAGCGACACATCACCCAACACACCCGCGTGCAGCGGCAAGGTGTCATACGTTTGATGAAGACTATCGCGAGGCGAAACCGGTGTGCGAGAAACTGATGAGGGTGTGGACATGAGTTACCTCCGGTGGATTGGCAAGACCGCAGCACCGTATTGAATGCCAGCGGGATCGTTTCGTCACCGTTCCAAACCCTCAGTTCCGATGTTCCCGTTCTATCGTGAGTTATTCGGCGAGGCGGCAATAAAAAAAGCTCTCAGTCTCGAGAGCTTTCTTTTGGCGGCGATTGAGGACTCAGGCTACAGGCACTGAGTCACGGAACGACGGGCGCTCGGAGAGTTTGTCGAATAAACGCGCGAGATTGGGATGATCTTCACGCCAGTTAATTTCGGGAAAACGAAATGTCAGCCAGCCCAGTGCACACCCGACGGCAATATCGGCCAGCGACAAATGCGGACCGACGCAAAACACGCCCTCACCCAGGCCGCGTGACATGGCACGCAGACCTTCGTGAATTTTTCCGAACTGACGCTCTACCCATGCGTCGCTTTGTTTGTCTGCAGGTCGTTGCGTGCGTTCCAGACGAATCAAAATACCCGCATCGAGCACCCCATCAGCCAGCGCTTCCCAGCACTTGATACTGGCTCGCTCGCGCCCCTGACTCGGCAGCAGTTTACCGACCGGCGACATCGTATCCAGATATTCGACGATCACCCGCGAATCAAACATGGCACCGCCGTCTTCCATAATCAGACACGGCACTTTGCCCAGCGGATTGGACAGAGCGATGGTCGTGGCGGGTGACCACACATCTTCAAGAACAAGTTCATAGTCGAGCTTCTTCTCCGCCATCACGATACGGACTTTGCGCACGTAGGGACTGGCGAGTGATCCAATCAGTTTCATGGGAATTTAGTCACGATTTTTGGGACGCGGATTATAGCATCCGGAAGATGCTGAAAAAATCCGCAGTTTATAACCCGGAGAAATCGTGTAAATCCACCCCGGCCCGCTGAAAGCCACCGCAGACCCCGATGGTAAAATGCGGGTCTTTCCGGATCAACTCTGTCGGCTCTCGGCTCTTCCCAAAATGCAACTTTCCTCTCTGTCCGCTCTGTCTCCCCTCGACGGTCGCTATGCGTCAAAAACAGGGGCGCTGCGCCCGATTCTGTCCGAAGCCGGCTTCATGCATCACCGCGTCAAAGTGGAAATTGCCTGGTTGATCGCGCTGTCCGAGGCGGGATTCGCGGAACTGAAACCTTTCTCTGTACAAGCCACGACCTTGTTGAACCAGCTGGCCGCCAACTTCTCTGAAGAAGACGCCGCGCGCATCAAGGCGATTGAAGCGACCACCAACCATGACGTCAAAGCAGTGGAATACTGGCTGAAAGAAAAGGTCAGTCATCTGCCGGAACTGATCGCTGCGGCGGAATTCATCCATTTCGCGTGCACCTCCGAAGACATCAACAATACCTCGCACGGCATGATGCTCAAAGCCGCGCGCGATAGCGTGATGCTGCCAGCGCTGGACGACATCATTACGAAATTAACCGAGCTCGCCCACGCGAACGCTGGCGTGCCGATGATGTCCCGCACTCACGGACAACCGGCCAGCCCGACGACACTGGGCAAGGAAATGGCGAATGTGGTCGCTCGCCTGCAGGGTGCCCGGCAGCGTATCGCCAGCGTGGGCATCCTTGGCAAAATGAATGGCGCCGTTGGCAACTACAACGCGCACCTGTCGGCCTACCCAAGCTTCGACTGGCCGGCGTTTTCGCGCAAAGTAATTGAGGATAGGCTGGGTCTGACATTCAATCCTTACACCATCCAGATCGAGCCGCACGATTACATGGCCGAACTGTTTGATGCGTTTGCGCGCACCAACACCATCCTGCTCGATCTGAATCGCGATATCTGGGGCTACATCTCGCTGGGATATTTCAAGCAGCGCACGAAAGCTGGCGAGATCGGTTCTTCAACCATGCCACACAAAGTCAATCCGATTGATTTCGAAAACTCCGAAGGTAATCTCGGTATGGCGAACGCAGTGCTGAAACACATGGCAGAAAAACTGCCAGTGTCGCGCTGGCAGCGTGACCTGACTGATTCCACCGTCTTGCGCAATATTGGCGTCGGCCTGGGCTATGCGCTGCTGGCGTATGACAGCTGCCTGCGCGGCCTGAATAAACTGGAAGTCAATACGGCACGGATTGCGGAAGATCTCGATCAGAGCTGGGAAGTACTGGCTGAACCGGTGCAGACGGTCATGCGTCGTTACGGTATTGAAAATCCCTATGAGCAGCTGAAAGAGCTGACGCGCGGCAAGGGCATTTCAAAAGAAGCATTGCAAGACTTCATTGGCAAACTTGCGATTCCGCAGGAAGCCAAAGATCACCTACTGGCAATGACACCCGCCTCTTATGTGGGTCTGGCAGAGACGCTGGCGAAGAAAATTTAAGGATTTTCGCGAGGACGAAGCTTGCTTTTCAGCAGGGCACTTAGCGACAAGCATCAGCGCAACAGTCCATAAAAAAGCCGGCAATCACGCCGGCTTTCGTATTTCTAAAGGCACAGAACAATCAGACGACTGCCCCGTCAGTTTCATCTTTTGGCTTGACCGGCTTCAGCAAATCTTCCCGCTTCACACCCAGCCACATCGCTACCGCTGCGGCAACGAACACGGACGAATAAATGCCGAACAAAATACCAATCGTCAGCGCCACAGCAAAATAATGCAGGGTCGGGCCACCAAAAATCAGCATCGACAAAACCATCAGCTGCGTCGATCCGTGCGTAATCACGGTTCTTGAAATTGTGCTGGTGATCGCATGGTTCATCACATCAGCCGTCTCGAGCTTGCCGAAGCGGCGGTCACGGAAGGTTTCACGCACCCGGTCAAACACCACCACCGATTCATTCACCGAGTAGCCCAGCACAGCGAGCACCGCTGCAAGCACAGTCAGCGAAAACTCCCACTGGAAAAATGCAAAGAATCCCAAAATGATCACGACGTCGTGCAGGTTCGCGATGATCGCAGCCACCGCAAACTTCCATTCGAAACGGAAGGCGAGATAAATCATGATGCCAACCACCACAAAGGCCAGCGCGGTCAGACCATCATGCGCAAGCTCCTCGCCCACCTGCGGCCCCACGAACTCCACGCGACGCAAGCTGACCGTTGCATCCTCAACCTTCAAGGCCTCCAGCACCTGCGTACTCGCCTGAGCCGATGTCTTGCCTTTTTGCACAGGCAAACGAATCAGCACATCTTGCGCGGTACCAAAGCTCTGCACCTGACTGTCAGCGAACCCCAGCGTTGCAATGTTCTGGCGAATCCGCTCCAGATTCGCAGGCTTGGTGTACGAGACCTCCATCACCGTACCGCCGGTGAATTCGATCGACAGATGCAGCCCTTTAGACAACAGGAAGAACACCGCCGCCGCGAAGGTCAGCGCCGAGATGATGTTGAACACCAGCGCATGCCGCATGAACGGTATGTCTTTTTTGATTCGGAAAAACTCCATGACTTTCCTTTCAGTGAACCGTGTCGTTTCAGACAGTCGGTTTCCAAACCTGACCAATTGAGACGCTCGTGAGCTTCTTGCGACGGCCGTACCAGAGATTAGCCAGTGCGCGAGCCACCACGACCGCAGAGAACATCGAGGTCAAAATACCCAGACAGTGAACCACGGCAAAACCACGAATCGGTCCCGAACCAAAAATCAGCAAGGCCAGACCGGCAATCAGGGTCGTGACGTTCGAGTCCAGAATCGTCGCCCAGGCGCGCTCGAAACCTGTGGCAATCGCAGCCTGAGGTGAATTACCGTTACGCAGTTCTTCGCGAATACGCTCATTGATCAGCACGTTCGCATCGATCGCCATACCCAGGGTCAGCGCAATCGCGGCAATACCCGGCAGCGTCAGCGTGGCCTGCATCAGCGAGAGCAAGGCAATCAGCAGCATCACGTTGACCGCCAGCGCGAAAACGCTGAAAGCACCGAACAACAGGTAATAAATCACCATGAACACCGTGATCGCCGCGAAACCGTACAGCGTGGAATTGAAACCCTTGCTGATGTTTTCTGCGCCCAGCTGCGGGCCGATCGTGCGCTCTTCGATGATTTCCATGGGTGCCGCAAGCGAACCTGCACGCAGCAGCAGCGCGAGATCCGTCGCAGCAGCCGGCGACTCCATGCCAGTGATCTGGAAGCGCGAGCCCAGCTCGTCGCGGATGGTGGCGACCGTCAGCACCTCGCCCTTGCCTTTTTCAAACAAGACGATAGCCATCAGCTTGCCGACCTTGTTACGCGTGGCTTCACGCATCCTGCGGCCGCCATCGCCATTCAGATCGATGCTGACGGAGGGCTGCTGATTCTGATCGAAACTCGCTCCGGCATTGGAAATATAGTCGCCAGTAATGACCGGGTCTTTGTACAAAATGACCGGTGTCGCCTTGCCAGACTTGAACAGCTCCGACCCCAGTGGCACCGCAGCACTTTCCTCGGTGCCGCGCGTGATGGTTTCATCCACCATGCGCACTTCGAGTGTCGCGGTGCGGCCGATGATGTCTTTCGCCCGCGAGACATCCTGAACACCCGGCAGCTGCACCACGATACGGTCGGCGCCCTGACGCTGAATCACCGGTTCGGCTACGCCGAGTTCGTTAACGCGCTTGGAGAGGGTGGAGATATTTTGCTGGACCGCATCCTCAAGGGTTTTCTTCAGCGCCTGAGGATTCAGCGTGGCTCGCAGACGCATGCCGTCGGCATCCGGAATCACCGCCAGCGCCAGATCAGGCATCTGTCCGCCCAATACATCGCGCGCCGCATTGAGCGTTGCCTCATCCCGGAAGCGGATATCCACCGCCTCGCCCTCACGGGTCAAGCCCGAAAAGCGTACGCGCTTCTCGACCAGCAGCGCGCGGATGCTGGTCTGCATGCCCTGCATGCGCTTGGTCAGCACCGCGCGGGCATCGACCTGCATCAGGAAGTGCACACCACCACGCAAATCCAGCCCCAGATACATGGGCAGCGCATGCAGGCTCTGCAACCAGCCCGGTGTGTTGGGCAGCAAATTGAAGGCAACCAGATAGCTGGGATCAGAAGGGTCGCTGTTGAGCCCCTGCTCGAGCGCCGACTTGGCCTTGAACTGCAGGTCAGTCGTGGCGAAGCGGGCACGCACGGTACCGTTGTTACCCAGATCTTCGTAGAAAATCGTTTCAGCCTGTACGCCGGCTTTTTCCAGCGCCGCGCGAGCACGGCTAACCGCGTCGGGACCGAGCTTCAATGTGGCCTTTGCGCTGCTGATCTGCACCGCCGGCGACTCGCCAAAGAAATTCGGCACGGTATAGAGCACGCCCATGCACAGCACGAGCAAGATCAACACATACTTCCAGAGGGGATAACGGTTCATGGCATCCTGCATCAAAAGAAAATGTCCGGCTCGGGAGCCGGACATGCGGGGCATCGGGCCTTTACAGCGCCTTGATCGTGCCCTTGGGTAGCAGCAGCGTGACAGCGGCTTTTTGCATCACGATCTCGGTGCCTTCGGACACTTCGATCGTCACATAGCCATCGCTGACTTTGGTCACTTTGCCGACCACTCCGCCAGCGGTCACGATTTCGTCACCTTTGGCCAGCGCATCGATCATCGCCTTTTGTTCTTTCTGCCGCTTCATCTGTGGACGAATCATCAGAAAATACAGCACGACAAACATGAGGATGATGGGCAGGAAGCTCATCAGGCCACCTGCCGCGCCAGCGGGTGCCGCTGCCTGCGCATAGGCGTTAGAAATAAACATGGACTGCTCCGGTGAATGGTTTTTCAAAGACCCGGCATTTTAGCATTCCAGCCATACTCCTACCGTGAGCAGATACGTCTAGCTGTTCGCCAGCCGTGTGCCGGGGATCAGTCCGACGCTCTCGAGAAGGATTTGATAAATCTCACCGCCCAGATTGCGCGCGTGGTCCAGCGCCGTCGAGCCACTGTGCGCTTTGATGCCCGGCGATGCACCATGCGCCAGCAGTAACCGAACCAGCGGAATATTATTGAAATCGCAAGCAAGCATCAACGGGGTCTGACCCAAATGATCGCGAGCATCGACCAGCGCCCCGTATCGAATAAGACGCGCGGCCACGACGTCCCTCAGTTGGCCATCATGCAACGCGGTGCATCCCAAAAGACAACGCCGGTGCACATCGGCACCACACGTCAGCAAAAACCCGACCAGCGCTTCATTGCCCCGCGCCGAGGCGACCTGTAGCGGCGTTTCCCGCAGGCCGTTGGTGCAGTTGATATCCAGCCCTTTATTTAGCAGGACAGCCACCAGCGCTGGTGTCAGATAATCCTTGAACATCAGCGACTGCCCCCGCTCCTCCACCAATTCCAAATGAGCCCCCGCAGCCAGCAGGCAATGCACCATGGCTTCGTGTCCGGGAAAATCACGCTTTTTAATCAGACAGGCCAGCGGCGTCATACCCAGGGCATCATTCGCGTTGATATCATCGACCGCCCCATGCTCGATCAATAGTTCAAGCATCGCGACACCCGAAAAAATACAGGCCCAGTGCAAAGGCGTGCGACCATAAGTCGGATCTTTTTGGTGAATATCTTCGCCCGACAGAATCAACTCCCGAGCTGCTGAAATTTTATTTTCCTGTTCTACACCACTGCAAAGAATCGACAAGCGTGGCAAATAATGAAACCAGCCAACCATTTTTTCCGGCCTGTCACTGCAGTTTTCAATCATCAGATCATCAAACGAAAAATCGCCGGATGAATCCTCGTCCGGCACTTCAAATTCGGCAACTTGCGCTGAAGATCTTGACACCATTCGGGGGGTATTTGGAGTGGCCGGAGGTAAATCCGATCTATTTTCAGATGGCGTATCTGATGCAGCTCGCAATGCATCGTGGAGATTGGCAGGCGGCGGAGTAACTGGCGAACTGTCCATGGGATGATGCTCCTTTAATCGCTCATGGACAGCGACAATCGCCACCATGAATGGCGATTAAGGGGAAATTTTCTGTGGCCAGTTCCGGAAAATGCGATGTCTGACGAAGGAACAGAATCGACTGATCGACTCACTCGGAGCCGACAGGCAAGGCATCACCCATGAAAAATCAGGTAGCAATGATGGAGAATCGTCTTGTCAGCTGCCACGCGCGCGATCTGCCGAAAATTTCAAACGGAACTCGGCAAATCGATGTTCATCGATTGCATGTCGTATTTCCTGCATCAGCTCAAGGTAATAATGCAGGTTATGAATGGTATTGAGGCGTGCACCCAGAATTTCACCGCAGCGATGCAAATGATGCAGGTAAGCACGTGAGAAATTCTGGCAGGCATAGCAGCTGCAGCTGGCGTCCAGCGGCTGCTCCTCGTCCTTGTAGCGGGCGTTCTTGATTTTGATATCGCCGTAACGCGTAAATAACCAGCCATTACGCGCGTTGCGGGTTGGCATCACGCAATCAAACATATCGATACCATTGGCAACACCTTCGACCAGATCTTCAGGCGTACCGACGCCCATCAGGTAATGCGGTTTGTGCGCAGGTAATTTTGGCCCCGTATGCGCGAGTATGCGCTGCATATCTTCCTTGGGCTCGCCGACCGACAAGCCACCAATGGCGACGCCGTGAAAATTCATTGTCTCCAGACCGGCCAGTGATTCATCTCGCAGCGTTTCAAACATGCCGCCCTGAACAATGGCAAACAGGGCATTCGGATTTTCTTCGCGCTGAAATTCGTCCAGCGAGCGTTTGGCCCAGCGCAGGGACATGCGCATCGAGGTGGCGGCTTCCTCTCGCGTAGCGGGACGACCATCGATTTCGTAGGGCGTGCATTCATCAAACTGCATCACGATGTCGGCATTGAGCACGCGCTGAATCTGCATCGAAATCTCAGGTGACAAAAACAAGCGATCACCATTGATGGGCGAAGCGAATTTCACACCCTCCTCGGTAATTTTTCGCATCTCGCCCAGCGAAAATACCTGAAAGCCACCGGAGTCGGTCAGGATGGGTTTGTTCCAGCCCATGAAGCGATGCAATCCGCCAAAGCGCCGGATGATGTCCAGCCCCGGCCGCAACCAGAGGTGAAAGGTATTGCCAAGAATGATCTGCGCGTGAATGTCATCCAGCTCGGCCGGCGACATAGCCTTTACCGAGCCATAGGTGCCGACCGGCATGAAGATCGGCGTTTCTATCGTGCCGTGCGCCAGTTCCAGCCGGCCGCGTCTTGCATGACCATCCGTCGTCAGTAGTGTAAATTTCATACCGCACTTTCCCTGTCCAGCAGCATGGCATCGCCATAACTAAAAAACCGATAACGCTGTTCTATCGCATGCGAATACGCAGAACGTATGCGCTCATAACCCGCAAAAGCGGACACCAGCATCATCAGTGTCGATTTGGGCAAATGAAAATTCGTGATCAGACGCGTCACCGTTTGAAATACAAAACCCGGCGTGATGAAAATCTGCGTGTCATCACTACCGGCGACCAGTTGTCCCGAACGTGATGCAGATTCGAGTGCACGCAAACTGGTTGTACCGACCGCGATCACATCCCGCCCAGCCTGCTGCGCCTCACGAATTGTCGCGACACACTCGGGCGAAATGTTGTACCACTCGCTGTGCATGGTGTGCTGGGTCAGATCTTCGGTGCGCACCGGCTGGAAAGTGCCCGCGCCCACATGCAAGGTGAGCCAGGCGAGGCGTACGCCTTTGGCCTGCAAAGCATCGAGCAGTGTTTGATCAAAATGCAATCCAGCAGTTGGTGCGGCAACTGCGCCCGGCGATTTTGCATACACAGTCTGATAACGCTGTGCATCCACCGCATCCGGCGTGTGCGTGATATACGGCGGTAGCGGCAGACTGCCATGAGTTTCAATCAGCGTCAGCGCGTCGCTCGGGAAATGCAGCACAAAAAACTCGCCGGCCCGCTCGCCGACCTCGACCTCAAAGGCATCACAAAGCCGCAAGCGCATACCCGGCTTGGGTGATTTGGACGCACGCACCTGAGCCAGCACGGTCATCGTGTCCATCACCCGTTCCACCAGCACTTCGACCTGCCCGCCACTGGACTTGACACCGCGAAAACGGGCATTCAGCACGCGCGTGTCATTGAAAACCAGCACATCGCCGGGCTGCAGTAACGAGGTGATATCAGAAAATGCTCGATCGGCGACACCGTCGGACATCACCTGCAGCAGCCGCGAGCCGCTGCGCGTGGCCAGCGGCGCCTGCGCAATTAATTCGGGCGGCAGATGAAAATCGAAATCGGCAAGTGAATACATGACTGAGAATGACGAGGTGAGCGCATGACGAGCCCGCGAGCCAGAACCGCGTACAAGTTCGCACAAGCGCGGGCCGCCGCGTGAACTGACGAGCAAAAGCCGGTATTCTACGCTGCGCCCGAACAGCCCCGCACCTCATGCCCGCGACCCGAAAAAAATCCAGCCCGCCGAAAAGCCTGCGCACCGCCGACCGACTTGCGCGGCTGGGTCTGTCCACGGACATGGCATTGGTACTACACCTGCCGATGCGTTATGAAGACGAAACTCAACGTCATTCGATCAGCGATGCGGCCCGGCAGTACGGACAATCAGTGCAGATCGAAGGCGTGGTCACCGGCTGCGATGTGCAATACCGGCCGCGTCGGCAGCTGGTCGTGACAATCACGGATGACACTGAACAACTCACTCTTCGATTTCTGAATTTCTATGGCAGTCAGGCCACGCAGATGGCGGTCGGCAAGCGTCTGCGCGTGCGTGGTGAAATGCGCGAGGGATTTTTTGGTCTTGAAATGGTGCATCCTGCGGTGCGTTCGGTTGATATTGACACACCGCTACCCGACGCACTCACCCCCGTTTACCCGGCGGGTGAGGGACTGTCGCAAACCCTGCTACGCAAGGCCATCGATGCCGCAATGACGCGTATCGATGCCAGCGACACGCTGCCTGACGCGATGCGCGAAAAACTCAGGCTTATGCCTTTCAGCGAGGCGGTCAAGGTGCTGCATCATCCGCCGCCCGAAGTCGATGAAAATGCACTGAGCGAGCGCACGCATCCGGCATGGATACGCATGAAATTCGATGAGCTGCTCGCGCAGCAATTATCGATGAAGCGCGCCCAGGCAGCACGCCGCCAGCAAGGTGCACCGGTGCTGGCCAGCCCCGGTTCACTGACCGGGCTACTGACCAAAGCACTTCCGTTCTCGCTGACATCGGCGCAGCAGCGTGTACTCGAAGAGATACGCGTCGATCTGGCAGCGCCTTATCCGATGCAGCGACTGCTGCAAGGCGATGTGGGCAGTGGCAAAACCGTGGTGGCAGCGCTGGCCGCGACGCAGGCGATTGACAACCACTATCAGACCGCACTGATGGCGCCCACCGAAATCCTGGCCGAGCAGCATTTCCGGAAAATCGCCGGCTGGCTGGCGCCGCTGGGCGTCAACATCGCCTGGCTGACCGGCAGTCTGAAAAAACGCGAAAAAGAGGAAGCTCGCGCACGTATTGAAAACGGCACTGCGCAACTGGTGATCGGTACGCACGCACTGATACAGCAGGATGTCGACTTTGCCCGACTGGGACTGGTCATCGTCGACGAGCAGCACCGCTTCGGCGTCGCGCAACGGCTCACGCTGCGCAACAAAGGTATCGACAGCGTGCCGCACCAGCTGATGATGTCCGCCACACCCATTCCGCGCACGCTGGCAATGACTTATTTCGCTGATCTGGAAGTATCGGTCATCGATGAATTGCCACCGGGTCGCACCCCGGTCATCACGCGCCTGATTGCGCAGGAACGGCGCGATGAGGTGATTGCACGCGTTCACGCGGCCACAAAAGAAGGTCGGCAAATTTACTGGGTTTGCCCGCTGATTGAGGAATCCGAGGCACTGCAACTGCAAACGGCCACCGAGACGTATGCCATGCTGACTGCCGCTCTGCCCGATTTGCGTGTCGGTCTGGTGCATGGTCGGCTCAAACCCGCCGAAAAGCAGCAGGTAATGGAAGCGTTTGCGCAAGGCGAACTGCAAGTACTGGTTGCCACCACCGTGATTGAGGTAGGGGTCGATGTACCGAATGCCTCACTGATGGTGATCGAGCATGCGGAGCGATTTGGCTTGTCTCAGCTGCACCAGTTGCGTGGCCGGGTAGGTCGGGGCACCGATGCCAGTGCCTGTTTGCTGATGTATCAGGGACCGCTGGGGCTGATCGCGAAGCAGCGGCTGGCCATCATGCGCGAAACGGCCGATGGCTTTGAAATCGCACGACGGGATCTTGAAATACGCGGCCCCGGCGAATTTCTCGGCGCGCGACAATCCGGGCAAGCGATGCTGCGCTTCGCCGATCTGGAACAAGACCAGTGGCTGGTCGAGCAGGCACGCGATATCGCGCAGCACCTGCTCG
>JACCDX011482892.1_pt1 | contig 24833 bp, 19 predicted proteins | sample 7449681 | NCBI WGS metagenome assembly JACCDX01 (sample SAMN15323450, study PRJNA562643) | freshwater metagenome | isolation source: river surface water | place: USA:Blue River Watershed | collected 2017-08-18
AATTGAGAGGGCAAAAAGCTACCATAACCACCGCCGCCAGTAATAGCAAAGGTTGGGAATAAGTTTGCACGCGCCGCTAAGAGATCCGCTTCAGCACCTTCCAGCGAAGCTTCTGCCCTACGAATGTCAGGTCGACGACATAAGAGATCTGAAGGCAATCCTGGCGCTACAACAGGAGCCGTAAATTCTTCAACTGATTTCGCTTTGATCTTGATGGTAGAGGAAGTTGTACCCATTAGAGCGGCCAAACGATTGATGGCTCGCTCGCGTTGTAACTTTAAATTCGTTACCAAGGCATCAGTATTGTTTTGCAAGATTAACTGTTGCGATAAATCAATCAGAGTGGCATCACCCAACTCCACTCGGCGCTCCAATCCTCTGCCCACGCCACGAATAGCCTCTAGATTACGCTCACTGACGGTAATACGCTCATCCAGCGACACTACTTGGAAGTAGACCGTCATGACATCACCCACCAAACTCAATGCCACTGCTTGACGATTGAATTCACTGGCCAGCGCTTGTGAGAATGCTGACTGGGTATCAAAACCTTTTTTACCCCAAAGGTCGACTTCATAGTTCACCAAAGCACCTGCCTGCCAAAGAGGCTGTGAACTCCACTGAGAGGTATTGGCCGCGTAACCAGGACCAGGAGTTGGCCCTTGTATGCCATAACGAATATTGGCATCTAGGGTTGGGTACTGAGCAGATTTGACAATGTCGGCCTGCGCACGGGTTTGCGACACGCGTGCAATCGCAATTCTTAAATCAAAGTTATTAGTTAATGCTGTCTCAACAATGCCATTGAGCTCTTCACTGCCAAAATCTTGCCACCACTGCTCTTTGGGCCGAGGGAGTTGTTGATTTGCTGGTGTTTTAAAGGAGGCCGGCAACCAACCAACGTAGGCAGGGCCACTAGGTGGATCGCCTTCCCGCTGCATCATGGAGGTACAACCCGATAAAGCCAGGCTAGAGCAAACTAAATAGAGGGGTAAGTGTTTGATACAAAAGCTGTATCCACTTGGTTTTTGAAGCTTCATTCAAGCACTAACCATAGTTATAGGTAATGGTGATATTAAAGCGAACTTAAGACATATAACCAATGAAAGAAAAGTACTTATTTCAAGCACTTAGAATGATTCAAGAATACCATTAAAACTAGTATTTTTATACTAAACACTTCATAGCTACTTCTAGGGATAATCCAAATCATCTCATTCATTAGCGCCTGTTATCCCTTGAATCAAAAAACCGTCTTACACGAATTTTTAAATATCGGCCTATCTCTATCAAGCGAGAAGGATATTGAGCAATTACTTGAAAATATCCTTCAAACAGCGATGCGATTTACCAATGCCGATGCGGGAAGTGTCTATCTGGTTCAAGAAAATGCCACGCTGAACTTTGAAATTGTGCATACCAAAAGCAGAGACTTACATTGGGGTGGCTCAAGCGGTAATCCGATTGATGCATCCCCTATTCCCCTATATAAATTAAATGGCGAACCCGATCTATCCAGAGTGTCTTGCTATACCTACCACCGTGAAGAGACCGTCAATATTCCTGACGTCTATAACGCCTCTGGCTTTGATTTTTCAGGGACTTTTCAGCTAGACAAAAGAAATAACTATTACTCACAATCTTTCCTTACGATTCCGATGAAGAATCATGAATCCGAAGTGATTGGTGTATTGCAACTCATTAATGCGGTAGACACTTTCACAGGTGAAATTATTCCGTTTTCCGACAGCAATCAATCGATTGTGGAGGCACTAGCATCCCAAGCAGCTGTTGCCCTCACTAACCGCACTCTGATCAACCATCTAGAAAAACTTTTTGAATCTTTTATTAGCCTGATTAACCACGCAATTGATGACAAGTCCCCGTATACCGGCGGCCACTGCAATCGTGTTCCTGATTTGACTATGATGCTGGCGGATGCCGTCAATCGCTGCTCCCATGGGCCTCTGAGAGATTTCCGCCTGACTGAAGAAGATCGTCATGAACTCAAGATTGCTGGCCTCCTGCATGATTGCGGAAAGATTACAACACCTGTACACGTCGTCGATAAAGCGACTAAATTGGAAAAAATATTTGATCGGATTGAGCTCATTCAAACACGCGCTGAAATCATTTTGCGCGATTTTCAGATTGCAGTATCGAAGAATTTAATCACAGAAGAGATTGCCAAGAAACGCCATCAACAATTAATTGAGGACTTTGCTTTTCTAAGTCATTGCAATTTCGGCGTTGAGTCAATGCATGATTCTGATATCGCAAGAGTTCATACTATTGCCAAAGACTATCAGTGGGAAGATATTTCCGGAAAAGTTCATTCCTTTTTGAGTGATGATGAGATTCAAAATCTCACTATCAGGACAGGAACACTCACTGCACAAGAGCGTCATATCATTAATCACCACATTGACACTACGATTGCTATGTTAGAAAAGCTCCCTTGGCCTAAACATCTAAGGAATGTTCCTGAATATGCTGGCGGACATCATGAACGCATGGATGGCAAAGGCTATCCAAAAGGCCTGACACGTGAACAAATGTCGGTTCAAGCTCGCTGCATGGGTATTGCCGATATCTTTGAAGCACTGACCGCACAGGATAGGCCTTACAAAAAGGGCAAGACCCTCAGCGAGTCACTTCACATCCTGGGCAATATGAAGCTCAATGGCCATATTGATCCTGATCTTTTCGATATTTTCATGTGGGAAAAGGTTTACGAGGAATACGCCGAGAAGTTTTTAGACCAGCACTTAGTAGATCATCTCGATTTAAGCAAAGTGCCGGGCTATGTCCCTCCACCCGCAGACTATAGAAGCCAGACTACGGAATCTGCTTAAGAAGCTTAATAGAGTCGAGTATTGCTGATTCGCCCGATTTCAGTGACTGCAAGTTGAGCAATATCTCGCAACTTTTCGTGTTTGTCATGTTGTAGGTCCACAATCGACTCCACTTGCGCATAGATTGAGGCCACAAATCGATCGCCGTTCTCTTGACTCTTTCTCAAGATACCAAATTCAATACGGCTTCGCTCATCTGCGCTGAGCTTGCTAATTAAATCCTTTGTGGCCCAAATACTGCCATGCCTTGCAAAGTCGCTCAGACGTGAGGCTTGATTTATCGTATTACCCAAGACTGCAAACTCAATATGATTGGCTGACTGGAAACTACCCAACCACTCCTGCCCTTCATGCAGGCCGATATTGAGCTGTAATTCAGTGAACCAATTTTTCTTTAGTTGCCATTCAATGCTGATTTGACGCATTGCCTGACGTAACTCATCCGCACACGCGACTGCATTAAATAAGTAATTACTTTCCGCTTGTGGGAAAAAATAATAGACCACACCGTCACCCACATGTTTGCCATGGGTACCAGTGTATTTTCGAAGTATAGGACCCATAGTGGACCAAATCTGATTGATCAGCGAGAAATACTCATCGGGTGGTAATTCTGAACAAATTCGTACTGAATTCTGCAAATCAGCAACTAGCACCGCTAGCGGTGTCATCACTGGCAAGCGCTTACTCAACAAAGAATGAATGACTTGATCGCGGCGACCCAAGAAATGCAGTAACTCGTCCCCTCGCTCTGAAGAAGGTGAATGCACTACCAGAATTCCTTCTCGGAAATACACTGCGTACACGCGATAGCAGACATACTCGCCATGAGAATCTTTTTGGAAGAATTCCACTTCATTGACTGCTTGCTCTTGTTTACCACCATCAAAAACAATTTGATTCAACAAGGGCATCAGCTCAGGGTCGTGTTGGTTTACCAGTCTTGCCAAAGGCTCATAAGCAATTCGAGAGCTAGCCAACTGCAGTAAAAGTCCCACCAGGGCACGTTGATCATCTAAAGCTAAACACACCTCAGGGCGCGAAAGCAGGCCAATTAAATTGCGTTCTGAGCTCTTAGCTGGGGGTGCAATAAATCCAAATACCTCCTTACGAGCAGCCTCATTGAGCCAAGTAAGCTCAAAGTTGTAATTGAGCATATAGGCTGGATGCGTCAATGTATCCAGAGAGAGTGTTAGCTCACCGGGTGATGCTGTTGTCTTTGGCGAATACTGTGGAGCACTCGCTGTGTTTACTTTCGCAGCCGCCCGCTGATGTGTTCGCACGGGCCCACCCACTCCTTCGGCCTGCAACTCTTGCACTTCTAATAGCGCATCTGTTTGCGCTAAACGCTCGGCTACTTGAGTCATGGAATAGCCCTGTGACTTGAGAACCTGGACAGCTTGTACCCGCTCGAGTGAATCATCTGGAAAAAATCCTAAAACTCTAGCCCCGCCCTCATCTGCGCTAGCAGACAAAGACTGTACAACCGGCTTGGGTAATATCCCAAGCTGTATATAGTTGTTAAGGGTGGCGCGGGATATGCCGGTCTGGTCTATCAGCGTCTTACTAGAAATCATCTGTCTATCTGTCCAAAAATGAAGGCTGGGGGATCATTTATACAGAATAAAGATAGCTCTAGACAGCTTTTAACTGTCTAAAAGTAGATTACTACTAGGCAGTTAGTTGTCTAATTGCAACAGAAGAGTGTGCAAACCAGATTTGAGGGAACACTCAATTACCGCTAAAGAGCGCCCTAAACTCCTCTGCAGGCATTGGCCGTCCCAATTGATAGCCTTGGGCATACTCACAGCCCATTTCTTTCAATAGAGTTTCCTGCCCCACCGTCTCAACACCCTCAGCGACAGACTTCAAGCCCAAACCTTTTGCCATAGAAATCATTGCCATGACTAAAGCAGAGTCTTGGCTATTAGGAGTTAAGGGTTTAATGAAGTCAGCATCAATTTTGATGTAATCGAAATTGAAACTCTTTAAAGAAGCCAATGATGAATAGCCTGTTCCAAAATCATCCACACTAAATTTACAACCTGCCTCTTGCATCATCTCTATTTTTCGCATGACGCGATAGGATTTATGCAGCATCATCCGTTCAGTAATCTCGAGCACCATTGATTCAGGAGATACTCCTTTGTTTTTTAACATCTCCAACCAAGCTGAAGCTGAATGCTGATTTGAATTAAATTGCGAAGCCGCAACGTTAACAGCCAGGGAAAACTGAGGTCCAGCATTTAAAGATCTAACAAACGTAGTTGCTTCATCCCATATCCATTCACCGATCTCAACAATCAAACCAGAATCCTCAGCAATTTCAATAAAAGCTGATGGTAAGATGATTTCACCATTCGCTTTACGCCATCTCAGAAGGGCTTCGGCTTGAGCAATCTTTCCGGTTCGAAGTTCAATGATGGGCTGGTAATGAAGCTCAAACTCTTTTTTCACTAAAGCACTGCGCAATTCCGCAATAATTCCCGAGCGATAGGTGGCTGTCGCTTGTAATGAAGTAGTGAAATATTGATATGTATTACGACCACTTGCTTTAGCCGCATACATTGCTTGATCCGCCCCGAGCAAAAGCGATTTGCCCTCATTACCATCATTAGGGGAGACAGACACCCCAATGCTAGCGGTCACATAGATCGTCTCTCCTTCAATCAAAATCGGGTCAGCTAATTTTTTCGATACCTGTCGAATAATGGGATCTGCAATTTCTGGCCTCTCCAAGCCTCCCAACAGAATGACAAACTCATCACCTCCGATTCGAGCAACGGTATCGGTCTCACGAACCTCAGAACGCAACCGTGTCGAGATCCCTTTTAGCAACTCGTCACCAAAATCATGGCCACGACTATCATTAATTTCTTTGAAATTGTCTAAGTCAATGTAAGCAATAGCAATACTCTTTTTATTCCGCGTAGATTGCTTAATTAACTGCTCAAGACGATCAAACATCAAGCGTCTGTTAGGCAAGCCAGTCAATGGGTCAAAGTTCGCCTGCTGATTAATCAATTCGCGCGCTTTGCGTTGATCTGTCACATCCGATATCAGAGCCACCCTTTGTAGTGGAATGCCGTCAGCATCAAAGGTTGAATAGATAGAGAGGAAACGCAATACCTCCCCTCCCTCCTTCAATCGTAACCATGCTTGCCCTTCCCATCGACCCATAGCCTCTAGCGATGTGAAGATATCAGAGTAAGAGCGTGCGCCATGTTTTTTGACAAGCAGACCTGAAAATTCTTTGCCTAATATTTCGCCTTCATCGAAACCTGTGAGCTTATAAAAGGACTCATTTGCCATCAAAATGGAGCCTTGAGCATCCTTAATAACAACCGCCTCGCCCATTGCTCGATAGACTGCTGAAGTTACGTTCAAAACATGGGCGGCACGTCTTGTTTCTGTCATATCGATGCCATGAATGACCATTCGATCACCTACAAAGAAGCAACCCCAGGAAATCATGCGAACCGAACCATCTTTACAAGTAGTTTGCGTTTCATAATGCTCAAAAGGGGCTTGAGTGGCCTTAGATACCTCTGCACGCCGAGTCCATTCTGCCTGGACTTCGGCTCGATAGACTGGATCAGGGTAAGCAAAATGCCACCAAGAGTCAGGCTCCGCAAAGTCAGAAGCAACATAACCCAACACTGAGGTGAAGTAAGGATTTAGGTAGTCAGTGATTTGCGATTTCAGATCATAGGTCGCCATCAGAACTGGAGTGTTGGCAACAATTTGCTTAAAGCGCTCCTCTGATTCTTTTACATTTTTATCTACCAAAAGCATTGCTTCAGTCTTTTTTCGCTTGCCCTCTTCCGCAAGACAAATCACCAAACCCAAAATACAAGCCGTGCCAAGATAGACCCATACTGGATTTGACGTTGGACTCGTTAGCAAATCAGAGCCAATAAATCCATCCCCAAATCGCGCACCCAACACAGCCTGAATGAGTAGCATGGCAAACAGCAACATGACGGCATGACGCCCAAAATAAAAGCCTGTTAGCACTAAAAAGAAGAGATATAAATTTCCTTTACCAGTGAGATCTATGATTTCCTTGAACCAACCGAAGAAAATACCTTGCCCTAGTAAAAAAGCTAAAACAGCAACCACTAAAAACCTTATTGTCTTGGATTGATCCTGGAGCATTGCCCAAGGTTTACTCAGAATAATGAGGATTGGTGTAATGAATGCCAGACCAAAAAAATCACCAGTAAACCAACTCTTGAAAACCGGCGAAAAGTTACTGGAGGCCAGCAGGCCGCCCCAGATGAGAAACTGAATATTGACTGAAGTGCTGATTAGCGCAGCAAGTATGCTGACTACCAATAATGAAATGTATTCAACCAATGAATCTAATTGAGCCTTAAATCTCAGTGGTTTTTTTAATATAAAAACGGCCACTAGAAAACCTGAAACCGATCCTGTAGCAATCAAGGATGCCATCGGGAAATCAAACCCACCAGCCATTTCACCAATGATTGCGCCAATCAATATAAAAGGCCAATATTGATATCCATACACCAATAAAACACCTAAGCCTATGCCGGCAGGAATCCAAACGGGGGTCGCACCAGCTTCGCCTGAGAAATATTTCAATAAAAAAGCACAAATCACCGCATAGACAACTGACCACAAAGTGGCAGCTATAACGGACTTTTTGGTGTAAGACTCTGATAGTCTCGAAGTTATTAAGCTACTCAAGAATTAATCTAATTAAAAAAAAGGGGGGGTTGGCAACGAGATCGACCAAAACTAAAGTTATAGAGGGATCATAGAAAGATTTTGCCTCTGTGACCAGAGAATTCAAGCTAAACCGCTTGGTTTTTCAATAAAATTAGTACTTATCTACTATTTTTTGATATAAATTGGTAGGGAAACAATACCGAATCTAGGCAGATCCTCATCTTTATAAATTTCCTTGTTAATATTTGGCATGAATTCAGATGCAAGCACAAATCGAGTAGCCCGCTTTACACTGATAGCCGGTTGCTTAGTGGCCCTAGTATTGGTGATCGGTGCAATTGTCTCTGCATACATTCTCAGACAAAATTCCATCAAAGATCGCTCTGAGCAAATATCTAACCTGACCGTGGTTTTAGCTGAGCATGCCGCTCAAACCATGTATTCAGCCAATACCGCCTTAGATAGCCTTGTGGATGCAGTAGCTGCTGCCAATATCAAAACCGAAGCGGAGTACCGCGCTTTTGCAGAAAAGAGAGCACAGTTTTTAAATCTCGAAGAAAAAACGAACTCGAACGCGATTATTGATGTGGCTACATATGTAGGGTCAGAAGGAAAGGTCTTAAATTTCTCGCGTTCTTACCCGCCTCCCAAAATTGATTTATCTATGCGTGATTACTATCAGTACTTGAGCACACATACATCAACCCAAACCTACTTTAGCAACCCGGTTCGCAATAAAGGTAATGGTAAGTGGGTTTTTTATTTGGCCAAACGTATTAGCAATTCCAAAGAAGAGTTTTTAGGTATTGCCTTGATCGGTGTTTCAGCAGAGGTATTTTCTAAATTCTACGAACAAATTGGATCCAATCTCGGAGAGGGATCTTCTCTGGTTCTCTTTAAGAAAGATCAAACGCTTCTCACCCGCTGGCCTTTTGTTGACGAGCGAATTGGCAAAGTGAACAATAGCGAGAACTTTACTAAATTTCTTGAAAATCCAAAGTTACAAGGGGAAGTGATCCTAACAGACGCTCCAACTGCCATACGAAATAATGAGCGCGTCCAAAGGATGGTGGCCTTTCGCAATGTTCCTGGCTACCCGTTGGTTGTTGGAGCTGTCGCGACTGAAGAGCTCTATTTAACGGGCTGGAGACAAAGTCTGTACGGTATTCTATACACCACTATATTTAGTTTAATTTTAGTTTTCGTAGGAGTGAAGTTACTACTGAGATCCCTGCGGGCGAATTTTAAAAATCAACATCTTGCCAATCATGATGTTTTAACAGGATTACCGAACAGGCTTCTATTCGCCGATCGCTTACAACAAACATTAGCGCAAGCAGAACGTAATAAGACTAAATTTGCGCTCGTCTTTATAGATTTAGATAATTTAAAGTTCATCAATGATAATTACAGTCATGCTGCCGGCGATGTTGCGCTCTGTGAGGCGGCCAATCGCATGCTCAAGCATGTGCGCTCATCAGATACGGTGGCTCGTATTGGAGGTGATGAATTTGTATTGCTACTTCCGAATATCGAGAATGAGAGTAATGCACTCGCTATTGCAGAAAAAGTGCGGACTTCATTGCTAGAGAGATTCGTGGCAAATGGTCATGAACTGGTTACTGGAGCAAGCTTTGGGGTTGCCTTATTCCCCGATCATGGCGATAACGAATCCATCTTAAGCTCCAACGCAGATAAGGCAATGTATCGAGCTAAAACCGGAGGCAGAAATCGAGTCTGTCTTTTTGACCCCTTACTAGACAATAAAACCAGCTAAGATCTAATTCTCGACCTCAATTCGGTTGCGTCCATTTTCCTTAGCCCGATACATGGCAATATCGGCTCTGTTAAAAAATAGTCTCAAAATATTGGCTGGCTCATGCTCTCCATGGATTTGGGGATTAAAAGTAGCAATGCCGATGCTAATCGTAATGAGAAGTTGCTGTTCTGATGTAATTTGGGTGGGTGTGATTTCTATGCATTTGCGCATTCTTTCTGCAGCCTGATAAGCCTCTTCCTTAGAGCTCTCTGGTAAAACTACAAAAAACTCTTCACCCCCTACCCTGCCAAAAATATCAATCGCACGTAATTGCTGTTGACAGTTCTTTACTAAATTGGTCAAAACCGCATCACCAATTTGATGACCATATTGATCATTGACATTCTTAAAGTGGTCGATATCAAGCATCAGAAATGACACCTCCCGCATACCCCGCAAACTACGTAAAATTTCAATTTCGGCTCTAGCAAAAGTTTCAGAACGACTTAAAGCGTTAGTCAGTGAATCGATTTTAGATGATCGATCTAATACAAAATTCTTCTCCTCTAGATCTAGTAAGATTTTCTTAAACTGGGTAAACCCAAGAAGAATCAGCAAGGATATTAAGAGAGCCAGCATTGCATCTAGGGGACTCAGGGCTGAGTGTTGATACAAATTTAATAGGGGCAAAATTCGCCCGCCGATCATCAAACCCAAGGCGAGTGCAAGCAAACCAAAAGCTAAGCGATAGGCATGTGCGTGAAAGTAAAGATGTATTGCGTATGCTGCTGCAGCCATTTGAGAAAACAAAGCCAATAAATATATCCCAACAATAGTGGGGGTATTCACTCAATCCACCTGAATCAGTTTTTGCAACTCTTTATCAGAATGCATAAGTGCAAATGCCGCATCGACCACACTTTGATCAAGCTTTACTCCTGCTTCTGCGCGAATTTCATCCATTGCAGTCGCCAATCCTCGCGCCGAGCGATACGGTCGATGTGTGGCCATCGCTTCAATCGTATCTGCTACTGCCAGAATTCTGGCCTCTAGGCAAATCTGATCGCCTATCAGCCCCTTGGGATAGCCGCTACCGTCTAAACGCTCATGATATTGATGCACAATCTCTGCGATCGGCCATGGAAATGGTATATCTTTCAAAATTTGATAGCCCGTTTCGACATGTTCTTGCACCATCTGCATCTCAAGCGATGTTAAATGTGTTGGCTTCGTGAGAATTTCTGATGGGACTGCTACCTTACCGATGTCATGAACCATTGCCGCCATATAGAGAGCCTGAACATCATCGTTTTTCAACCCTAGCTGATGGGCTAGCGCCATCGAAATTAATGCCACTCTCTTTTGGTGGCCGGCAGTATAAGGATCGCGCCACTCCATCGTCTTAGACATCGCTTCAATCGTTGAGCGTAAAGCGCCGGACAGTCGCTCCTGCGCCTGCTCTTTTTCATGAATCTGTTTATCTAGCTGATGCTGACGTTCAATGGAGCGCAATCCAAAGCCAATTTGATGGGCCAAACTTTGAAATAATTGAATTTCGGTAATGCCAAAGGCATTAGGAACTTTTGAATATACCAATAAGCAACCATAAGGATGCATATCACCATCAGGAATAGGACACCCTATCACTGACCTAATTTCAAATCTACGCGCCTCCTCCCTCGAGGAAGCAAAGCTCTCATCAAGCTCGGCATCTATCACAATGCTTGGCTGCCCAGTACGAATACACACGCCTGCCGGTCCGATTCCAGTAGAAGTAATTTCATCCCAGCTGACCAAAAGATCTTTGATGTAGCCAATTGCTGAACCGGCACCATCAAGTATCCTCACGGTTTTAGCGCTGTCATCCTGAGCCATACCTACCCACGCCAAGATATAAGGGCCTTGAGAGGCGATTGCAGTACACACTTCTTGAATCAACAAATCTTTGGAGTCTGCGCGCGCCAAACTTGCAGCTGCTTCAGATAGCGCTGAGAGCGCCCACCCACGCTTTTCTAGCTCTCGCTGAATTTCTTCAGACACTAAAGTAGAGCTATTGTTGTTGATATTCACCAGACTATTATGGATCTAATTAAGTGATAAAACGAACAATCTCAATTTAAATCTTCAAAAAGGAAAATGAATCCAAAATAGAACTTATATTAATTGAGCATCAGAACCATACTCAATCACCTAATACATAAAAAAAGTAGCTCAATTAAAAATGCAAGAAGACATCCAAAAAATATATGCAAAGTTAGTCAATCTTGAATCCGAAGTTCTGAACTTGCGTAAGGGCTATATCATTGTTAATAAACGTTATGCTGATGCACTTAGTAATCTCAAGTCCTTGACCAGTAGCGCTCTTGAAGCCGCTAAAAGGACAGGATTTGCTGCAGAGAAAGCTCTTTTAGCAGCTAAGAATTCCGCTAAAGCAGCAAAACTTGCAGCCTCCAAAGAGGTAATTGATGCAGCAGAATGTCTAATGCAGCAGCAGAGTCAGCACGCAGCGCTAGAAAAATAGTGAGGTCTAAATTTCTAACGAGTCTTTAAAAGAGGAATTTGGTGGGGCGAACGACGGGGCTCGAACCCGCGACAACCAGAATCACAATCTGGGACTCTACCAACTGAGCTACGTCCGCCGTTGTAGAAGATCAGATTATAGCCTTTTTGGTCAAAAACCTGCAAAAACAGCTCTAATCCGCGGTTTCTAGCTCAAAACCAGCCCAATCCCCAAGGCACAGACTGGCATCTAAAAAGAAATCAGCAATAGCCGCTTTGCTTTGTACTTTAGCCAAAGCATGGTGATCTGAGAGTCTCTGACGCCAATAACGAGAACCTGCCCTACCGTGTGCTAGCCCCAATATATGTCGTGTGAATGCACCAATGTAAAAAGGCTTTCCTTTAGACTGGCACTCATCAAACCAAGCTTGCACTTGTTTGACTAACGCTATCTGAATACGATGCCACTCAGTTTCGCTAAAGAGATATCCAGCGGCATCGCCGTTGGTAGCGATCATGTCATCCCAACCTAACAATAATGCTGGAAAGTGATAAGCAGCTCTACCAACCATAAAACCATCAAAATCATCCCAGTGACCAGCAATTTGTTCATTAGTCTCTAAACCGCCATTAAGCAAGACTTTCAAATGAGGAAATTGCTTCTGTGCATCTAAGCGCAATTTTGCGGCCACTTCATAATGTAGAGGCGGTTTACTACGATTCTCTTTGGGAGATAAGCCCTTCAGCACAGCGTTGCGAGCATGAATGGTTACTTGACTGGCGCCAGCATCCGCTACCGCCAGAATAAAGTTCAGTGCAAATTGATAATCAACCTCAGAATTTGCGGCGTCCATGCTATCCAATCCCAGGCGATGCTTTACTGAAATCGGAATATTGACTGCGGCTTTCATAGCCTTTATGCAGTTAGCGACAAGCTGTGGCTCAGCCATCAAGCAAGCACCAAAGGACCCCTTTTGCACACGCTCAGATGGACAACCGCAATTGAGATCAATTTCATCATAGCCCCACTGCGTTGCCAATTTAGCCGCTTGCGCTAAATCATTAGGCTCACTTCCACCCAACTGTAGAACAACAGGATGCTGATCCTGCGAGTAGTCTAGGTGGCGAGGAACATCTCCGTGAATAAGCGCGCCAGTAGTAACCATCTCGGTATAAAGTACGGCATCTTTAGTCAAAGTTCGATGAAATGATCGGCAATGGCGATCCGTCCACTCCATCATAGGAGCAACAGCCAAGCGCTTTTTAATCTTTGAATCTACAGACACTTTTTGATTGCCCTTAAGAGCTAATAATTCGGGCTATTTTAGAGTATTTTGTGAGAGATCCGTTTCTTGCACGCGACCCCAATGAGAAATGAGTGTCTTAAAAAACAGCGATACATATAAGATAGGTTGTCACCCAAAAACTAATCTTGATATTGCTTGGCAATTCGCTTAAAAGCATCGCCTTCTTGCAAAAAGGCTTCCACAACCGTCGGATCAAAAAACGCCCCCTTTTTACCAACAATCTCATCAACTGCCGCTTGATGAGTCCAGCCATCCTTATAAGGACGTTTGGTGACCAGAGCATCATACATATCAGCCAGCGACATAATTCTGGCTTCCAAAGGGATACTCTCTCCCTGCAAACCATAGGGATACCCAGTACCATTCCATCTCTCATGATGGCAGCCCGCAATTTTGATAGCACTTTCAATCACTTGATCTTTAGCATTCATATTAGCCACCGATGCTTTTAGTACTGACTCGCCAATCGAAGAATGCGTTTTCATTACCTGCCACTCTTCAGCATTTAGACGTCCAGGCTTAAGCAGGATGTGATCTGGTATTCCAACTTTTCCAATATCGTGCAATGGAGCTGCTCTAAACATGGCATTGATGCTGGTCTTGTTTAGTAACTCAGGGTGATAACCCATAGCCAGCAGACGCTCAGCCAAAACCTTGACGTAATGCTGGGTACGCATAATATGGCTACCAGTATCGTTATCCCTTGCCGAGGCGAGATTCTTAAGAGCAATCAGCATTTGCTCTTCTTTTTCTTCTCTTAGCCGCCTCTCATCCATTACTAATTTGCTGTAGAAGAAATTACCAATGGCAATAAATATCAGCGCATAAAGCACTATTACTACTAATCGCGCGATGAATTCTGGCAGATTTTCATCGAATACGCTATTGTGCTCAAAAAAACTTTGATAGTGATCTACCATCCAAATGCGATAGGACCACAGAATGATTTGCGAAGTGATCGCAATAATCAAAAAGCCTAAATAGATGGATTTTGATTTCACATACTGGGGAATCAGCTCATAAATTTGCCAAATAGAAAGAATAATCGCCACGCCACTGAGTGCATCTACTCTAATATCATAGCTCTCGTTAGCGCGAATGAACTCAACAATTCCCCCAATAATGGGGATTGATATTAAAAATACAGCCAAAAGACCCTTGCTTATCTTTTGATTAAAAGATCTAAAAAAAAGACCAAGCGAAACATCTGTCAATATCTGCATGAGATTGGCTAGAGTCAAGAACATCCCTCCGGCCAAGGGATACAGCAAGAATAGCAGGCATGACATTAACATTGAGAGCAATGAGAAAGCCCAGTAATGTCTAGAGCTCTGAAGATTAAATTGATACTTCAGGTCATGAAAGGAATTGAAGCTTAGACCAAAAAAAATCAGCCCAAATCCAAAATACATGGCTTGATTTGCTAATTCCATCTTTTTTCAAACCCCAATGAGTGAATGAACATCATCTCACATGAAGTTGGATACTACAAATTTTTTTCTACCGATTCAGTCAAAGGAAGGCATTGTTGTTTTGGCATCTTTATCTCCTGCAGTATGGATCACCCAGGAATTCTTACCTTTCGCCTTGGCAACATACATAGCAGCATCAGCATGAGTTAATAACTCTTGTGGGGTAGAATTATCATCCGGAAAGATAGTGACGCCACAGCTGGCGCTAATAGAAACACGCTTTCCCTCAATCATAAATGGGGTAGATAGCATTTCCAAAATACGATTAAGCAAAATACCAAGCTGTTTTTTGTTTTTAAATCCACAAAGAATAAGAACAAATTCATCGCCACCCATGCGCAAAACTGAGTCATTCAAACGTATAGCTTTTTTCATTCGTCCTGCAGCTGCAATTAGGAGATTGTCCCCTGCTTGATGACCCAGATGATCATTTACACCTTTAAATCCATCTAAATCAAGAAAGCAAACAGCCAATAGATCTGAGTTGAGTTTTGCACTTGCAATTGCATTTGCCAACAAATCGTTTAAGGCAAGACGATTAGGTAATTTAGTTAGCGTATCGTGATGAGCAGCATCATGGAGCAACAAATTTTCATTGAGTAAACGTAATTCTTCTTCTTGAGTTTTATGTTTTGCCCTCAAAAGAAGCATAAAAACAATTCCCAATAAACATAAAAATAAAACCAGCACAGAAAACAAAATATTCAAACGAAGATTAGTCAATATTGCGTCGCTCTGGTTCAGAAAGGTCTCCATGCGAATCCAACCAAGGGGAATACCGGCATCCACCTTGTACCAAAGCACTGATATATCGTCTTGTCTTTCAAGTATATATTGACCAGCAATGCCCTTTGGAATGTCAACGCTGAGGATGGTAAAGTTGGGAATCACCAATCCTGAGGCTGTTTTACGCTCTAAATAAGTAAATACAACTCCTTTTAAATCAGTGACCATTACTGATTTAACCGCCTCGTTACCCATAATTTGCTGCAAGTCACTTTCGAGCTCTGCGTATTCGCGAGTCACAATTAGGTCGCTAATTGCAAGGGCTAATCCCTTGCCTAAAGCTAGTTCCCTTCGTTCTTGGGTAATCTGAATGAGCTTATTGGTATTGTAATAGGTCCAAATACTACTTGCTGAAATCAGCAAGATTCCTGCTAACGAGAACCAGACAATAATCTTATTGAAGACAATATTAGATCTGGTGCGTTGAGACTTAGTCCGCACTATTCACCACATATTTTTCTAGATGAAGGGATTCTAGTGGCCGATAGTTTGCCTCGTAACTTACCATCATTGGCTTGGTAAGTTGGATGCCTTTTAAAAAATCCGCACCCTCAGTACTCTGCCCTAGCGCTAAGAATGCATTTTGAATATCTTTTCGGATTCTCTCAGGTATCCGCGCATTGGCAGCAAAGGGATGCGAGGTATATCGCTTAGTCTCCATCAATATCCGCAATTCCGTCCTTAGCTCGGGTGGCTCAGCCATTAACGTACTTTGAATGCCTCCCCCCGCAGCAACATCTCCGCGAACAATCGAACGATAAACATTGCTATGGGTTTTCACATATATCGGCTCAAATTGCACGCCATCCCTATCCAAAGTGGAGCGAATTAACAAGGATGCGGCAAATGCATTCGGAGCAGGAAATGCGATTCGACTCCCATTCAGTTGCTTCACATGATGTAAAGGACCATCTTTGTCAACAGCAAGGATGCCAAAGATAGGATCGCTACTAGCGACCAATGGAATATATTTATTATTTCGCCACTTCATCACAGCGTGATACGGGTTCATATAGGCAAAATCTGGCTTTCCCTCAGATAAATCTTTTTCAAACTGAGGAATTGATGTGGGAACAACAACCTCGAAACACTGTTTAGATTCCTTCCCAATGCGCTCTAAAACAGGCGCCCAGCGTGTATAAATTTGAGTAGCCGTGAGTTGCGGAACTATGTACAGTTTATAAGAACGAAGGCTAGCTTTGTCCCCTATGCATGTTGCATAAACATGAGAGATCGGGAAGATAAACAAAACGCCCAGTAGCAGCTTGAAAACTTTTATATTTTTATTCATATTAACTTACTAAAAAGTTTTCTCTTGATAGTGAAATTATACTAATATTTATAATATTTTCAAAAACAAACCTAATCGTAATTATAAGAGAGGTGTATTTGCTCGACACACCTTACATGCGAAATTAGCGAGGACAATCTAGTATCTTTCTACTCGCAAAGGCTTGCTTAATTAATGAATATTAGCTTCACAGCCAACACTAAGGGCATACGATTTGCATAGATTTAGCATATTGCTACTAGATTTATTCAAAATATCCTTAAAAAAAATAAGGACAACCTGGGTTGCCCTTATTGCAGTGACTTCATTAATGAAATTACTTTTTAGATAACCTTGCCTCTAATTCCACTGCTAAATCTAAAGCCCCCATATAACCAGACTTGAGATGGTTTGGCAGATCGGGGTCGCCAACCATTGCACCAAGCGTTTCAACCAGGCTAAAAACAATTCCCTTAGCCGCGCCAGCCGCAATCGTATTATTTGCTACAGCCTCATCAATATGATTAACGGCATCTAGAAAATAATCATGTCCCGGCAGGCCGTCTGGTCCCAAAGCTTCTTTAGTCATTTGTATTTCCCTATATATCTAGATTTACAGCATTTGATCTGCTTTATAGAAAAACTTACGCGCATAAGCAAGAATCTCTTTATCAGTAGGATGGTCAACAGTTTCTACGCCAACAATATTTTCAGCAATCTTAGCGTCATGTTTATGAGCATGTTTAATTAATTCTAGTTTTGCAGAACCTGGCCCCAGAATCAAAATTTCCTTGGATTCATTTACGGCATTAATTACTGAATGCAAATACTTGGAATCTAGGGCAAGTTTGCCGCTACCCACTTCGCCACCTTTGTGGTGTAAATGAGCATGAGTGGTTTTGCTACGAATAACTTCAGCCTCACTGGCCTGCTCACTCAAAAACATAACATGAGCTTCTTTATGGTCAATCCAAATAACTGCGTGATTTAATGACATATTCTTCCTATTATTAATAATGACTACTCTTTGAGAATACTCCCAACAGCCCTAGAAAGTCCCATTTGCAGTTGATTTAAGTCAAATTAATTACAAAATCAACTTTTGTAAACTTATAAAGATCCTTGGTGCACTAGTCAGAGGATCCAAAAAAGAAATTTCTTTGGCCAGCAATTGCAATGGTTTAGAAAAATCCAAGTCATACTCTTGATAAGGCGTCAGAACTGGATAGATTTGATCGTTTTTAATTGGAATCCCTAAATAGTTTAGGTGGCAGCGGAGCTGATGCTTTTTACCGCTACCTGGGGTTAATCGATACTTAGCCCAAGGTTCTTTAACCTCGATCAACTCAACTAATGTGTCAGAGTTAGGCTTTCCTTCTATTTCATGCATTTGCAAGAAGTGTTCGGACTCTTCGATGTGACTTTCATAGGTTATTGGGAGCTTTTGTTCGAGCTCTTTGGAGTAAGGGGCAATAGCTTCATACATCTTCTTCACCGCCCTATCTCTAAAGAGATTTTGGTATTGGGCGCGCTCATTTGGGTTAACCGAAAAGATAACCAAGCCAGCAGTATCTCGATCGATGCGATGTATTGGGCTGAGCGTTTGTATTCCCGTTTTCTTCTTTAGTCTATTTAGTAAGGTTTGATGCAGGTAAAGACCGCTTGGCGTCACCGGCAAAAAATGTGGTTTATCTGCTACCAAAATATGCTCATCTTGATAAAGAATATGCTCTTCATATGGAATTTCTGGCTCACGAGCAAGGCGCCTAAAGTACAGCAAATGGGTGTTTGGTAGATAAGGGTTGCTTGCGACTAACGCTTGACCGTCTTGGCCTAGGATGAGACCTTCTTCAAAACGTTGTTTCCATTCACCCTCTGCAATATGTGGAAACTGCTTTACAAAAAAAGTGAGTAAATTTGCATGAGATTGATCAGCGGGTAGATATACCCGAGATGCCGATACCCCTTCCGAATTAATTCTCATAAAGCTCCGCTAGCAAATGCCTATTGGTGCCTAGTTTAAATTAACCATCTTATACATTTTGCATTTAAGCCTCCCGCAAATGAAAAAACCGCCCGGAGGCGGTTATTTTTAAAAACGTTTAATGCTTAATCTGCGTAGATACCTGCATTTTTAATGATTGGTGTCCACAAATCAATCTGTGCCTTCAGATGCTTTTTCAAACCTTCTGGGCTAGCATTTGCTTGCGATGGAATCTCTACGCCCAACTCAGCCATATGCTGTTTGTAGAGAGGGTCTTGGATCGCGCCTTGCAAGGCTTTAGCTAGCTTGTCCATCTCTGCTTTCGGAGTACCCTTTGGAGCATATACACCATGCCAAACCTTCACTTCAAAGTTCTTCAAGCCCTGCTCGTTCAGAGTTGGAATCTTGTCAAAGGCTTTGATGCGCTGCATCGTTGTTGAGCCATAAGGCTTCACTGTATTGGTGGCTAACTGACCCGAAAGATTGGTAGTTTGGTCACACATCAATTGCACTTGACCGCCGATTAAGTCTGTCAATGCAGGTGCAGTACCTTTGTATGGAACAGTGGTTAAGTCCAACTGAATACGGCTCATAAAGAGCAAACCGCACAAGTGGCTGGCAGAACCTACGCCAGCATTAGCGTAAGCGATCTTGCTCACGTTTGCTTTCATGTACGGGAGAAGCTCTTGATAGTTCTTAGGAGGCAAATCTTTATTACCAACCAAGATCATTGGTACGTCGGCAACTTGGCCAACATACTCGTAGTCATTCATTGGATCAAAGCCCAGGTTCTTATACAACGCTGGAGCAGTAGACATACAAATGTGGTGAATCAATAATGTATAGCCATCATTCTTGGAATTGATTACGCGCTTTGCAGCAATCGTTCCGCCAGCACCAGGACTGTTATCCACAATTACCTGACCTTTAAGTTGTTTGCCCATAGCAAGGGCAAGTTCACGAGCGACTTTATCGGTTGGCCCACCAGCGGAGAATGGCACCACTAAGGTAATTGGACGATCGCCAGGGAAATCAGCTGCTTTAGCAGCAGAAATGCTGACACCTAATGCACACAGCGAAATTGCTGCAATGCGGAAAATAGATTGGGACATTTTCACAGTAATCCTTGCCTTTCGTGATTTAACAAACAATCTAATAGTTTAGAGAATTTGTAACTTCAGCGGTGAAAATTCTGAGTAAAAAAATCAGTTAATCACGTAAGACATTGAAATAACGGTCTTTTATCCACAGTGCGACGGCAACCAAACCAATCATGATTGGCACCTCGACCAGCGGACCAATGACCGCCGCAAATGCCGCCCCAGAATGAATACCAAAAACAGCTATGGCAACTGCAATGGCGAGCTCGAAATTGTTACTAGAAGCAGTAAAAGATAAAGTACAGCAGCGTTTGTAATCTAAACCCATCTTGGTAGTTATGAGAAAGGTGATCACAAACATAATGCCAAAATAAACGAGCAATGGAATAGCAATCGTTAAGACATCTCCAGGTAATTGCAGTATTAGATTACCCTTCAAGCTAAACATTACAACGATGGTAAATAACAAAGCAATTAAGGTGATCTTCCCAATTTTTGGAACAAAGTGCTCGTGGTACCACTCTTTGGAAAAAAACTTGAGCGCTACATACCTAGTAAGCAGACCGGCAATACAAGGAATACCTAGATAGATAAAGACTGTATTAGCGATTTCTGCAATCGTAATAGTGACGTTGGAGCCAGCCAATCCAAAGAATGGTGGCAACACCGTTAAAAAGAAATAGGCATACAAGCTAAAGAACAAGACCTGGAAAATGGCATTAAATGCTACCAAGCCAGCTGCATATTCTGTGGAGCCTTTGGCAATGTCATTCCAGACAATCACCATAGCGATACATGGCGCAATACCGATCAAGATCAGACCAGCCATATACTCTGGTTGGTCAGGCACAAATGTAATCGCCAGCATAAACATAAATGCAGGGGCAACGATCCAATTCATCAAGAAGGCTATTGCAAAAATCCTTTTATCTCTGAAGACGTCCGGCAGGTCTTCGTAACGCACCTTTGCAAAAGGTGGATACATCATCAAAATCAAGCCAATCGCAATGGGGTAATTAGTGCTGCCTACCTGGAATGAATTGATAAAGCCCTCTACCCCAGGGAAAAAGTATCCCAAGCCAATACCCAGAGCCATGGCGGCAAAAATCCAAACTGTTAGATAGCGATCCAGAAAAGATAGTTTTTTAGTTAGTGAGGTCATGAAGCTGCCTGTATCTTTGCGTGAATATTTTTCAGACTCATGGAGTCCAATTTTTCCAAAGGCATTGAAGCTAAGATATCAAGCCGTTTTTTAAGGCCGTTCATCACTACATTAAATGCAGCCCTCTTTTCAATATCGGTGCCCTGGACTTGTGATGGATCAGGAAAACCCCAGTGCGCCGTTACGGGATTACCTGGCCAGAAAGGACAAACCTCCCCAGCAGCGTTGTCACAGACAGTAACGATGAAATCCATCTTAGGGGCGTTGGGCTCGCCAAATACGTCCCAGCTTTTCGATTTCAGTAAAGCACGATCCATACCAAGCTCTACTGCGATATCTGCTGCAATAGGATTAACGCTGGTTCCTGGTGTAGAACCTGCTGAGAAACCTCTCAACTTACCACTTGGATGTGTAGAGGCCAATGCCTCCCCCAAAATTGAGCGCGCTGAATTATGGGTGCAAAGAAAAAGAATGTTGTATTGCTTCATACAGATTTAGACCTTTTGACTACTTTGACTGAACTGCAATCTTGTCCACCACAGCAGTTTTCCAATAAAAATTCACTGAGATTCTGTACAAGCTTGGCATTCGGGCGATAGATCAAATTGCGACTCTGCCTCTCAACTATCAGGAGATCTGCATGCACCAACTCCTTGAGGTGAAAACTCAAAGTAGCGTTTGGAATACCCAACTTCTCAATAATTTGACTTGGCGTCAAACCAACATCGCCTCGTTGCACAATTAAGCGAAAGACATTGAGTCTTGACTCTTGGCCTAAAGCTAGAAAAGCTTGAACAGCATCTGTATTTTTCATATTTCCAATTATATAGAAATATATGACAGGAATATTACAGGCCGCCAGGACCTGTAAATACTTTGATGCTTAGCTTGAGATTGGTTTGCTCTTTACTTTTTGAGCTTGCCAAAAGCAGCTGCCATCGCATTATTCATAGGTGCCGCTTGCCTTCTATCCTCTTGTGGCTTTCTAGGCTCGGCTGTCCGTGGGCGATTTGGGGCTCTTTGTTCAGGCTTAGCTCCCGCTTTAGGCACCTCATCACTTAAGCGCATGGTTAAGGCGATTCGCTTTCGCTTTTCATCTACCTCTAGTACTTTGACCTTCACAACCTGCCCCGCTTTAACAACACTATGCGGATCTTTAACAAAGGTATTGGAAAGCGCTGAAATATGTACCAAGCCATCTTGATGCACGCCAATATCTACAAAGGCACCAAATGCTGCCACGTTAGTAACAACGCCCTCCAGAATCATGTCAGTTTTCAGGTCGCTGATTTTTTCTACGCCATCTTTAAAAGTTGCAGTAGTGAATTCAGGACGTGGATCGCGACCAGGCTTCTCTAATTCTTTAATAATGTCGGTAACTGTTGGTATACCAAATTTTCCATCGGCATACTTTTCTGGTGAGAGTGATTTCAGAAGACTGGAATCACCAATCACTTCTTTGACACCCTTCTTAATATCTTTCAGGATTTTTTCAACCAATGGATAAGATTCTGGATGAACCGCAGAGGCATCCAATGGATCATCGCCATTCATGATGCGCAAGAATCCAGCGGCTTGTTCGTAAGTTTTCTCACCAAGGCGCGGAACGCTTTTGAGGTCTGCTCTAGACTTGAACGCACCCTTGCTATCACGATAGGCCACAATGCCTTCAGCCACAGTTGAGCTTAGACCTGAAACCCTTGCCAGCAATGGCGCAGAGGCCGTGTTCACATCAACACCGACCGCGTTCACACAATCCTCCACAACGGCAACTAATGATTTAGCCAATTGGGTTTGCATCACATCATGCTGATACTGTCCAACACCAATCGATTTAGGATCAATCTTGACCAACTCTGCAAGTGGATCTTGTAATCGTCTAGCGATAGATACTGCGCCACGTAATGAAACATCCATACCTGACAGTTCTTTTGAAGCGTACTCTGATGCCGAATAAACAGATGCACCTGCTTCAGAGACAACAATCTTGGTCAGCTTTAACTCAGGCTTTGCCTTAATGAGCTCTTGAGCCAACTTATCCGTCTCACGAGATGCTGTGCCATTACCAATAGAAATTAGCGTCGCATTGTGTTTCTCAGCCAATTTAGCCAAGGTATGCAATGAACCCGCCCAATCATTCTTAGGCTGGTGAGGATAAATCACATCGGTATCAACCACTTTGCCTGTGGCATCAACGACCGCCACCTTCACACCAGTTCGCATGCCAGGATCCAAACCAATGGTTACTCTAGGGCCGGCTGGTGCGGCTAAGAGTAAGTCTTTGAGGTTACGGGCAAATACATTGATTGCCTCAGTCTCTGAGCGCTCACGCAGTGCAGTCATGAGTTCTGACTCTAAATGCAAGGAGCACTTAATGCGCCAAGTCCAGCGCACGGTATCCGCCAACCAAGCATCAGCAGGACGACCTTCGTTTTTAATCTTAAAGTGATTAGCAATGCGGTTTTCACAAGGATTATGCGGAGAATCCCATTTTGGTTTTTCTTCTTCAGAATCTAAACGCAAGCTCACCATCAGCACCTGCTCACGGCGACCTCTAAATAAAGCCAAAGCGCGATGCGACGGAATGGCTTTAATAGGTTCAGAGTAATCGAAGTAGTCTGCAAACTTTTCACCCTCTTGCTCTTTACCGGCAATCACTTTGGACTCTACTACGCCATGGTCTTGCAAATACTCTCTAAGTGACTGAACTAGCGTTGCGTCTTCAGCAAAACGCTCCATCAGGATCTGACGAGCACCTTCGAGTGCAGCCTTGGTGTCAGGCACTCCAGGGTTACTAGTGCCATCAACATCAAATGCTTCTTTAATATATTTAGCAGCCTCTGTTTCTGGATCTAAACTAGGGTTAGCGAGCAAATCATTCGCCAGCGACTCCAAGCCAGCCTCCAAAGCAATCTGCGCCTTAGTTCTGCGCTTTGGCTTGTAAGGGAGGTACAGATCCTCTAAGCGAGTCTTATCCTCTGCCAACATGATGGCTTTGAGTAACTCCGGCGTCATCTTGCCTTGCTCTTCAATGGAGGCAACGATTGTTTTACGACGATCCTCTAATTCACGAAGATAGCTAAGACGCTCTTCCAATAAACGCAATTGCGCATCATCTAATCCACCGGTAGCTTCTTTACGGTAACGAGCGATAAATGGGACAGTGGCACCCTCATCCATCAGGGCTATGGCAGCAGCTACTTGAGCAGGTTTAGCGGAGAGCTCTTGGGCAAGGCGTTGTTCAATCGATGGCAGCATGAATGTCTATTTATTTAATGAATTTTTAACTATTAAAAGCTAATTTTTTAGATTTCTGATTTCAATGAAGAACAAAAGCCACCCGCAGGTGACTTTTGTTGTGCAGCTAAGCTAGCTTATTCGCGTGAGGCTTTTTTACGCTCATGCTCCTTGAGGTAGCGCTTACGAATACGAATACTCTTCGGCGTTACTTCAACCAACTCATCATCATCAATACATTCAACCGCATATTCTAAGTTCATCGCAATTGGGGTAACCAAGCGAACTGCTTCGTCAGTACCAGATGCACGAACGTTGGTTAATTGTTTACCCTTAATAGGGTTCACAACTAAGTCGTTATCACGACTGTGAATACCAATGACCATACCTTCGTACAAAGGATCACCAGGACTTACAAACATACGGCCGCGGTCTTGCAACTTCCACAATGCGTAAGCAACTGCTTCACCATCGTCTTGGCTAATCAATACGCCGTTATGACGCTCACCCAAGATACCGTCTTTAGCTGGTGCATAAGAGTCAAATGTGTGGCTCATTAAACCGTTACCGCGGGTCATGGTCATAAAATCGCCTTGGAAGCCGATCAAACCACGCGCAGGAATGCGGTACTCAAGACGTGTACGACCTTTACCGTCGCTCACCATGTCGAGCAATTCACCTTTACGCTTACCCAAGTCTTCCATTAC
>JACCDX011558052.1_pt1 | contig 24814 bp, 23 predicted proteins | sample 7449681 | NCBI WGS metagenome assembly JACCDX01 (sample SAMN15323450, study PRJNA562643) | freshwater metagenome | isolation source: river surface water | place: USA:Blue River Watershed | collected 2017-08-18
GTCATCCTCGTCGTAATCGCAGTCACGCTCATCGTAATCGCAGTCACGCTCATCGTTACTCTCTCTATCAGGTCCATTGTAGTCCATATAGGACATTTTGTGGCTGATTTTTAGAAAAAAAATGTTAGTAAGCGCGTAAAAGTGTTTAAAGTTCCTTTTTACACCAGAAAAGTTAAAACCACAAGGTAGTAACTAAACGGTGTAAAAAAGGCTATCTAATAATATTATTATTACTAATGTATTTAGATATTAAACCCGTCATTTTTTTTAACAAATTATTTATTTTTAATAAAGATATTTACAATAAACGTAAATAAAGAATAAATAAGTTATAATATATATAAAAAAATATTTTTAATAATTAATAATAATCATTATTAATTAATAATTATTTTAGTAAATAATTAAATAAAAATGAGTAAAAAAGAAGATTTTTATGATTTATTAGAAATCGATAAAAAAACAAGTGAAGAAGAAATCCGAAAAGCTTATAAAAAAGCTGCTTTAAAATATCATCCCGACAAAAATCCCAATAATCCTGAAGCTGAAGATCGCTTTAAACGCATTGCTGAAGCATATGCCACTTTAAGTGACCCACAAAAACGCCGCACTTATGATATGTTTGGTTCTGCGTCAGATGACGATTTAAATAATGGTTTTTCTGGAACACCGTTTAATCCTTTTGATATTTTTAATTCAATGTTTCAAGGTCAATCTTTTGTTTTTGAAAAAAATGTAGATTTAGGTGATATTTTAGGTGGAATGGGTAACGGAAATGGTATAAAAATAAGTGTACACACTTTCGGACCTTCTGGACCTTTTAATGGTGATGCTTTTTCATTCTCTGATGAAGGTCAAATCCCTTTTATAGATATAAATAAAATCCATTCTTATATGAGTGAATGTGGAATAAATGTTGATGAAGAATTGGAACACGCTCGTTCATTTGGAATGCCAAATATCAATGAATTGCTTCATAATGTACAATCTTTAAAAGCTCAACTAAGTAAAAAAGATAAAAATAAAAAAGGGAAAAAAATAAATGAAGATAAAGAAGATAAAGAAAATAAAGAAGATAAAGAAGATAAAAAGAAAAAAATAAAAAAAAAAGAAGATAAAGAAAATATAAATCAAAATATTATTTATGCTGGTAAACCTGAAGCAATTGTTTATGATTTATATGCTTCATTAAAAGATATTTATAACGGTGAAACAAAAGAAGTATCTTATCTTATTTATAAAAATAATATTGAAGTTAAAAAAAAAATAAATATACCTCTTAAAGGTCGTATGGTACTTATAGAAAATGGCGGAAATTTATTACCAAATTATGAAGTCCGTGGTGATGTTATTTTTAATATATATCAAAATGATGACGGTTTTAATGATTATGGTTTTACACGCATTAATGAATATGATTTACTTATTCATAAAAAATTTAATTTTAAAGAAAATAATTTGGGTCATATTTATATTAACCTTTTTGATAACAAAATATTAAAATGCACGATTGAACCTTCCGAATTTAAACATCCATATATTGGAGTTATTCATAATTATGGTTTATATAATGATAATGGAAATAATAGCAGAAATCATATTTATATATTATTTAGTGATTGCGAAAATGATAATGAACTTAATCATTTTGATAAAAATATCGAAACAGTAAAAGTATCACATTGCAGTTATAAAGAACTATTTTCATTGGCAACATAAGTGTCCCGTTTTTATGAATTTGTTAAAAAATTATTATTTGTTAACAAAATATTTCCCGAACAATGTTACAATAAAAAGTTAAGAAATATAAGAGTTATGAAATAAAAAATGTTTTTTTTCGATATAAATTGTAATATTGTTCGGTAAACATATTGTAATAATAAATTTATATATAAAGGGTTTTTATGTTTATAGTAATTGATTTGGTGATATATTTCTATTAGGTTTTGGATGATTACCATAATAACTATTTAATATCTTTAATACACTTTTAATTCGTGTGCTTTTATATATATTATTTATCATTTGTTTTTGAGCATTTGAATTATTTCTTACTTTTTTACTTAATTTACCTAATAAATCTATCATTTTATTCATTTTTATTGTTAAATCTTCTACTTTTGCACTTTTATTACTTAATTCTTGAGTAATACGTCTTATTTCATTTTCTTTTTCTAAAATTTGACTTTCAATAGAAGATGTATTTCCACTTATTAATCGATTATAATTGGGTCTTAATTTATTTTTTTCATTTGTTTGTTTAGCATTATAAGCATTTATTTTAGTATGATTTTTTGATAATAATGATTCTTTTAATAATTGTAAACGCATTAATTGTAATTGCATTGTACTTAATTCTTTTTGTAAGGTATTTTTCTCGAATTTTTGTTTTTTAAATTCATTATGTTTATTCTTTATTTTTTCATCTAATGATTTTATAATTGTAATAATACTATTTTCTATATTTTTATTTTTTTCCATATTATCCAAATATATACTATTTTAATAGTATATATTTAATTTATTATTTAAAAAAATATTTTTTTATTTACTTTTCTTAATAATATTGTTTTAGGTAAAAATCCATCTATTTGACCATTACTTGTTTCTGTTCTTGTTAATAGTCGTGGAGTATTTCTATTTAAATCATTAAAATAATAAAAATTAGCTCCTCTTTTATTTACAGAAATATAATGTTGACTTGCATAATATGATATATCACTTATTTGATAAATATATTCATTTACAATAATATTACTATTTAAATTCATATTTATATTGTGTCTTAGCCCATATATTGGTTCTGTTATAACTTTGTTTTGTTTATATGTTGGTTTTACTAATTCTTCTTCTGCAATTTGTAAAATAATATAATCTAAAGTATTATTATTATTTTTTGGAAAAGAAGATACATAAGCATGTATATTTTGAAGGATGTGTCTAATTAAATAACTGTTAATAGTTGAATTAACTTGATAATCTTGTATATTTGCATGAATTATAGTTTCACGATTAATATTAAAAATTTTATTTAATAATCTTTCTGAAAAAATTCCACTTTGTAATATACCATTTAAATATTCATTATTATCATGATAATATTCGTGTCTATTTGGTTGCATAGTACGTGGAAAAAATGTATTTATTAATTTGTTATATTCAATTCTTTTGCCTAATAACATATCTTTTAAAAGATTTTTAAAATTCATTTTAGTACCATTTTGATTATTTATAAATAAATTATCAAATAGTACATTTTTATTTTCATCTGTATTTAATTCATTTTTAATAATCGATAATAATAAATGTAATGTACTATTTTTATAACATTGTGTTCCTCTATTTGGTAAATTTTCTTCAACATTATTAATATGTCTATTTTGAATTACATTACCTCTTTCATCTCCTCGTGTAGCTTGTGATGCTTTTGGTGGTAGTGGTGTTTGTTTACCTTTTGTATTTTTTGGTACACTTTTTTTTGTTAAAACTTTATTTGATTTATACATATTTTGAAATATATTTTCAAATCTACCATATATACCAATCAATATTTTTAAATCACGTAAAAATTTCTTTTTTTTATTTTCATCTTTTATATTAAAATATCTACTTTTATAATGATTTAATAATTGATTTGTATAATCATTTAAACTATTTCCAATTAATTTTATTTCCGGTGAAACAACTTCATTATTTTGAACCATTTTTATATTAAATTCCATTTTTAATTTATTTAATTTTTGTATCATATTTGCTTCTCTTTCTATTTTACTTTCATTACTTTTTAATTTTTCATAATTTCCTTCTTTTTTACCTAAATATGAATTCATTTTTCATATAATACTACTATATCATATAATAAATTATATAAAATTATCTTTTTAATTAAATAAAGAAAAGACTTTTTGTAATCTTCCATATGTTGAACTTTCTTTTTCTAAAAATTGCTTTAAATTCTCCTCATTTATATATATAAACTCCGGATTTTTACTTACTATTACTTTATTTTCATTTATTTTATATTCATATTTATAAAAATAATGATTTCGTTTACTTATAATTGTATGAATTGTACTACTATTATTTCTATTTTCTTTTATATAATAAATTGAATATAAATTATATATATTGATTTCATTTAATTTATTTACATTTTCAATATTATATTTTATACTCATATTATTTGAAACATTTAAATTTTGTATTAATTTTTTAATATTAAATTTTTTATATTTTGTATTATTTGAATTATTATTTGAATTATTATTTCGATTTACTTTATAAAAAAAAGCTTCTTGTCTAAATAATAAATGTTTTCTTACATTTTCATAATTATATATAAAATCATTATTATTAATAATATATTCTTCAATTAAAGGTCTATAAAAATGATAATAATAAAAATATGGTCTTATAATAGTATTTTTTACTATAGGTGCTTCAATATATTTTAATTGACTAATCATATATATTTTTTCGCGGAATTTTAAAAACTTTTTTATTAAATATCTTATTTCTTTATATACTTGATTTATTTTGTTAACATTTTTGCTATTAATATTATTTTGAAAATGTATTTTTTTTTGTTGAACATATTTGATAATATTGTTTAATAATAAATATAATATAAATATGGAATTCCCTATAGTACCATTTTCTCTAAAATTATTTTTTATTTCTTGATTTTGAATAAATTTTAGTATAAAATCATTATATTGATTTGTAGTTTTGGCTTCAGGTAATTGAAATCCGTTTAAAATATTATAAATATCTTTTTGAACAATTGATAATGAAGCAATTTTTTTAAAAATAGCTACTAATTTTTCTTTTTTATCTTTATTTTCCATAATTTGTGCAAAATTGTGGTTTTTTATAAATTGTAATTCAGCTTCATTTATAAAAAAATCACTTCGTTTTTTACCATATATGAAATGATTATTTTCCATATTTAATATATATAATAGTTTCTATTATATAAATGATATAAATACTTTTTCAATTAAATGATTAATTCCTTTTTACACTTTTTCTTTTACTTTTTGTTTTAGTTTGTTTTTTACTTTTGGGTTTTGTTTGTTTCTTTTTAGAAACACTTTTTCTTTTACGAGTTACTCGCTTTTTAGCACCACCTTCAGATGCAACTTCTAATGGTGTTTGAGTAACAGTTGTTATAATACTTTCTGTATTTAATGTTTTTCCATTTGTTGTATACTTAGAATATATATTTGTAATTTGTTTTTCTAAAGCTTGATATGAAATATTATATTTTTCTACTTTTTCTTTTAATCCAACAATTATACTTCCAGCCTTTTTTAATTGAGACTCATATATTTTAACTTTTTTTTCTAATTCAGATTTTTCTTGTGTTAGTGAATTTTTTTCTTCAGTTAATTTACTTAATAAACTCTCTTTTTCTACTATTTGAGATTTAATGGTGGAAATTTCACGATTTAAAGCTTCTTTTTCTTCTGTAAAAGCAATATTTTTATTTTTTAATGTTTGATTTTGTTGACTTTTTAAATTTCTTATAGCATTATTTTTATTTGTAGATGATGTTAATTTTAAACCATTTACTGTTGCTTCATGTTCTTTTTTTAAATCTTCTATTTGTTTTTTCAATCCATCTATTTCACTTTGTTTACTATTTATTTCATTTTTTAATCTTTCTGTTTCATCGGTTGAACTTTTTAACTCAACACTTGTTTTTTGAATAGCTCCTTCTAAAGCACCTACTACATTTGAAATTGCTTTTTTAGGATCTTCTATTCCACTATTTTTAATAGGTTTTTTTACTAAGCTGTTAACTTTTTCTAATAAATTACTTAATTGAGTTATATCAAAATTATTTGTTTCACCCATTTTTTATTTTTTTTATAAAATCTACATTTACATTAGATAAAAGTAAAATGGAAAATAATATATTTTATTTTTTATGATAAATAATATTTTGTAAATTGGTTTCTAATTCGCCATATGTTCCTAAAATAAGTTTTAAATCCCTTATAAACCGCTTTCGCTCGTTTTCCGTTTTTATTTTAAAATACGAATTTTCATAATGTCCAACCAATTCATTTGTATATTGATTTAACGCATTTGCTAAAGTTTTTATTTCTTCCGGAATATTTTCATTTTTAGATTGTTGAATAGCATATTCACGATTTAATTTTTGTACACGACTTTTTATATTTGAAACTAACTCTTTAAATTCCGGTTTACTAAATATACTTTGTAAACCAACTCTTCTAGCATTAGACCCTAAATTTGCGTGATTTAACAAATGTTTACTTTGAGTATTTATATTTTCTATTATTTTACTTTTATTAAAATTACTTCTTTTTTTTTTTAAATAACTTCTTTCACTCATATTTTTATTAAATATACTACTATATTTAATAAATACTATTATTTTTTATATAAAAAAATTATTTTTAACAAAATATTTTTAATTTTTATATAATTTATTCTTCATTTTTTATTATTTTTTTCTTATTTAATTGTGTAATTAAAAATATTTTCTCGCGTAATTTTAAAAATTTATTCATTAAATATTCAAATCCTTTATATGATTTTATAGCTTGATTTAATTTTTCTTGATTAACAGTACTTAAATTATTTGTGCGACCGCTTTTAATTAATCTATTAAAATCAGCTTTTTTATTTTTTATATAAGATACCATTTTTTGTAATATAAAAAAAAATAAAAGTACAGATTTACCTAATTTTGATCTATTATTGCTTTCGTTTTTAATATAACTTTTATTTGAAAATAATTTTTTATTTTCCGCACTTATTTGATTTTCAAAAATATACTGATTTAATACATTTGGATTTTCTATCATTGCTTTAAAATTAAATTGATTATATAATCTTTGTAAACTTTTACTATTTTTTAAATCATATCCGTTAAATATTTGATGTATATTTTCTTGTATAAAAGATAATGAAGATATTTTATTTAAAATCTTTTTTAATTGATTTGAAATATTTACATTTGTTAAATTTACAAAATTTTCATTTTTTAATATATTTAAAGGATTATTTGGTTTTAATTGTGATTGTTTTGTAAATCTTTTCGATAAGTTATTTACAAATGCTACTTCTTCTGCATTTAACATATAATCATTACGAACTTTACCATATATAGTATTCGGATTACTCATTTATTATAATAGTGTACTATTATAATAATGATATAAAATATTTTTTTTAAAAAAATGTATTTACATTTATTTTTTAACCACTTTCTTTTTTTTTATACTACGCTTCTTTTTACCACCTGATTGGTTAGCTTCAGCTTCAGCTTCTTTTATTTTAAGTTGTAAATTTAAATAATTTTTCATAACATTTTTATTTATTTTATTTATTTTATTTGGATTATTTTTAACTCTGCTATTAATAGATTTAAATTTTGATTTAATATTATTTGTTAATGTTATTTTAGAATTAGTGTTATTTAACTTTATACCTGTTAAGTTTTTAAGAGCTGTTATATTTGCTTTTAATTGTGATATTAATTGATTTGCATTTGTAACTACAGTTTCACTTGATATATTTGGATTTGTTCCAACAGGTTGTATATTTTTAACTTTAGTCACTTTATTAATAATATTTTTAAAATATGCAATAGTGAGTGTTTGTCCTTCTTCTAATTTATTTTTTATAGATTTATTACTTAATTTTTTACCAATATTACCAGAAAGTTTAATAAATACATTTGATGAATTCGGCGAATTTTTAGATATTTTATAGGCTTTATTAAAAAGAGTTGTAATATTATTTTGTGTAATCGTATTTTTACTATTTAATTTGTTTAAGTTTTCTTTAAATAAACTATTTGTTTTAACAGTTCCATTTTCACCACCATATTGCTTTTTATAACCACCAACATGAATAATTGCAGGAGCTTTTTCTTCAAATAATTTTTTAACAAGACCATTAACTGTATCAGCTTGAGCCTGACCCTGACCAACTTCATCATAAATACTACGAATTCCGGTCATAACTGTACTATAAAATTGAATATAAGCTCGTAATTGTTCAACAAGTTGATTATATTCAGCTATTTGAGCTTCTAATACGCCTATACGTGCTGCTTCTAACTCTGCTGCTGCTCTTGCTGCTTCTAACTCTGCTGCTCTTCCTTCTTCTCCTGCTGCTGCTTGTGCTGCTTCTACAGCTGCTGCTCTTGCTAATGCTGCTGCTCGTTGTCTTTCTAAATTTGTGATTATTTCGCGTAAACCTCGAATAACTGCTACAACTTGTGTTCCCATTGGGTTTTGTTGTCCTTGATCAACAGCATCTCCTACTGCAGGTACTCCTAAACGATCTATTAACGCTTGTATAGCTTGTATTTGTTCTCCTGCGTCAGCCATATTTTAATAAATATAAAAAGTATATATACTTTTATATGAGAAAAAGAATTATGAGAAATGATAAATAAAAAAAATAATTAAATTTTACTTTTCGAAAAATGATTATAATATTTTTGTAAAGGATTTTCTAAATGATTTTTTTCATTATTTAACATTTTTCTAAAGAAAATATGATTATTATTATTTCTATTTAATTCATTAAATGAAATTCTTTTAAAATTTATATTTTTTTCTCTTCGCTTTAACATTTCATATTTTGGAGTAAGTTTAGTTTGAACATTATTTAAACGAATTCCTTTTCTTCTTAAATCTATAATTGTATTTCTTAAAATGGCGTTTTCTTCATTTATCATTCTATAAGTAGTTTCTTTATTACGATTATTAAAATTAGGTAACACTGAAGTAATATAATTGTAATTTCTTATATTTAATCCTTTTTGTTGATAAATAGGTATTAAATTTTTTTTTATTTGTTGTATTTCAATGTATAAATTATTTATTTGAATTAAATTTGTTCCAAATTTATTTCTTCGTATAAAATTTTGTCCATTTTGTTCATAAATAAAATAATATAAATCTTTAAGTGTTTTATACATAATTTTATTTATTTTATAAATATTTGTACTAAAAAAATCATCATTAATATTTTCACCTTGATTAAATAAAAGTTCAATATTTTCAATTAAATATTTGTAAATAATACATATTTTAAAAGAAATAGATAAAAATGTAAGTATATAATTTATTAAAAGAGGTGTAATTGTTTGTTGATTCTTAAAAGCCGAACCAGCTCCTGCTCCTGCTCCTATTCCACGATTACGAATCATTTCTTTTTTATTTTCTTCTATAAAATAGATAATCGTTTTATAATAATAAAAAAGTACATAAGGCATAAATAAAAAAATATTTCTAAATATTTCTTTTTTATCATTTTCTTCTGGATTTGAAACTATATATTTACCAAAATCTTCATGACTATATAAACAAAAAATATTATTATATATATGATTTTCATTCTTTATGATTTCATGATTATCTAAAAATCTAAAATTTGTAAAATTAGTACTTAAATCACGAATATTTTGATAACATGTAATAAAACGCAATTCTTCTATTTCGTCTTTTTCACTTTGACCATTATTTTCTTCTACTTCAGGTTCCGCTACACTTCCTTCTGGAGTTCCTTCTATACTTCCTTCTACACTTCCTTCTGGAGTTCCTTCTACACTTCCTTCTGGAGTTCCTTCTACACTTCCTTCTGGAGTTCCTTCTACACTTCCTTCTGGAGTTTCATAACCGTAACCTCTGTAATAAATACATTGTGGTGTATTTCCTCTTTTACAATATGTAACAATTGTATTTATCATACTATTTGCATATTCATATATTTTTTGTATAATACTTTTTTTATGAGCGCGTAAGGTTGAAGTATATATTTCTTTATAACGAATTAATCGTGAAGATATATGATAAATATGATCTAAAAATTGTTTAAATAAAATTAAATAATTGAATACAGTTTGATAAACTTTTTTATCGTTATTACTTCTAATCATTTTTTTATTTTCATTATTATTACTATTAAATAATTCATTTAATTCTTCTTGAGTATATATTCGTTTTTCATAAATAACATGTAATGCATTAATATAAGGATCATATCTTGTATCGTCAATAATATGTTTTTGTCTTATAAATCTTTCAATTTGAGAATGTGGTTCTATTTGATGTAAAATATTTTTAAGAAAAAGAGTAATTAAATATATTTTTTTTAAACTTATATTATTTTCTATTTTTTTTGGAATAAATATATTCATATAATCATATAAATAATGTGTAATATTAATTATTTGTAAATCATCTAAACCAGCACCAGTTGTAGCTACTTGTTCACGACTTCTACTATTTCCTGTTAATACATTATTATATTGTATTATTTTAAAAAAAACATAATTTTCAAAATATCTTTTAAATTGAGTAGTTGTTATTTCTAATTTATTGTTTATTATCTTTACAATTTCTTCATTTGATTTTAAAGTATTATAATCAATATTATAAAATGAAATTTTATTTTGTACAATTGGTCTTGATTTTATATCATTTATATTAAATCCATAAAATATAAATTCTTTTTTATTTTTTTTTTTAATAGGTATTAATAATGGATTTGGATTAGATAAATTTTGTGCTGATGTATATGTTAATTTCTCTTCATTTTCTTCCAATGGAACATGTTGATAATTATTTTCAATCAATAATGGGGTTCCATTTATATGTTTTATAGTAAAAATATTTGGTAATGTTTTTGATTTATTTGGTTTAATAATATTATGATTATTTTTAGTATTGTTACTACGTATATTTTGAACAGATGGTTTTCTAGTAGTAGAAACTGATTTTTGTTTTGGTGGCATATTTTTAACAATATATATTTATAAAAAATAATAATAAACACTAAAATAAAATAAGATAAAAAATAAAAATTACTTTCTTTGATAAAATATATATAAATAAATTAGTAAAAGTAATTTTTATAAAAAATATAAAAAAGAAGAATATATAAAAAATAAAAATAAAAATAAAATGTTTTTAAAACGTAATTCTTTTTTTTACAATTTATATACAAATTTAAATAAATGCATATATCAATTTAATCAACTTTTTGATATCCATAAAATAAAAATAACTTTTGAATTGGCTAAAAAAAATAGTATTACAGATATTTCTTTTTTAGATTCAGATATAAAAAGCTATATTTTTAAAAATTATATTTATATTTACAATTTTGAACATCCTTCTTTTAAAACCGTTTTAAAAATAGGTTCAGCATCCCAAATATGTACACCTTATTTAGAATCCGAAGGTATTAAATTATTATATTTAATATTATTATTACAATACTTTTTTGAGAAAAATATTAAACAAACCGTTTATTATTATCCAACAACATTTAAAAAGCTATTTTCAAAAAATGTTCTTTCACCACGTGAAGTAAATAGTGGTGTAACATTTATTGAAAAAGCAGAACATCAACATCAACATAATGGTAAAATTGTATTATTTAGAAAAGAAGAAGTTTATAAAGTGTGTATTCACGAATTAATTCATTCTTTTCATATGGATTATCTACTTATTATGCATAGCCATACTATGAAAAGTGAATTATGTTCAAATTATCCAATATTATTAAATGAAGCTTATACGGAAAGTTTAGCAATATTGCTTCATTTATATTTTGTATATTTACAAAAAGAGCGTTATATGGACAAAAATGGAATATATCATATACCTGAGCATTATATTATAAATGTAACAAAATTAAGAGTAATGTTTAAAAATGAATTAAATTATGAAATAGGATTAAGTAAAAAAGTATTAAATCACAATGGATTAAAATATGATGAATTAAATCAATTAGTAAAAGAAGATAGCTGTTTAAAAAAATTTATGCAACATACAAATGTATTTAGTTATTATATATTAAAACCGTTAATATTAAATCATATAGATTTTTATGATGATTTTATGAAAAATTATACAAAAAATGGATTTATAGAAAATAATGGAATTTATATTTTGGAGCAATATATATTAAATAATATGAAAGATAAAAATTCACATTATGTAAAAAGTTTAAAACATGCAAAATTACATAATTCACGCACCTTAAAAATGGTATATTATCAAATGAAATAGTTATAAAAATATTTTTTTTAATTTTATAATTTATTAAAAATATAATAAAAAAATATATAAAAAACAATTATTTTATAATATTTTATAAATGAATATTTTAATTTATAAAAAAAAATAAAAAATCTATTTTAGAAAAAAGTAAAAAAGAAAAGGATATAAAAAAGAAATATATAATATAAAGTATAATTAATGATTATTAAGAAAAATGGGTATTCAAAATCTTTCAAAAATTTTAAAAGCAAAGGCGCCAAATGCAATGGCTAAACGTTCTCTTTCTTCATATATGGGATATAGAGTAGCCATAGATACATCTATTTTTTTATATAAATATATGTTTATATATGGAAATGTGATTGATGGTTTAACACGTCTTACATTAGTCTTACTTCAAAATGGTATACTTCCAGTATTTGTATTAGATGGAAAGCCACCAAAAGAAAAGTCTGAATTATTAAAGGAGCGAAAAGAAAAGCGTGAAGAATTAATGGATATTGTTAAAGTTATGAAATATGTGGGTGAATTAAAAGAAGAAGATCCAGAATTTAATGAAAATTGTAAAAATGACAATTTTAAAAAAAGTGTAAAAGAAAAGATTAAAACATATGGTGAAAATAATCTTAAAAAAGGATATAAAGATACAATGTTAAATATTGACGATTGGAATATGATTTATGAAGGTTCCAATGATAATTATGAAAAATATACAAAAGAAATGGAACGCAAAATTATTAAAATTACAAAGGAGCATATTGAAGATACAAAAAAATTAATGGAACTTTTTGGTGTACCATGTATTATTGCTCAAAGTGAAGCGGAGTCTTTATGTGCGGTGTTATGTAAAAAAGGTATTGTAGATGCTGTATTATCTGAAGATATGGATGTATTAGCAACAGGTGGTTGTATACTTCTTAAAAACTTTACTATAGAAAAAGGTGGTTCTGTAATAGAAGTATGTTTAGAAGGTGTGTTAAAAGAGTTAGAATTAGATTTTGATCCATTTTTAGATATGTGTATTATGTGTGGTTGTGATTATACATCTAAAATTGGTGGAATTGGTCCAATGCATGCATATAAATTAATGAAAAAATATCAAACAATTGAAGCAGCATTACCTCATATAATGAGTACAAAAAGTTATAAAGTACCAGATGATTTTGATTATATAACATCGCGTAAATTATTTAAAGAATCGTGTATAGATGATGATTTTGATAAATATAAAAGTGATGTATTACAAACACCGATTAAATGTCAGGAGTTATTAACATATTTGAATGAAAAAACAAAACTAAAAGGAAAGATTTTTGGTGAAATTGAAGATTTATGCAAATCTTATAAAAATGAAAAAAAGATGAACCAAAAAGTAAATGAAAATGACCCAAATGATATTCCAATTGTTCTTAAAAATAATCCTAAATTAAAATATCAACAATCTACTTTAGAAAATTATTTTATGAAAGCATAAGTATATGGAACTCCTTTCTTTATAATATTATTTTTAACAAATAAATATTTGTTAAAAAGTTTAGTTTAGTTTAGTTTAGTTTATATGATTTATTTTTTAGAAACACGTTTTTTAGTACTTTTTTTCTTTTTATCTTTTTGGGTACTCTTTTTAGTACCTTTTTTCTTTTTAGATACACGCTTTTTACCACCACCTCCTAATTCAGGAACAGAACCAGGACCTTCAGAACCAGGACCTTCAGAACCAGGACCTTCAGAACCAGGACCTTTAGGATCAGTACCAAGACCAGTACCTTCAGAACCAGTACCTTTAGGATCAGTACCTTCAGAACCAGTACCTTTAGGATCAGTACCAAGACCAGTACCTTCAGGACCAGTACCTTTAGGACTAGAACCATTTAAAACTTTCAAAGGATTATTTGGTATTTTGGGAATTTCTGGAATTCCATTTTGTTGACCAACTTGTTTATTAGAAGAAATTGGAGTAACATTTTTATTTTGTTTTAAAACAGCTAAAACATTTTTAATTTTTGCTAATTCTTCTTGAGTTTCTTGATTAAATTTATTTTTATTTTTAGTAATTGTATTAGCACGACTTGTAAAAAAAGCTTCTAATTTTGTAACAAAATTACGAGGTAAAGTTATAGTATTTGACGACTTATTAGTTGACATTTTTTTCTTTTTCTAATAATAATATATATTTTATATTATTATTTACTTTAATTATTTATAATTTTTATATTTTTTATTATTTTTATTATTTTTATTATTTTTATTATTTTTATTATTTTTATTATTAATTATTTTTATATTTTTTATATTTTTTATTAATCATTTTCCTTAAGCGGTAGCTACAGGAGCTACTTCAGCTTTAGGGAAGTGCTTCTTGAGGTAAGTTTGGAGGTTGAAGAATTTAACAATAGCACCTTCAGGGGGTGAAAGGAGCTTTTGAAGTTTAGCATCAGGAGTGATGGTTTGTTTGTTTTCAGGGTTCTTGAGGTTGTGGGTAGTGATGTATTCGTTAACCTTCTTAATTACATCAATACGGCTCATTTGAGTACCGTGAGCTACACCAAGGAAATCACAGAGTTCGTTGGTAATAGGAGCGGGTTTAGCAATACCGCTGGGAGTACGGGGTTTGCTGGGGTCAACAACACGCTTCTTCTTTTGGCTCTTTTCAATAAGCTTCTTAGCTTCCTTTTGTTCACGAGCAACTTCCTTTTGGAGAGTACGGAGATTGGTTTGGAAAGTCTTCATTCCACTGGTGAGCTCGGTTTGGAGTTCAGTGAATTGAGAGATGAGTTTAGCAAAGAGAGCATCAACATTTGATGATTCAGTGGCGGCAGCAGCAGGTGAAGCATCAGCTACTACGGGAGTAGAAACTACTTCAGGAGTAGCTACTACGGGAGTAGGAGCAGGGGCAGAAACAGCTTCAACAGGAGCTTCAGCTTTCTTTACGACTTTCTTAACAACTTTCTTGGCTTCAGTTGAAGTAGCTTCAGGAGCAGCAACAACGGGGGCTTTAACTTCGTTAACAGCAGGGGTAGAGGCAGAGGTGCTTTTAGCAACAACTTTCTTAGGAGCAGCAGTAGTAGTAGGGGCCATTTTTCTTTTCTAATAAAAGCAAATAAAAATTTAAGTGAATTTGTACGCGGACTTATTCTACTACTCTATATGCGAACTCCTTTAAGTCCACATAAAATAAGATACATGTTTTTTTTACTAGTGAATATGGTAAGAAGCTAAAAGTACTATTTTTTTAACAAAAAGTAAATATTTTTAAAAAAATAAATAAATTAAATTAAAAAATAATTATTTATTTCCTTATATTTTTGGTAATTATTTTTAAAAATATTTTAAAAATAAAAAGTTTAAAATTTCCTATGTTTTTTTATATACTTATTTATACTTTTTTTTAAAAAATAATAAAATAATATTACCATTGAAATATACTTTTATTTAAAAATAAAATATTTTGTTAACAAATTCAGTAATACAATTTGTGTATAAAATTCAAATTGTTTATAAAATATGATTTATTAAAAAATATATTTATATAAAATAGAATATAAAATGGATAAATCAATAATAGAATCATCAGTTAACTTTGTTAAAAAGTATATAACAATAATACTTTTATTAATTATTGTACTAATAATTTCATATGTTATAAAAAAGATATATAATTTATCGTATGGATTAACATTTTTTATTTTTTTATTTTTATATGGTTATATATATACTTTATTAAATAAATATGATTAAATAAAATAAAAATAAAATAGTTTTGTTAAAAATAAAATGTTAAAAATAAAAAATAATAAAAATAAATATAAATTATATATAGTTATATATAATTATATATATTCTTTTTTTTAAAAAAAAGTAAAAATGATAGATTTACAATTAGTAGAAAAAGAAAATAAAAGTTTAGCAAAAGAGTTTTATAATCATTTATTTTATTTTTTAATATATTTTTGTACATTAACTTATTTATATGGTTATTTAAACAAGAATACATCTAAAGATAATGATATTACGGATATGGAAAATAATTTTATGAAATATATTTTTATACTATTTATATTCTATTTCTTCTTTTACATTTATACAAAAATATCTACTTGGAAACATCGTATATTAATGTTCTTATTTGGTTTAACTTTAATAGGTGCTTCATTACATTATAATAAAACAGCAAAAGATAGTAAATCCATATTTAGTAAAGAATTTTTACTTCCCATTATTATAACAATTCTTATTTTTAATTTGTTTATTTATGTAGCCTTTTTCCGAAAAAATACATTTGATTTAATTCAACCATCTATGATGGTATTTAATGAAGCTTATACCTCTTCTATTTCTAATTTATTATATTCATTAACGATTGTAATGATTGTTTATGTAATTGTATTTAGACAATATAATTATAATACACCGAGTTCCAATACACTTCAACCAATGATATTAGGTGTCATAGTAATGATATCACTCTTTTATTTTATAGCGAAATTTGTAATACAAATAGGAATGGTAAAGAAGTATAATGTAACAAATGTAATGATATCATTATATTTAATATTTAGTATATTTGTATGTTTTTATTTATATACATTTATATCATCTTTACAAAAATTAGCAAAAGATAGTCCTGAAGAAGCGGCTAAAAGGGATGCTGCTGATGAAGCATTTAAAAAACAACCTTTAATACTTCAATGGATACAAAAAAATATAATATTAGTAATATTAGCATGTATAGTATTATTATATTGGATACGAGATAATATACATTGGAATCGTTTTTCAGCATTAGGTTATTTAGTATTAACAGTTATGATGATATATACATCAAAGGTAGTTGCTTCCTCAGGGAAAGTTCAAAGTGGATTTGGCGGAGCATTAAGTGCGATTTATTTAGTGGAATGGTTATTAGTAACAAAGTTACGATGGAATAGTGTAATGAATGTATTTAATATATTATTTAGTGGAATAGAAGTAACCAATAAAGATATGCATACAACACCGTCAATGATTATAAGAGATTAAAAAAATAATATTTACATAAAAAATTTATTAAATAATGATTTAATAAAAAAAAATATAATTTAAGATTTATTTTGAGAAATAAAATTATCTAAAATTTCTTCTAATTTATCTAAAGGTATATTATAATTTATACATTTTTGTCCAATATTTTTTAAACTTTTTTTATTATTTATTATTTTATTCTCTTTTATTTCTTTATTTATTTTATTAACTTTTTCACATTTATTTTCAGATAAATGATTTTTAAGTAATTGTTTTGAAACAAATTCTGATTTACATAAATTACAAATATATTTATCATTTTCTTCATTATAATATAAATCTAAATTTTTAATAAAATTTAAATGCTCTTCAATTTTATTATTTTTATCATAATTTTCAATATAATAAATTAAATTACTTTTATCTATTTTTTCATCTATATCAAAATAAAATTTATTATTTAAAGAAAGATATATAGCATTTTCTAAAGTATATTTATTATTAGATTTACATAAACGAGATGAATATAAATGTCTATGTATATCTGTTTTATTTATTGTAATATAATTTGTACAATGATGACATATATAATAAGACCTATATTTCATTTGATTTGATTTATAATATTATTATAATTTCTTTTATATTGATTAAATTTAATAAAATATAAAAATTACATATTTTTATAAAATTAATTAAAACGAGAGTAAAGAGTAGGAAAGAGTAAGAAAGAGTAAGAAAGAGTAAGAGTAACTCTTAAATGAATATAAATATAAAATAATATATATTAATATATATATTATTTATTATGATAGTATTCTTTTAAAAAATATAATAAAATTAAATTATAAATTTATTATTTTACTCTTTTTTTACTCCTCTACTCCAGAATAAGAGAATCAGAGAATTCACTTTTTATATAGGCAAAAATAATGGCCAATTTTAAATTTATATAAAACGGTTTATTTTTCTGGACTTATTTTAGTGAATTCTCTGATTCTCTTATTCTGGAGTAGAGGAGTAAAAAAAGAGTAAATTATAAATATTTATATTTTTATTTAGCTTAAAATATAAATAATTTACCTATAAAAATATTAAGAAAATAATAAAATATTTTATTTTTATATTTATAAAAAAATAGGAGTTATTCATATTTTTAATTACTCTTAATTACTCTCATTTAATTTATTTTAAAAAACAGAGTAATTATTTATATAATTAATCTAATCTGAAAAAATATTTTTCGTTCATATATTTAAAATAAAATCTTATTATAAACTATAAAATAATATTTAATTAAAAAATGTATATTTGTCATTATTGTGTAGAATATAAAACAGAATTATTAAGTGATATGATAAAACATTTTAAGCGTAAAACTCAATGTAAATGTTGTAGTATAAATTCGTATGAAAATGCTTTTTTTTTAAGTAAAAAAAAATTTATATTTAATTTTGATAATAGTAATTTAACAAAAGATGATTATATTTTTATAATAAGTCATTATTTAGATGAAAATAATATAATAAATAAAGAATTTCGTAAAGAAATATATGAAAAAACGAAAAATATAGATGATTTATTAATTAATAAAAGTGAATTTTATTGTACTGAATGTGATACATTATTTACTAGAAAATATAACTTAGAACGACATTTACTGCGTTCCAGATTTCAAACGCCCAACCACGCAGTAAAAATTAAAACACTGGGTTTATCCACACAGGTCCCATTGTTAATCACGAGTTAGAAATGATGGTCTTGGTTTATTACATAATTTGTTTATAAAACATTGTAATATATTTTTTGATCCATTTCTATCTCTATCTATGAAAATACGGTTGATTTCTCCTTTTGGATTAGTATTTTCACAAGTTAGTAATTTATGACAACTTATTGTTATATGATTGCCTTTTTCATCTTTTATTAATTCTTTTGTCTTTTTATCTCGTTTTAGATATGTATAATTATCTAAATCGCTACCATCTTTATAATATTTACAACTCGTCTTAAATTCATCTACGGTTATTGTTAAAAATCGTGAATGAAGCAAACGTCGAAATCCTATTCCAGGTGTGCTAAAAAAGTTTTTCATTTGAGATGTTTGACTCCAATTTCCATATCCTATTGCTATTTTTTTAACTTTATTTTTTAATTTCTTATCGTGTTTATTACGTATTATTTTATTTTTTTCATTTCGTTCTGAATTATAATAACATTCTATATCATTTAATAATTTTGCTTCACTTTTTTTTGTATCACAAAATACCTTAAATTTTAATTTTCTATGTAATTTTCGCCTATAATAATCTTTTGTTAATAAATTTACTTCATTTTTTGCTTTAATAAATTCATAATATTTATTTATATCCATTGTTCGTGAATGTAATTTACTTAATCGATCTTCAATTTCTTGAATATTATACTTTAATCTTTCTTTATCTTGAATTAAATATTGAAACTTTGAATATGATTTATGTCTTCTCTCACATGATGAATATTGAAACATATGATTATTTTCATCCATTAAAGTACATAAATCTTTTTTTCCAGGGTCGTTTCCAAGAATTATATAATCTTCTTTTATTTTTTTAATTTGATTTTCATTTAAATTTTCTAATTCAATAAAATCATCACTACTACACTTAAATAAATCTTCTTGGTTTGTATGATTTACTTTTTTACTTTTTTTCTTTTTACCGCTTTTATCATTATCAATTATTTCATTTTTATTTGAAACTTCTTTCTTTTCATATTTATATTTTCTAAAATTTACAAAATCAAAAATAAGACTTACTCCATCTGTTTTTACCATATAATTAAAAGTTTTCATTTTATGGTTAAAAAATTTAGACTTCATATTAAATAGTGTATTAAATACTATTTTTTGATATATTTGAGGATTATGCATAATATGATCTTTACGCACTGTATCCAATGTAATTTCTTCTCTTTTTCCCTCTTTGTTATATTTTGGTTTTCTTTTATTATTTTTTTCTGAATCTATATTTTTAAATTCGTGTTCGATACAACAATTATTTAACTCAATTTTATTCATTTTATTAATTAAATCATATCCTAATAGATCAACAATACCAGCATGATCTAATTGTATATGTTTAGGTATGTTATTATTTCGTTGTGGTACTATTTGATATGGTTTTGCTCCTAAATTTTCTATTTCTTTATTGATATAAATTGAATATGGTATAAAATCATATGTTTTTGTTTTAAGATGATAATTAATATTATCATTTAATAATATAGGTACTAATAAATAACGATTTTCATTTAACCACTCCTTATGAGTTCCTTCATATTTTATTAATGATGAATTTGTATATAAGTCTAATTTCATATTTCTTAAATCATTACGAATCTCAGTACACCGTTTTTTCTTTTCATTTTTGTCTTTTATATTTTTAATCTCTTCTTTATATGGATTAAAGAATTTAACATTAATAAATTTATTTAAGTAATCTTTGAAATGAAGCATAATATTATTTTCAAAACACGTATTCATTTCAATAGATGAATATTCAAGAATATATGATAAATTTTTATCATTAATATTTAATTTTACTTGATGACGAAAAGTGTCATTATAGTAATCAAAGATAGGTTTATAAATAGAATCATCATTTGATTTCTTTTCATCTTTACAAACAGTTTTTAAGATATGTTTAATAAACTTTTGATTAATTTCAATATTTGGCGTATATTTTTCTAAAATAAATGCTCTTAAAAATTGATAACCAACAGTTGTAATATCATGAACTCTATAAATAGCATCTTCAATAAATGGTATAAAATCATCATAATGATTTATATACTTCTTAAAAGAAGATTTAATAGAATGATGAGTTTGTTTCCCATTATTTAATGGAGGATCATCACCTTTTGAACTCATTTTTATTTTCTACCTTATAGTTAGAAAATATTTTATAAAATTATACGCATTAAATTTTTAATTATACATATTATTAAAAAATCCTATACTTTTTAACTTTCATTTTTTTATATTTTTTAATAAAAAAAATAATTTATTTAATAAAATTATTTTTATATTACTCATTATGGTCTGACAATTCACAAGATTCTTTAATTTTTTCTTTTTTCCGTTCGTACGCTTTTTTAGCATACTCTTTGCGTTTTTCCATAGGTATTTTTTCTAAATATTCTTTATTTTTTTTAATTAATTCTTCTTTATTTGCTTCATAATATTTTTTATTTCTTTTAGGTGCTGTATATTTTTTAAGACGTTCAGATAATTCATTATTTTTATTTTCTAATTCATTTACTTTGTTGTTCAATTCATTATTTTTATATTCTAAATCAGCAATTATTTTATTTAATTTTATATTTTCTAATTCAATTATTTTCTTTTCTAACTCAATATTTTTACTTTTTAGTTCAATATTTTCAAATTGAGTTAATTTATTTTTATAAGAAGTACATTCATCACACATTTTTTATTTTTAACTCTAATTAATATATAAATAAGTTTTTTATATTCAACAAATAATTATCTTTATAAAATAGATTTATATTTTATAAAAAAAATGCATCATAGTGAAGATTTCAAAATTCAAGCAGTTAAACATTATATAAAAATAAAACATCTTTCAAAAGTTGCTACTATTTTCAATGTATCAAGAAGAAGTATTAAAAGATGGTATCAAAAGTATAAAAAAAATAAACGTATTCTAAATATAAAAAGATATGGATCTTATAAAGTTAAAAATAAATATATTGAAGAAATTAAAAATATATTGAAAGAGAGACCAGATATTTATATAAGAAAAATTCATAAAAAATTAAAAGAAAAATTTCCAGATTACAATATTCACGAAAATTATCTATATTCAATAATTCGTGATAATAATATAACACGAAAACGAAGAAGTCATATACATTTTCCAAAAGTTAGTTATGGTAAAATAAGAGATAGAAATGAAGAACTAAAAATATTTTTTAATAAATTAAATAATTACAATATGGATAAAATAATAAGTATTGATGAAACTTCTTTAAGAGGCGGATTATCTCAAAATTATACTTATTGTAAATTAGGTAAAAGATGTTTTGTTAAAACAGATGATAATTTAATATTCAAAAAATATACGTGTGTAGTAGCAATAAATAATAAAAAAACAATAAAATATAAAATGTATAATAAAGGAGGTATGACGAGCGAACGATTTGTAAGTTTCTTAAAAGAATTTTTACCAAATATGAAAAATCATTTGATTGTATTAGATAATGGTGGTATGCATAAAACAAATGAAGTAAAAGATTATATAAGATCTACCGGAAATGATTATTTATATATATTACCATATCATCATTATTTAAATCCAATAGAAGAATATTTTAATCAGTTAAAACATTATATAAAATTAGATAAACCATTAACTTTTGGAGCAATAGAAAATAGTATTATTGAATCAATAAAAAAGATAAAAGAAGTAAATTATAAAAATTATTTTTTACATGCGTATGATATGGAAAAATTAAAAAAGAAAAAATTTATATCAACAAAAAAGAAAAAGTTAAAAAAATATAAAGATTAAAAAAAAGAAAAAAATGAAGTTTTTTTATTATAAAAATTTTCTATAATAAAAGTAAAATTAAAAAATATAAAATGTCTGAAAATAATTGTAATGGTAAATGTTTTGAAAAATTTGATGATTTATTACCATTTTATATTAAAAAAAATAATAATTGTGATTGTACTTTAATCAAATGTCCAAATTATGATATTTGTAAAAATGAAATACCACAATATATAATTAATTGTTATAGAGGTTATTGTTTAGATTGTGATATAAGTAAATATTCAAATAATGAACAATTTACAAAAAAAAATGAAATAAAAGAAGAATGTCCAATTTGTTTAGAAAATAATTATTTATATAAATTAATTAATTGTAATCATTATTTATGTGGAGATTGTATTCATAATATACATTATCCTAATTATGGTAAATTAGAAGATTATCCTATAAGACCAGCTTTTCCTTATAATGATTGTGCAGAATGCGAAGAAGGAAACTGTAAATGTGAAAATTATAATGAAGATGGTATTCATACTTATTTTGAGAATGAAGATGATCCAAAATGGTTAGATGATGAAAAAATTCAAGAATGGGAAAAAAATAATTCATTTTTTGAAATATATTGTAAAATTCATATTAAAAAACCTGTTTCAAATCAATGTTCTTTTTGTAGAAAAGAACAAAATTATTAATTTTTAAAAATTATTGGGCGTTTGAAATCTGGAACGCAGTAAAAACAAAAGGCGCGTGTGAAAAAATAAAAATGAAAAAAATAGCATTAAATAAAAATAAAGAAATATGTAATAAAATTATTGAAAAAGAAAACAAAAAACAAGAATTAATGAATCAACAAATAAATTATAATAATTATAATAATAATAATAATAACTATAATAATTGTAATTTTTTAAATAATAATAATAACAATAATACTCATAATAGTACTTATATTGTTGATATTAAAGATTTTGTTCATGACAAATATGATATAAGTCATATTAAAGATGAATATTATTTACAAAAAGATTTTTTTTTATATCATAATTTATTAAAAACGATTATGCAAAATAAAAATAATCAAAATATATTTTTTTCAAATGATGAAGCTATTATATATACAGACAATGAATTAAATAAAATGAGTTCTGATAAAGCTGGTTATATGATTTTAGAAAAATTAAGTCAATCGTTTGATGAAATATTTTATAAAAATGATGAAGAAACACAAAAATATTATGAATTTATACAAAAGTATTTTCGTATTATGAAAGGTCAATATATAAATGATACGATTTATAAAGAATATGATATTGATGAACAAAAATTTATATATACTTCAAATAGCCGTTTATTTAGAAGTCGCGATAAATATTTAGCTAAAATGGTTTCAACATTAGGGCCTATTAAAAATGATGTTCGTGAACATATGAGTGTATCATTGGACGAAATAAATAATATACCTATGATAAATCCTAATATAGAAAATTTTGCTTCAACAAAGATGCGTTATCGTGATTTAAAAAATAAAGATTAATTTACATTTTTAATTTACATTTTTATTAAATTATTTTTTAATAAATATAAAAAAAATTATTTATTTTTTATATTATATTTTTATATTATAATTTTAATATAAAAAATGTCTAAATCAAATATGAATAATTATCCATATGAACACGAAGATGAGGATGAAAATAATCCATTTCGTTTTACTTATGATTATAAATCACATAAAATAATATTTTTAAATAATTATAAAAAAAATTGGGTGTCAAAAAAAAATTTAGAAACTAATAAAACTTATTTAAAAATTACATATAAAATTCAATTTTATAATTGTAAAGATTATTATGATGATGAATGTGATTCTCCTGATTCAGATGATGAAAGATATTATGGATATTCAAACAAAAAATGTATTGAAAAAATAAAAAATATAACTATGTATTTTTTAATTCCTGAAAAAATAAAAAGAAACATAAATGATTATTTAGATGAAAATTCAAATTTAATTAAAAATGAAGATACTGAGCCATATTTTATGACATGGTCTTATAAATCAAATTGTTATTGTCTTTTTGAAAATAAATCAAATCTATATACTCCGCTTTTAATTGAATATATTATCATCACTTAATAAAATAAAAAAATAATATTTTTATTTATGATAAAATGTTGATTTTAAAGTTAAAAATA
>JACCDX011254607.1_pt1 | contig 24804 bp, 14 predicted proteins | sample 7449681 | NCBI WGS metagenome assembly JACCDX01 (sample SAMN15323450, study PRJNA562643) | freshwater metagenome | isolation source: river surface water | place: USA:Blue River Watershed | collected 2017-08-18
CAGGAAGACGAGGAACATGAAGAATAGGAACAAGGGGAAGAGCAACAAGGATACGAGCAACAAGGGTACGAGCAACAAGGGTACGAGCAACAAGGGTACGAGCAACAAGGGTACGAGCAACAAGGGTACGAGCAACAAGGAGACGACGACGATAAAATGGAACGTATGATAGTGATTGACGAGGTTCATCAATATACGCCTAAATCGAAAAATGTGGAATTTGCAAATGATTTTGAGAAATGGGTGAAACAAAACAAGATGCACACCAAATTGTTGTTTTTGACGGCGACCCCGATGTATTATGGTTATGAGGATTTAGTGTGGTTGTTGAATTTGTTTTTGGAGAATGACGATCGTCAAACGCACAGGGTGGAGGAGGTATTTGATGAAGACGGTACATTTACGGAAGGGGGAAAAGCGTTATTGAAACGCATGTCGATACCGTATATATCGTTTGTAAAGGGGGAGACGCCAGAATCATTTCCATTTCGGTTATATCCATCGGATCTTTTTGCAGACGATTCCGAACAAACAAAAGCAAAATATTTGTCATCATTGATAAAAAAGGAAAACAAGGGGGACACGACCAAGGATACGACCAAGGATACGACCAAGGATACGACCAATATGGCGGCAGGTAGGAGATATCCAGACAGGGCGTTTGATGGCGATATGGTCATTCAGCCGATTACGTTGGTGGATTTATATTTAACGACACTGGATGAATCGTCTTATCAAGCCAAAGTTTACAATAATATAAAGAAAACACAAAAGATGTTATCCCTACAGGCACTTCACATGACGTATCCATCGGACGACAATAAAACGTCGACTGGAATAAAAGGATTATTGAAATGTGTGATGAGGGCACAAACTGCGCGAGACAATTCGTTGTATCAATTTGCCTATAGGAGAGAATGTATAGAGGAACATGGGCGTATATTTTCGCAAGAGAATTTGGGGGAATATAGTGTGAAAATCAAGGCATTATGTGACGAAATTATCAAGACAGAAACGGATGAAGGGAATAAAGGAATTATTATGGTATATTGTAAAGAGGCGGTTGATTTGATTCCAGTGGCGATCGCTTTGGAAGAAATGGGGATGTTGCCTGTAGGGATGAGTGTGAAGAGGTTGATGCGCGATACAGTTTTGAAACCGGTTAATTTTGGTAGGAAATTGCGGTATATGATGTTGACGCCGGAACATCCATTTTATTGTTCGAATGAACCGGGGTCGTTGGTGGATTTGGCGAATTCGGAGGAGAATTTAGATGGTGGAAAAATAAAGGTGATATTGATTGATCAAAAATGTGCGGAAGGTTTGACATTTAAGAATGTGCGACAAGTACATGTTTTGGGTCCACCGTCAGAATCGTTAAGTGAAGTGGATCAAATTATTGGACGGGCGGTTCGATTTAAGAGTCATTGTGCGTTGCCATTTTCCCAACGTAATGTGGGCATTTTCCTGTACGGGACAATATTATCAAATCAAAAAGGAACCGGCCAAGGAACCGACCAAGACCAAGTCCAAGAAGAAGAGGAATGCATAGATATGTATCTCTACAGGCAAATGGAAATGGATGCGAAAATGCGGGGTCGGGTGACGCGTGTTTTGAAGGAGAATGCGGTGGATTGTTTAGTGTATGGTGGTAATAATAATAATGATTATAAAATGATGGAGACGACGGTGAAGATGATAACACCGGATGGGAAGGAAATCATTGTTGACAGTAATACCCAATTGGATTTCACCTCTACTTGCGACTACATGACATGTAATTATACATGTTCATCGAATTCAAATGTGTCTTTGGAAAAAAATTTAAATGAATTGATAGATGAAATTAAAAATATAATCAAAGAAGATTATGTTATATCGAAAAAGGATTTAATACGGAAAATACAAGCCCATAGTAAAAATGAAAGTGTGATTCACATCGAAGAAGCTATTTCGAAAATGACGACGGATAATTCCATTTTAATTGAAGATGAAGTTGGATTATTAGGACGGTTAAAGCAAGTAGGGAAAAATGATTTGGTGTTTGATTTAGTTGAAGTTAAAAACGAAGTTGAAGAAGAAGTTGAGGAAAACGAAGTCGAAGTCGAAGAAGTTAAAGACGAAGTTAAAGACGAAGAAGTTGAAGAAAAAATGGAAATGGAACAGCCGGAAGTGGCGAGAGGTCCAGAGGACACTGATTCTGCGTATGACACCGGTTCTGCGAATGAGATGGTGAGGGAGATGATTAGTCAAAGTCGGATGGATATTTCATGGGATGAAATGATGTGGGAACGTAAAATGGATATGTTACGGGGGGAGCAAGTAGAGGAAATATTAAATGGGGATGCAGGAGACGATAAAATGCGTGAATATTTGATAGAGAATTATAAATTAACGGATCATTATGGTGGGGATATGGGGATGATTATGCCGGAGGGAAAAGTGTTGAAATATTCCTACATGACGAATAAATGGAAGGAGGATGTGGATGAATATATGATTGAGAATTTAGGAGAAAAACATTTTGAAAAATTTATTCCTAAATCATTGAAATCAAAACGTGAAATGTATGGAACAATTGTGGGTACATTGACGACGGATGGGGAATTTAAAATAAAAACGGATATAATGATATCGACGGCGGTTCGATTGAAAATAGGAAAGACGATGATGGATCCATCCAATGAAGAAGAAGATTTAGATGAATGGATTAATATATTGTCAAAACAATTTGATCGAAAAAAGGTTGATCTGGAAAAGATGCCTGTAGGAGATAAATATTTGTGGATGGAAATAATGTTGCGTGCATTGAATCATGGGAAAGGGAAAGGGAAAGGGAAAGGGAAAGGGAATAAAATATGGTTTTTACATCCGTCGGAGGTGGAATTAATCAAACGGATGGAAAAAATGATTTAATTTATAAGTGATTTGCGGACTTTCATTAATTCGGTAAAGACGACGGGTTTGCCACCGCGGACGAAATGTGTTAATTTGGCATCGAAGGTATGAATAAGCATGTCTTTTAATTCGGGGGATTGTGTGAATTTGGCTTCCATGGCTTTTTCCATTTCGATTTTATCGCGTCCGTTTTCGAAGAAGCCGTTATCGATTTTGATGTTGGAGGGTCGTAAGACGACGACTTGTTTGTTTTTTTTCATTTTCCCTGTTTTGCCACCGGCGGCTTTAGCGACGCCGGGATCGATATTGAGGTCGGATTTATTGGCATTAAGTGAAAATTGTTTATAAAAATCGGGGTGATAGATTTTGAATTTGCTTGCTTGATAATAATGTTCAACTGAGTTCCATTTGTGTCCATCGAGTGAAAATGGGCTGATCCAGAAATTGGAGAGCATTTTGCGCCATTCGGGGTATTTTTTGCTGAGGACGGCGTATTTGAGTTCTAATTCGGGGTTATTGGGGTCGATTTTTTCGCCAGATCCATGTCCGGGAGCGGGTTTGGAGTCGGATTTGCTGTAAAATTGGAAGACGATGTCGGGGTTATATAGGGTATTATTATCGGCGTTTTTGATTTCGTCCCATGATTCCATGCGGTCCAATTCGGATTGAGCTTGAGCAGTGATTTCGCCGTCGGGCCCAAGTAGGGAATGTTTGAGATGGACGAAATCGGGTAAATGGTCAAAGGGTCCGCCGTTGCGTTCCATGCATTTTTGGATGATGGAGAATTTGACGCCAAATGGGATTTCTTTGAATTTGAATATGCCTTTATCTCTATAGGTGATCAGTTTATAGTGGCTTCCATCGGAATTTTCAAGTAGGATGTAATAATCAGGGCGGAATTGGTAATTTTGTTCGAGTGGTCCGTCGTTGAGAGTGCCACATTGGAGTACGCCGTGATGGTCTTTATTATTGTAGGCGTCGACATCGAAAATGATGAGTTTGATATTGAGAACGCGTTCTAAAGTGGAAAGGGCCCATTGATTGGCCCAGAATTTGCAAGTAGTGATGACGCGTCGGAGATCGTCGACCGATTTGACGTCGCGCATGAATTCGAACTCGTCGATGAGTTCTTTGGTGCGTTTGAGTTCGAAAGTGAGGTCTTCAATGCGGGATTTGGTGGATTTGGCGAGATTGACGAGGGTGATTTGTTGGTCGTGTGTTTTGGCGGCGGTGAATTCGTCGCGGAATTTTTTGTGGTTTGTTTTGAGTTCGCGGAGTTCGGATTCATAGGCGATTTGATTGGCGACGAGGGTGTCGTAATACATTTTGTTTTGTTGATAGGTGGCCTCGTCTGCTTCATTGGACAAAAGGGTGCGTAATTTGCTGATGGTGGTTTGTTTGCCGACAAAAGTGAATGCGTCTTTGATGCATGAAAAGAGGCAGTCCCCGACTTCATGGTTTTCCTGTACGAGATAATTAGGGTTTTTCATGAATTGGCTGATCCAGTGATCATCGTCAGAGGGGGCATATCGGTTCATAATATCGTCATTGATATCTTCGGTTTCTTCACGTAGGGAAGGGAGTGTTTTGAATTTAGGAATATCTTCAAACAATGATTTGGACCAATGTATTTGTTGTTGTTGATCATGATTCTTTTTTTTCCTACGGGAATTACTTAGATTTGCGATATTGGATGCGATTTGATCATAATCAGGGATATCTTCATCGTCATCGTCGTCGTCTTCTTCAAGGTCGATTCCAGCAGCATCGGATTCCATTTGATTTTCTTTTTCTTTATCTTTTTCTTTATGAATTGTATTATTGATTGGGGTTTTATTATCAAGTAGGGTGGAATAGGATTCAATGAATTCGGGGGTGACGAAAGAGAAGAGGAGTGGTTCGCCGATTTTATCGGGGTCAACATCGCCCTCTTCATCAAAAATAGATGGATGATGTGTACTTTTCATTTCATATATCCCTACTTGCATCTTCACCTTTTTGTTTTTCATGATGTATATTGGATAAAAAATAATATCTTTATTGATAAACGTATAGCGAACATTACCCAATGTAATTAAGACTTCGGTATTTAAAATTTCAGTCAAATAAATAGACGATTTAAATTCTGGATCTTCATCTGGTTTTTTACGTTCAGGATAATTCACTTCTTTGTTTAATTGTGATGCAACCATGTGTTATTATATATATATATTTTTTTTTAAAAATCGTGTATTTTTTTTATCCTATGATATGATTTTTTTTTTGAATATATATATATTTTGTTTTATTTAATATATATTTTTTTTTTAGTTATAAGAGAAAGAAAGAAAGTTGTTATTAAATAAAAAAAAAGGGATTTATGAATTTTTTTTAATGAAATCAAGGATATCGAGATGCTTAAATGCAGCGCGACTGGTGATGCCTTTGTATTCGGATTTATTTAATTGAGTAATATCGACGATGCGTTGTTTTACAATTTCCCAGCGGGAAGTATGAGAATAAAGTAAAGGTTCAGTGCAATAAATGTATATATTATTGGCGATTTCTTCAATGACTTCTTTTTGTGAAACATCTTTGATTTTGGCAAGTAGGGAGGATTGTAAAGTGTCAATGATATTGAAAATTTGGTCAAAGTGGAGAACGTTGCGTTTCATGAGATTGATGAAAAAGGTGTCAAGGGCGATACGTTTTTCGTTTTGTTTGATCATTTCGCAATAGCCATCATAATCTTTGGAGGGGTTCACGTAAACAATGTTTTCAAAAATGTTGAGGAAATTATTGAATTCTGTTTCGAATGTGTCTTTAATGAGTGGGAACGAAGTCATCAGGTCTTGATAGAGGGTGGCATATAGATGGGAATACATTTTATTTGAACTGGCGACATTGAATATAAAATGGGATATCTTACAGGCATCTTCGTTCGTTAAATCTTGTAAAATGGTTTCCAATTGTGTTTTGATTTCTGCGGTGAGTGTAGTTGCGTTTTTTTCAGAGAATTTGTTTAATTGGATGCGTATTTGATCAATATTTTTATCGACGCCTTCTCGTTTAGCAAGTTGGGTGGTTTTGAAATTGCGGACATTTTCCCAATCTTCATTGGATGTGGCAGATGAATTATTATTGTTATTGTTATTGTTATTGTTATTGGAACGAGGATTATTATTGTTATATTTATGATTGCTTTGTTGTTGTTGTTGTTGCTGTTGCTGTTGTTTTGGTTTGTATACATGTGGTTGTTGTTGGTTTTTGGTCGTAATTACGCGTTTATAACCGCCACCAATTGGATTGTCATTTGGTAAATCAATATCCGTATCAGGTAGGCGATAAGTAGTTGGACGGGTGAAAGTTGGGGTATGAACATAATTTGGTGCGCCAACTAAACTGGATATTTTTTGTATTTTTTCAATGACTTCTTCCGGTAGGAAATCACAATAATTTCTATCTTGGAGGAGAGATTCAATTAATTCGGGAGAATAAACAAAAGATGACATGGTTCAAAAAAAAAATATATATATAATAATTTTTTTCCTTTTATTTTTTACGACAACAACAACAATTTATATAATATATATTTTTTTTAATACGTTTGAAACATAAACGCATCAAAATGAAAAAGAAATGAAAAAAAAATCTTAGAAAAAGAAAAGAAAAAAAGGGGTTTAAACAAAGGGTTAGATTAGAAACGTAGTTTAAAAAAAAAAGGGTTATCAAAAAGAAAAGGGAAAGAGGAAAAAAAAATGAGTGAATATCAAGAAATAAAAGAGTGGGAAGATTTACCAATTAAGCCGGAATTGTTGAGGGGTATTTTCTCCAATGGTTTTGAACGTCCAAGTCCGATCCAAAGTAAGGCGATATTGCCGATATTGGAAAAGCGGGATATTTTAGCGCAAGCGCAATCGGGAACGGGTAAGACGGGTACATTTTCGATAAGTGCATTAGCGACAGTCGATTTGTCGGTTGTGGGGCCGCAAGTGATAATATTATCTCCTACAAGGGAATTATCGTTGCAAACTTCAAAGGTGATAGAGGCGATAGGGTCATTTATGGAGGGATTAAAAGTCCAATTGCTTGTAGGAGGAACATCCATTGATGAGGACATTCGCCAATTTCGTGAATCGCCGCCTCAGATTTTGGTAGGATGTCCAGGTAGAATTTTGGATATGTTGCGACGTAAACATGTGGAGAATTCGTATTTGAAGTTGATGATTGTGGATGAGGCGGACGAAATGTTGACTAAAGGGTTTAAAGATCAATTGTACGACATATTCCATTTTATGCCGAATGATTTGCAAGTGGCGCTATTTAGTGCGACGATGCAAGATGAGATTATTGCGATTACAGACAAAATATTGCGTAATCCAGTACGTATTTTGATGAAACGTGAGGCATTAACATTGGAGGGTATTTCGCAATATTTTGTGGCGGTTGACAACGACGATCAAAAATACGAGACATTGAAGAATTTGTATCAGTCATTATCTGTGTCGCAATGTATTATATATTGTAATAGTATCAAACGAGTGGATGATTTGTATCATGCCATGTTGAAAGAGAATTTCCCGGTTTGTTGTATTCATCGCAACATGACGAAAACGGAGCGTGAAAAGGCATATCATGATTTCAAACAGGGGGTGTATCGAGTGATGATTAGTTCGGATATTACTGCGCGTGGTTTTGATGTTCAACAAGTAAGTATTGTGATTAATTTTGATGTTCCAAGTGATGTCAATACTTATTTGCATCGTATTGGTCGAAGTGGGCGATGGGGGCGTAAAGGAACCGGGATCAATTTCATAACTCGTTACGATATTAAAAAGATAAAACACATTGAGAGTTTTTACCAAACACAAATCAATGAATTACCATCATCGTTTTAGAGAGATTTTATTTTATTTTATTTTATTTTTTTTGTTTACGTTTATTTGCATTAAATTGTAATCATTTTGTAAAATAAAATAAAAAATTAAATTTTTGATTTATTTTAAACATAATCAAAGAAAAGAAACAGAAACAAAAACAATAAAAACAAAAACAATAAAAACAAAAACAAAAGGATGTTAAATACGATACAGAGTATGTTGGAAGAGGATTTGAAAAGTAACAAGGCAGAAGAAGAAGAAGAAATGGAATCCGAAATAAAAGATCATTTTAAATTACCGATTGAATACCAGAGAGATATAAAGCCTGTAAGGGAAAATATCATTGATGATTTGGCTCTGGAAAATGTGTATTCGAAAATATTTGATTCATCGGACAATATATATGCGAAAGAAGTGGCGAAAATGTGGCAACGTCATTATTCAACAGATCCAGTGTTTTTACTTGATTCACAAAAATTGGTGAAAAAATGGGCAACGGATCAAAAGAAGAAGGGTGAAATGGATAGTTATAAGGAAATAAATGAAATATGGAGGGAGGTGAGGAGTCCGTTTGGGTTTCTGGAAAAATATCAATTTGTGGATTGGAAACGTTTTGCATATTTAAACGAAAATGAGCATTTCCTACAGGCCTTGTCGATATATAACATTGCTGCACCAGTGATATCCCTCATTATGCCAATATTGGGGATGATAATTCCCTATTTTATATTGCGTCTACAGGGGATTCATTTATCGCTAAGTCAATACATTGACCATTTGAAAATAATGATTCAGCAAAATTCTCTGGGAAAATTGTTGTATCATTTAAGTAGATTTGAATTTGACAAATGTGTGTATTCGCTATTTACGTTGGTAATATATGTGTTTCAAATTTATTTGAATGTATTAAGTTGTATTCGTTTCGTGAGTAACATGACGCAAGTGAATCGATTTATGAATGCCTATAGGGGATATATTCAGCAGGTGATAGGGCGTATGGATCTTTACGACAAATGTAGTATGGGATTAACAACGATGACGGGATTTAACGCGGAAATGAAAGCTAAACGTTGTATCCTACAGGCATATCTTGATCGAATCTTGCGTTTGGAGACCACGTTTTCCGTATTTTCATGGAAGAGTATGTGTCAATTGGGAGTAACGATGAAATGTTTATACGATTTACATTTTAATGAAGATTTAGGATCCGCGTTATTGTACAGTTATGGATTTATGGGATATACTGATTGTTTATCTGAATTAAGTAAGCAAGTAGAGAATGGTATAATGACAAATGCCGATTATGCCCAAATCGTTGGATCCTCTGATTCCTCTGATTCTGAATCCGATTCTGATTCTGATTCTGATTCTGAATCTGGAAAAAGAAAAATTAATTCTGGAAAAATTAATTCTGGAAAAATGGATGATGAAAATGAAAATGAAAATAAAAATGAAAAGGAAGGTTCTTTTCCAGAAGAGAAAAATGAAAATGAAGAAAAGAAAAAGGAAAAGGAAAAAGAAAAGAAGAAGAAGTTGAAATATAAATTGAAATGTGAAAATGCATGGTATCCGTTATGTGAAGATGATCCGGTGAAAAATTCGTTTTATTTGAAAAAGGAGATGATTATAACGGGACCAAATGCGGCGGGGAAGACGACATTTATTAAATCGGCATTATTAAGTGTGTTATTATCGCAACAAATAGGGTTTGGATTTTATGATGAATATATGGGAACATTATTTGATGAAATACATTGTTATTTGAATATACCTGATACGAGTGGGCGTGATAGTTTATTTCAGGCGGAGGCACGTAGGTGTAAAGATATTATAAATACGATAAAAACGGCTGGAAAACAGGCGACACATTTTTGTATATTTGATGAAATATTTAGTGGGACGAATCCTGTAGAGGCAATATCAAGTGCCAATGGGTTTATTCAATATATTGCGAAAAAGAAAAATGTGGCGTTTATGTTGACGACGCATTTTGTTGAATTATGTAAAATGTTGGAAAAGGAAGCGGGGGATGAAGTGGAAAATTATTGTATGCATGTGGATCAAGTAGGGGATGATTTTAATTATACCTTTGAAATAGAAAAAGGGATATCCAATGTTTTAGGAGGTCGTAAAGTTTTAAAAGAAATGGATTTTCCAGAAGAAATGATGAAGAAAATATAAAAATTCGGTTTGAAAAAATTCGGTTTGAAAAAAAAAAGAATTTTTCTATCTGGAAAATTGCGTTGAATTAGAAAGTTTAAAATTATTCATTTTTTGCAATAACAAAAAAAAAAAATTAAAAAAAAAACAGACAAACAAACAAAAAAAAAAGATTATAAGGAAATGTTTGCGATTTTTCAAATATTGGAAAGTGGATTTATGATAAGTTTAGTGATTACGTTGGTTTTAGCGGTTTTATTGGTTTTGTATTTTCGTCAAAAAATAATTGACATGGAACACAAAATCAAGTCAATGTTTGAATTGGTTGAATTGAATTCAACAGAGTTGGTGAAATTAAAAACAAATTTCCAGGGTCTTCAGAATCAAGGTCAAAGTCAAAACCAAAATGAAAACCAGAATCAAAATCAGCTATTTGATCTTATGCCTGTAGGGGATAATGATATTGTGATGTGTGACGATGATAATAAATGTATGATGAGACCACATAAAGTGATAAAATTAGCGAAAATACCGGTATCGGATGATGAAGATGAAGATGAAGATGAAGATGAAGATGAATATGAAGATAGTGATGAACAAGGAGAAGAAAATCGTTATTTAGATGTATCGGAAAAATTATTGGACGAAATGATAACGGTGTCGAATAGTAATGCGGGGTATGGTATTTATGGGGGTGATGTCGACATTTGTGTTGGGATGGGTGGTCAATTGTTTATGAAAAACAATGACAATAAATTAATGATGATATTTGCGGACAATACGTCGCCATTTGTAAAAAGTGGAAATATTGGCAAATCATTTGATTTATCTGAAATGGAAGTTGAATATGATGAAGAAATAGAAACAAAGGACGAAACAAGGAACGAACCCGAACCTGAACATGATGAATCGGATGATGATGATGCAGAAGAAGATGAGATAACTGTTACATCAACATCAGTGAAAACAATGGCCACATATAAGAAAATGTCGGTTGGTGAATTGCGCAAATTGGCAGTTGAGAAGGAATTAGTTGAAGACGCTGGAAAAATGAAAAAAACGGAATTGATTTCCTTACTTGCATCATCTAATTAAGGTTAGGGGTTAGGTAAGGTTACGTCGGGTAATTTAAATTAAATTATATATTTATATAAAAACAAAAACAAAAAGAGAAATTAAAAAAAAAGCAATAAATTTTGAAATAATTAATTAGAAAAAGATTTCCAGAGATGTTTACAACAAATCCATCAAATACAATTAAAAGTATATCATTAGGAACGAATAATCAATTCGGTAATTTCCCAGATTTCATGTCTGGTGGCCGTCAATTTACGACATACCATACAGAGGATGCAATTAATCATTCTATCCGTACAGGCAACGGTATTCAAACCAATTGGCAATATCGTCAATTTCTTCAAGGAAATGCAATGGGGCTTGTAGAGTCAAATTTTAGAGAAGCTTTGAGAGAAGACGGATATTTCCCTTATGCAAATCAAATCATTCCAGATAACAAAACCCCATTTATGTATTCCTCTACAGGCCAATCCACAATCGTTGCCCCTGATAATAGAATCAATTATCCATCTGATTTAAAAGCCATTTATTTGTCAAAACAACAATTAGAAGCCCGTAGGGTTGCACCAGCAATGAGTCAAGAAGAGATTATGAAATTTGTAAATCAACGTATCCAATCGCAATCAACCACTCAAAAGTAAAAAAAAAACAAAAAAATAATATAAACAATTTTGAATTGATTGAAAACAATTAAATTAATTCAAAAATCCAGAAGAGAAGAGAAGAGAAGAAAAAAAAAAAAGAAATAATGGTGAATGATGAAAGAAAAATAAATAATTTGATCAATGATTTTAGGGATATGGGATGGGAATTGAAAATTACATCGGATGATGGGAATCGTTGGTCAAAATTTGAATTTATGCATTTAGTATATAATTGTGAAGAGTATTCGATTGAAAAAATAAGGGATAATTATTATACGGTGAAAATACCATTTAGATCTCCTGTAAGTGGCAACACATCTATGTATAAAAGAAATATGACAAGTTTAGTGGGAGCGATTGATTTTTTGCAATTACATGCAAATATTCGTCAAGAAAGAGGCAGAGGCACAAGGTCCGACAGGGCATGCCTTTGAAGATTTGTTTTTATTTGACATGAAAAAAAAATCAATTCAAACAAAAAATGGATATAAATGAGTTAAAACTTATATTTTATAAAAAAAGGACAAGGTTAAAAAAAATGAAATTATTGGTGTCAATAGATGTTGGTTTAAAAAATTTAGCGATAGCGGTGTTTGATGTAGAGGAAAAACCGGTGAAATTGTATAAATGGGATGTGTTAAATATTTGTAGTTCGGAAGATATGGTGCCTGTAGGGGATGAAAAAATGTGTAATCAGAAATTGAAGAAGCGTGTTTTGCCGGATTGTTGTGGGAAAAAGGCGAAATATCAAAAAAACAATACGCATTATTATTGTTCTCAACATGCGAAGAAGTGTGAATATAGGATGCCTGTAGAGGAATGTAAACAGTCGGTGATTAAAAAGAAGAAATTGGGTGAATTGTATGCGATTGCGGAAAATAATTCGATACCTCATGTGAAGCCATCGACGAAGATGGTGTTGGGGGAAACGATTATTGAATATTTTAAAACGATTTGTTTAGAGCCGATTGAAGATGTGGATCAAAAACCGAAACCAAAGACGGCGTTGTTGAATTTAGTGGTTTTGGGGAAAAATTTGATGAGACGGTTGGATGTGTTTTTTGCGGATGTGATGTCGTCGATAGTCCATGTTGTGATTGAGAATCAAATCAGTCCAATTGCAAATAGGATGAAAACGTTGCAAGGGATGATATCGCAATATTTTATCATGCGATGCGAAAATCCGTCAATCCATTTTATTTCGTCTGCCAATAAATTGAAAGATTTTTCTTCTACATCAACAGATGAGGAAGAAACAAAAAAAATGGATGAACAAACAGGAGAAGGAGAAGGAGAAGGAAAAAAGGAAATAAGTTATTCAGATCGTAAACAGATGGGAATTGAAAAGTGTAGGCAAATGATAATCGCGTCATTTAGTAATGATAATAAAAAGTGGGTCGAACATTTTGAAAGTCACAAGAAGAAAGATGATTTGGCAGATTCTTTCCTACAGGGAATGTGGTTTATAACAACGAAAAAGTTATAATATAATATGATGTGATGTGAGATGTGAGGTGCGATTAATTTAGATAAATAAGTTGTTTTTTTTATTTATATTATTGAAAAAAAAATCCAAAAAAAAAGGATATAAAAAAAAAGGAACTTGATTGTGGATAAAGGAACCAATTAATTTCATTTCAAAAAGAAAAAAAAAGTTTGTTTTGTTTAATTTGAATTATAAATAATAAGAAAAAAAAAATGTTTGACGATGATGTTATAGAATTGAATTTTGACGATTCACCATTGGGTGACGGTGGTGGTGGAATGGGTATGGAATTTTTAATGAATGATAAAATGCGTTCATCAAATTCGCAACCGGCAAAATCATTTAATGGAGATATTGATTTATCTGATTTAGATACATTGGAAAAAGAATTAAAAATGGAAGATTCGGGAATTGGATCTGGATCTGGATCTGGATCTAATTCAAATTCAAATTCAAATTCAAATAGTTTTTTCGGGAATCTTTTTGGATCTGGGTCTGGGTCAGGAGGATCAAAAGTAGGGGAATCATCTGCCAATTTAGAGGCAAATAATAAAACGTGGGATGGATATGGGAGATTAAATTCGACATCAATTGATCCGGATATGAATTTGCCAGTAGCAAGTTCAAATTTGTCGAAAGAGGAAACAATGAAACGTAAAATGAAACGTCTGTATGATTTAGAGCAAATGGAACGTAAAGGTGTGACATTGACCAAAAAATACACAATGGATTCATCCCTACAGGAAATGGACGCAGAGTATTCATTGCATCATGAAGAGCGATTGAAAAAGAATTCGGTAAAAATGATGGGGCAAACGATGTTGACCATTGTGAATACGTTGGAATGGTTGAATACAAAATTCGACCCATTTGATTTGAAATTGGACGGTTTAGGTGAACAAGTCAATGACAATATGAATGATTATGACCCCATTTTTGAAGAACTCCATGAAAAATACAAAGATTCCGTTACCGTCATTCCAGAAGTGAAATTACTATACACATTTGCAGGTCAAGCGGCAATGCTTCACATGATGAACAGTATGGCAAGTGCATTTGCCCCTGGAATGGATGATATTATGCGTGAAAATCCTGATTTAATGAAAGCATTCCAAAGTGCAACATTGAATACAATGCAAAAGAAAAATCCACAAAGTTCGTTTGGAGGGTTTATGAATAATATCATGGGGAATAGTCCAAGTCCAAGTCCGCAAGCACCTGTTTTCCAAGGAGGTCCACCCCCAGCACCAATAAAGACACAAGGTCCAGGGTCAATGCCTCCGCCACCACGTCCAGGAGTTCCTCGTATGGATATCAATATGGCACGTAATCAAGATGGAGAGGATTTAAGAGATATGTTTACACAAATGGCTCCTCCTCTTCCTCCTAGAAAAAGACCGGAAATGAAAGGGCCTGTAGCGAATGATGTGAATGATATTTTATCGGGATTGAAATTAAAAACGGTATCTCCCGTAACCGATAAACCATTGTCCATGGGATCCATGATGTCAAGTGCCAATTCATTTGATAATTCCCTACAGGCCCAACAACAACAAGATATCATGTTTGATAATGACCCAATCAAATCTTTATCTCTCGATGATGACGAATTTAGTCCAATGATGAGCGAAGATTTAAATAATTCCAGTACCATTAGTATCAAAGATTTAAGAGATCTTCAAGCAAATGGAACTGCAAATATGCCAAAGAAATCAAAAAGAAATAAATCCGGATCTGGATCCAAATCAGATCGTGGTACTACTATTAGTTTAGATTTATAAATCTAGTATTGTAATATTATATACATACATTCTTTTTCCCCCTTTTTTTATTTTTATATAAGAAATAATAAAATAAAATAAAAATAAAAATAAATATGAATTTATTACATAAAAAAAGTCGTAACAAAACACAACGTAAAGGTGGTGGAGCGTTATTTCAAATAGAATCATGGTCGTCATCGTCGAAAAAGGACAAATATACACCAGAAAATAAACATAAATTAAAAGAAGCGATTCTGGAATATATAAATTTAATAAAACAACATCCGAGTATTAAGAAAAATGGTTATTCAAAATATTGGAATAAAGGTAAAATTGAAGATTGGGATGTATCAAAAGTGGATGATATGTCTGAATTATTTGAGAATTTATCTGATTTCAATGAACCAATTGGTAAATGGAAAGTAGGTCATGTGACAAACATGAGAAAAATGTTTTTTGGTTGTACGTCGTTTAATCAACCATTAAATGATTGGGATGTAAGTCATGTAAAGGATATGGAGATGATGTTTGCTGGATGTACGGAATTCAATCAACCTCTGGGAAACTGGGAAGTAAATAAAGTGGGTGACATGAAAAGAATGTTTGCTTATTGTGAAAATTTTAACCAAGAATTAGATGATTGGAATGTGAAACATGTGATTAGTATGGATGAAATGTTTATTGGGTGCAGTAAATTTCATCAACCTTCACTCATTCAATCATGGGGGTTAGCAAGTAGGGCTGATGTATTGATGAATATGTTTGATGATACTGCGATGTATGAAGGTGGAAAACGGAAAAAACGTGGTAGAAAACACAAAAAAACGGTGAAGAAACGTTAAAATAACAACCCATTTTTTTTTTCAAATATAAATAAAAATATTAATATCAAAATATCAATATCAAAAATTAAATTTGAAAAAAAAGAAAAAAAAACTTTAATCTGGAAAAATGAAAAAAGAATCTGGAAAAGAAAAAGAATCTGGAAAATTTTGGCCAAAAGCCAAAATTTGCCATGCAGAAACAGGCGAACGCCAGTTTCTTAATGGAAAAATGGAAAAAGTTGGATTGTTTATTTTTCACAGGGATTTGCGTTTCACAGACAATATTTCCTTACAGGCTATTTTGAAAGAATGTGACATTGTGTATCCAGTATTTATTTTTACATCTCAACAAATAATCAAACGTAACAATCCATATTATTCCAGTCATGCGGTTCAATTTATGATGGAATCATTAGAAGAATTGGAAAAGGGGTGTAGTTTTTTCTTTGGGAGATCCACACATTCCGTTGTGGATAAAATCATTCAAACATGTCCGAAAAAAATCACCCACGTCGCATTTAATCAAGATATTACGCCATTTGCCCGTAAGAGGGATTCGCAAGTAAGGGAAATATGTGACAGCAACCATATTCAGATTATTTCCCACAATGATTCCTATTTGACCGAACCGGGGACCATATTGTCTGAATCAAACACACCCTATAAAAAATTCACACCTTTTTATAATACCGTCATCAAATATTTGGCCTCAGCCTCAGCCTCAGCTGACGCTGACGGAAAAGTCCATGCCTCCCTTAAAGGAAAAATAAGATTATTAGAGACGGGAATGAAATTGAGCGAAATACAACATAAAATAGGTTATCAAGAGAAGAAAGAAGAAGGAGAATTCGGTCGGCACGTCCGTGCCTCCCTTAGAGAAGGAGAAGGAGAAAGAATCAGAGGAGGGAGGTCCCAGGGACTAAAACGTCTCAAACATTATTCCCTTACAGGCAAAATGACAAAGTATGAACGGAACAATCTCGGTATTCCAACTTCACAAATGTCGGCACATTTAAAATTTGGCACGGTTTCAATCAGGGAAGTTGCACATTATGCACAACATAATTCGAATTATATGCGCGAATTGATTTGGAGGGATTTTTATGCGCATATATTATATCATTTTCCAGACAATTTGGGATCGGCAATGAAACCGGCAATGAATAAAATCAGGTGGTCAGAAAACAAGAAATATGTGAAAGCGTGGTCGGAGGGAAAAACGGGATTTCCTATTGTTGATGCGGGAATGCGTCAATTAAATGCAACCGGCTACATGCATAATCGCGCGCGTATGATTGTGGCGAGTTTTTTCGTGAAAACACTATTACAGGATTGGCAAGTAGGGGAGAAAATATTTGCGCAGAAATTGGTGGATTACGATCCGGCGTCGAATAATGGTGGATGGCAATGGATTGCAAGTACGGGGACAGATTCACAGCCCTATTTCCGTATATTCAATCCATGGTTGCAACAGGGAACGTATGATCCTATTGGCGAATACATTTCTAAATGGGTGCCTGAATTGAAAGACGTGGCGGTTGAACATTTATGCAAATGGTATGATCCGAAAATTAGGGAAATATATCCGATGGCGAATAAAATGTATGGTGCTCCAATTGTGGATTATACGGAACAAAAGAAAAAGGCGCTGAAAATGTATTCAGAAATTCCAAATAGTACCTGAAACGGCGTTTATACAAGTGATCCCGATACATTTCCCTTTTTCCGTTTCTCTTTCTCCTTGTCCTTCTTCAATCAAAGTAACTCCTTTCTTTGATATGAGATAATCATACAAAATGAGTTCAAATGATTGATTTAGTGATTTGAGACGGTAAACAGTATCACCCTTTTCTAATTCGCGCAACCATAAATACAGATCCTCTACAGGCATTTTATAGAAAAAAGAATTTGCGTTATTGTCTTTTAAACGTATAATGTTGTTGTTATTGGACGTCCAAAAAGAATGATCAAAATGATCGTTGAGAAAATACCTGCCGGTGATTTTAAAAAAGGATTTGCAAGTAGGGAGAACTTGCATTGTGAATGTCAAATTCGTAAATAAACGTTTGATTCCTTCAATTGTCATCATACGTTCCCCCATTCCTTTTAACCTGCTATATACATGTTGTTCACGTATATCGTGACAATCGTAGAGATTGATTAAAATATTTGAATTTTCGCAAAGGTAATTGTGTTCGTTTTCCTGTAGGGGTGAACATTCAACAATACAAATAAATGCATTTGGGATTTTTGATCTTATCGATTCAATTGTTATTTTCGTTTGTTCGAAACGTTGTTCGCGGGTAAATACTGAACGCACCGTCGAATAGGATAAAGGGATATTCGGAGTTACAATAATTGAATTGATCAAAACAATATTTTCAAAAACCATTTTCTTCTTTTCTTTTTCTTTTCTTTTCTTCTTTTCTTCTTTTCTTTCTTTTCGATTCTGGAAAAAAAGGGGTTCTGGAAAAATGAATATAAAATAAAAAAGATGAAAGATGTTTTAAATTGAAAATTATTTTTTCTTTTCCTTTTTCTTTTTTTTTAATTTTTCCAGAACCCCTTTTTTTCCAGAATCGAAAATAGAAAATTGAAAATGGAACAAGAACAAGAAGAAGAGAAAATTCGTCAGAAATATACGAAAATGATGAATGATGAAATACGGGATTTGAAGAATGGTCATCGTCATCCATACAGGAAAAGCAAACAATTGCGGGTGTTGGAATTCAATTGTGGATTTGGCCTACTGGATGACTTGAAAAAAATGGAATTGCAAAGTTATGATATAAATGATTTGACCGGGGTGATTAACATCTATATACCTAACGTATTAGATGAAATTCAACAAATGATTGATAAAAAAACACGGAATAAAGGCAACGGACCATCTCCATCTTTGATATCCATCGAAGAACATGAACAACGTATTCAAAACGTATTATTATGTCAGCAATTTTTAATTCATTTTATTGAACATAACATGTAAGACTGACTGACTGTCTGTCTGTGTTTACCCCCAACAAGTAAAAATATGATATTATATTATATTATTAGAGGTATTAACACAAAAAAAAAAGAAAAGTTTGGTTAAAAACGAAAAAAAAATATTTTTTGTTTGTTATTTTTTTTTTAATTGTTGTTATTTTTTTTTGAGTTTTTGAGTGAATTTGTATACCTTGAAAAAAAAAATTAGTTTAAAAAAAGGGAATAAATTTTATTTTATTATCAAAACAAATAAGGGTTAAAAAAAAAAGAAAAATTTTGATTGAATTTATAATAAATGTCTTTACCGACACAAACACAACTTAATAGTTTATTATTAAAAAATGCCCAAGGTGCGCCATTTACTGACCCTAATTTGTCAGCGTTATTGGAACAGCCAGGATCGGCAGTTGTACGTGTTCCGGCCAATTATATCATGAATCAACCCATCCCTTTATCTGCACCAACCCTACAGGCAACTGGAACATCCATTCCTACAGGAGGTACCAAATTTCTGCCTGTAGACGCATCGTATAATTATTTGGCCTTTTATCAATATTTAGTATTGGATTCATCCAAAGTAAATCCCAAAGTCGCGTTTTGGTTCAAAGGTACTGATCTATTAGATATCGGTGGCACTAATATATTAACTCCCTCGATCCCTTTCAATTATGACCCTGTAGGAAGTTATGCCATTATGGTAACCGACGCTTCTGATGTCAATCACACACCCATTGCACAAAACGGTCAAACCCCCTGGTATTTCGACGCAAATGCCGGATATTTGACCTTTTTTAGTCAAATCAATTTCACCCCCGCCATCTCCTTTTGGCGTTACGAAGGCACATTTGGTGTCGCCGCCCCATCCTCCGAAGGCTCAGGAAACGGCGTCACTGGTCCCAAAGGTGACCCCGGGGACCCAGGCGGAAGTACAGGTTCAACAGGTCCAGAAGGTCCAAAAGGTCAAAAGGGTGACCGTGGTTTAGTAGGTGACGTCGGACCTTATGGTCCCACTGGTGATTTTGGTCCTACTGGCGAAACAGGCGAAACAGGTGAAACGGGTCCAACCGGCGAAACGGGTCCAAAGGGTGATAAAGGTGACACCGGCGAAACAGGAGAAAAAGGTGAAAAAGGCGAAAAAGGACACACTGGTTTCACTGGTCCACAAGGTATGACTGGTTTGACCGGTGAAACTGGACCCATTGGCACTGGCCCTACTGGCGAAACTGGCGAAACAGGTCCCACCGGTCAAACGGGTCATACTGGTTTCACCGGAGAAACAGGTACTAAGGGTGAAACCGGTTATACTGGCCAAACCGGACATACTGGACAAACAGGTTCACAAGGTTTAACTGGTCCAACCGGTTACACAGGTAAAACCGGTGAGACAGGAGAAACAGGTCACACAGGTGAAACTGGACAAACAGGTGAAACCGGTCATACCGGGCCTGTAGGAGAAAAAGGTGAAAAGGGCGAAAAAGGTGATACAGGCGTTACGGGTTCATTCGGACCAACCGGCGAACAAGGTATACAAGGTGAAAAGGGTGAAAAAGGTATTCAAGGATTTACTGGTCAAGAAGGTATTCAAGGTATTGCTGGAATCAAAGGTATTCAAGGTGATCAAGGTGAAAAAGGTCGTCAGGGTGATACAGGCGAAAAAGGTTACGCTGGAGATATAGGACCTCAAGGTATTGATGGAATTAAAGGAGAAAAAGGTGCACAAGGAATTGATGGTATTAAAGGTGAACAAGGTGAAACCGGAGTTCGCGGTTATCAAGGCGAGAAAGGCGACATCGGTTATACCGGACAACAAGGACCTAAAGGCTCCATCGGACAAGGTTCAACCGGAGATATAGGCCCAAAAGGCGAAACCGGCGCAACAGGTACCAAGGGTGAAACCGGACAAACCGGCGAAACAGGCCATACTGGCCCTACAGGCGAAACCGGAGCAACTGGACAAACCGGTGAAACCGGCGAAACAGGTCATACTGGCGAAACCGGCGCAACCGGTACCAAAGGCGAAACCGGTTATACCGGCGAAACTGGTGTAACAGGCGAAACCGGAGCAACCGGTACCAAGGGCGAAACCGGTTATACCGGCGAAACTGGACATACTGGCGAAACCGGTGCAACTGGTACCAAGGGCGAAACTGGATATACCGGCGAAACTGGACAAACTGGCTTCACTGGTGAAACAGGTCAAACAGGCGAAACCGGACAAACAGGTGAAACTGGTCATACAGGTGAAACCGGAGCAACCGGTCAAAAAGGTGAAACTGGCTATACAGGTGAAACTGGACAAACTGGATACACTGGCCCTACAGGCTTAACCGGCGAAACGGGTCATACCGGTGAAACAGGTGAAACCGGTGCAACAGGTGAAAAAGGTGAAACTGGATATACCGGAGAAAAGGGTGAAAAGGGTCATACTGGCGCAAGGGGTGACAAATTCAATACTGCAACATTGAACCAAATTGTATTAGAGCCTGTAGAGGGACAACTATTACCCATTACACTCACGTTGAAAGACAATGATTGCACCTACTTGCCCGGCAATTCTGTCGTGGTCGTTGACGCACTTGATTATGGTTCCCGATTTGAGGCAATTGTACAGTCATTCGCACAAAATCAATTGACTCTCACGGATATTGTCAATGTTCGGGGAACCTTTGACGGCCAAACCCCAACCATTTATAATGTGAATTTAGACGGGATCGATGGGCCCCGTGGTGAAACTGGATACACTGGCCCTACAGGCATGACTGGAGCACGGGGCGACCATTACAATTCCCAGACATCAGATGCTGATTCGTTACCGACACTTCAACATGGCGGCTCAATTTCATTAACATTGATCGATACTGATTTAACTTATATACCAGGGAATTCCGTGGTAGTTACCGCACAGTCGAATCCTGTAGGGAAACGTTTTGAAGGGGTGGTTTTGTCACAAGTGTACAATGTATTAACTATTGGCGCAATCACCAATATTATTCCAGACGTGGATGCATTCGTAAATAACACGGATATTTATAATGTGAACCTGGATGGAATTGATGGACCCACTGGATACACTGGCCCTACAGGCGAAACGGGTTCCACAGGATCAACCGGACCAACTGGACAAACGGGTGAAACAGGACAAACAGGCTTTACAGGAGCAACCGGTACTAAGGGTGAGACCGGACAAACCGGTGAAACGGGTCATACTGGTGAAACAGGAGCAACTGGTACCAAGGGCGAGACAGGTTTTACCGGCGAAACTGGACAAACTGGTGAAACAGGTTACACTGGCCCTACAGGCGAAACTGGTGAAACTGGTCAAACGGGTTCAACCGGCGAAACTGGAGCAACAGGTCAAAAAGGCGAAACCGGATTCACAGGGGAAACTGGTTTTACAGGTGCAACAGGTACCAAAGGTGAAACCGGATATACCGGTGAAACTGGTGAAACAGGCCCTACAGGCTTTACAGGAGCAACCGGTACCAAGGGTGAAACCGGACAAACCGGTGAAACAGGTGAAACAGGAGCAACAGGTCAAAAAGGTGAAACCGGATATACCGGTGAAACCGGCTACACTGGTCCTACAGGCTTTACAGGAGTAACAGGTGAAACTGGCCATACAGGTGAAACTGGTCCTACCGGCGAAACTGGCGCAACTGGTCAAAAAGGTGAAACTGGTCATACAGGTGAAACTGGTTACACAGGCAAAACAGGCGCAACTGGTCAAAAAGGTGAAACAGGTCATACAGGTGAAACAGGTTACACAGGCGAAACTGGTGCAACTGGTCAAAAAGGTGAAACAGGTCATACAGGTGAAACTGGTTACACTGGCTTCACTGGTGCAACTGGTCAAAAAGGTGAAACTGGTCAAACAGGTGAAACTGGACAAACTGGCTTCACTGGCGCAACTGGTCAAAAAGGTGAAACCGGTCAGACGGGTGAAACCGGACAGACGGGTGAAACTGGACAAACTGGTGCAACAGGAACTCACGGTGAAACGGGACAAACGGGTGAAACTGGTTACACTGGTCCTACAGGCTTTACTGGTGCAACTGGAACAAAAGGTGAAACCGGGCAAACGGGCGAAACGGGTGAAACCGGACCCACAGGTCAAACAGGTGAAACCGGTTATACAGGTTACACTGGCGAAACTGGTCAAACAGGAGCAACTGGTCAAAAAGGTGAAACCGGTTATACAGGTGAAACTGGCGAAACTGGTGAAACAGGAGCAACAGGTCAAAAAGGTGAAACCGGTTATACAGGTGAAACTGGCGAAACTGGTCAAACAGGAGCAACAGGTCAAAAAGGTGAAACCGGTTATACCGGTGAAACTGGCGAAACTGGTCAAACAGGAGCAACTGGTCAAAAAGGTGAAACCGGTTATACCGGTGAAACTGGAGAAACCGGTCAAACAGGAGCAACTGGTCAAAAAGGTGAAACCGGTTATACTGGTGAAACAGGCCACACAGGCCCTACAGGTTTTACTGGCGCAACTGGAACTCATGGTGAAACCGGACAAACGGGTGAAACCGGTTTTACAGGAGCAACCGGTACGAAAGGTGAAACCGGACAAACAGGGGAAACTGGTGAAACCGGCCAAACAGGAGCAACGGGTCAAAAAGGTGAAACCGGACAAACAGGCGAAACTGGACACACCGGTGAAACTGGTCACACAGGTGAAAAAGGTGAAAAAGGTGAAAAAGGTGAAACTGGATATACCGGAGAAAAGGGTGAAAAGGGTCATACTGGCGCAAGGGGTGACAAATTCAATACTGCAACATTGAACCAAATTGTATTAGAGCCTGTAGATGGACAAATATTGCCTATTACCCTCACGTTAAAAGACAATGATTGCACCTACTTGCCCGGCAATTCTGTCGTGGTCGTTGACGCTCTCGATTATCATTCCCGATTTGAAGCGACCGTTTTATCATTGGTTTCAGGAAATCAATTGACACTAACAGATATTGTCAATGTTCGGGGAACATTCGACGGCCAAACACCCACTATTTATAATGTGAATTTAGATGGAATTGATGGGCCCCGTGGTGAAACTGGATACACTGGTCCTACAGGCATGATCGGTCCGCGGGGTGACCATTTCAATTCCTATACGACAGAATCTGATTCGTTACCAACTCTTCAATATGGTGGATCGGTTTCCTTGACATTGGTGGATACCGATTTAACTTATATTCCAGGGAATTCTGTGATAGTTACTGCTCAATCGGATCCTGTAGGGAAACGTTTTGAGGGGATTGTCTTATCACTGGTGTATAATGTATTAACGGTCGGGTCGATTACCAATATTATTCCAGACGTGGATGCGTTCGTAAATAACGCGGATATTTATAATGTGAATTTGGATGGAATTGATGGTCCAACAGGTCATACTGGTCCAACAGGCGAAACGGGTTCCACTGGCTCTACAGGTGAAACCGGTTCAACGGGTGAAACGGGGGAAACCGGATATACAGGGCCTGTAGGGAAAACTGGATATACAGGTGAAACCGGATCAACAGGTGAAACGGGACAAACAGGTCAAACTGGGGAAAAGGGTGAAACAGGTTACACTGGTCCTACAGGCGAAACTGGCGCAACTGGTCAAAAAGGTGAAACTGGCGTAACCGGTGAAACTGGACAAACTGGCTTCACTGGCGCAACGGGTGAACAAGGTGCAACGGGTGTAACTGGTTACACTGGTCCTACCGGCGAAACCGGACACACCGGTGAACAAGGTGCAACGGGTGTAACTGGTGAAACCGGGTATACAGGGGAAACTGGATACACAGGTGAACAAGGTGAAACCGGGGTAACCGGCCACACTGGTCCTACAGGCGAAACAGGTTTTACGGGTGAACAAGGTGAAACAGGAACTACAGGTGAAACAGGGTATACAGGAGAAACAGGTTTTACGGGTGAACAAGGTGAAACAGGAACTACTGGTGAAACAGGGTATACAGGAGAAACTGGACACACAGGTGAACAAGGAGAAACAGGTGTAACCGGATACACTGGTCCTACTGGCGAAACCGGACACACAGGTGAACAAGGAGAAACAGGTGTAACCGGACACACTGGTCCTACTGGCGAAACCGGACACAC
>JACCDX010511174.1_pt1 | contig 24802 bp, 23 predicted proteins | sample 7449681 | NCBI WGS metagenome assembly JACCDX01 (sample SAMN15323450, study PRJNA562643) | freshwater metagenome | isolation source: river surface water | place: USA:Blue River Watershed | collected 2017-08-18
AAGATGACGCACATAAAGATGTACAACGAGTGCATGAACCTTGCCGATGGGTTGGACGTTGAGAAGTTTGCTGAGTTAGTCCGGGCTAATGAGCGTGAGGCGTGTGCGAAGTTGGTTGAGGCTGATGGACTAGCCCGTGGTGATGAAGGCTTGGTGCTTATTAAAGCGGCAGGAAGGATACGAGCAAGGTCAAAGGAGAACAACAGTGGCAGTTGAGATGACCGACTTTGAGCAGGGTGTGTGGGAGTATCTGTGTTCTCATAAAAAAACCCCCGTTCAAGCAAAGACGATTGCAAAAGAATGGATCGTAAGCGAGAACAGGGTAGCCCGAACCCTAAACAGGTTTGTCGAAAACAATATTGCCGATATAGTGCGTATCGGCTCCAAGAAGTTTTATAAGGTGAAAGAATGACTCCTGAAGAATACAAAGCCGAGATCGAACGCCTAAAGAAAGAAGTTGAGCATTGGAAGCAGGCATATCACAGGGTCAAGACTGAGAACGAAAAGTTATCGCTTGACTTAGGGATAAAGAATAAGGACTTCATATGACACCCGAAGCCAAAGTAAAGAAAGCGGTTAAGAAGATGTTAGATGATCGCGGGGCTTACTACTTCATGCCTGCCACAGGTGGGTATGGTAGGAGCGGTGTGCCTGACATTGTAGGTTGCTACAAGGGACTGTTTTTTGGGATCGAGTGCAAAGCCGGAGACAATCAGCCGACTGCCTTGCAGTTACGAGAACTAGACAAAATACAAATGCACGAGGGCTATATCGCTATCGTAAATGAAAAGAACTTACTACAAGTGGAGGTGATGCTTGACTGCATCGAAGCCGAGCGCAACGCGTCGCAGGATTAGGAGATGTCCCCGCAGAGCACGGTTGGTGCAGTTGATGCGTGTGCTGAAAGGGCAGTGGGGGCTTTCGACAAAGCAAATCGCTAGGCGTATGAAGGTAAGCGAGAATAGTGCGAGACTTTACATAGGAAACTTAATGGAGACCCACAACGTAATTATTAATTTTAGACACAGAGGTTCAGATTCTAAACGGCCTGTTTTTTATTATGCATTGAAGGGAACAAAATGAAGTTGAATAATTTAGTAAACACAATCGGGGCAATCAAGACTGAGTTTGACCTTGATCTGCTAGACCTACAGTTACTTGTCGCGGCGCAAAGCCGATGGGATGAGGAACGCACGGTGCGGATCACAGACTTGGTACATGAGTTTAAGATTGCATCGCCTGCGACCATTCATTATCGCGTCACTAAAGATCTTATACGGAAGAAGATGATTAAGTTGGAATCTAACCCCGAAGATATGCGTGAGAAGTTTGTGCTTGAGGGATCAGCGTTTAAGAAACTACAAAAGTTTTTGGGGAACGGTTGATGGGTGCAGATCAATTATCTACTTCTATAACAATGCTATGTGACCGTATGAAAATACACCCCGAGGAATTTATAAATGAGCATTGGAATCCTATTAAGGCTAATGCTTGGGATGACGAGCCGTTTAGTAATGTAAGGTGGGGCAACTTCATACGTGCTACCTTGACAACAGGTAAAGAACTTATGTTTTCTGATGCTGAAGTAGAACACATAAGAGAGTGCTATAAAGGAGTGCTGCGTAAAAGATTTGAAGAGTGCATAGTAAAAGAACTTGTAAGTGGCGAAAGACAGAAAGATATTGAAGAGTCTGATAGGCAAATGAATTTACCATACATATCCGCGCCCACTAGACCATCAAGGCTTAAAACAGAGATGGAACTAGCGAGAGAAGAATATCAAAGAATGCATTTAAAAGACAAAGGATTGTTGTGATCATTACAGTAGATTTTGAAACGTATTACAGCCGTGAATATAGTTTGTCGAAGATGACTACTGAAGAGTACATACGGGGCGATGAGTTTGAAGTTATCGGTGTGGGAGTCAAGGTAGATGAAAGCGAAACGACGTGGTTCTCCGGCACCAAGGGGGAAACTCAAGAATTTCTTAACCAATACGACTGGGCAAATGCCTTTGTACTCGCGCACAACACCGCGTTTGATGGGGCAATACTCTCGTGGATTTATGGGATTAGTCCGAAAGGTTGGTTGGATACTCTTTGTATGGCGCGTGCTACTAACGGAGTGGATGTCGGGGGTAGCCTTGCGTTCTTGGCGAAACATTACGAACTGGGCGAAAAAGGTACGGAGGTTGTAAATGCTATTGCCAAAAAAAGAAGAGATTTTTCTCCTGAAGATTTGTCTCGCTATGGCGATTATTGTATTAACGACGTTGATCTTACTTATCGGTTATTTCACATACTAGCGGCAAACTTCCCCAAGTCCGAACTGAAAGTAATCGACTGCACGCTAAAGATGTACACCGATCCTAAACTTATACTGGATCTGCCTCTGCTTGAGCAACACCTGCACGATGTGAAGATCAAGAAGGAAAGACTGCTTGAAGCGGCTACTGCCAGCAAAGATGATTTAATGTCCAATGACAAGTTTGCAGAACTGCTCAAACAACTGAAGGTTGATCCCCCACGTAAGGTAAGCGCAACGACAGGGCGTGAGGCATGGGCGTTTGCCAAGACCGACGAGGGCTTCAAGGAACTGGCTTCTCATCCTGATCCCCGCGTGCAGACGTTGGTTGCGGCTAGACTTGGAAACAAAACCACGCTTGAGGAAACACGCACGCAACGCTTTATCGATATTGCTAAACGTGGGCGTATGCCCGTCCCGTTGAAATACTATGCGGCGCACACGGGTAGGTGGGGCGGTGACGACAAGGTAAACCTACAGAACTTACCCGCACGTGGTAACAACGCGGGCAAACTTAAGAGTGCTATCCGTGCCCCCAAAGGGTACATACTTATTGATGCAGACTCATCACAGATCGAAGCCCGTACCGTTGCTTGGTTGGCGGGTCAGACCGATTTGGTGGATGCGTTTGAGAAAGGTGAAGATGTATACAGAATCATGGCATCGGCTATCTATGCGAAAGAGGTTGACGAGATTACAAAGGATGAAAGGTTTGTCGGAAAGACAACTATCCTTGGTGCAGGATATGGCATGGGGGCTAACAAGTTTAGCGCACAACTTAAGACGTTCGGGGTTGACGTTGACGAAGCCGAAGCAAAACGGATCATTGATGTTTATCGACAAACTTACAGCGAAATCCCATCGCTATGGAAACAAGCGCAAAGCGCACTTGATGCTATCCTCACGGATCGCACTGCTGAACTTGGTGAATACCCCGAGGTTCTTAGTGTCGAAGGAAGTGCCGGGATTCGACTACCGTCCGGGTTGCTTCTACGATACCCCGAACTTACCAAAGACTCAGATGGTCAATATGCCTATAAGACAAGGGCAGGATTTACCAAAATCTACGGGGGTAAAGTTATAGAGAACGTGTGTCAAGCCGTAGCACGGTGCATCATAGCGGAGCAGATGCTAAAGATTAATAAGAAATACAAGGTAGTCCTGACGGTGCACGATGCTGTGGCGTGCCTAGCCCCCGTGGGGGAGCGCGAAGAAGCGGTAAAATACGTGGAAGAATGTATGCGTTGGCGACCCGATTGGTGTAAAGATCTACCCCTAAACTGTGAAGTAGGATACGGAGAGAGTTATGGTGAAACTTGATTACGCTTGTCACGAACTTGAGGCAAAGAAGCACCTCAAAGAGATAACAGAATTGCTTAACAAAAAGCAGTTTGCGGAAGCGGCAGGTAAGGTGGAATTTGTTATAGTCGAGATGCGCATGATGAAGGCGGCTATCAACAGCCACATACCCGAATGAAACCATACACTTGGTCGTACTCGTCCCTCTCTTTATTCCAACAGTGCCCTAAAAAGTACTATCACCTGCGGGTGGTCAAGGATCACAAAGAGCCTGAAACCGATGCCTTGATGTACGGCAAGCAGTTGCACGAGGCGGCTGAGTTTTACATTGGTAAGGAAACTCCCTTACCCCCTCAGTTTTCTTTCATAAAAGACTCTCTTGATCTACTAAAGACATTAGGTGAAGGTGGAGAGTTTCTGTGCGAGTACCGCATGGGATTGACTCGGGATCTGGAGCCATGTGACTTCTTCTCTAAAGATGTTTGGTGGAGGGGTGTAGCGGATCTAGTAATCGTAAAAGATAACAAGGCGTATCTCGTTGACTACAAGACGGGTAAATCGTCCCGCTATGCCGATACCAAGCAGTTAGAGATCTTGTCCTTGGCGCTATTCAAGCATCGCCCTGAAATCAAACTTGTTAAGGCTGGCCTGCTGTTTCTCGTAGCCAATGACTTTGTGAAGGTGAACTATGAGGGTAGCCAACAGGCCGAACCGTGGGTAAAATGGCTGAACGAAACCAAGCAGTTGGAAGCCGCCTATGAGAACGACGTTTGGAACCCCAAGCCTAACTTCTCTTGCAAACAGTATTGTGCGGTAGCAAACTGCCTACACAATGGGAAGAATCACTGATGCCGTACACTAAATCGCCACGTCCTTACAAGCATGAGTATCAGATGCAGAAGGCTCGGGGTGAGCACGACAACCGTATGGAACGGCAACGTGCACGGCGTAAACTAGATAAAGACGGTAAAGATGCTAACGGGAACGGCAAAGCCGACGCTCGTGAAGGTAAGGATGTAGCCCACAAGAAAGCGTTAAGCAACGGCGGTTCAAACAAGCACGGTGTATACGTAACTACCCCTGCAAAAAATCGTTCGTTCAAGCGCAATTCTCAGGGTAAACTTGTATCAGAAACAAGCAAAAAAGAACGCAAGAAGTAGTAGAATTAGTTTTACAGTAGTCGTAGTTTTTTGGGCGGAGAGTGAAAACATCACTTTCGGCCTATCGGCGTCTTTGTGGAGAGTGAATTGCAGATATTAAATAATAAGGTTCTGCTGTTAAAAGTAAAAGAACCAAACAGAATTACCACGGTGATACCAAAAAGTCGTGTGCTTGATAGTGGTGAAGTAGCGGTGAAGTGGGGGCTTGAAGAAGCGCAGGTGTTAAAGAACTTGCGTATTCGGAATGTGCCCTCACCCATCATCGCTCACTATGACTGGCCCGGTTTATATAAGCCATTCGCCCATCAAAAAACTACCGCAGAGTTTCTCACGTTGCATCGTCGTGCGTTCTGTTTTAACGAGCAGGGTACAGGCAAGACAGGTAGTGTGATATGGGCGGCTGATTACCTGATGAAGTTAGGGCTGATCAAACGAGTGCTAGTGCTGTGTCCGTTGTCAATCATGGAGTCTGCATGGGTCAATGACTTATTTAGATTCGCTATGCATCGCACGGTACAGGTCGCACATAGTTACTCACGAGACAAACGAATCAAAGCGGTGAAGTCTGATGCTGAATTTGTGATCTGTAACTTTGATGGGCTTGAGATTGTTAAGGATGCAGTCAACGAAAGTGGTTTTGACTTAATCGTAGTTGACGAAGCGAACGCATATAAAACGGTAGCAACAAAGCGTTGGAAAACTCTGAACTCAATTATCAAACCTAACACGTGGGTGTGGATGCTGACAGGAACCCCGGCGGCTCAAGCACCTACCGATGCATATGGGCTTGCAAAGATAGTCAACCCATCAAGCGTGCCACGATTCTTTGGTTCGTTTAAAGATCAGGTGATGCAAAAAATTACGCAGTTTAAGTGGGTTCCCCGCCCCCGCGCCGAGGACATCATCCATCAAGTCTTACAACCTGCCATCCGGTTCACAAAAGAAGAGTGCCTTGATCTACCGGACATGACCTACGTAACTCGTAAAGTTCCCCTGACCGCACAGCAAGAGAAGTACTACGAAACTATCCGTAAACATATGGTGGCAACAGCGGCAGGCGAGGAAATTACTACGGTAAATGCAGCAGCAAACCTTAATAAGTTACTACAACTATCAGGAGGCGCGGTCTATTCGGATAGTGGAGAGATCATAGCCTTTGATGCTTCCAATCGTATTGCCGCCCTAAAAGAAGTTATAGACGAGGCATCACATAAAGTAATTGTATTTGTGCCGTACCGTCATGCCATTCAGATTGTCCACGAAGAACTTACCAAAGACGGATACACCTCAGAAATTATTAACGGTGCTGTGCCAGTCAACAGACGTACAGAGATCTTTAACCGATTCCAAACCGAAGCAGATCCCAAGGTGCTTGTCATACAACCGCAGGCGGCATCTCATGGGGTCACTTTGCACGCCGCAAACGTGGTGGTGTATTGGTCGCCCGTCATGTCTGTAGAAACTTATTTACAGGCGAACGCACGTGTGCATCGCGCCGGTCAGCGTAACCCATGCACCGTAGTACATCTTCAGGGATCTCATGTTGAGAAAAGAATGTATGCAATGTTGGAAGCCAAAGTCGATATTCATACTAGGGTAGTAGACCTTTATAAAAATTTATTGGAGGAGGCTTGACAGAGTAAAACATCATGATTAGTATTATCAAACATAACTATATGGAGAGTGAAAATGGATGAAGTGTCTGCCGATAAGTTGGTCAAGGCGTACATTAAGATCCGCGATAAACGCAAGCAACTAGCGGACGAGTACGAAGCCACGGACAAAGAGTTAGAAGAATCGCAAGATATGATTAGCGAGAAACTTCTTGACGTTTGCAAAACAATGGGTGCTGATGGATTCAAGACCGAGTTTGGTACGGTAACTCGCCGTGTCTCAAAAAGGTTTTGGACAAACGATTGGCACTCGTTTCACAAGTTTCTATTGGAGCATCAAACGCCGGAGTTGTTGGAGAAGCGTATTGCGCAGACCAATATGGCTACGTTCCTTGAAGAAAACCCCGATTTGCTTCCACCGGGGCTAAATGTGGATAGCAAATACACAATCTCTATTAGGAGAAAAACGTGAGTGAAGAGCAAGAGATTAATTTACGGCTAGAAGCAATGCGCATAATCGTAGATTTTTACAAAAGAAGTAACGCTGATCTACAGGATTTAATAGGTGCGTCTAATGTTGTTTATAAATTTTTAAAAGGAGATTTACCAAATGAGTGACTTAGCATTATTGAATCAAAACCTACCTGCGCACCTGCGCGAAGTTGAGATAGATGAAACGACCAAAGCCCTTATGGGTGGCGGTGGCGGTGCCAAGCGTATCTCTATCGAGGGTGGCGTATGGCGCATGATGGTCAACGGTAAAGAAATTGCACGTAATGAAGAACGTGTGATGAACGTAGTTATCGTTGCCGCCGCACCAAAAGTATCTCGTACATTCTATGCAGGTGTATACAAGAAGGGCGTAGCATCTGCCCCCGATTGTTGGTCTGCTGATGGCGAAGTACCTGATGCAAAAGCCAAGGCACCTCAGTCCAAGACCTGTAAAGACTGCCCTCAGAACATCAAGGGTTCCGGTCAGGGCGATAGCCGTGCGTGCCGTTTCTCTCAGCGTTTAGCGGTTGTGCTTGAGAACGACATCAATGGTGATGTATACCAACTTACCCTACCAAGTCAGTCAATCTTTGGTGAAGGTGAGCCGGGCAAGTGGCCTTTACAAACATACGCCAAGATGATTGGAAGTAAGGGCGTACCTATCACGTCGGTTGTTACTGAGATGCGCTTTGACACTAACAGTGCCACTCCCAAATTGACTTTCAAGCCAGTACGGTTCTTGGAGACCAATGAGTTCAATACGGCTGTGGGTAAGGGTAAAACCGGAGATGCAATCAAGGCAATTACTATGACAGTTGCTCAGGTTGATGGTGTAGACTCAGAAGTTCCCACTCAAGAAACAGCAAAAGTCGAGACACCCCAAGAGGAAGCACCACAAGTGAAAGCCGAAGCCGTAGAAGAGCCTACTAAGCGTGCAAGCAAAAAAGAAGAAGCACCTGCACCGAAGAAGGATCTCAACAAGATCCTCGAAGAGTGGGACGACTAACGGGAGGTTTTTATGACACGTGGATACACCACCAAGTTCATCAGAGCCGTGAACGAAGCAGACCAAACTAAGTTAGGAGTACAACTTGGGCAGGTCTGCATCAAGAACGACATCCCGGTTGTTGATGTGGCTGAGTTTTTAAAAGTTACACGTATGACGGTTTACCATTGGTTTAAAGGTAAGACAAACGTAATCAATAAGCACAAAGAAGTAGTTGAGAAGTTGCTTGCTAAATTGAATACGTAAACAGTTTAAGGAGGCTAGGGGGCACCCGAAAAGGGTAGTCCGCCGTCCTATCCCTGCCTACCTTATTTTAACGACGGCGCATTGATTGATGGCGGCTATGGTCTCAAAAACAGAATTTCTATCTCTTGTCTTACCCCCAACAGGAAAGTACTGTGTAGTGGGTCTAGGTGCAGACAAGAAACCAAAGCAGGTCTTTGTAGAGTCTATTGATGAAGTAAGCGACTACGCAGATGCGATGGTGCACAAAGGCTACGATGCTTACTTTGCTCTAGCGAATTTTCAATCAGACGAAGGGCGTACAGTCGCCAACGCAAAAGAACTTAACTCGTTCTTTATAGATATAGATTGCGGGGCGAACAAAGCATACGCCGATCAAACAGAAGGTATTCAAGCGTTACAAAAGTTTTTGGCAAACACCGATTTTGTTAAGCCAACCGCGATTGTAAACTCAGGGCGTGGACTGCACGCATACTGGGTGCTCGAACAACCCGTACCACGTGAAGAGTGGAAGCCCGTAGCCGAGCGGTTTAAGGCACTGTGCCAAGAGCACAAGTTTGAGGCTGACCCCGCAGTTACGTCAGACGTAGCACGCATCCTACGCATACCGGAGACACTTAACTTTAAAGACCCGCAAAACCCCCTGCCTACCAAAGTATTGAAAGCAGGCAAGCGAGTTAGTCTTGGTGCGTTTTCTGAGAAGTTACCTGTAGTAGATCTCCTTGACATACCGGGAAAGAGACCGTTCACCCGTCAAATGGATCCTATGACCTTGGCATTGATGGGTAACTACCAGTCCAAATTTAAAACAATTCTCATCAAATCAGTCAATGGAGAAGGCTGTGAGCAGATTAATAACGCGTTTAGGAACCAAGAACTACTCGAAGAACCTTTATGGCGTGCCGCTCTATCCATTGCGCAAGCCTGTGTGGATGGATCCGTGGGTATCCATAAAATCTCAGAACAACATCCTGAATACTCAGCAAATCGGACTATTAAAAAGGCTGCTGAAACAAAAGGCCCCTACACCTGCGCCACTTTCAAAACAATTAACCCAACAGGATGCGAAGGATGCACGCTCAAAATATCTTCCCCGATCCAAATTGGAAGAGAAATTGTCGAAGCCGTCGAAGAAGATAATGTTGTTACACAAGTGGAAGAAGTCACTAAAGAAGAAATAACCTATAACATCCCAACGTATCCGTTCCCATACTTCAGGGGCAAAGTGGGTGGAGTGTATCGCCGCGCCGACCCCAACAAAGAAGATGACAAAGACGAATTAATCTACCCATACGATATGTATGTGGTAAAACGCATACACGACCCTGATGACGGGGAAACGCTCCTGCTCCGGTTGCACTTACCCAAAGACGGTGTACGTGAATTTATATTGCCCCTGACCTCTGCGCTATCCAAAGAGAAGTTTATTAACGCAGTCGCACAGCAGGGTGTAGCCATACTGGGAAAAAGACAGGACTTGCTTATGTCATATGTAACAAGATGGGTAGAAGAATTACAAGCAATGGGCAAATCAGAAATAGCCCGTAAGCAGTTTGGTTGGTTAGAAGATAACAGCGCATTTATTATTGGAGACCGTGAGATCTGCGCAGACGGTAGGGTTCTGTATAGTCCACCAACAAGCGTCACGGTACCAATTATCCCCGCAATGAAAAGCCGAGGCGACTTCCACATATGGCGAGACATTATTAACGCCTACGGCAGACCCAATATGGAGCAACGAGCCTTTGCGTTCTTCATGGGCTTTGGCGGCCCTCTTATGAAGTTTGTAGGTGAGGGGATGCTCGATGGGTTCTTACTAAACCTAGTTAGTCAAAAGGGTGGTTCGGGTAAGACGACTCTACTCCATGCCATCAACTCTATTTACGGTAGCCCAAAGCCCCTGCTCCTATCTTATAAGGACACCCACAATCACCGGATGCAACGGATGGGCACGATGCAGTCTTTGACTCCTACAATTGACGAGTTAACTAACCTAGAGCCAAAGGCTATGTCGAGCCTTGTGTATGACATCACATCCGGCAAAGGCAAGAACCGCATGAGTGCCAAGGCTAACGTCGAGCGTACCAACGTCACAACGTGGCAGATCCCGGTGGTGTCCTCATCCAACCGCCGTGTGAAGGACGCCCTGCTGACAACCAAATCGTTTCCTGAGCCGGAGTTACTACGTATCCTAGAGGACGAGATTCTGCCTGACCCGGACAACGACCCAACATGGTCTAAGGCGCATTTCGGACGGCTAATGAGTAACTACGGGCACGCCATCGACCCCTTTATTAAGTATGTAGTAACCAACCTGCCTACGGTTATCGAACTACTGGGCCGTGTAAATAGGAAATTAGACCGTGCCGCGAACATCACAAACACCGAACGTTTTTGGTCGGCAGGTATAGCCATTGACCTCACGGGGGGCATCATCGCCCACAATTTGGGACTGCATAACATCCCCATAGAACCCGTGTTTCAGCACGCTATAAACCTAGTTAACAACACCCGAACCAAGAATAACGAGGAGTTTTCCAATGTGGCTGACTATCTTGGCGGCTTCCTACAACGTCACTATCAAGATATTTTGGTCATAAATGGCAAGACCCACAGCCGGACGGGACTAGAGCAGGCACCGATCCGCGAACCCCGTGGCAAGGTGGTAGTCCGCTACGAGCCGGATACGAAGTTACTGTTTGTGGTCAACAAGGAATGGCGGGACGACTGTGCCAAAGCCTTTATGGGCTACGAGGACACCCTGAACCCCTACCGCAAGAGCAAGGCTTTTGTTGGCCTGAAGAAGAAACGGATGCTTGCAGGTACGGCAATGGGTGCATCTGACGGGGTTATGGCTTTGACATTTGATACATCAAAACTAGACTTTTTTGCTGAGGACGCAATTGTAAATGCAGATCTTAAACCTGAAAGTGGAGATACCTTGGGTATCGATTGAACCCGGTATGTCGTTTTTCGTACCCTGCCTAGATACCGAAAATGCCGTTAAGCAACTTACGTGGGAGGCGGGCCGGTTCAGATATAAGATTATCTGTAAACAAGTTATTGAAGGAGATAGATACGGGTTGCGTTGTTGGAGGGTTGAGTGATATTCTTGGGCCTCACTCTCCTATCCTCTCCTCGATAGGATTAACCCCCGGCTAACTGTCGGGGGTCTTTTTTACAGCCCTGCTATGTTTTTGCGCATCGCTGGGATGTTGTAGAACTTAAGCAATTCGTTCTCAGTCCGGTCAATATCGTCAATTATCCTGCGTTTCTCTTCCCCACCCATAGACTTGTCACCTGCTACAAGTTTGCGCAGTGCACGAAAATCTTCCATCTGTTGGTCAATCTCGTTGATTGTCTGCACGAGGGCGTATTTATTTAACTTCTCGTCAGTCAGATACGGCATTAACTCATCTACTCGACCATCGGCAATCATCCCATTAATGGTTGCGTTTACTTCGGTCACTTTATCCCGCAAGTCATAGTACTGCTCTTTGTAGCCGCCCGGAATCTTATCGTACATAAACGTCTTGAACCCCGGCAGTTCATACACATGGCGATCAGGACGGTTAGTAAACGCCATGTTGGTCATGTCAAGCAACGTACCACCTGCAATACCTGTGTATCCCCGGAATACATACTCTAACTTCATCGGGGACAGCCCAGTAAGTTCACCAAACATCTTAGCCAACTCAGAAGTGTTAGCCGTAAATTGTTGGTAAGCCTCTCTATCCTCTAAGCCACGACCTACAATCGGGGTGTTTGTAAAGAATGATTGGTTAAGATTTACCTCAATTAAAGGCTTAATAACCTGCGGTGTTAAGTTCGGGCCTGTAATTGCATCAACGCCTGCTATAAAAAGAGCCTTGCGTAATGCTGTTGCATCCTGTGGGCTTTCCGTGCCTTGACTAGCAATATAGTTGTAAGCACGCTCTGGTAATACTTTAAACAAGAACCCAACTTCAGGGGCTACTGGAATCTTGATACCTGCACCGGGAACGATAAAGTTCTTGTCTTTCTCAAAGTCACGCAGACCTTCGTACTCTTCGTCGTCCCCAACCATCATGGCGTAGACTAAAGACAGGGTGGCAAGTTTTGCACCTGTAGCCCAAAAGAGTTTAGTAGCCGCCGCACGCTCGTCAGCCGCAATACCTCGACCCGTCATGCTACGGTAGAACACATCCATACCCTGAATGTAGGCGTTCATAAACGGAATAACTTGCCGGAACATACCCACCATTCCACTAGCACCTTGCCGTTTAAAGTTAATAATCTCTTGAGCACGGTACCGTGCAAGTAGCATATCACCTTCAGGGAACTGCTCAGATTTAGTCTCAGCCAATGTGCGCTCAAAAACAGATTTGCGCAGCGCGGCATCTGAAGCAATAGAGAACGACTCCATAAAGTTAAGCGCTCTTTCCATCGTGCTACGTTGCTTCAGGCCAAACTCTTTCTCAATATCTTCCTTCACCCGACCCGGCATCAAGTCATACATACCCACAATGCCTAACTGCTCAAGACGTTGGGTAGTAGGATCACCAAAGTAAGCATCTTTAAATCCAGCCAGCACACCCGCCGCAGTACGGAAAGGATTCTTCGTACCCGACATAACTGTAGCCCGGTACGAATCTTGGAACAACTGACTGACAGCAAATTGGGGCGTGGCTGTCGTGGCTTTCCGCAAGAAGTTGGCAAATGATGCAAGAGACTTAAGCATTGGCATGGATACGCTCTCCACACCCTTAAATGCATACACGTCTGCAATCGAGTCTAATTCGTAGGACTCAGGCTTACCGTCACGATAAATGTAAATTTTGCGGTTGTCATCAACACCAGACTGCCCCTCTTGCACTCGACGAATACCAAGGTTTAAACGGCTAAACGTGTCAACAAGATTCAAGGCAGCATGGTTACGGATAGCGCTATTAGTCATCCAAAAGGACAGACCAACCATATTGTCAAAAACGTTGTTGATCTCATTCTCACTACCCGTCAACTTACCCATCTGCCCAAGGTTTGTTAAACCCTTGAAGTGCCCTTTAGGGCCAGTCTGTGCAGTTTCCTCGTACTCTTTGATGCGATTCCAAGGCACGTAATCGATAGCATCTTTCCATGTCTTAGCCTGTTCTGGGCTTAAACGACCCCCATCTACCATCGCATCAATTAAGCCATTCTTAAACCCTGTGTACTCTCGGAACGCCGCGTCTAGTTCAGGGAAGTCTTTAAATGCCTGTAAGCCAGCGTCGATCTTGTCTTGGCTTGGCAGGTTAAATACATCTTTATTGGGATGGTTCTTTAAGGCGTTAGCACGACGGGCAATGAAAGCATCGTTGGCTAGTTTGAACGCAAGGTCTTGACTGCCTAACTTATCGCCCAACTTACGCACCGTGTTCATAGCGCCTTCTAAACTGTTCGGGCCTTTCTTAACATCCCAACCGATATTCTTATTTAGGTACAGCGTGCCCTGCTTCATAGCGGCAACCGTCATGGTGTCCGAATGTTCAGCAGCGGTCATAAATAAGTCTGGACGAATATTACCCAGTGCATCCCTTATCTTGCCGTTAAAGGCATCCATCAGTTTGCGCTCAATAGATGCGCCTTTATACGCTACCCGTACACGAATCCTATCAATCTGATCTTGCCGATAGGAAGGATCAAAGAAGAAAGCACCGACCTTCTCAACCGTAGATCTTTCAGGAACCTTGGGCTTCTCGTTGGAGATACCCTTCAGGCGATCTACCGTCTGCTGTGCTCTCTGCCCTTCGGCAGTCAGAGTTGGTGCGGCTTTCTTAAATACTGCCTCCTTAACACCAGCCACGCCTTCACCGCGTGTACCCTTACCTTCCACCACGTAGTCAGAGAAACTATTTAGCAAGTCTTGCACGTCACGGTCATTGAGAGTGCTAACACCAAAGGCACGCATGACACGGCGTAAGATGTTCTTAAGTTGCTGGACGGCTTTGCCCATTAGGGTGTCAGCCGGGACTTTCTCTTCAATTGCCTCAGCCAGTACTTCTTCGATAGCCGTGTCTTTATCTAACTTTTGTTTAATCTTGATGTCAGCCTTGGCACGGACTTGATCGTTGGTGCGGTATAGGTCATTTAGAACCTTGGAATACGTACCACCTAAGACAGACCGCAAGCCATAGTGCCCAATAGCCTCATGCGCTACCGTGATCGTTATGTCGTTATAGCCCACCAAGTTATCAGCAACGAGGTAAACCGTCTCAGTACGAGGATCAAATGCACCCTTGGGGTTAACCTTAGCATCACGGATCTCGTTCTGCATATAGTCGGGCAGTTCAGTAATAGACTGCACAACCTCGGTCTTGGGTGCATTAGCCCAGCCAGCCATCAACTTACGAACCTGCTTCTCCACCATTTCCCGTGAGTTGCCTTTTACACCCTTCGGGGCAGTCCGGTACTTCAGATAGCGTTGGGCGGCTTTATCACCTTGTCTGCCTTTGAACCGATACTGCTTAACCTTATCCTGTAACTTCTGCTGCAACTCAGGGGAGAGGGCTTTTTGTGCGGCCTTATTGACACGGTTTAATTTGGTCTCAAAAGCAATCTCGCCAGCCATCCGGTCAATTGCGGCGTCAATCGAACCTGTATTCTTAAAGTACTCACCAAAGGCGGCGTTGGCTTCGTCTATAGTTTTCTGTCTTAATGGACGTTGCTCAGTTGTTTCTCCAGTAGCAGGTGATCCAGCGTCAGTGACAGTATCTTCCACTCCCTCTCCGACAGTTGGTTCAGCGGCTCCGGCAGGGGCCAATTCTCCTCCGGGTACTCCAGCGCTAGGAACGCCAGACTCATCTGCTCCGGGGACAGTTTTGCGATCAACTCCGACATCTTGCTCTCCTCTGAAACCCATCTTGTTCAAGAAGTCTTCTACCTTCTGAGCAACTTTAGGGCTTCGATTAGGGTCACTACCAAACGCATCAAGCGCCTCTTTAACTGTAGCCGCCTGCTCGGGGTCAGTTAAGTCCTTACCTAAAATCTTTTCTCTTAGTTCCTTGTTAGATGGGGCTATGCCCATATCTTTAAAGTCTTGCTCCGTGATGGGGCGACCTTCGGCAACTGGTATCGCTTCTTCTGCAACTTCTTCTTCGACAGCCCCGGTGCGTAATGCTCCCGGCGTTGGCTCGCCTTTTTTCTTTCCCTTGGTCGCAAACAACTCTTGCTGCTGTGCTGCGGCACCAAATCCCTGCAACGCCACGCTCTCAATACCGGACTTAGTAGACTCGCTCAGGTTAGGGTTAGCCCTTACGCGATTGAGAATCTGCCCGACAGCAACTTGATCTTCTGGGTCAGTTAAATCTTTACCCTCAAGTTCTTTATAGAAGGGGGAACGCTTACTTAAACCGGTGCGGTCTAAAACGTCAGACGTAAGCACAGTGGGGAACTGCGCTTCGGGAACAGGCCCAGCAAACTCACTTCCGGGTATAAACCCAGTCTCCTGAATACCAGCCTCACGGATAGCCATCTGAGTCGGTGCTTGAGTCCTAATCTGTTCTTCAAGCGTGGTTGGCTCAGTGCCTTTAATACGGGCCAAGTCTTGCTCAACCTGCTGGATGTCGGCTGCACGTAACTCTTCAATCCGTGCCTGAACGTCAGGGGTCTGCTCCCCACCCAACAACGATGCCATCTCCCTTGCCCGATCTACAGGCGTCATCTCAAATGCATTAACGGGAGCGACAGGGGGAGTAACAGCAGCCTCAGCAGGGGCGGTAGGAGCCGCAGGCCCACGAGCACGACGACCAATAGCCAAGTCAAGTAAGCCCTGAACAATTGCACCCGTAGCACCACCGTAGGCGGCTTGCTCTCCAAGACCTTCGATTAGTTCTTGCTCGGGTTTATAGATGCCCTTGGCAATTAAGTTCTGAGCAAACCCGGAGGCGGCTTCCTGTGCGGCTTCTTCACCACCAGCAGCAAGAGCACGTTTTACATACGCAACCCCACCACCCACGATGTCGTCACCAAGACGACCCAAGATGCGTAATGGAGCAAAGGCTTCAGCCGCACCCGGAATAACACCAAACCCAGTAGCCGCAGCCCGTTGTTCTGCCGTAGCCCCTTCTGCCTCAGCCCGTGTCCTAGCCTCACCTGCACCAGCCGCCGTACCAAGACCGACTGCACCAACTCGCCCAGCCAAACCAAATGGGCCAGCAGCAAGGAACGGAACAGTTGAGCCAACGGCTTCACCCAGTTTACGACCAACAGTCTCTTCGTATCCGGGGGCGGCTTCAAAAGGTTTCTTAGCGGCAGTGGCTAATTCTTTAATTTTTTCTCGGGTTGGTGTCTCGTATTCTTCAGGCAATAAAGCAGCCGCACCAGCACCAGCCGTTTCAAGCAACCCAACCGCACCGGGGACTAAGCCTTTAAAGGCTTCCTTGACCTGCCCACCGACTGTGGGTTCGGGGGTAGGTTTAACGGGTTTGGGTGCAAATTGTCTGGCAGCAAAAGCCGCCACTTGTTCTTCAGTAGCGTCATCAGGGCCTTCAATTCGGTAGATAGATCCATCTGGACCTTGAACCCTAAAGATAGCCACAAATTATTCCTTGCCTAATACTCTAAACCCACCACCACCGCCACCGCCACCCATGCGCGAAGCCTTATATTGCTCAAAAGTAGTAATACCTTCATCTCTTGCTAACATCATTTTTTTGGCTGGATTCATCTTGTCCCAGTCTTCTTGCAATTGCCGCGCATCAACCATGCCTAGTTTAGCGCCTCCAAAGTAACCTGTAAGTAACTGTTGTGCTACAGGGTCGCCAGCCTTTGCTTTTGCTTGAAGTTGGTATAACTCAGTAAGTTGAGTTGGTCGAGCAGCGGAGGCTTTCTGAGCCTCAACGCCCATGAGTTGAATGCGACGCTGTTCAGCCTTGTCCTCAAACTCAAGTGCTTTATCTACATCGCCACGCTTCATAGCATCTTCGGCTTTGCTAAGGTCACGGTTAATCTTGTCAATTTCTTTTTGATCTTCACGGGCTTCTTTCTCGCCCTTCATGTACTGACCAAACCCAGCCGTACCTGCCTTCTGAGCAAACTCTGCCAAATTACGTGCGCCCACACCACTTAGACCACCCATAATCATAGCGAGGGCCTTATTCTCTTTACGTTGAGCGGCAATCTCATCTGCCCGTGTTCTAGCAGCCTCTCGATCAGCAGCAAACGGATCTTCAGATACACCGGCTTCTCTCAGCATACGCTTGCGTTTTGCCAAGAAATCTTCTGTTGTTTCTTCCTTAGCGGGAGCAGCGTCCTTAGCGGTAGCAGTCTTTTTAACGGCTTCATCAACAGTACGCTTTTTGGCAGCATTTTTAATAGTTCCTAAAGTATCAGCGTCTTCCCTTTCTTTTCTATCGGCAAATTCTGCGGCGGCGGTAGACGTAGATGTGGGTGTAGTTTTAGGATTTCTTAATTGATCGTAAAAAGGAGTCATTGAACTAAAATTACTACCTTCAGGAGCCAGTATGTCTTTAGCATAAGGTATGTCAAGCCCAGTAATTGCACGGGCAGGTCTCAGCACGCCAGCATTAAATGCTCCCATAAGCCCACGAGGAACCATTGTGGCAATATCCGCCATCGAGTAACCCATACGTTTCAACGTATCAATCATGGCCTCTTGGTCTGATTCCATTTGAGACATCCCGCCATTAGCAAATGCCACAATCCCGCCACCTGCATACTCAGCGTTATCTAAGTTAGGGGTAGGAAGTGCCTCTAGGCCACCTTCCATCGGAGCCTGAGAAATAGCGCCTAAACCAGCCGGAGCCGCTTGTGTGGGGGCCATAGTATCTTGGGCTACTGTACTTTGTGGGGCTTGTTCTTGCATTGCAGCGCCACGCATCCGGTCAATAAACATACCAGCCATAACCGCTACGGTTGGCTGGATTAACCCCATCTGAACTGCCTGAGCAATCTTTTGCTTATTACCGCCGTATTCTGCCGCTACCTTCTCAGGCGACATCATGTCCATATCGTTCATTCTTGCCTCACTTCAGAAGGTTATATACGCCAAGCCCAGCCAATCCCAAACCACCGATCTGTGATGCTACGGATGGGGGTGCCTCATAAACAGTCTTACCTCCAGTAGCCGCAAGGTTTGCGCTACCACGCAGGATGTCAGACATAAAGCCAAGTTGCTTGTACGGATACTGTTGTTGCTGTAAGAAGTCCTGATACTGGAGGTCGAGGGCTTTCTGCTGCTCGGCCTGACCCATTGCACCAAAGGCTTCCTGTGCTTTAGCCAAGTCAATACCAGCCTGTTGCTGCCCGATACCCAACTGACCCAGCGTAGCACCTGCTTGAGAAGCGGCTTGAGCGCCTTGTATACCAGCCGTAGTACCAAACTGCATACCGCGCATAGCGTCTTCGTAGGCTTTCTGTGCCCCAGAAGCCTGAATGTTTGCCAGATTTTGTTGTAGGTTGCGCTCACGTTCAGTACCAGCAAGAAGTTGACGTGCACCTCCATACGTACCCTGACGGGCCGCACCCAAGTTCTGAGCCAGCATACCCTTTTGGGCATCCCGAATGGCTTCTTGTTTTTGCAAGTCAACCACGTTCTGCATATAGGGGGACATAAAGGCTTGCTGCGCACCGGGGTCGGTAGCCATCTGCATATACGTTTGGCCTGCGCCAAGAGCATTTAACCCACCAGCAGCGGCTAATCCAGTACCAGCAGCAAATTGACCGGGTTGCTGCATACCAGCCACGTTTTGCCGAGCGGCTTGCTGTTCGGGAGTGGACGTAGCCATGCGCTGCCCACCGTAGGTCTGATATTCGCTTCCCGTAAGGGCTTCTGCTTTACCAAGCATCGACTCCGCATATGGTTTAGCGTATTCAGGTATCGTCGTTTGCGACGTACTGGTTGGCTGTGCTGGTGCTGAAGATGAACACATAGTTTGTTACCTCAAAATTTATAGATCATTTGTGTAGCCACGCCGGTAAACCCCATCCGACCCCAAAGTTTTGCTACACGTAAATCGGTCATTGCAGAAACCAAAACCCGTTTAACTCCACGAACCCGCAACTCTTCTAATATGTGTTTGACCATCTTTTTGCCAACACCGTTGCGATGCTCTTTTAAAACAAAAATCGTATCTTCTTGGGCTATCAGGTCTTGGTTATGCATATCATTTGTTATGTAGACATTGCTATACCCAACCGCTTTACCATCCAGCCGTAAAACAAAAGTCAGTAACCACCCACCTTCACCAGCCTTTATATACTCATCAAGTCTTGGGTTGTAAGGAGAATAGTGCACTCCTTGCCCTGCCAACCGCTCAACCATCTCCGAGTAATGCTGTCTATATAAAGGCTCTAATTCTGAATACGTTTCTTTAAATTTCTCTAGTGTTATCTCGTAGTTCATGCAGGCATATATTTATTTGGATTGACTTCAGGTGCTTGTCTTGTGCGCCCTGTCCTTGCTTTTCTAATTTTATCCATCATCGAATACAACTTTTTAGCGCCAGCCTTGCTTGACCCATTACCAAGATGGGATACCACATCTGCTGGAACCACAAACTCACCATCGGCTAACCTAGCCTCCTGCTTACCATCAATATTAGCCTTAATTGAATCGCTCATGCCATCGCCACCGCCTGATAAGAACCGTGGAGGTAATGCCGAACCTAAACCACCCTTGGCAAAGTTTTGCTCAACAGCGGCTTCCATGCTGGAATCTTTACGGCTGTCAGCAAACTTATAGTACTTATCCCCTGCTAAGGCTTTGCGGCGTTTAGCCAGCGCAGACAGCCCACCTTCTTTATAGGCATCCGAAAACGCACCGTTTTGACCCACTGCCATGTTGTAGTCAGAGTCAATTTGACCCCCTTCAGCAGCCTCATAAATCTCTCGTGGGCTGTATGTATAACGTACCTGCTCCCGCTCTCTTGTGTCCTGCGGGGTGTACTGAGGCGTACCCGATGGGTTTGCTATGTCTAAATTGAAGGGACGGATAAAGGATTTTGATGTTTTTAAAGGTTCTGGCTCGGGAGTTAGAGCAGAAGCCACTGTTGTTCCCGCAGCCGTTAAAGACCCGGTAGGAGTAGCCTTCATAAAGGCACTGCGAGCAGCGGTACCTTCTGGCCCGGTCTGGAGCATATTTTGTATCCCACTACCAGCACCTTGAAGTCCGGTGGGTTGAACTTGGGGTGGGGGCGGTAGTTGATCAAAAAATTGATTTTTGCTTGACGAAAAATTAAGCCCTGACTCTGGAGTGCCAAAAGTTTGCCCGTATGTAGTGTTTTTAACTGGGAAGTCCGGCAGAGCAGTCTGCGATACACCAAAGTCTGGGGTCTGCCCAAAAGTAATATCTTTTGTTGGGAATTGAGTTGCTGAGGTATTTATAAGCGATGGGTCAGCCACTATGCCTGTTTGAGCCGCTTCCACGGGAGTAGCCGCACTTACTAAACCTTCTCCTAACCCAGCACCGCCGTAGGCTCCTAGACCCGCCATCAAGCCCTTCTTAAGGCTTCCGGTAGCAATACCTGTCAAGGCACCTACCGTCGCCCCAGCGCCTAATGAAGACATTAACCCAAACCCAGCAGGGCCAAGGGCGAATCCAGCAATCATTGGGAGAATAGAACTTAAGAACCCTGCTTCTGGTAGTCCAGTCTGGGGGTTAATAGTAAGCGAACCGCCTTGGGACATAGCCAAAGCCTGAAGTCCTTTGACCTCACCGGGGGTCATGTGGACAAGCATCGTGTCCTGACCACGACCTTTACTTTGTGCTTGTTGCGCTGCGGCAAGACCACCTTGCTCGTATCTCATTACACGACCTCCATATTGATACGAAGGACTAGCCCCGTCGGAACCTGCATCAGTCCCACTATTATTTGATCCCCCTGCATCCATAGAACCGCCTATAGAAGGTGCATCGCCTACACTGGTGTTTGAACCACCACCAACATCTCCAATACCCGCCCCAGAATCACCCATAGCACTACCACTATTTGCGGCGGCATTAGCGGCAGCGGCATTAGCGGCGGCAGTAGCCCCTTCAGCGGCGTCAATTGAATCCACACCCACGGCCTCAGCGACATCCATAGCAACATCAACAGGGGAAACTTCTTGCGCTGGCTGGGCTTGCGTCTGATTCATCATTGCTAAACCTTGTGCAGCGTCTTCGGCATCTTGCGCCGCAGCAATATCGGCCTGCATCTGGGCCTGCTGGGCTTCTACTTCCGCTGCGGTCTTAGCCTCCATAATTGGGGCTGGATCTTGCTTTGCCATAAAAGAGTTATAGGCGCCGAGAAGCCCCAGAGGGACGCTAACAACAGGGGGCGCAACCATACCAATCACGTTGGCTGGCGTTACCGATAACGGCCCTACTTCGGCTATAGGACTAAATAACCCACCAACAGGAGTATCAGACAAACCACCCCTTTGGAACCGCTTGACAGGCAAAGCCGCTAAACCACCACTAGCCATACCGGGCATAGGGACAGGAGCCAAGGCAGGGCCAAAAGCGTATTGGGGGGCAGAGGCGGTTGGGTACATAGTGCGATTATCCTAGATTTGTGGTAACTGTAACAGCCCCCACCTGACCGTATCCATAGACCGGGAGGGGGGCTACTTTGACCTTGTTTAGGGCCGAAACAAATGTGATTGATCCAATAACCGATGGGATCGCTGGACGGGCATAGGGAGTAGTTTGAGCGGCATCGTGATAAATATAAACTCCATCAGTAGGAACCGATGGGTCTCCCGCTAAATCTGTAGCCCAATATAATTCGATCTCATCCCCAGCATCTATCTCAAAAGTAATTTCTGAATATCCAGCAACGAAAGAAGGAACTCCAGCGCTTTTACGGGCTGGGAGTGAAAAATTTGTAGTGGAGTTTAATACATCATTGTTATTAACTTTCAGCCATACCGAAGCGTCATGAACAGCGTTTGCTGTGTTTGCAAACTGAAGACTATAAGTAATTTTATAAATTCCAGCATAAGTAGCCGTAGCAGATCCCGGCGCATTTAGAGTCCAACCAAATCCAGAATCAAGAGTATTAAATTCAACTACTGTAGCCGTGTTATTTCCTGTAGCCACCTGATCTGTTGAGTCTGATGCGGCTATGTGAGGAAATATAACTCCGTCACCAAACCCTTCAAAATCTTCGGCGTACATATGGTCAGCCATAACATCTTTACTGACAATGCGATTATTTAGTAGAGATTGAATCCGGGCGTAGTTAGTTGATAGGGTGCTAATCGTTGCGGCTTGTATGTATGCTTGTACCGTGTTAAGAAGTTTTACTGTAGCGTTATCCGCCACAACATCTCCAGTTAAGTCTCCGATAAAGTTGCCGCCATAAAAATTATCTGCACGATACGACTGTGCTTGGTTTGGAGTAAGCGAGTCTAGTTGTGAAAAATATAATTCCAGCACCCGTATAAGTTGCCTAAAGTGCTCTGGGCTGTACTCCGAAGGGGGTATAGGTAACGGAGAGGCGCGGAATTTTTCTAACGCCATTCTTATCTCTTACCATCTTGTCTTGCATCAAGGCGGGGTACTCCCAACTGCCACTGTACGCCAAGGTCGGTGGAACTAACTTTGAATCCCATCTGGCGACCACGGGCACGGATAAAGATCTCGTCGGTATAGTTAGTAGCAGATACTTCTACTACCCGTTTCTCATCTGTGGGACTAGCCGTAGCCGAGGTTCCGGGGAATCTGCGGGGTCTGAGTTGGATCTTGACTTCTGGCTGCGCTGCTGTAGATCCATCAAAGTTAATATCGGGCAGTATGCGGCGAGTAAGCATAAATTGCTCACCATCAGCGATGTCAAAGTCATTTGAAATAATGTATGACTCCATTGGGAGGGTATCATCGTCAACCCCATCTTCGTGAAAATAAAGTGTGCCCGTCTTAGAACCAAGCGGGGTATTGACTGCCATCGGGTAATTACGTAACGGCGAATCCAGCCAGCCCGTCCGGTCAATCGTGCCGTAGTACCAAATCTTTTCGTTGTAGTTAAAGATTACATACCGGTTGGGGTAGTTAGAAGAAGCGCTGGGGTACATCCACCAAACTTCCTGCCAGCCCTCGTTTGTACCGGCAATAATTGCATACCCAGCATCAAGGTTAATGTCACTAAATACCTGCTGACGCAGGGTCGTAGGCAGCGTTTCTACTCGACCGGTATAGGCATAGAACTTATCTTGCCCCATCCAGAACGTCACGTTATTAGCAGAAATTACTGCACGGGAACCCGCAATTGAAATATTGTCGGCGTACTCTTGTAACGCAAACACATCTGTTGTGCCCGTAAATTGAAGCGTATAAAGGTGCGAATCTGTAAAGGTCAAAATCTCCTGACGTGTTGGGATTGCCCTGACAACCCTTGATCCACGAGATACTCGGATAAAGCCTGCCGTATTCGTCGCGGTCGGAGTCCAGTTGAAAGGATCGTCCTGATTAGTCCACCTAATAAGAAGGGGGTCAAAATCAGACTCGCTACTAGAACCGTAAGGCACGCTCCCAAAAGCGAGCAAATGTTTATCTTGCTGCGAGACAAGAACCTGACCGGCTTTGACTGGTACATCACTAGCACCCCCAATAGAAGACATTAGCACCGCACGAGTTCCTAACGCCGTGGCAGCGCTAGTGGATGACCCTCTCTGCCAATAGTAGATTGGGCCATCTTGGATGTTGGCAACTAAGTCATTATCAAAGTTGTCGTAATACCAAACCCTAGCGGGAGTGACTACCGGGCTGATAGACCCAAGCCCCCAACCAAGTCGGCCCCAAGTGCCAGCACCCCAACCGTATCCATACAAAGAAAGGACTGGCCCTGTGTCAATATCATAGTAGCCAATCGTAGATGCACCGCCGTTACCAGAATCCGATGCATTGGCTGTTACAGGCACGACGATTGTGTAGGCGTTGGAGTTAACCAGCGTCATAATCTCGTGGTTAGTATTAAGTACAGTATCCGTTACGTTCCCGCCAAGAGAAGCCGCACCACTAAAGGTCACATAGTTTCCAACCTTGGCTGGGTTACTTGTATCTACCACCGTGACCGAAGAAGATCCATTCGTGGCAATAAAGGTCACATCTCCAGCGGCGGTTTGTCCTTGCAGGGGCGTAATGTCATAGAAGTAATCACCAGTCTCAAGATAAAGTTTTAGGTCAGTACCAACCGCTAACAAGTTATCAGAGAAGGTGGTGATCCAGTTCCACAACCCCCGGCAGGTGCCAAGGAAGGTATTTGGCGTAGCCTTAGCCCAGCCCCCAATTTTTTGGGGGAAACCCGACAGGAAGCGGATCTTGTCCATTTGCCACCAATTACCCTCACCGGCATAGTTGGTGGTGTCTCGGTTGACTCCGGGTCTAAATTTTAAAGGTATGAACGGCATATTTTCCTCACGCTACAAGTCCCGGCAGATACACAGTTTTACCGTTTTGCTTGGTGGCGGTCAAGTTTTGCTTCTTAAGGTTAGCCGGGTCATACGAGACGTGTACCCAACCTGAGTCCGGTACGCCGGGGGTGTAGAACTCAAGGATCAACTGGGTGTAGGTTAGGTTGTCCATAATCCACACGGCTAAGTCTGCGTTGGGCACACCGGGAATCTCAATGTCAGCGGCTTGTCCTTTACAATGGTCGGACGTTTTGGAGCCTCCCACCTTTGCGTTGACTTCTGGGTGCCTAAAGCCTGAGTTGACCTTAACTCCC
>JACCDX011273457.1_pt1 | contig 24774 bp, 27 predicted proteins | sample 7449681 | NCBI WGS metagenome assembly JACCDX01 (sample SAMN15323450, study PRJNA562643) | freshwater metagenome | isolation source: river surface water | place: USA:Blue River Watershed | collected 2017-08-18
GCTTTGCCATCTTCTACATAAGGAGGATTACCAACTATAATATTATATTTTTTAAATAAAGATTGAACAATAATTCCGTTGTCTATAAAATCCTTATTATGAAAATTATTGTTAAGAATTGTAGATAATTCGTTTAAATATTCGTAGTCCTTAATCTTTGATAAAACCGTAAAAAACAATCTTATTTTAGTGATTTCAACCGAAGTTATATTTAAATCATTTCCGTGAATTGTTTTTATAACTTCTAAATAATCTCTGTCAGTTGGATTTTCTAATAATGAAAGTTTAATACCTAATGCCGTTACCAAAAATTCTCCTGCTCCACAAGTTGGGTCGAATACAGTATATAAAAAAATCAAATCATTGATTGAATGGTGTTTTTTAACCTCTTTAATACAATTTGATGTAGAAAAAATAGTGTTTTGTTTACAGTTGAGTATATTTAAAAATGAGTTTGCAACAACATATTCGGTAACGTCTTTTGGTGTGTAAAATCTTCCTGTTTCTTGTCTGCCATTTTGTTTTTCGTTTATTTTTGAAAGTAAAGAATGAAATTCTTCGTTATTACTAAAGTCAGAAAATAAAGTAGAATTAAACAAGTTTGTATTAAACGTGTATTTTTCATAGTCCCCATTTAACAACAATTTCAATGCAACAAAAACTTTTTCTTGTTGTACATCAGCTAAATTGATTGAAACTTCGGTTACAATAATTTTCTGAATTTCAGGTGTTAATATGTCAGTTTCAGTTTGGTATAGATAACTCATTTCGTAAAAATATAAAAATTATTTATATATAAAAATATGTTTATTGTAAATTGTGGAATGTCTTGTTGATATCGCCTTATGCCTTGTTGCTCTAAAATGACCGCTAACTAGCAAATATGCGAAAATTATTTCGCTTTTTACCTTGTTACAACCGATGTGTTCTATATTATTATTTTTGATATGCATATTTTTGTATTCACAAAGGTAAAAAATATAAACAATTTTTCCAAAAAAATTAGCTTTTTAATTTATTTTATAAAATTAACATTTTTTCTATATCTTTAAAATTATTCATTAAAGAATTCGTGCATTACTAAAACAAATGCCACCATTGATACACGGGAAAAACACCGCTAACGAAAACAAAAATTCCTAATAAAATATAAACGACCGTGTAATTACAATCTGGACGGGGTTGGTGTTCTGGGTTGATTTCTGGACTGCCCCAAACCGATTTTTGAACCAATTGAAATACGTAAATAGCCGTGGTGATAACGGTTAGTACTCCGATTACAGCAGCTAATTTCGACGTGGCAAAAATGCCATTTAATATTAAAAATTCAGCACTAAAACTATTGGTTAAAGGCAGGGCAATATTGGCTAATAAATTAATAAAAATAAAAACGGTTAGGGTTGGAAATAATTTAGCTAAACCTTTTACCTTGTCAATTTCTTGAGTCCGAAAATGATACTCAAAAATATAGGCTAATAACCACAATCCTAAAACGTTGAGGCCGTGGTTAAATAATTGCATTTTTACACCATTATCGGCAAAAGAATTTCCAGCAAAACAAGCCGCTACCATGATGCCTAAATGCGCCATCGAACAAAAGGCAATCCAACGCTTAATAGTCGTTTGTTTGAAGGCAATCAGCCCTGCATATAGCGCCCCAATGATAGCAACAAAAATAATAATCGTTCGAAATTCAACCATAGTAACACTAAACATGGGAACTAACCAAACTATGATACCAAACAAACCCATCTTCGCCATTAAAGAACTCATGAAAACGGCAATGGGTAAGGGTGCTTGGGTGTAGGCATCGGGTTGCCAAGAATGAAATGGAAACATGGGAACTTTAACTGCCATTCCAATAAAGATTAACCAAAACGCAAGTTTTTGCTGAGATATGATAGCCGTTTGAGCTATCAATCCATCGTAAGAAAAATCGGGGGTAGGCAAAGCATTCTCGATGCTTAAAATTCCGACTAACATCAATACCGACCCTAAAAAAGTGTAAATAAAAAGTTTGGAAGTAATGAATATTTTTTTATCAGATTTTCCGTAGAGGGCATTCAAAAAATAAATAGGTATTAACACCAGCTCCCAAAAGAAATAAAAGACCAATAAATCTTTGGTACTAAAAACTCCAATAAGACCCGCCAACGACCAAAAATATAAACCCCAAAATCGGTAACTGCCATGCTTAATATGTTTGTAAGAGAAGTAATAAATAAATAAACTTACGGTTGTTGTTAATAACACCATAAAACGAGAAAAACCGCTCAATTCTAGATGAAAGCTACTGCCTAAAATGGGTAGCCAAGGAAGGTTAAAAGTATTGTTTTCGGGACTTTGAAAATAGCTCCAGATGCTTAGTAGCCAAATAAAAACCAACCCAAAGCCAATGAGACCATTAAATTTTGTTGCTGGATGCGGCGAAGTTTCATCGGCACAACAATCGGTAAAATCATGATTAGACCATTGACGTATAATTAAAATTAAACCTAATATAAAGGGCAGCAAACAAAGTAATAGAGCTAACATGATTTATTTCATTAATTTGATAAAAAAATGTGTAATTGAACTATCGTTAAACCATATTATAAAAAACAAATACATGGTAAAAATACCAATTAATAAATAGGTAGCAATTCTACCACTTTGGATGAAGCGAATTTGACGAGCTAAATATAAAGTGGCTTTGGCAACGCCATTGGTGGAACCATCTATAATTTTCAAATCGAACCAAGAGCTAAAAAAACAAGCCAAATATTGATACGGTTTAACGATGATAAAATTGTATAGCTCGTCTATTTTCCAACGTAGGTATAACAAGCCACCAATATGGGTTTTAGGAAACTCGTCTTGTTCGTTTTTGGCAATTTTTCTTCCCCACAAAAAACCGATTATAGCAATGATAACGCACACTATTAATAAAATCCATTCCTTCTGGTTTGAAACTTTTGACATTTCAACAGGAGGTAAAACGGGTTCCAAATAATTTTGTAAAATATTATGGGAAGAGAAAATATGCGGCAGTCCTAAAAAACCAGCCAAGCCAGCACCGATGGCTAACACAATTAAGGGAATGCCGATGGCAAGTCCGGGTTCTTTAATTGGGTGTTCGTGGTGATGAAATTTTTCAGTGCCATGAAACACTAAAAAATACATTCTAAAAGTATAAAAAGCGGTACACAAGGCGCCTAATACGCCTAAAATCCATAACCATATTGAGCGTTCATAAAGACCCGACAAAATAACGTCTTTTGAAAAAAATCCGCTAAAAGGTGGAAAACCAGCCAGTGCCAAGCATCCTATTAAAAAGCAAATATGGGTTAGGGGTAGATATTTTTTTAATCCGCCCATTTTAAACATATTTTGTTCGTGGTGAAGGGCGTAAATAATTGAGCCGGCACCTAAAAAAAGTAAGGCTTTGAAAAAAGCATGGGTAAATACGTGAAATAAAGCCGCACCGTACATTCCCAGCCCTAAGGCAATAAACATATAACCTAATTGACTTACGGTAGAATACGCAAGGACTTTTTTAAGGTCGTTTTGTTTCAGGGCGATGGTAGCTGATAGAAGCATGGTAGCCAAACCAATGTATAAAATAATTTGTTTTATGAGGGGGGCTAAATCGAAAAGAATGTGGGTTCGAATGATTAAATAAACGCCAGCGGTTACCATGGTGGCGGCGTGGATGAGAGCGGATACGGGGGTAGGACCGGCCATGGCGTCGGGGAGCCAAGTAAATAAAGGTATTTGAGCGCTTTTACCCGTTGCGCCTATAAAAAGTAAAAGGGCTATCAAAACCATTTCCGAAGCCGAGAATTGTGCCGACAATAAAGAGGGGTTTAAAAAATAATTGAATTCGATAGAGCCTAATTTGGTTAAAATCCAAAAAATAGCCAATAAGAAAGCGGCATCGCCAATGCGATTCATAATAAAGGCTTTTTTACCAGCCAAGGTGTAGGCTTTGTTTTCGTACCAATAACCAATTAATAAATAGGAGCAAAGACCAACTCCTTCCCAACCTATAAATAATACAAATAAATTAGAACCGAGTACCAATAATAGCATGAAGAAAATGAAGAAATTCAAGTAGGCAAAATAACGGGCGTAATGGGCATTGTTTTCATGATCCATATATTTTGAAGAAAATAGGTGAATTAGGTAACCAATTCCAGTTATAACATTGGTAAAGATTAAGGTTAAATTATCAATTTGAAAAGAAAAATTAATATTTATTCCGTTTTGTAAAATTAAAATGGGGAAATAATTATAAATATTGGTAGAATTTATATCCACCCAAAAGGTCAGGTATAAAGACATTAAAAAACTAAGAAAAACAGTATGACAGGCAATAAATTTTATGGTAAAAGGATTCAGTTTGAAGCGACCTAAACCTAATACAATTCCACCCAAGAGTGGTAGAATAACCATTAGTAAAGGTATTAAAGCAAGAATCATCAAGTTATTGTCGTGTAACATTGAATTAATGTTTTAAGCGATTAAGAAAATCTGAAGTTATGTTTTGGAAATTTTTGTACATGGTAATAATAATGGCTAACCCAACGGCTACTTCGGCAGCCGCTACCACCATAATAAAAAATACAAAAACCTGTCCATCTGAAGGGTCTATTGGGTAAGAGGTTAATTGGGCATTATTCATTGTATTGGTTTGATGAAGTTTAGAAAAAGCGACTAATAAAAGGTTGACTGCATTCAACATCATTTCGATGCACATAAATACGATGAGTAAATTGCGACGAATAAGCACACCGGTAACGCCAATAAAAAACAATAAGATACCGAGATAGATATAATAATTTTCAGCTATTACCATTTTATTTTTTCTTTTTTGGTTAAAACGACTGCCCCAATGATTCCAATTAAAAACAAGATGCTACTAATTTCAAATGGCAGGGTAAATTTAGTAAATAATAGGTTACCTAAATTTTCAATTGAGCCCATATTACCTTCACCAAGTTCAATAGAATTGTTTGTTATGTCTTTACTTTGTCGTACTAATAAAAACAAGACCATAACGACGGCAAAACTAATTAAGGTAGCCAAAAAAGTAAAGCCGTATTTTATTTTAATATGGGATTGGTTTTTTACATTGATAAGCATGAGTACAAATAAAAATAGCACTAAAATGGCGCCAGCGTAAACGATAATATTGATAATTGCCAAGAATTGGGCATTTAATAAAACATAATGACCAGAAATGGATAAAAACAAAACCAAGAGCCATAAAATAGCATTGATAGGATTTTTTTGGATAATAACCATAACAGCAGAAAAAACTAATAATGCCGATAAAAACCAAAATAAAAATACCTCTAACGACATGATTAATTGTTTACAGTTTGGTTTGAACGTTGGCCGCGGGCTAAGGCAAAATTTTCAGGGTCGGTGATTGGATTAGGGATGAGTAAATCTTTTTTACCATAAATAAAAGAAGCGCGGTTAAAATTGGCGGGGGTTACGGTTTCGCTGAGGTAAATAGCGTCTTTGGGGCAAGCCTCTTCGCATAAGCCACAAAAAATACAGCGTAACATATTAATTTCGTATTTAATGGCGTATTTTTCTTCACGATATAAATGTTCTTCACCTTTTTGGCGTTCGGCGGCTTCCATGGTAATGGCTTCGGCAGGGCAAGCAACGGCACATAAACCGCAAGCAGTACAATTTTCGCGACCTTGTTCGTCTCGGTTTAAGATATGTAGACCTCTAAATACGGGGCTAAAACTACGTTTTTGTTCAGGGTATTGAATGGTTGGTTTTTTCTTAAAAATATGTTTAAAAGTTAAAAACATTCCTTTAATGATATTAATAAGGTAAATTCTCTCTATCCAAGTCATTTCCGAACGATTGACTAAAACGCTACGATTGGTTAATTTAATATCCATATTTTTATAATTCGCAAAGATAGGAAATTTGAGTTATTTTTCCAAATAGAACTTAAAACCTAACTAAAGGTTGTCAAATTTTTTCATTTTAGCAGTGATAGAATTGGTTTAACGGGATGAAAATGCAATCTTGATTTTTGTGAAATTTTCTGTGTGAAAAATTTTCTGTGATTTAGGATAATTTCGGGGCATTGCAAACTAAGAATATATTATATAAAAGCAACTTGATTTAAAAAACATTTTATTGAACTAGTTTTTAAAAATTTGTACCTTTGTAGAAACAATATTAGCTTATGAAAAATAAAATTCTTTTGTTAAATATTTTAGGGCGGGTGGTGAGTCCATTTGAAACAAATTTTATTAAACACGAAACAGATTATTAACCAACTTAAAAAAGAAATTTTACCAATTTATTCGGAAATGCTTAAAAACAAATCAGAAGAAGATGTTTGTAATTTTGCAATTCAATGAAGTAAATTGAAATTAAAAGAAAAAATCGAATTTCGGTTTGTAGAAATTTTGTAATTTTGTGAAATGAAAAGTAGAAGATTAACATTGTATGTTGATACCTCTGTAATTGGAGGTTATTTTGATATTGAGTTTGCAGAAGTAACACAATCTTTATTTGATAATCTCGAAAATTCTCAATACAATATTATGTTTTCTTCTGTAACTGAAGATGAATTAATCAATGCACCAAAACAAGTTAGAGAGTTTTTATATTCAATTCCTAAAAAATTAATAACAAGGGTAGAACTTTCAGAGGAAGCAGTAAATCTTGCTGATACTTATATTGCCGAAAAAGTAGTTGGACAAACAAGCAGAGAAGATTGTTTTCATATTGCTTTAGCAACAATTCACAAAGCAGATATTTTATTAAGTTGGAACTTTAAACACATTGTAAACGTTTTTAGAATTAGAGGCTATAATGCTGTAAATTTAAAATTAGGATACACTCAAATAGATATTCGTTCACCAAAAGATATAATAAATTATGAATAATAAAGAAAAAATAATCAAAGATTTTAAAGCAGTAAAATTTATGCGTGAAGTTCGTGATAAAATTAGTGAAGACATAAAGGAAATGAACTTTGAAGAATTAAAGAAGTACTTTGAAGAACGTAAATTAAAATTAGCCAAAAAATAAACTAAATACATTTTGGCGGGTGGTGAGTACATTTGAAACAATTTTTATTAATCAAGAAAATGGGAGATAAGGTGGGGGTGAATAATAGTTGGCAGGCAATTTTAACCTGAATTGAGATACAAACTTAATATTGGGGATAAAAGACTTAATGAAAAATATTAAAATCAGTTGATAAATTGATAACTTTAATTTTAAAATAGTAATAAAATGGCAAAGAAAAATCAACACGTAGTACCATTAGGAAATGGTTGGGCTGTAAAAGGAGAAGGAAATTCTAGGTTTACTGCAATAACAGAAAGGAAAGCTGAAGCGACTACTATTGCTAGAGATCTAGCTAGAAATAACAAATCAGAAATTGTAATTCACGGAAAAGACGGTAGAATTCATGATAAAGATAGTTATGGTAAAGACCCAAATCCACCAAAAGATAAAATCAAATAAAAAAACTACGTACAATAATTGGTTTTGTTCAATTGGAGCTGAAGTGCTAAATTTATCATTAGTAATTTTATTTGGCATTTGTACAAAACAAAATTTTGGTATTTTATAAAGCTAACCGAAAGCCAAGCTGCTAAACTAAACTTCAATAAAAATAAAAATAGATTTACTAAACAAAAATACATTCACCAAAACCATTAAGCTCTGAACCAAAAAACCAACCCCGCCCCTACATTTACTTAAACAAAACAAAAATATTTTTTTTTGGATTTGTAATTAATAGTTTTTACCTTTGTTGAAAATTAGTTTATGAAAAATAAAATAAATATATTTTTTCGGATGGTGAATTCATTTGAAACAAATTTTATTAACCATAAAAATGCAGGATAAGGTGGGGAAACCTTTAAAGCACCCCTATAACGACAGTGCAAACACCTTAAAAAACAGTTATAAATACACAGACAAAATTTTTGTAATTTTATACAATGAAAAAAGTAGAAAAAATAGGACTTGATTTTATCGTTGACAAGCTGACAAATTCTATTGAAAATGTTGTAACTGGCGACCGTTTTGCAACCGACATTTCTATTGTAACACTTGCCGACCTAAAGATTATTACCCAAAAAAACAATTGGCAGTTTGACTGGAAATTTGAATACAAACAGCGTGAAAGAGAAGTTTATAAATTAACAATTGTAAACAATCAACAAGTATTGCTAGGATTAATTAGTGTTGAAATAAAGGAAGACCACGTTTATATGCATCTTGTTGAGAGTGCACCTTTCAACAAAGGTAAAACAAAAATGTATGCTGGTGTGCCTGGAAATTTAGTTGCTTTTGCATGTAAACTATCATTTCAACGAGGATACGAAGGCAATGTGTCGTTTTTCTCGAAAACAAAGCTTGTTCAACATTACATTGACAGTTTAGGTGCTATTCAAGTTGGTGGGAGAATTATGATTATTGACACAATAGCCGCATTAAAATTGATAAATAAATATTTTCCAATATGAAAACTAAATCCAAAGAATTAGATGTAGATTTTATTGGTGGTCAAGATAAACCACTAACAAAAGAAGAACAACTTGCTATTAGCACTTTTATCAAACAACTGAAAGAGAAACAAAATAAAAGCAGCAAACGAATGTCTCTAAAAACAGACAAAGTACTTGTATAACAGCACTACCGCTAACAATGTAATGCTAAGAGCTAATACCAACCCCGCCCCTACATTCATTCAAACAAAACAAAAATATTTTTTTTTGGATTTGTAATTAATAGTTTTTACCTTTGTTGAAAATTAGTTTATGAAAAATAAAATAAATATATTTTGGAGGATGGAGAGTTCATTGAAACAATATTTATTAACCCAAAAAATGAGAAATAAGGTAGGCATAAGTAATAGTTGTGGGGCTAACGTAAAAAACCACACGACAGCAAAATACGAAAGTTGAAATAATGAAAAAATACACGGCAAATTACACATACACAAATCCGAATTTTGTAATTCAGAACCTTGTAGCAAATCAGACAAATGCTGACTTGTTGCCAATTTTGTATGTAACGAAAAATATTTTGCAACGTGGCTTTCCGACAACTCTTTCAAAATACCTGCAATCTCAATTAGGTGAAATCCACAAACTTGACAACTTTGAAGAACGTTTTTTATTTGCGACTAAGCACAAACCTGTTTGGAATGACACTATAAAAGGCGACAGAGAACGTAACTACTATCCAGCAAAAGATTTTTTTGAGAATATTATACCAAGCGAGTTTGGCGAATTTTCATTTATTCAATCGTTGCTCATACCCGAAATTGAAATAAATGAAATAACAGGAGAAGACGACATAAACTTTATCAACCAGCAAGTTGACTTCTATTTGCCACAAGCCAAACTTGTAATTGAAATTGATGGACAACAACACAAACTTAACGAAGTTATAAGGGTTTCGGACAACATAAGAGATGACTGTCTATCGGCTAAAGGAATTACAACTATAAGAATAACTACAAGAGAACTGCAAAACGGAGCTTATTCTGCAAAAGTTGAAACAATTTTAAAGCACCTTAAACGCTATGAGAAACTTCTGAATTTCTATAAAAATGCTTGTAAGAAAATAGAAGGAAACCAAATGAGCGAAGAAGAAATTAAAACGAAATTATTGCCTACAGCAATAATCCGTTTTCAAATTTTGCTCATTGAGTTGCTTTCTCACAAATATTTGACATTTGAAGAAGATTGGAATTTCAACATTTTATCACATGAAGATTTACCCGATTTCGCAGAGTTGGCAATAAATGATTTGTTGATTTGGATTGATAAACTTTGGCAACTCAAAAACAAAAAAGAACTTAAAAAGCCGATTTTCAAGATTGCAATAACGAATGATAAATCCAAATTCCAGCCAACAACAAAGGCGATAAATATTGACTTTTCTCTATTCAAACGCTATACGGACGAAAACAAAATCAGTGAAGACGTGATTTTTGTTCGCACAGACTATTTCGACATTGTAAAAGACAAAAACTATTTCAGAGTTAGCACAACCGAGCCAATCAATTACAACGTAACAGACGAAGATAAATCAACTTTAGAGTTCTTTCTTGACAACATTTTTGATAAACCAAGTTTTCGTGAAGGTCAATTTCCAATTATTTCAAATGCACTAAACCGAAAAGACACAATTGGACTTTTACCCACAGGTGGCGGAAAATCTTTGTGTTATCAACTTCCTTGCTTGTTACAACCAAGCATAAATTTTGTGGTTTGCCCAATAAAATCATTAATGTATGACCAAAACGACAATTTGGTTAAAACCCTTGTAACAAATGTCAGTTTTATAACAAGCGATTTAGAAGCAGACGAAAAAAGAGAAATAGAAAGAAACTTTGAGCAAGGAAGATATTTATTTGTTTGGATTTCGCCAGAGAAATTTCAAATACCAAGTTTCCGAGATAAAATAAGTGAAATAGTTGCTAATTTTTCTATTGCTTATGCAGTTGTGGACGAGGTTCATTGTCTTTCTGAATGGGGACACGATTTTAGAGCTTCGTATTTGAATTTAGCCAAAACAATAGACAAACTAAGCCCTAAAGACGACAACAAAGAAGGCAAAATTAAATTCATTGGTTTAACGGCAACGGCTTCTGTAAATGTTTTGAAAGACATAAAAATTGAGTTTTCAAGACAGAAAAAGCGTTTGGAAGATGAAAACATAAAATCACTTTTGGATTATAGCCGTAAAGAATTGCAGTTTGAAGTAATTAATGATAATGGAAATAAATACGATACTTTAAGAGACATTTTAGCCAATTTAAAAGAAACGGAAAGTTTCACAGAAACAGTAGAAAAGGCAGGTTTAGTATTCACACCAAATGTAAATGGGAACTACGGTTGTTTTCCCCTATCCAATAAAGTAAACACTGTTTATCATAAAAAGGTTGGTTGGTTTTCAGGAGAAGTTCCTAAAATAAAAAGCAGAACACTTATTGAGGCATTTCACATTGCAAATCCTGATTTCATAGAGAATGAAATTGAATTAACATTAAAAAAAGAAGGATTTAATGAATTAACTAAGTGGATTATTGACAACAAATTATATGAAGTAAAAGCAACAAAAAACCCTAAATGGTTTCAACTTATTATTGGAAAAGATAGTCCGATAATGAGTAAAGAAGAATTTGCAAAATATAAATTGCAAATTCAAAAAGATTTCAAGGAAAACAAGTATCAACTTTTAGTTGCGACAAAAGCCTTTGGAATGGGCATTGATAAGCAAAACATTTTTTACACTTTTCATTATGGCTTGCCAAGTTCGGTAGAAGCACTTTATCAAGAAGCAGGAAGAGCAGGACGTTGGGACAAACGAAAAGAAGAAAACAAAAATAAAATTGGCAAATGTTATGTTTTACATTCGCCTGAAATTCACGACCAAGAAAGAGTTGAACGACTTTTTCATAAAGACACAACCTTTGCCGAAATGAAAGAAATTAGCGATGAAGTTAAATTGGACGGCAAAGATATTTTTCAGCATGTACATTTATTCCTTCAGGGACAAAATGATATTGAAAAAGATTTTGAAATAATTTTAGGTGTAATCAATCACTATTTTAAAGAAAATTCAAAAGTCAAAATATTTTGGAATAATGCCTTTAATACTTTGAGCATAAAAAGCGATACTTTGCAAAAAGCCATTTATCGTTTAAGCCTGTTAGGAATTGCTTCAGATTGGACGACCGATTTTAATACACATTTTGAAGTTCAGTTCAATTCGCTTAACGAAAATGACATTATCAAAAGCGTTTCCGACTACATTACAAAATACGAACCAAACACAGATGTTAAAGCGGAATTGCGAGAAGTTCAGCAAAATTCAGTTTTAGAAAAAGCCGTTTGGTATTTGCTGAAATGGACATTTGACAATATTGCGTTTAGTAGAAAAGAGTCTTTACGAACACTATCAGAATGGTGCACAAAATTTACAGATAGTGAAAGTTTCAAAAGAAGAATTGACAGTTATTTCAAGTTTACAGATACAACATTTATTCTTCAACATATTACTGAAAATCCAAACGATTATTTACAATGGTTTGAAGCATTTTATTTAAATGAAATTACAAAAGACTTTGATGAAAATGGCAATAGAATATATAAAAAGATACACATTCCTCAAATCATTGACCAACAGGTAAGAATTGAAGAATATCAAAAAATGAGAGATGGGATTAGTCGTTTTTATGAAAGTAGTAGAGGGAAAAATGAAGGTATTAATTTCTTATCGGGTTTTGTTCATTTAGCTTTAAACGACTATGAAAATAGTAGAGGGAAAGAATTATTTGAAAGTGCTTTATCAAGCGTGATAGAAACTTTTACCCAAGAACAGCAAATAGACTTTTTGAGCCGTTTAAAGGTCTTAGGAAAACATTTAACCGAAGAACAAAAGATGGATTTAAGCCAATCTATTTCCAAATACTATCCTGAAATGTTGGAAGAACTTGCAGAATATTATGATTTGGCATATTTGCTTAATGATGTTTATGCTGTGAAAATAAAGGAATTAAAAAAACTAAATAAGAAATTGTATGAGCAATTTGCAAAAATTTAATCAAACTATTGAAGATTTCAACCAGGAAGTTGAACAACTTAAAGACGTTTCAGCTGCTTTTAAAAAACTACATCAACTAACTGAAACGTATAATTCTATTATAAAACAGTTTGAAAAAAATAGTAAGTCGCTTGACAAAATAAACGAGTTACAAAATGAACAACAGGAAAAAATTGCTAAAAGTTTAGCAGATATTGTGAATATCAACAAACAAGACAAGATAGAACTTGCAAAACTTGTTGAAGAAAAAATTGACCAAATCCAAAAAGAAAATAAAGAGTTTTACCAAGAAAAAATTGCTAAAAGTTTAGCAGAAATTGTGAAAGTTAACAAACAAAACAAGGTAGAACTTGCAAAACTTGTTGAAGAAAAAACTGACCAAATCCGAAAGGAAAATAAAGAGTTTTACCAAGACCTCGAAAGCACAATCAAAATAAAACTTGACGACAACAAATCTGAAATCAAAAGACTCATTGATAGCGAGAGAAGCTTGATAAAACAGATTTTTGAAATTGAGTTTGCTAAAAATACGAAAGAATTGAAACTATTAATTGAAACTGAATACAAAGCAGTAAAAATTTCAATTTGGATAATTGGCGGTCTGATATTGATTTTAAGTTTTATATCATTAATTAAACTATGGTCATAACGACAGGCAGAACGCCAGCCGCTAACAGACGCTTGGCTCAATGGCTGGTGCAGAACTTCGCAGACATATTAAAGCAAGACAATAGTTTAATTCTCCAAATGAATTTTTGTGGTAAAAATCGAGCCCTTTGGGTAGCTGTAAACTGGTAGCAGGAATTTATGGACATAGGAAAATTAAAAATAGCGTTCGAAACTTTAGATAGTATTGACCCGACTGATGAGTTAGTTTATGAAAAAGCTTTAACAACATTCAATTCAATCGATTATCTTCCCGTTTTTATAGACACAGTTGTAAAAGAAAAAGTACTTAGAACACGCACTCATGACACAGCAGACTATTTTACTAATATTTCCGATATTGCAATTACACCAAGTAAATTCGTAAAAGACTTTGCACGCTGTAATAAACCTTTCCAATCAATATTCTACTCGTCTGAAAACAGAAAAACTTCCTTTATGGAACTTTGGAAGATTTGGGCGGAAACTAAAAGCTTTGGTGACAAGCTTTACATAACAATAGGACTTTGGGAAACTACAAAACCGCTTAATTTAATTATAGTTACAACTCCCGACATTTCAAAACGAAAATCAAAATTCGACGAATATTATGGTGTAATGTATGACGAAAAACTTAAGGAAAGAAGCAAAGAAGAACAGGAGTTTTCCACCGTATTTTTTAATTACTTATTTGACAAGTTTAGAAAGCCCGCCAAACACGACCCTAAAACTTATATCATAACTACTGCATATACTAACATAGCACTCAATCAAGCAAAAGAATTAGCTGACGGCATTGCTTATCCAAGTGTTCCATATCAAGGTAATGGTGTTAATTTCGCTCTTAAAGAAGATTACTCTAAAACTTTAAAATTAACTCAAGCAATGTGGACTCAATTTGAAATTATACCAACAACCGAAGGTGAACACAATTTTATTGAATCTAAAAGTATTAAGACAGAAAAAATAGACTCAGTAACTGGGACAATTCAATGGTAACAAAGCATATAATAAACGCCTGCTAAAAACTATTTTGGTGGCAGTCGGGCGACTGAGGTAAACAAATGACTTTTAAATGAGTAACATCTACGCTTTTGGTGGCACATTTTTATTTTTTCTAACACACACATATCCAAACAAAAAAATGCAAAAATTTTATAAAAATATTGTTTCATTATTAGGAAACTCGTATTTTTGCTAAAAAACTGAATGGAATATAGGTTTAAAGTGAAATTTTTAGAAGAATGTAATAATTTCTTGGACAGTTTAGATGAAAAAGCAAGAGATAAAATCTTTTATAACATTTGGAAAGCACGACAAGTAAATGACATAGATTTATTTAAAAAACTACAAGACGAAATTTGGGAATTTAGAACACTCTATAGTAAAACTTATTACAGACTTTTTGCATTTTGGGATAAAGAAAATAATGAAGAAACCGTTGTAATTTCAACCCACGGACTTATAAAAAAGACTGACAAAACACCAAAAGCAGAAATCGAAAAAGCAGAAAAATTAAGAATTCAATATTTTAACCATAAAAACAATAAAAAATGAAAACATATAGTTTAGAAGAATTGACTGACAAACACATTGGAAAAATAGGTACTCCAAAAAGAGATGCTTTTGAAAATGAATTACGACTTGACATAATTGGACAGATAATCAAAAGTATTCGACAAGAACAAAATATGACACAGGAAGATCTTGGTGAACTTGTTGGATTAAAAAAAGCCCAAATTTCAAAAATTGAGAACAGTTTAACAGACGCAAGGTTTGACACAATTTTAAAAATATTTAGAGCTTTAAATGCAAAAATTAATTTTAATGTAGAATTTATGAATCAAAAATTTGTTACAAAATAAAAACAAAGCCGAACAAAACATCGGTTTTGCAAAATGGCGGGCTGCAGTGCTTCTATGACAGTTTAGTGCAAGATTTAACATCAGTAATTATATTGAATTTTTGTGCTGAAAAATCCCCGCTATCTTAGAGTAGCTGTAAAACGACAAATACCACAATACCAACCCCGCCCCTACATTCACTCAAACAAAATTAAAAATAATTTTTTTTTGGAAATATAGTTAATAGTTTTTACCTTTGCTATAAAATATTAACTTATGAAAAATAAAATTCCTTTATTAAATACTTTACGGCGGGTGGTGAGTAATTTAGATACCATTTTTATTAATCACAAAAATGCGAAATAAGGTGGGGCTAAGCAATAGTTATGCAGCATACAAGAGCGACACCCCTAACATTCAACATTGTTCGATTTTGACAACAAATAATCATAATTTTATTGTATCTTTGACGACAGAATTTTATAACATAATTTATGAAGCTAACAATTGACAATCTTGGTAAAATTATTCATAGTGAACTAGAACTTAATAAGCTTACCATACTTGTTGGAGACAATAATTCTGGCAAAACCTATATTACATACAGCACGTATGGTTTATTAAAAAACTGGACTGACTTCATTAACTATTCAAGTTTTAAGGCAATAGAAAACAGATTAAAGAGTGAAGGACAAATAATACTAAAAAAAGAAGAAATAATTGCAATTGTTTCTAATAGTATTGTTTCAGACAGTGGTAGCTTTCAAAGACGTTTAAGAGATTTATTTAACGACAAAGAAAAAATTTTTGCGGATGCAAAAGTTAAATTGGATTTTGAAAAACCTACAATTTTCAAAGATTCAGAAAAGAAAATTCAAATAGGAGATAAAATAGCATTTGAAGGGAAATTAAAAGGCAATACATTATCAATTAGTTATACCAAACAATCCGATAATGACATTAGCGACAAATTATTTAAAAGAGTACTGGGCGATTTATTTACTTCTTTGGTTTTTGATGACATTTTTCCTAACCCGATTATTATAACTGCTGAGAGATTAGGGATTTCTCTTTTTTATAAAGAACTTGACGAAAAAAGAAATTCGCTAGTTGACGGACTTCAAAAATTAGACGATGAAGATAGAGATGTTCATCCATTTAATATTTTAATGTCAATGAGTGCATATTATGCAACCCCAATTCGTGACCATATTGCTTTCGCGAGAAATTTAGATAATATTAAAAAAAACAACTCAAAGCTGGGTTCGAGTTATTCAATGGATATTATTAAGGATATACTTGGTGCAGAGTTTAAAAAGGAATATAAACAGGACATTAGATTTTATACAAAAAACAAAAAAAACAACAAATTTGATATTCCGCTGTATTTGGCTTCTTCATCAGCAAGATGTATAGTTGATATTTATTTTTATTTAAAACATATTGCTAAAGAGGGAGATATTTTAATAATAGATGAACCTGAAAGTCATTTGACTTTAAAAAACCAAAGGGCAATGGCAAAATTAATTGTGTCTCTAATTAATATTAACATACACGTATTCATTACAACTCACAGTGACTTTTTAGTAAAAGAACTTAATAACCTTATTATGTTATCAAATGATTTTAAGAATAAAAAAGATTGGTTAATCAAGAATAAAAAAGCTTATTCTGTTTTCGATAAAATTAATCATAAAGATGTTTCTGTTTATCAAGCAACAAATGGATTTTTGAATAAACTAAATGTTACAAATAAAGGAATTGAAATTCCATTTTTTGATGACGAAATTAATAGTCTTTTTTCAATTTCTTCAGATTTAGATTACTTAATTGACTAAAGATATGAGAGAAGTATTTTGCGAAAATGAAGTAATTCAAAGCTATGATCAATTAAATCACACAATGGTTTTAAGAGAAGAAGAAAATAAACAAATGATCACAATTGGTGGAATCCCAACTGATTCAATATTGTTGAAATTAGATGTTAATAAGCCAGAGTATAAACAAAAATCAAAATACTTAAAAAGAGAGCAATCATTTATTCATAAAACCTGTGATTACTGCTTAATAATTCCTTCTCTACAACAAATAATATTATTTGAATTAAAATCTATGAAGCCTAAGGTTAAAGACTATGTTGACCAATTTATAGCATCAGAATTGTTCATAAATTATTGCAATAATTTATCAAACTATAAAAGTTGTACTGAAACAAATTACACTTTCAAAAGAATATTGTTAAGCCCAAAATATAATTATGGCCTGACCGAAAAGTCTAAAGTAATTGACATTTCTAAGCCCAATAGTTGCGGGGTAACAATAAGTATAAAAACACCTGGGTTCCCTAATAGAATTAGACTTGAAAAATTACTCTAATGTGGTTGACCGAAAAATTACGATCACATAACACAGGTTATGCTTCAAGTGAGGTGGCGTACAAACTTGGAACTTTGTTTCCAGCACTTGCGTGATTCAATGTAGGTTGATAGTTTTGTACTCACAATTCCCAACCTACACAAAGCCTCAAACCGTTGTGCCAAAAAAAAATATACATTCTCCTAAAATATAGTTAGTTTCTGAAAAATAATTTTTATACTGCCCTACTCTACTTTAAAGAAAAATAATTTTTTTGGAAATATAGTTAATAGTTTTTACCTTTGCTATAAATATTAGCTTATGAAAAATAAAATTCCTTTATTAAATACTTTACGGCGAGTGGTGAGTACATTTGATACCATTTTTATTAACCACAAAAATGCGAAATAAGGTGAGGGAAGGAAAATTTAGTAGCAATAATACTTAACACACTAAATTTTAAAATATGGCCAATTCAAAATGTACAAAATGTGACAACACTCACTTTGAAGTGAAAGAAAATTTACCTAACCACTGCAATTTTAAACTTCTATTTGTTCAATGCAGCATTTGTGGTTCTGTAGTTGGGACAATAGATAGTTATTATATTGAAAATAGGTTATCTGATCTTGAAAAAAAATTTGACGGCATAAAATCCTCGAATTTTGGTTTAAGTTCTGTTAATTCGAACTTAGATGTTATCAGTAACAATATTATTAAAATCTTTAATTATATAAAATTAAAACTCGACAATAAATGAACCAGCAAGCAATTGGTATTTTAAAAGAAGTTATAACAAAATGGACGGAGCTTAGACGTTTTACTTTTGAGAATAAAAAAGTAGATAGTTTTAAAAGTCCAATAATAGACGATGAATTTGTTTTGCGATTTTCAAATTCTGTAAATAGTTTTTTTTGTAAAGGACAACTAATCCCTATTAATCTTGTTTCAAAACCATTTCATACAAATACAATAAGCAACAATACACTTTCCAAAAATTTCAATGGTGACAAATACCGTTTGGAAAAGTTTTTAGAAGAATTTGACGAACAGTTTTATAAAGAGGTTGAAAACAAATTGGAAAACTGTATTGAAACACTTACAACATCAGACCCTTTATTTTTCTAACAACAATAGCCCAACCTCCAACACCCGTTTTGCCAAAAATTGCCTCTACAGTACTAAACTAAATCTTTCCCCCCCTTCCACCAAGCCGCAAAAATTCAACAAAATATTGTCAGTTTCACCCTAAGTGGTTTTAGCATTGGCAGAAAATAAATTTGAAAAGTATCGCATTGCACAGGTCATCATTTTAATGAAATGAAGTAGGAAAATAGGTACAAATATTGGTATTCATAACATCGTCTTTTGAAGTAAAATGTATGAGTTGTTCAATAGTAATGGTAAATAAATTTTCAACGGGTTGTTGGCTAATATGAAATAGCAGAGTCGCCACAAAAGAATCGCTTGAGCCTGTAAAATCTATTCCTATAATTTGTTTTTTAGACACTAAATGTTGGGTATTGTTTTGAGGTGAATAAAACATAATATCATCATTTTCTAAAATAATAATCATAATACCTTTAACAAGTTTAGAAAAATATTTTAAGGCGTCCTCTACTGTATGTTGCTGTGAAATTAATAAAGCCTCTTCTAAGGTCATTTTTATTAAATGTGCTTTTGTTATAAATTCTAAACATTGTTTAATAAAAAAATCTTTTTTCTTTTCAAATAATAAGGCTCTATAACAAGGGTCAAAATAAATAAATTTATGATTTTCTTTGGCATATTTTAAAAGGTATAAAAAAGTAAAATAAAGGTCGCCTAATAAAAATGCAGTAACCGATCCAAAATAGAAAATTTCTACCTTACTAAAATCTATTTTCTGAATATCTCTGATTCGAATATTGCCATCCGCTCCGCGTTGAAAATGTAGGTCTTTAGAAGCGTTTTTTTTAATAGAAACATAAGCCATTGTAGTATAGTGGTTCTTATCAATAAAAATATAATCTGTATTAACATTATATTCTTTCAAAGTGTTAATAATAAATTCTCCAAAAGGGTCATCACCAACGCAAGCAATATTAATTACATTTCCTCCCAATGCGGTTAGGGCTATCGCTAAACTCGTCGGCGATCTACCACATTTTCTTATATAATGTACACCTTGCGCTAACGATTGTTCCTTATCGGTACAAATCATATCTACCAAGGCTTCCCCAATACATAATACCGTATTCATCATATTTTATTTATTAACCTGAATAATTTTTATTTCAATTCGACGGTTGAGTTGTTTTCCTTCGGCAGTGTTATTGTCTGCTATTGGAAATTCTTGTCCGAACCCTTGCGATTGTAAGCGTTGTTTGGCAATACCGTTAATTTCTAAAAATGTAACCACCGCTGCCGCTCTTTGTTCAGATAAGGTTTGGTTATGTTCGTAACTGCCTTGATTATCGGTATAACCCAAAATAGCAACAGATAGTTTATTATTATTTTTTAGAAATTGCACCAATTCGTTCAAAGCTGGAAATGCACTGCTGTCAATTTCAGCAGAGTTATTAGCAAACAAAATATTATTCCAGACAATTTTTTGGTCTGCTAATATGGGTTTCAGTCCAAAACTATCAAAAGAAAAACTACTGTTATTATCATTTAAAAATAAAACGGTATCTTTAGACCAATAATTGGCTAATTCAAAATGTAATTTATACGGATAATGATGAACCAGAGAAATTCCATATAAATTACTAATTACATAATAATCTGGCGCAGTATGAATTTGTAATGAATCTTGTTGAATAAAAATAGATGGATAAATTGGTTCACGGGTTTGTTCGTTATAGGTATAAAATTGTAAAAAGGTTAGGGCTTCAACCAGATTGGTTTTGCCGTAAAATTTAACTTCAAAAAGGTCAATATTTTTATAACGTCTATCAGAACTTAAGAAACCTGTTCGTCCATCCATTTTAAATACCAACGATTGGTCGTTAAATTGAGTATTAATGGGTGAATCTAACAAAACGGGTTCAGTAAACGTGGTATCATTAATAATTTTAAACATATAAATATCTTCGCCACCTTTGCCACCACTGCGGCTCGAGCAGAAAAAAACGTGTACGTTATCAGAATAAATAAAGGGGGCATAATCATTTTCGTTGGAGTTGATTTTTTTACCCATATTAATAGCTCGATACCAGTTGCCTTCGGGATTTTTAATGGTATAGTATAAATCTTTTTTGCCGTTTCCACCGGGTCGTTCCGAGCTAAAAATTAAGAGGTTATTTTTAGAATTTATAGCAGGTGAACTTTCCCAGTAATTTGTATTTATGCTTGAACCTAAATTTTTAAAACCACGCATATCTAAAGAATTATCTTCTGTATAAAAAATATCATAATTACCCAAACCATATACCTTACCAATATCAGCGGCACAATAAATGGCATTATTACTAATATTTTTAGTTAAAGCGCCTTGAAACTTTGTCAACTCGCTAAACATAGGCCAGGCAAGAGGTCTATAAAATTTTCCAGAATCAAATAAACTGCTCAAAGTTAATTCTTTGATATTATCAAATCGCCGAGTAAAATAAAGGTTCGATTCAATATCGCTCCAAAATGGATAATATTCATCGGCAGCGGTATTTAAAGGAACCAGTAAAGGTTTAATAACGATACTATCTTGCCCAAACGTATAAACACTTTGAAATCCTATAAAAAAAATAAAAATAAAGGAGATTTTTTTTAACACGCTATTTTTTTATAAAGAATCACCTTGTTTCAAATAAAATCCAACGACATTTAATTCTTTACGATAATATTCGAGATCGGCAAATTGAACTTGAGTAGGTTTTTTAATGGCGGTTACATAGCTTTGGTTTTTCGATTTCATAACCTGAACGCCTTTGGTGTTTCTGGAACCAACGGCATTGATTAAAGACGTATTAACCATAACTATTTTTTGGAGGTTACTTACAAAAATTAAATCTAACTCTGTTTCAGCAAGTTCAATAAACAGTAAAGGAGATTCGGTATTGTAGGCGCCTTTTAATTTTTTTCGTAAGGTTTCTGTTTGGTAAGCCTCTAAAGAAATTTTTGCCAATTTTCCGTTTTGGTATCCCACAAATAAAAAGCCTTTGTAGTTACGCGTACCAGCCATGTAAATAGGTTTTTCATCGGGTTCGTACATAACCTCACTTAATACTTGTGGGCTGCGTTGGTGATTTTGTTGGTTATGAATTTTATACACATTATTTTGGTTGGTAAAAATTAAAATTTCAGGGTAGTGAAATACTTGAGGCATCATTTTTAAAATATATGCTTCGTTGGTTGAATTTGTTATGGGTTCGTTAGATTGATGTTTATCTGTTTTGGTTTCATCTACATTTGTTTCCGCTTCATTTTCGATTTCGATTGTTTTATCCGCATTGAAATTATCTTTTATTTCCTGTACTTCGTCTTCAGATAAATGGCTTTTTTCTCCAATTTGATGTGCAATAAGGTCTCCTAATTTATTAAACCTAATTTCTTCATCAACAGCTTCGATATTATAGGCTTCATCAATAGATTTTTTTAAATCATGTTTGATTTGTTCTGTTTGATTATGTATTGGTAATAAGCTATAAAAATGTTCTGTTATATCTTCTTTTAACCGTTTAAAAATTTTTTGTAGTTTTTCGTATTTTTTTTCCATTTCTGATATAGTTAAGTTTCCGTTTTTTTCTATAAGGCTACCCGTATAATATACGGGTGGATCTATTTCTGATAAGTTTGCATCTTTCCCCGACTCATCTGTTATTTCGTTACTCCATTTGTTCATAAAAAAATTTTGCAAATGTAAGGTAATCGAATTAAAATAGGCGATTAAATAATGTTAAATGTTAAAGAAAATTATTTTTTATAGGCAATTTTTCCGCCGACCACTGTTAGTGTTATTTTAGTATCCCAAATTTTTATGGGGTCGAGGTCAAAAATATTATCTTGAAGGATGATCCAATCGGCTAATTTACCAACTTTTAAGGAACCTTTTTTATCTTCGTCAAAAGAGGCGTAGGCGCCTTCTACGGTATAATTTCTAACGGCTTGTTCGACGGTTATTTTTTGTTCAGGAATCCAACCCGTTGGGTTTTTTCCGTCCAAAGTTCTACGGGTAACGGCGGCATAAATACCTTTTAAGGGTGAAGGAGGGGCTACGAACCAATCGCTACCAAAAGCTACATGAACACCAGAATCCATAAGCATTTTAGCGGCATAAGTAGATAAAGCTCGTTGGTGTCCGATGGCTTGTTCGCACCATATTCCATCATCAATGGCGTGATAGGGTTGCATGCTGGCAATAACGCCGAGTCTGCCCATATATCCAGCGTCTTGAGGGCGGATATGTTGGGTATGTTCAATTCTAAAGCGGCGGTCTTTTTTGCCATTGTGTTGTATCACTTCATCAAAGGTTTTTAAAGCGGTATAAATTCCTTTATCGCCAATGGCGTGAATACATAATTGTAAACCCAAGCTATCGGCTTGTTGAATGCTTTGATAAAGGATTTCATTGGAATTAACTTGATTTCCTTTATAGCCTTTTTTATCGTTGTAATCGTCAAAAAACAAAGCAGAATGCGATCCAATAGCCCCGTCAACATAGCCTTTTAGAACGCCAGTTTTTAACCAATTATCTCCTTTACCGTAGGCATTAACGTCGGCGGCAACTTGGGCATAATCGGTAAACGGTTGGGCAATATAAAAACGAACGCGGAGGGCTTTATTTTCTTGCAATCGTTTAAAGGCTTGATAGTCGGTAGATTGTCCGCCGGGGTTTCTTTCATGGGGTTCAACCATGTGGTGGGCGGAAGTAATTCCCTCGCTTAAAAAATAATTCATAGCATCATTAATATATTTATCTTTTTGTTGAACGCTCAGGTCGTCAATTACTTTAAAAATCAAAAACATGGCGTCGTCTTTAAAAACTCCGCTCGGAGCGCCGTCCACCAAGCGTTCTATAATGCCGCCTTGAACGTCTTTAAAGTTTTTAGTAATATGTGCTTTGTCCATAGCTAATTTATTTGCCAAGCCGGAATGACCTTCGCTGCGTTCTATCCAGACAGGATTTTGCGAAGTAACTGAATCTATCCAGTGGTGGGTAGGAAGTTCACCGCCCCAGTTTTGATGGTCCCAGTTGCCGCCTAAAATCCATTCTCCAGGTTGTAGTGTTTGGGCATATTCTTTAATGCGTTGAATAAATTCTTGTTTGGTACGAACATCTTTTAATTGAACGGTGTTCAATAAGGTACCGCCCATAATGGTATGAACGTGGCAATCAATAAAGCCGGGTAAAACCAATTTTCCTTGGGCGTCTATGACGCTGTCGCAATCTGCTAAGGCAGAAGCCAACTCTTTATCAGTACCAATCAAGGCAATGGTATCGCCTGAGCAAATCATTACTTCTGCCCAAGGTTGGTCTTTTTCGCCCGTCCAAATTTTAGCATTTTTAATACCTAAGGAATATTTTTTATTTGAATTATTACAGCTTGAAAACATCAAGGTTATTATAAACAAGAAGAAGAATATTTTTTTCATATTTACTAATTTTTTACAAATATACAAATTTTTACCTTTAGTAAGGATTTTTTTGTCTGAATGGGGATTACGCCGTCCTGAACCTTCTGGATCAAGATTAACAGGATTTTAATTTTGTCTGAACCTGGATTACGCCGTCCCGAACCTTCGGGATCAAGATTAACAGGATTTTGATTTTCTGATTGAATAAAATCCCCCTTTTTAAGGTGGTCAGGGAGATTTTTTGTAAAATTTGGTTTTTTAATCCGTAGGGACAGATAATTATCTGTCCCTACTAACCAAAATAAAATAATCTGCGTCCCGAATTGCTCGGGACTGCCTAATCTGTGTAATCGTGGTTCAGAAAATATCAGAATTTGGATAAGATGGGCTTGTAAAATGATATGATTTATACATTTTTTTTAGACTCAAGGTATTCTTTTAAACCTCGAATTTCTTCAATAATGGTTTCAAGTTCATTTAATTCTTTTTTTAAGTCGTATACTTTTTCAGAAAGCTTATCTAAAAATTGAGCGGAAGTATAGTATTGCATTTGTTCTTCATAAAATTCGTTGGAGTTAAATTTTTTTTCAAATAACGACATAGCACCTTCTCCTGTTACTAACCAAACCAAACTTAGACTTGGAAAATAGTTTTTTATTTTTAGCAATATATCGGACCCTATCGTTCCGTTTCGGAGTAATTGTTTGGTTAAATATCCATTGCTAAGTCCTAATATTTTTTCAAATTTATAGACTTTAATATCATTTTCTTGAAGAAAAAA
>JACCDX010642633.1_pt1 | contig 24768 bp, 3 predicted proteins | sample 7449681 | NCBI WGS metagenome assembly JACCDX01 (sample SAMN15323450, study PRJNA562643) | freshwater metagenome | isolation source: river surface water | place: USA:Blue River Watershed | collected 2017-08-18
CAAGTAATTTATCTGGTGGTCGATTCTTCAATCATCAGGAACTCTTTCTGAATTTTGTTTGAAAACTTTGTGATGGACTTTGTAGGAGAAACATCATGTCCGTGATTAATACCAACGTGAAAGCTCTGGGCGCCAGTGCCTCTTTGAGCAAGGTTGAGAAATCGTTGTCGCAGGCCATGCAGCGACTTTCTACAGGCCAGCGCATCAACAGCGCGAAAGATGATGCTGCTGGGTTGGCCATTACCAACCGCATGACGGCGCAGATTCGGGGTTATGCGGTGGCGATCCGCAACTCGAACGATGGCTTGTCCATGGCGCAGACGGCTGAAGGCGCGTTGAGCCAAGTTTCTTCCATGTTGCAGCGTATGCGCGAATTGTCGGTTCAGGCCGCTACGGGCACCATGTCGATTGCTGACCGCCGGTCCCTGCAAGAAGAGGTCACGCAGCTCAACAGCGAGATCGATAACATCGCCACCAAGACCAACCACAACAACATCAAATTGCTGGATGGTTCTGCCGGTGATATCCAATTGCAGACGGGCGTGTTCGCCTCTGACAACATGAAGATTGGTTTTGACTCTGTTCAGACCAAAGACATTGGCATTGGATCCAAGCCCTCCTTGACCTCCAATTCAGTTTCCAAGACGGCTTTGTCTGCAGGCGACTTGCTGATCAACGGCGTGTCGGTGGGGCAGTCTGTCGCAGAAGACGATAAGCTTTCTTATGGAACCAACGTTGCTGGCAGTGCCATCGCCAAAGCCGCCGCAATCAACAAGGTGTCTGATTTGACGGGCGTGATTGCAACTGTAGGCCAAACCGTAGCTTATGGTGCCAGCATGACAGCCGCTGCTGCTTCTTCCAAAACCATCAAAATCAACGGCATCGACACTGCAGCGTTCGATTTGTCAGCCACTTCCAACGAGGCAAATAGAAAAACTGTTGCGCTTGCAATCAATGACATTGCTTCGCAAACCGGCGTAAAAGCCATCAACACGGAGTCTGACAGCCAGGGTATCGTGTTGGTTGCCAACGACGGCCGCAACATTGTGATTGACCTTGGCGCATTGACTCAGGCACAAACGGGTATTTCCGTGGGAACGGCCATCGGTACAGGCGCTCCCTTCGTCGGTGCGGCCACCACCGGAACTTGGATCGGGAATTTTTCTTTGACGAATTACAACGGCAAAGACATCACGATTTCCACCAACGAGGGCAATACTCTTTCAGCACTTTCGCATGCTGGTCTCTCAGCTGGCGTTTACAGTTCCAGCAAGGCGCAAGTCGTTACAGCGCAGCGAGATTACCTGACTGCAACTGATGCCCAAAGCGTTGCCGGCATTCTGCAAGGCAATACCATGACCATCAATGATGTGGCCATTGATGCAGCAACGGCCAACGATGACACGGCTTCCGTGGTGGGCGGTGCCAATTATCCGTCCAGCTTCAGAGCATCCAGTGCGATTGCCATCGCTGCAGCGATTAACCGCAAGGAAGAGCTGACGGGTGTTCACGCTTCGGCCGAAGCCAACGTCATTTATGGCACGGGCTTCAGCTCGGGAGAAGTCAATAACATTTATCTGAATGGCATCACCATCGATACACCTGATGGTATTGATTCTGTTGAAGCCGCGATCAGCGCTATCAACGCACATCAAGGTGCGACGGGTGTCGTTGCATCTCAGTACGGGCAAGGTATCAAGTTGACCGCAGAAGACGGTCGCAATATCTCCATCTCGGTAGATGGTGCTGGTGGTGCTCAAGCGATTGGCCTGAAAGATGTCAACGTTGGGACCAACGATCAAACCGATGCCACAACCTATTACGCCTCTATTCGCTTGACCTCAGACAAGCCGTTCGAACTCAAGAGCGGTTCAGAAGGCAATGATGGCGCTTCGTCCAATTTTGAAGCCCTGGGCTTCAAGCGCGGCAACTTCGGCGGCAGCGACAATGGCTTAAAGGTAGGAGCTGTTGATATTTCTACTGCCACGGGCGCAACGGCTGCAATCTATGCCCTGGATGCCGCCATCGAAAATATTTCGGCCATGCAGTCCAAAGCCGGCGCCTACCAAAACCGCCTGGAAGCTGTAGTGAGCAACCTGACCGAGTCCAACCAGAACATGTCTGCCGCCCGCAGCCGTATTTTGGACACCGACTACGCGACGGAAACCACCAATCTGGCCAAGTCCCAGATCATTCAGCAGGCGGCAACCGCCATGCTGGCGCAAGCGAACCAGTCGGCCCAAACCGTGCTGGCGCTGTTGAAATAATTCAAAAGTTCTCCATTAAGAGCCTGGCTTCGGTCAGGCTTTTTTTTGGGTATGAGCCGCATGGCTTGAAAATTGCATTCTGACTGCCGAATGCCATCTTTTTGACAGAAAGTTGGCATCCGTCCCAAGGTCGGCCATCTTGGGTTTTTGTGAGAAATGTGATCACCATGCGCGCAAAAAAATCGAAACCGGCAGCATCCACGCCGCCCCTCTTGACGGTTCCAAATGTCAGCTTGGCTGAACTTTTGGAGCAAGCCAATGGCCTGCAGGCTTCTGGTCGGCCAGAACTTGCCGCTGTTTTGTACGAAAACTGGCTGAAACAAGTGGTTCAACCCATGGCCCATGTCGCCTGGTTCAATTTGGGTGTCCTTCGTGGCGAGTTGGGCCAACGCGAGACAGCGGCGGATGCCTACCGGCAGGCCATCGAAATTCATCCCCCATTTTTAGAGGCGCGCCTGAACTTGGGTAGCCAGTTGGAAGCATTGGGTCAAGCAGATGCTGCCATTGCGGCTTGGACCGATGCCACCTTGGTGGGACAACCCATTTCAGACATCACGCGGCCCCTGGTGGTCATGGCCTACAACAACCTGGGCCGCTTTCAAGAAAAACTTAGACGTTATGAAGCCGCAGAGCTTGCCCTGGAGGAGAGCCTGCGCTTGAAGCCGCAGCAGCCCGATGCCTTGCAGCATTGGCTGCATTTACGCCAGCGTCAATGCAAGTGGCCCGTGCTGAAGTCTTTGCCCGGGCTCAGCGTACATGATTTGCTGATGTCGTTTTCACCTTTGGGTATGTTGGCGCACACTGACGACCCCGCCATGCATTTGATGGCTTCCCGTAATTTTGTCGGCAGAAAGTTGGCGAATTCGCCTTCGCCCATGCGCTTGCCCACGCAGCGGCGCGTTGGACGGCTGCGTTTGGGTTATCTGTCAGGCGACTTGTGCATGCATGCCGTGGGTTTGCTGCTGGCCGAAGTGCTGGAGAACCATGATCGCAGTCGCTTTGAAACTTTTGCCTTTGACTACAGCCCTGAGGATGGCTCACCCTACCGTGCGCGCTTGTTGGCCGCCTTTGAGCATGTACACAAAGTTCATGCCCTGAGCGACGCCGACGTCGCGAAATTGATCGCCACACAGGAAATTGATGTGCTGATTGACTTGCAGGGACTGAGCAGTGGATTGCGCCATGGCATCCTGTCGATGCGGCCCGCACCTGTCCAAGTGACTTACTTGGGTTTCATTGGGCCGACTGCAATGCCATGGATAGACCATGTGCTGGCCGATAAGTTTTCTTTGCCCGAGGCTTTGCAGCCCTATTTCAGCGAGACGCCGCTGTACCTGCAATCCTCTTTCCTGCCCGCTGACCGCCAACGCCAGATGGCAGACCCCACCACGCGGGCTGCGCAGGGCTTACCGGAAAAGGGCTTTATTTTTGCGTCATTCAACAATTCCTACAAAATCACCGAAGAAGTGTTTGCCAGTTGGATGCGAATCCTGCAACGCACACCCGACGCTTGCCTTTGGCTGGTGGACGACAACCCTTGGGCCACGGCCAATATGCGCAAAGCTGCCCAAGCCCATGGCGTGGACCCAGCCCGGTTGGTGTTCAGCCCGCGCGTCGGTAAAGAGCAATACCTTGCCAATTTGCAGTTGGCTGACTTGTTTTTGGATGGTTTCCCTTACAACGCAGGCTCTACCGCCCGCGATGCCTTGTCCGTTGGCTTGCCCATGCTGACCCTGAGCGGACGCACATTTGTGTCACGCATGGCGGGTAGCCTGTTGCATTCCCTGGGTTTGACGGAGTTGATCACCCATGACCTCGCCAGTTACGAACAACGCGCCGTGGACTTGGCGCAAGATACCGCGGCTTACCAAGCCATTCGCAACCGCATGAACGCATTGGTTGCCACCGGCGGCGTGTTTGACGCACCCGCGTTCACGCGCGATCTGGAGAAATTGCTGGCCCAAGCCTGGCAAGAGCGCCAACCCAGGACCACGGCGGATCTGTCGTTGCCTCATGTCGACATGACGCCGAGGCAGGCGCTGCTGATGGCTCAGCCTCAAGCCGTTGGCAAGATCGACCCCCAAAAAGTTCAACTCCTGCACATTGCCTACTCGCCAGAAACCTTTGAGCAGGTGTCGCCGGGCATGCTGGTTCTGGACAACCGGGCCAATCCACGGCCGGACTGGCAGGAATATTGGCCCATTCGCCAATACTTGCTGAACACTCCCCTGGATGAGGACGGCTACTATGGCTTTTTCTCCCCGCGTTTGCGAGAAAAAACCGGCTTGGATGGGCATGCCATTCGTGAGTTTGTTGCAAATTTGACAAATGACCACGAAATCGTCACATTCAGTCCTCAGCCTGATTTTGGCGCTTGTTTTCTCAACGTGTTTGAGCAAAACGATTTCCTCGACCCGGGCTTTCGCGAAGTCTCCCAGGCCTTTTTAAATCAAATGGGCTGGCCTGTGGACTTGTACAACCTCATCATGGATTCCCGCCAAATTGTGTTCAGTAATTTCTTTGTGGCCAAGCCGAATTTCTGGCGACAATGGTTGTCGCTGAATGAGCAACTGTTTGCCTTTTGTGAGCATGGCGCAGATTCGCCTTTGCGGCAAAAACTGCTGGAGCTGACGCATTACAAAAATGGCGTGCCACGCAAGGTTTTTCTGGCGGAACGCATGGCCAGCCTGATGTTGGCAACCCAAGCGCATTGGAAACTGCGTGCCTATGACACCTTCAAGTGCGCATGGTCGGGTTTGACGCTCAGCAAATACCCCCATGAGGTGGTTTTGAGCGATGCCCTGAAGATCGCCGCCCGGGAGCAGGGCTTTCCAGCGTATCTGCAAGCCTATGGCAAGGTGCGCGACACCTTCCGTCAGGGATGAATTCAAAGTAATTAAATAAATTACAAAGAATTCATAAAAAAAATATTTAAATACTTAAGAAAACAATTCAATCGGCCCTCAAAATGATTTCAAAAATATCTCAAGATTATTTTTTTCGTGCCGATTGTGAGAAGCCGGTACTGCGTTCAAGGTCTGAGCGTGGTCGCGGCGTAGCGAAAGCGAGCAAGTAATGTCACTCACAACACAACAAATCAAAGCCTTGAAGACATCGGGTACTGGCACGGACAGTATCCTGACGCTGACAACGGCGGACATTGATGCATTCACGGCGTCTGACCTGGCCGTGCTTTCTGCAACCCAGCTCGCCGCATTCAGCCCTGAACAAATTTCAGCCTTGAATGACTTGGCCGCACAAAATTTCAGCCTCTCGCAAATCAAAGCGCTTCGCTCCCATCAAATCAGCGCGCTAGAAACTCAAGATATTGCAGCTTGGACCACTGCACAATTTGCGGGTTTAAGCTCCATGCAGGTGGCTTCGCTTACTACGGCACAAGTTTTGGCCATGACGTCGGAGGATGTGCAAGCGCTTTCTCTGGCCCAACTCAAAAGCCTGAGCACAGACCAGGTGGCCGTGCTTGAAACTGCAGATGTTGCTGCCATCAACTCCAAATTGATCAGCGGCTTGAGCAGCGCTCAATTTGCTGCCTTCACGACGGCCCAAATTGCCAGCCTGAGCACCGCACAACTTTCAGCCTTGGCGATACAGCTGCCAAATATCAGCCAGACGCAGGCCGGCGGCTTGACCACCGCCCAGATCAACTCCATCAGCACGGCCAATCTCAAGAAGCTCTCATCGTCTGCATTGGGTGGCTTGAGTACGCAGCAGTTTAGTGTGCTGGATACTGCTGACTTGGCTGCGTTGACGTCCAATCAACTGCAAGGCTTGACCACAGCACAACTTCAGGTTCTGACGACCCAAGCGATTCGCGCATTGCAGTCCAGTCAGGTGGCCGCACTGACGACAGAACAACTGACTTCCCTCGGGGCCGCGCAAGTGCTCGCCATGACCTCCACGCAGGTCAGAGCGCTTGCCGCGAGTCAAATCGCTGCTTTGACGACAGCACAAATCCAAAATTTAAGCGCAGCGCAAATGGGCTCGATGAGCTCTTTGCAAGTGGCCGCCTTGCAAACCGATCAGGTTGTGGCTCTGAGTACACAACAGGTTGCAGCGCTCAATTCAGGCCAAGTTCGTGCATTGACCACGGAACAACTTCAAGCGCTGGAAGCCAGCGACCTGTCGGTCATGAGCACAGTTCAACTTGAAGGCTTGACAGCTGAGCAGGCGAGTGTCTTGACCACGGCACAGGCGGTAGCGCTCACGACCACCCAAGTCCGCGGATTGAGTGCAGGGCTACTGAATGGCCTCACTACCCAAGCCTTGCAAGCGCTTCAAACAGCGGATATCCGCGCCTTGACGACCGACCAGCTGCAAGGGCTGGCCACCGCCCAAGTGGTGGCGCTGACCACGGCGCAAGTGGCTGCTTTGGCGACCCATCAGATCAGGGCTTTGGGTTCTGGCAGTGTCAGGGCGCTCGGTACTGGCCAAATTCAATCATTCACCACGGCCCAGGTGGCCTCGCTGAATTCAACGCAACTTTCTGCCTTGGCCATCCCCCAGGTGGTTGCCTTGGGTACTGATCAGGTGACTGCACTGAATGCCACAGAGCTGGGTGGTTTGTCGTCCTCACAGATCCAGGTGCTGACCACGGACAAACTGTCGCTTTGGGGTGCAACCCAAGTGGCATCCTTGAAAATCGAGCAAATCAAAGCGCTGTCGACCGCTCAGTTGGCAGGGCTCACGACAGCCCAGATTGGCGCTCTGACTTCGGCCCAAATTTTGACGTTGAGCACTGCTCAAGTGACGGCTTTGCTGACAGAGCAAGTGGCAGCGCTTGGTACGGAAGATTTGGCGGCGATGAACAGCAACCAGCTGACAGCCTTGAAAACAGACCGCATCGTGGCCTTGACCACGCAGCAAGCGCTGGCTTTGACGTCCAACCAAATCCGAGGACTTACAACACAACAAGTTCAGGCCCTGGAAACCCGCGATCTGGCGGTGTTGCGCACATCCCAGTTGGCTGGCTTGACCTCCCTGCAAATGCGTGCTTTGGGCACAGGCCAGGTGATCGCACTCAGCACGTCCCAAGTGCGCGGCCTCACCGTGGATCAGCTGAACAATTTGTCTACCCAGGCCCTGAGACAGCTTGAGACCGCTGACATCAGAGCGTTGACGTCGGCCCAATTGCTGGGCTTAAGTTCTGGACAGGTTTTTGCATTGGCGACGCAACAAGTTGCCGCGCTTGATGTTGCCCAACTGGTGGTGCTGGACTCTGAGGCCGTCAAGGCCTTGAATACCATGCAAATTCAGGCGATGTCGACCGCATTGATCAGCAACTTAAGCTCTGATCAACTCTCTGCATTGAGTACTTCACAATTGGTGGTGCTCCAAACAGACCAGGTCATGGCCTTGAGCACTTCGGGTATCAAAGGCCTGTCGGTCTCCCAATTGCAGGCCCTGAGCACGAACAAACTCGCCTTGCTGAGCGAGGGGCAGATCACGGCTTTGAGTTCACAGCAAATTGCAGGGCTTCAAACTGCGCAGATTGCAGGCTTGCAAGCACAACAAGTCGCGCAATTGACCGCAGGCCAGACTCTGGCGCTGACGACAGCGCAGATGGCGGCATTGCGAACCGATCAGGTGGCCGCGATGGACGCTGACGATCTGGCCAAGCTCGATATCCGTCAGATTGCCGTTCTGGCCACAGACCGCATGGTCGCTTTGACCACCGAACAAGCCGGCGCATTGACTTCTGTCCAATTGCGGGGCATGACGCCTCAGCAAGTAAAAGCTTTGCAAACCCAGGACTTGGCCGTGATGAGCACGCAGCAGCTCGCCGGGCTGACGACGGCCCAAATGGCGGTGTTGCAAACCAATCAACTGGCTTCTCTCAGCACAGATCAAATTCAAGGCCTGAGTTCGGCTCAATTGCAAGCGCTCAACGATTCGCAGATCAAGGCGATTGAGCTAGGTGACTTGCAGGTGATGACCTCAGCGCAAATTCGCAGCCTGAGCACAAATCAAGTCGCGGCATTGACCACGGCCCAGGTTCAAGCCCTGCAATCAGACCAAGTGGCGGCACTCTCTTTGTCCGGCATCAGCAGTTTGCAGGCGAGCCAATTGGCCGTGATGTCCACAGACCAATTCGTTGCATTGGGTTCTGCCCAAGTGCGTGCATTGACCACAGCCCAGCTGGACGGACTGGCCACGGACAAACTGGTAGCAATTGAAGCGACGGATCTGAAAGCCCTGACCAGTTTGCAATTGGCTGCAATGCGTGTTTCCCAATTCGCCGCGATGACCACCGATCAGGTCGCCGCGCTCACCTCGCAGCAGCTTTCGGCTCTGACCACAGAGGATGTGCGTGCTTGGAATACGGCGCAAATCGCGGCACTCAAATGGTCGCAAATGGCCGGGATTACCACGGACCAACTGACATCCTTGAAAACTGAACAGGTGGCAGCGCTCCAAACTGACAGTATCAAAGTGCTATCGTCGACGCGGTTTGCAAGCTTGCAGACTAGCCAGCTGAAAGCCTTGACCGTTGACCAGTTCAAGGCCATGACGCCAGCGCAACTGGCCGCCTTGCCGGAAGAAACCGTCTCAGCCATCGAAACTGCAGACCTTGTGTCATTGAGTGCGGACCAAATCAAGGCCTTAAGCTCTTCGCAATTGACGCAATTGAGTCTGGGACAAATTACCTCATTGACCACCGCTCAATTGGCTGCGTTGACCGCCAACAAACTGGCTTCATTAGAGACCACCCAAGTCAGGGCGATGTCCACCGAACAGTTGGCAAACTTGAGCAACATTCAATTGGCCAGTTTGCGGACCGATCAGGTCAGCGCGCTTGATACCGCTGATGTGGCTGCTTTGAGTTCCTCCCAAGTGGGAAGCTTGACTGCATCGCAACTCAAGGTTTTTGACACGGCGCAGATCAAGGCCTTGCAAAGCCAGCAAGTGGCTGCTCTGAGATCAACCCAGGTCTCGGTGTTGGACGCCACGCAATTGCAAGCCTTGGACACGCAAGATGTTGCAGCCCTGAGTTTGGCTAATTTCAAAGCCTTGAGCACGGAGCAAGTCAAGGCCTTGACCACAGACCAGTTCCGTGCTGTGACCACAGCGCAACTGGCGGGCATCAGCACTTCACAGTTGTCAGCGTTGACAACGGCTCAAATGCTGAGCATGAACACGGACCAAATTGCGTCGTTCAAGATGGGTGGGACTCAGCTCTCGGCCATGACCCCCGAGCAGCTCAGCGTTTTGGCGACCGACCAAATTCGGAGTTTTTCTTCGACGCAAATTTCTGGCTTTACGACGCAGCAGATCTCGGGCTTCACGACAGCACAAGTAGCTGCCATGAGCACCTTGAATTTGGCTGGTTTGTCTTCTGTTCAGTTGGGCGCGCTTGCCACCGATCGTTTAGGGGCCCTGGGTACTTCGCAATTCGTCTCCCTAAGAGGAAACCAACTTGTTGGCATTGACCCTAACAAACTGGCTACCTTGCCAAATGGCTATGTCTCTGCTCTGGGAACGGTGCAAGTGGCAGCACTGCTACCAGAACAAATGGCTGCCCTCAGCACCAGTGCCCTTCGATCTCTGGGAACAGGGCAATTTGCTGCGCTGAGATCCTCTCAGGTAGCTGCTTTGACGACGGGCCAAGTTGCCACCTTGGAAACCGCAGATTTGTCTGTCCTTTCCTCGCAACAACTGCGTGCTGTCTCAACCCAATGGATTCAAGCACTGGGTACAGAGCAAATTCGCCAGATGACTACTGCCCAAGTGTCGACACTCCGTTCGGACCAAGTGTCTGCATTGACTGTGAGTCAATTGCCCGGCCTCGACACTGCCAAGATAGTTGCGTTGGATTCGCTGCAGGTGAGCTCTCTGACGACGTCGCAAATCAGTAACTTGAGCACTGCGCAACTTCGTTCCGTTGAGACTCGTGACCTCACGGCATTGAGCTCGGCCCAAATTCGTGCGCTGGGGACCGAGCAAGTCGCGCAATTGGCGTCCGGGCAGGTGCGTGCCCTGTCAGCAGTGCAGGTCGCAAGCTTGCTGACCTCGCAATTGAATGCGCTGACCACCGAGCAAATGGCTCAATTGCTGCCAGGGCAAGCCATAGCGCTGACCACCGCACAAGTGAGATCGCTGGATGAGGCCCGTCTGCTGGCATTGTCGACCAGTGCCATCAATGCCTTGAGCTCTGCCCAACTCCGTGCTTTGGACACAGCGCAAGTGGCCAACCTTTCCACGGCACAAGTACGGGCCTTCTCTGAGACGCAGATGCCTCAGTTGAGCACGGGACAAATTCAGGCGATGGAGACGCGTGATTTGGCGGTGCTCGGTACCGAGCAAATCGTCAAGATGACAGCAGACCAAGTCAAAGCCTTGACAACGACACAGATCCAAAGTCTCAGCACCGATCAGGTCAAAGGCTTGGGTTCGGCGCAAGTCATGGTGTTACAAAACAGCCAAGTCAGTGCATTGGGTACACAACAACTTGCTGTGATGGATTCGGCGCAATTGGGCAGCATGACCACTGCACAGATTCAATCCTTGAGTGCCAATCAAGTCAAGTCCTTGCCGGCAGATCAACTGGATGGCTGGTCAGGAGATGACATCCGCGCCTTAGGCACTGGCAATGTCACAGCACTGACGACGGCCCAAGTGGCAGCGCTGACATCAGCGCAAGTCAATGCGTTGACCACCGATCAGTGGGCGAAACTGGAAACACAGCAAATTGTTGCATTGCCGGCGGATAGATTTGCTAGCTTGAATACACAGTTGTTGGCAACGTTGACAACACAACAAGTTCAAGTGCTGACTACTAGCGATGTACAGGCAATCAAGGCTACGGCCATCGCCGCCCTCACGACATCACAAATCCAAGCTTTGCGCATTGAACAGGCTTCAGTGCTGCGGTCCGATCAGGTGCGCTCTCTGACCACAGAGCAAATCAGGGCACTAGAAACGGCAGATTTGGTGGCATTGACCACCGCAGCTGTCGCCGGTTTGTCTTCGGGACAGATTCAATCACTAAACACACGCCAGATCAAAGCACTTCAAACTCAGCAAGTTGCCGCAATGAATTCTGCGCAAATTGCCGCATTGACCACCGAGCAAATTGAAGCTGTTGATGTGGCTGATTTGAATGCCATGACAGTAGCCCGGATGTCTGGCTTGTCTACAGATCAAATCAAAGCGCTGACCACTGCTCAGGTGGATGGCTTGTCGACCTCGCAGATAAATGCTCTCAGCTCTGCACAATTGCGCTCGCTAGAAACGCGCGATTTGGCAGTTTTGGATGCGAATCAAATCGGTGCCGTTGCAATCAATCAATTGACTGGATTGTCGACCCATCAATTTTCTGGATTGACCACTGAACAACTCAGCGGCTTAACCACCGCCCAAGTGGCTCAATTGACAGTTGATCAATTAAAAGTTCTGGCGACAGACAAAGTTGTTGCGCTTTCGACGGAGCAATTCACAGCGTTGAGCTCGTTGCAAATTTCTGCCCTGTTGACCTCCCAGGTAGCGGCCATGGAAACCCGCGACTTGGCAGCCTTGAGCGAATTGCAGTTGAAGTCGCTCACGACAGAACAAATTGCCGGCTTGACTACTGCCCAGTTGCGCAGTTTCTCTACCGTCAATGTTCAAACGCTTGAGTCCGACCAAATTGCTGCCTTGGGTGCCAACCAGCTCAACGGGCTTGGGCAGAGCCATATTCAGGCACTGAAATCAGCTCAAATTCCTGCACTGGCTACAGCCACGGTAGCTCAGTTGAGCACCCAGCAAATTGCTTGGTTTGACACCCAACAAGTCAGAGCCTTGAGTACACTACAGGTGGCGGCATTGGGTACCTCGCAAGTTCCGATTTTGTCCACAGACGAATTGGCTGTGATGTCATCCGCGGCATTCGCTGCGATTGGCACTGCCGCATTACAGGCTTTGCGGACAGACCAATTCCGTGCATTGACCTCCACCCAGGTTCGTGGGCTGACCACCGCACAAGTCGCCGCAATGGAAACAGCCGACTTGGTTGCACTGGGAACCGCTGCGCTGGGCGGAATGACTGCCAATCAAGTGGCTTCCTTGACAACCGCTCAGGTTCGCGTTTTGACGGATGCCCAATTGTCTGCCATGGGCAGCAGACAGGTGGTCATGCTGACCACCCAGCAGGTCGCCGCACTGACGACCGATCAGGTTCTCACTTTGGACTCGTTACAGATTGCAGGACTGGCCACCAACCAAATTGTGGCGTTGGAAACCCAGCAATGGGCTGCTCTCAGCACCGAAGCCTTGAGAGGTCTCAATGCAACTCAAGCACTAGCCCTGGAAACGGCAGATCTGCGCAGCCTTCAGACACAGCAAGTAGCGGCGTTAAGCTCTGGCGCACTGTCTGGGCTCTCCACTTCGCAGGCCGGCACACTGAGCACGCAGCAACTGGCGGCCATGACAACGGTTCAAATTCAAGCACTGAGCTCCTTACAGCTGAGAGCCTTGGGAACCGACTTGATCGCCAGCTTGACGACCCAACAAGTGTCTGCCTTGCGCGTAGAGCAACTCAACGGGCTCAGGACAGACCAAATTGCCGCTCTGGAAACTAGGGATTTGGTCAGCTTGACGGAGAGTCAGTTCACATCGTTGAATTCCACGCAAATTCAAGCCTTGAACACACTGCAATTCGCCAACTTGACGACCGATCAAGTGACGTCTTTGACCGTTGCCCAGATTCCTTTCATCGAAACCCGTGATCTTCGTGCGTTGAGCACTGTTCAGATTGCGGCGCTCAACGCCACACAAACCACCCGACTCACTACAGCGCAGTTGGCCGCCTTGGGTACCGATCAAATCGCTGCCGTGGATTCTGCCAACATCGGCAAATTGACCAGCGCACAGGTCGCCGTGCTTCAAACGCAACAAGTGGTCGCATTGACCACTGAACAGGCTGCTGAGTTTGTGGGAACCCAAGTTCCTGCGTTGTCTGCAGCGCAATTGGCCGCCATGCAGGTTGCGGATTTCAAGGCCTTGAACAGTGGCGCCATCCGCGCCTTGAACAGTTCACAGATCGCTGCGTTGACCACAGCGCAAGTGGCCAATCTGGAAAGCGGTCAAGTCTATGCGCTTGGCAGTGCGCAATTGTCTGCCATGGAATTGGCGGATATTGTCAAACTTTCCGAAACCAGCATGGGCGTGCTGCGTGGCGTGCAAGCGCCGGGACTGACTTCGGCCCAAATCAATTTGCTCAGCACGGCACAGATTGCAAGTTTGAATCCCCTTGCATTTGCCGAGTTCAGCACGTCCCAAATCCAAGCCATGCGCACAGACCAGGTGGTGGCTCTTACCACGGCGCACATGGCGCAATTGGATAGCACGCAGCTGACTGCTTTTGCAGAATCTCAAGTATCGGCATTCCAAAGCCAAGATTTGGGAGCCATATACAAAACGGCCATTGAGGCCATGACCACCAACCAGATGGCTGCACTGTCCGGTAGCCAAGTGGTTGGTTTAACTACTGGACAAATCAAGTCTTTGTCTGAGCAGCAAATTGCTGCGCTGGTGACCCAGGCACTCTCCGGTTTAACCACGGATCAGATCCCGGCACTGAGTTCAGAGCAGTTGAATGCTTTGGCGCCTGAGGTTTTCGCGACGCTCACTACCCAGCAAGTGGCCGCAATTCCTGCCGTGGTTCTCAAAGCGATCTCCACGGCCACCCTCTCAGGCCTGACCACAGGCCAAGTTCAGGCGTTGACCACCGATCAAGTGCGTGGCCTGACGGTGGGGCAATTGAATGTCTTGACAACTGAGCAATTTGCATCGCTAGAAACAGGCGACGTCGCTAGTTTGACTACAGCGCAGGTGTCTGCGTTCACAACATCGCAGCTGCTGGGCATGACCACAACCCAAGTGGCTGCCATGGTCCCTGGTCTTGTGAGTGGCTTCTCCACTTCACAACTACGTTCGCTGAGCACCGATCAAATGGTGGCGCTGACCACAGCCCAAGTTATCAATTTGACGACAGCTCAAATAGCTGCCTTGAGGGTCGATCAGCTCAGCGCGATAGAGACCCGCGACATCGTTAACTTGACAGCCGCACAGATCAGGAGCTTGACAACAGCCCAAGCCAACGCGCTGTCCACGGCACAGGCAAATGCCTTGACGACTGGACAATTTGTCGCAGTGACGCCTGAAGACCTGCCGGCCATCAGTACGGCATCCATTCACGCTTTGCGTACCGACCAAGTTGTTGCACTGACAACTCAGCAAGCGACCACCTTGACCACGGCGCAACTTCTGGCGCTTCGCACGGACCAGATCCAGTCCCTTGAAACAGTTGATCTGAATGCCTTGAGTTCAACCCAATGGCGTTCGCTGTCCACGGATCAAATTGCGGCACTGACCACGCAACAGCTGGCAACATTGGCCACTGGTTTGCTATCGAGCCTGACGACCAGTCAGTTGGCGGCCATTGAAACAGTGGATATGAAAACCTTCAGCGCCAGCCAAGTGAAAGCGCTGGGGACAGATTTGATTGTTGCGCTCACAACATCGCAAGTTGCGAACATGACGACTGCGCAAATCTCGGCTATGTCTGCAGCCCAATATGCTGTAATGGAAACGGCCGATGTGGCTGCTTTGACCACGGCACAAACTGCCGTGATGAAGACGGATCAGATTGGTGCTTTTGGTACCCTTCAATTGGCTGCTTTGAACCCGGCCAGCTTGGAAGCTTTGACGCCGTCGCAGTTCGGTGCTTTGAACTCAGCCTATGTGTTGGCGATGACCACGGACCAAGTGGCAAGTTTGACCACAGCGCAAATCCGTGCCTTGTCGACTGGCCAGGTTTCGGCCTTGTCCACGGCGAACATTGCCGCGCTGCAGACAGATCAGGTGGCTGTTCTTTACAGCAGTCAGGCTGTGGCAGTGACCACGGCTCAGATTTCTGCATTGTCAACAGCCAGTCTGGTGGCGCTTAGCACAGACATGCTTCAGTTGTTAGGTACCGCTCAAATTGCAGCCTTGAGCACCAAGCAAACTGCCGCATTGCTGACCAATCAATTGCAAGCCCTAGGCACTGAGCAAATCATTGCCATTGGAACTGATGACATCGTCAGCTTGACCCAATCACAGGTCCCATCGTTGTTGTCTCAACAAGTGGCCGCGCTGCGTACGGCACAAGTGGCTGCCATAGAAACACAAGATTTGATTCAGTTGACAACGGATCAAATCCAAGCCCTCACGGACTCTCAAGTCCAAGCACTGACTACCAATCAAGTTGTCAGTATGACTAACGGTCAAGTTGAGTCACTGACGACGGCACAGATTCAAGCGTTGACGGTGGCTCAGGTACCCCACCTGCTCACTGCGCAAGTGGCAGCGTTGCTGGACACGCAAGTGGCGGCCATGCAGACGGCGGACTTGGTGACGCTGACGGCCAACCAAGTCAAAGCACTGACGACGGCGCAGATTCAAGCGCTGACGGGGGATCAGGTACCGAACCTGCTGACTGCTCAAGTGGCAGCTTTGCTGGACACGCAAGTGGCGGCCATGCAGACGGCGGACCTGGTGACGCTGACGGCCAACCAAGTCAAAGCACTGACGACGGCGCAGATTCAAGCGCTGACGGTGGATCAGGTACCGAACCTGCTGACTGCTCAAGTAGCAGCTTTGCTGGACACGCAAGTGGCGGCCATGCAGACGGCGGACTTGGTGACGCTGACAGAGGCGCAGGTGAAGGCGCTGACAACTGGCCAAGTGCAAGCACTGACCACAGCACAGGTACCCAACCTGCTGACCGCACAAGTGGCAGCTTTGCTGGACACGCAAGTGGCGGCCATGCAGACGGCGGACTTGGTGACGCTGACGGCCAACCAAGTCAAAGCACTGACGACGGCGCAGATTCAAGCGCTGACGGTGGATCAGGTACCGAACCTGCTGACTGCTCAAGTGGCAGCTTTGCTGGACACGCAAGTGGCGGCCATGCAGACGGCGGATCTGGTGACGCTGACGGCCAACCAAGTCAAAGCACTGACGACGGCGCAGATTCAAGCGCTGACGGTGGATCAGGTACCGCACCTGCTGACTTCGCAAGTAGCAGCTTTGCTAGACACGCAAGTGGCGGCCATGCAGACGGCGGACCTGGTGACGATGACAGAGGCGCAGGTGAAGGCGCTGACAACTGGCCAAGTGCAAGCACTGACCACAGCACAGGTACCGCACCTGTTGACCGCACAAGTGGCAGCATTGCTGGACACGCAAGTGGCGGCCATGCAGACGGCGGACCTGGTGACGCTGACAGAGGCGCAGGTGAAGGCGCTGACAACTGGCCAAGTGCAAGCACTGACCACAGCACAGGTACCGCACCTGCTGACTTCGCAAGTAGCAGCTTTGCTAGACACGCAAGTGGCGGCCATGCAGACGGCGGACCTGGTGACGCTGACAGAGGCGCAGGTGCAGTCGCTGACAACTGGCCAAGTGCAAGCCCTGACCACAGCACAGGTACCCAACCTGCTGACCGCGCAAGTGGCAGCATTGCTGGACACGCAAGTGGCGGCCATGCAGACGGCGGACTTGGTCACGCTGACGGCCAACCAAGTCAAAGCACTGACGACGGCGCAGATTCAAGCGCTGACGGTGGATCAGGTGCCGAACCTGCTGACTGCTCAAGTGGCAGCTTTGCTGGACACGCAAGTGGCGGCCATGCAGACGGCGGACTTGGTGACGCTGACAGAGGCGCAGGTGAAGGCGCTGACAACTGGCCAAGTGCAAGCACTGACCACCGCGCAAATGGCCACCTTGCTGACGGCACAAGTGGCGGCACTCAAGTCTGAGCAAATTGCGGCGCTCGAAACTGCCGATCTGATCAAGTTGACCACGGGTCAAGTTCAGGCGCTGTCGACTGCTCAAATTCAATCGCTGACGGGCGATCACATCAAGTCTTTGCTGGCTTCTCAGTTGGGTGCATTCAGCACGGCTCAAATTGCTGCGGTGAACACACAGTCCCTTGCCTCTTTGAGCACGCAACAATTGCGTGGCTTTGGCGCAGAACAAATTGCAGCTTTCAGCACTGAACAAATCTTTAATTTGACAACTGCACAATTCGTGTCTCTGAGCACAGCGCAAGTGGCTGCAATGGAAACGCGCGACTTGGCCGCGCTGACCACCACGCAGATTCGCCTGATGACGAACGAGCAAATTCTTGCTTTGACCACCTTGCAGTTGCCCAACCTGACCACGGACAAAGTGGCTGCATTGACCACGTCACAAGTGTCGTCTTTGGAATTGAGCGCTTTGGCAAGGTTGACGAACGAGCAACTGGCGGCGCTGAGCACGGAAGCCGTTGTATCCATGACCACGGCACAAGTAGCCAGTTTGACAACTTCGCAAGTGCAGTCACTCTCGTCGTCACAGATGTCGGTGATGGAGACGAGCGATCTGATCGCTTTGGCAACGGACCGTATCCGTGCTTTGACTACCGATCAACTCGTGGGGCTGACCACCCACCAATTTGCAGCTGTAACGTCTACGCAATTGGCGGCCTTGACGACGACCCAAGTGCAAGCCCTTGAGGCCGTCGATGTTGCGGCGATTTCGACCGCCAGTTTGTCTGGCTTTGACGCGGCACAGATCATTGCTTTGACCAGCCAGCAAGTGGCTGGATTGACCACTCGGCAGATTCCGGCTTTGGGAACCCAGCAAGTGGTGGCCCTGCAAACAGGCGACATGGCGGGGCTCTCGTCCGATCAGGTTCGTTCTTTGCAAACCCAACAAGTCGCTGTCTTGACGACGGCACAGTTGCCCAGCCTCTCGGCTGACTGGACTTCTGCGCTTTCTACCCAACAAGTGGCAGCTATTCAAACAGCCATCTTGTCACGCATGACCTCTGCGCAGGTTGCAGCCTGGACCACGGCCCAAGTGGCAGCCCTCGGAACGGCACAAGTCGCCAATCTGACGACCCAGCAACTGGCTGCCATCGGTAACGACAAAATCAAGGCTTTGGACACGCAAGATATCGCAGTGTTGACCACGGCCCATGTCCAATCGCTGTCACGTGACCTGCTTGAGGGCATGACCACGGCTCAGATGGCCGCGATGACGACGGCACAGGTGCCCACCTTGTCGGCCACCCAAGTGGACTATTTGTCTGCCGCCCAATTGGCTGCCCTCCAGACGGCTGCTGTCGCAGCGCTGGCAACCGTTAGCGTGGCGTCCTTGAACAATGATCAGCTCGCTGGCATGAAGACCCAACAGATCGCTGCTCTGGGGACCGCTCAGGTTGTGGCTGTGGACTCGTTGGCGATCGACGGACTGACGACCGATCAGATCGTGGCTTTGACTACAGCGCAGGCCGCAGTCCTGACCACCAGCCAGTTGTCGCGATTCAGTGACAAGCAGATGCAAGCCATCCAAACCGATGACTTGACCAGCCTGACAACCGCACAAATTCGTTCGCTGAGCAATGAACAGGTGACGCAGTTGACCACCGCGCAATTCGCGGCCTTGTTGACCACACAACTGCCAGGATTGAGCACGGCGCAGGTCGCGGCCATGGAAAACGCAGACATTACGGCCTTGCGCACCAGCCAACTTTCAGGCTTAAGCACCTCGCAAATCCGCGCAGTGACGGCCACGCAGGTGCCTGTACTCACGACCGCTCAAGTCGCATCCTTGCGGACGGATCAGATTGCCGCGCTCGACTCGGCCGTGATTGAAACCTTGACCATAGCCCAGGTCGTGGCTTTGGGGACCTCGCAGGTTGCCGCATTGAGCACGTCACAGCTGAGCCGCTTGACCGATGCCCAGATCAAGGCCATTGAAACGACCGACGTTGCCAGTTTGACGACCGCCCAGGTCCGCTCCTTGAGCAATGATCAGATCATTTCCTTGACCACTGCCCAAGTTCCAGCCCTCACCACGTCGCAGGTGGCTGCTTTGTCTACGGCCCAAGTGGCAGCAATGGAGAATGGCGATTTGGCGGTGATGACGCCCTCACAGGTTGCCGCGCTCAGCACGGCGCAAGTCAAAGCACTGACGGCAGACCATGTTGCTGCATTGACGACCGCGCAAGTCGCCGCAATCACCACAGGACAAATTGTTGCCCTGGATTCTGCTGATATCGAGTCGCTGAGCACGCAAAACATCATTGCGCTGAGCTCTGCGCAAGTCGGTGTGCTGACCACAGCGCAAATCAGCAAGTTGACACAAAAGCAAGTTCAGGCGCTGGAGACCGTAGACCTCGCTGGCTTGACGACGACCCAGATCCCGTCTGTCAGCGATGAGCAAGTGGGTTGGCTGACGACCGCGCAAGTCGCTTCGCTGAAGCCAGCACAGCTGTCTGCTTTCACTTCATCGCAAATCGCCGCGATTGAAAAAGCCGATCTGGTGGTCATGAACTCGGCGCAGGTGGTGGCCTTGAGCACCTACCAGATGCAAGCTTTGACGGCTGACCAAGTGGCAGCATTCACCACGGAACAAATCGTCGTATTGAAGAGCGATCAACTGGCCGCATTGGATTCCAGCGATATTGAATCGCTGACCACAGCGCAGGTTGTGGCATTGAACTCAACGCAAGTGGGAGGCTTGACCACGGCTCAGTTGTCACGCTTCTCCGAGAAACAGTTGCAGGCCCTGGAAACGGCTGATCTGGCTGGCTTGACCACACAGCAGGTTCGCTCCTTGTCAGATGATCAGGTCCGTTGGTTGCAGACCGCCCAGGTGGTGTCCCTCAAAGTTGCACAAGTGGCGGCACTCAGCTCATCGCAAGTGGCCAATCTGGAAAAAGCAGATGCGGCCGTGCTAACGTCAGCCCAAATCTTGGCGTTGTCGACAGCGCAGGTCAATGCCCTGCAAGCCGACCAATTGGCCGTGCTGACCACGGAGCAAGTGGCAGCCATGCGCAGTGATCAGGTAGCCGCCTTGTCGTCAGCCAACATGGCATCCCTGACAACGGCACAAATCGTGGCCCTGAGCTCCTTGCAGCTCAGCGCCATGACCACGGCTCAGCTGTCGCAATTCTCAGACAAGCAATTGCAGGCGATTGAGTCAGCGGACGTGGCAGGCTTGACCACCCAGCAGTTGATCAGTCTGAGCAACGATCAGGTGATTGCACTGACCACGTCGCAGTTGGTTTCCCTCAAGCCTGCGCAAGTGGCCGCGATGCTGACCTCGCAAGTGGAAGCCATGGAGAAGTCCGACGTGGCAGCCATAACCTCTGCCCAAGTGCTGGCCTTAACCACCGCACAGGTGAAGGCCTTGATTGGCGACCAAGTTGCGGCCTTGCGCACCGACCAAGTGGCTGTCTTGAAGAGCGATCAACTCGCAGCGCTGGACTCCAGCGATGTGGAGTCCTTGACCACGGCCCAGATGGTGGCATTGAGCTCTGTACAGCTGAGTGCGTTGACCACCGCACAGTTGTCACGCTTGTCGGACCGCCAAGTGCAGGCCATTGACGCGGCGGATCTGCCCGGCTTGACCACAAGCCAGGTGATCGGCCTGACCAATGAATGGATCGCGGCCTTGACGACCGGCCAAGCTGCCAGTTTGAGGCCTGCGCAGATCGCAGCGTTCACGACCCAGCAAATTGGGTCCATTGAACCGCGTGACCTGGCCGTGCTGGATAGCGCACAGATTCGTGGCTTGACCACGTCGCAAGTCGCTGCTTTGCTTGGCGATCAAGAAGCCAGCCTGACCACGTCTCAACTGGTGGCCATGACCTCCGATCAAATTCGTGCCCTAACGTCAGAACAGGTGGTTTCCCTCTCGACGGCCCAAATGAATGCACTGACTTCCTTGCAAGTTTCTGCACTCACTACAAAGCAAGTGGTGGCCATTGAAGCCGATGACTTGATCGCGATGACCTCTGCTCAATTGGTTGCGCTCACAACAGATCAAGTACAAGCTCTGAAAACCACGCAATGGCCGAGCCTGACCACGGCACAGATGCCTTCCTTCAGCGCCAAACAAATGGCGGTTCTGACCACAGAGCAATTGCGGTCGATAGAGGAACGTCAAATCGCTGCGCTTACTTCAGTTCAGACCCGTGCTTTGGATACAACCCAATTGACAGCTATGAAAGTGGAGCAAGTGGCCAGTTTGTCCACGGCCGGCCTCTCAGGGTTGACCTCGCTGCAACTGTCTGCCTTAGAGACTGCCCAAGTGGTGGCATTGACCACCCAGCAAGTGGCCTCCTTGCAAGTGGCCCAGGTCAAAGGATTGACCACGTCACAAATGCTTGCCATGGAAGGCGACGACGTCAAGGCGATGACCACGACGCAAATAGCCGGTTTGAGCTCTGATCAACTCAGAGCCCTGAGCACGGACCAGATTCAGGTCCTGACAACGGGTCAGGTATCAGCCTTGTCCGTCACGCAGGTTGCCAGCTTGCTGGTGTCGCAGGTACAAGCGGTTGAGGGCGTTTATCTGAAGACTTTGAGTTCAGATCAGATCCGCTCGCTGACCACTGATCAGATTGCGGGACTCAAAGCATCCCAAGTCCCAGACTTGACGACTGCGCAAGTCGCCGCCTTCAAGACCGTACAGATTCAGGCGCTTGAAACGGGTGACTTGCAGCAACTGACGACTCAGCAATTGGCCGTACTTGATTCTGCGCAGGTGCGTGCTTTGATCACCAGCCAGGTGGCTGCATTGACTGTAGATCAGGTGCCTTTCCTTAGTACTGAACAGATCGCTGCTTTGTCTTCAGTGCAGGTGACGGCGTTGGAGACTGCGGATGTGGCGGTGTTGACAACTCGACAAGTTGCGAGTTTGAGTGTTGTACAGCTGAAGGCAATGAGTACAGAGCAAATTGCTTCAGTTGAAACGCTGGACCTGCAGGCTTTGAGCACAGACCAGATTTTGGGATTCACCCTGGCGCAAGTGCAAGGCCTCACGCCGGATCAAGTGATTGCTTTGCAAACCCATCAAATTGCTGCGATGTCGTCTGCACAAGTTGGCGTTCTGACCACCCAGCAGATACAAGCTTTGGAGACTCGCGACATAGTGGCCTTGAGCTCTCAGCAGGTTCGTGGCATGACCACGGCGCAGGTGGCCGCATTGCTGGTAACACAAATCGCCTCGATTGAAACTGATGATTTGGCTGGATTGAATGCGCTGGACATCCAAGCTTTGACCACTGAACAAGTGGTGGCCTTGACAACAGCGCAGGCAGTTGCTCTGTCATCTATCCAAGTGTCTGCACTACAGACGACTCAGCTCTTGGCGCTTGAGACCAGAGATTTGGCCGTCATGGAATTGACGCGTGTGACAGCTCTCAGCGCAGATCAGATCAAAGCCTTGTCGACGGACCAAGTCGTGGCCTTGACGACCGAGCACGTTGCAGGCCTGAAGACACTCCAGATCCAGGCATTGGAAACGAAACAACTTGCAGCCATGGAGACGCGCGATATAGCCGTTTTGGGTAGTCAACAAGTCCGTGCCCTGAACACTGACCAAGTGGCCTCTCTCACGACGGCGCAGATTCGAGCATTGACCACAGATCAAATTTCTGTAACTTTGAACGATCAAGTCGCTGCTCTGACCACAGATCAAGTGAGAGCTCTTCATGTCAACTTGATTGACGTGCTCAATTCCAAGCAGTTGGGGGCAATGACCACCAGCCAAGTGGCTGCACTTTTAACCAGTCAACTACCATCAATTGCAAGCGATAGCCTTAAGGGATGGACTGCGCCACAGATACAAGCGCTGACCACGGCAAATGTGGCGGCACTGACCACGGCTCAAGTTGGTGGCATCTCGCTGGCTCAGGTTGCAGCTTTGAGCATCAGCCAAGTTCAAGCGCTGGAAACTGCTGACATGGCGGTCTTTGCCTCGAACCAAATTCGGGCCTTGACAACGGAGCAAGTTGTGGCTTTGACCACAAATCAAGTGCGGTCTCTGACGCCTGAATTGCTCAACAGCATGACCGCATCTCAATTTGCCGCAGTTGAGACTGAGGACTTGAAGGTGTTGACCGCAGCACAATTGGCGAGCGTCACTTCGGCACAGATCAGGGCTTTGTCCACGGACCAGTTGGTTGCACTCACTACCAGCCAAATTCCTTACCTGACCACCGACGCTGTAGCCAAGTTGACGGTGGGTCAAGTATCGGCCTTGACCAATGACCAAGTGAAGTCGCTGACCACCGACCAAGTGGTAGCGCTTCCGACGGTCAGTCTGGCAGCCATGACGACAACTCAAGTTGCGGCAATGGAGACACGCGACATAGAGGCTCTGACCCCTTATCAGTTGCAAAAATTGCCCACCGCTTCGCTGTCATCTCTTACAACGGCACAAATCGTGGCGTTGACTACTGAACAGGTTGAATCCTTGCCGACTGCGAGCTTAGTAAGCTTGACCACCCAACAGGTCGCAGCGCTTGAAAACCGGGATGTTCAGGCATTGACGGCATTGCAAGTCCAAAAATTGACCACCAGCCAGTTGAGTGGCATGTCATGGTCGCAAATTGGCGCCATGTCAACGGATCAGTTGACTGCGCTGACAAGTGCACAAAAGACGGCGGTGCTTGCAAAAAATGCCGACTTGAGCGCCAGTGGTTTGAGCACTGAGAAAAAGATGATTGTCAGCAACAACAACATCACGCCTGTGATGTTGGATCTGAATGGCAATGGCATCCAAACCTTGGCCTTGGAGCAGGGCACGCAGTTCGATTTGGCGGCACAGGGCGAGGCGCAGCGTGTTGGTTGGATTGCGCCTTCCGATGGCCTCTTGGTGCGTGACTTGAACAAAGACGGCATCATCCAAGATGGTCGTGAGCTCTTTGGCTCGTCTACCGTCTTGCCCAATGGACAGACTGCGCAAGATGGTTACCAAGCCCTGAAAGCTTTGGACAGCAACAGCGACGGTGTCTTGGACAGTCGAGACGAAGCTTTTGCCTCCTTGCAAGTTTGGGTGGACAGCGACTCTGACGCATTTACTGACTCAGGAGAGCTTAAGCCTTTGGCGGACCTCAGCATTGCGGCGTTGAACCTGCAGGCTCAGGCTGGCTCAGCCATAGACCAAGGCAACCTGATAGGCTTGGTATCTACTTACCAGACCACCGATGGGGCTCAGCACGCAATGGCTGACGTTTGGTTGCAAGTCAATCCAGAAGACTTGCGTAATAAAGTGTCCCAGATGACGCAGGCTTTGGCCGAAATGTCAGGTGATGCGGATGTCTTTGCCTCGGCATCGCCTGCAATGACGGCTGCCGTCACTGCTCCTTCCTTGCAGAGCGCGATGGCACAGCCCGTCAACTCGATGGCGCAGGCTTTGGCGCAATTCGATGCCAACGGTCAGCCTTACGCTACGGCTTCCTCCCTGATGCTGGCCTCGGATACGACAAATTCGTCAACTCAGAAGTTGTTGACCAATCTGGAAGACCCGAACAAGCCAATTCTTGGGAGCAATCTTGGATGATGTTGTTGGTGCGAACCAACACTGACAAGGGGAGCTTGCGCTTTTTCATTACACTCTGCGCAAGCTTCCTCTTGGTAACTCAGTGACCCAGCACACCACCCTTCAGTGCCTGACGGCGATC